>WBZL01005041.1_pt1 | contig 11128 bp, 12 predicted proteins | sample 5204291 | NCBI WGS metagenome assembly WBZL01 (sample SAMN12344345, study PRJNA552823) | activated sludge metagenome | biome: Activated sludge suspended growth; feature: Nitrification reactor; material: Wastewater; isolation source: activated sludge from nitrification reactor of wastewater...
AGGGTGTGGAGACCGAGGAACAGTACGCCTATCTGCTGGAACAGGGCTGCGATGCGTATCAGGGCTATCTTTACAGCCGGCCCCTGCCCCCGGAGGCGTTCGAGGCCCTGCTCGGCGAGAAGCGATAACGGGGTATCGGGGGCGGCTACATCACCAGGCGAGGCCGAGACCGTTCCGGTCATTGGCCATGACGCGGGCGCGCTTTCTCGCCCCCGGCGACGCATCTCCGGCGAAATTCTCGATGTCCAGTTGGGTGCCGACGGGAAAGGAAATCGCACCATGGGACAGCAGCATGCCTTCAGGCATGACGCGCTTGACGCGATAAAGCCCGGCCTTGCGGCCATCCATGCGCACGGAAACCAGCGCGCCAACGGTTTTTTCGTTGGCCTGTTGCCAATCGACGATGTAATTCACTTCCATGTTTTCTACCCTCATCAACAGGTGGGGCGGCGTGATTGCACACCAGTGATCGCGCACCAGTGATCGCACGCCAGGATGCGCTTACATGCTGATCTTGCGACCCGCCAGCGGCCGCTGCCTGGGGTTTGGCGAGACCGGTATCGGCCCGGCCAGCTCCGGCGCGTTGGCCTGGGGCGGGCAAAGGCTGGAACGCTCGCGCAACAGGGTGGCGTATTTGGCCTCGAACCGGGCCTTCTCCTGGGCCGAGCGCGCCAGACGCTTTTCCTCGTGATAGACGCGGCACTCGATTTCGGTCAGCAAGACCGGGCAGCCGGGGGTCTGGGAGGCGACCACCGAGTCGGCCCTGGCGCCGACCGCCAGCATGCCGACCGCCAGCATGCCGACAGCATGGCAGCCCCAGCGGGCAAGACAGGCCAGGGGGAGCCGCGCCGAAGTCGTCATGACGCCCTCCCTTCCGGCGATGGCTTGCCGGATTCGCCCTGGAGACCGTCGCGCCAGGCCAACGCTCGTTGGCCCGGGACCGCGTCGTCCGTGCCCGAAGACCTCCCGGCCCAGGCGGTACGGGAACCCGCGTCCGGCAAGCGTACCGGCATGTGTTCGCCGGGAGCGGGAGCGCAAGCCCCGCCCCGGATCGCCAGGCAGCGCATGAAGTTGTTCTCCAGTTGGTAGAACAGGTACGCCGTACCCTCCAGGAGCCGGTTCAAGGTGCCGCGGCCCCTCGGCGCTCGGGCCACCGGGGGGGCGATGGTGAAGTCGATTTCGTCCGCCTTGGCGAGTTTCGTGTCTTCGCGCGCGGCGAGCGGGCGATAGCGATACATGGCTTGGCTGTGCATGGTTGTCGCTCCCGGCAAGGCCGTCACCCGGCCAGCCGCGCGCCATCCGCGGCTTTCGCGACGACGGCCCGGCCACTCGCTGCCTCGGGAATGGGGAATGCGCTGAAGTCTCCTGTCTGGATGACTGGCATGATGTCTCTCTCCTTGTGTCGCTTTGCTTGCTTTCCGATCCTGGCGGGCATCGGGGGCGCCTTGTTCCCGGTCCGGGTCTTTGCCCGTGACGATCCGGGAACAGGTCTGGTGGAGCCTACCGGCTTCGCGCCACGCGGCAAATGTCCAAGTTATTTAGTCGCGATAAAGAAATCTTCATGCGTAGAAATCTTCAGGCGCGCGGTCGCTACCTCACGCCTCCGGCGCTTGCCGGGCGGCGGACCAGTATTGCAGCAACTCGGCCAGGGTGCGCGCGCCGACCTTGCGCATGATGTTGAAGCGATGGACGTCGACGGTACGGCCCTGAATATCGAGTTGCGCGGCGATGCCCTTGGTGTGGCTGCCGGCGGCGATCAATTCCATGACCGCCAGTTCGCGCGGCGTGAGCCGGGCGAAGCGGGCCGCGGCCTTGTCGCGGGCCTGCCGGGCTTGCCAGTAGTCCAGGTCGTCCTTCAGGTACTTCTGGATGCGATCGAGCAGATCCTGCTCGTTGAACGGTTTCTCGATGAAATCCGAGGCGCCGGCCTTGAGGGCGCGCACCGCCATCGGCACGTCGCCGTGCCCCGTGATGATGACGACTGGCAGGGCGATGCCTCGATCCCGCAGCAGACGTTGCAGTTCCAGGCCGCTCATGCCTGGCATGCGCACGTCGAGCAGCAGGCAGCCGCGCATGTCCGGCGTCGCCACGGCGAGAAAATCCTCCGCCGTGGCGAAGGTCTCGCAACCCAGGCGTACCGAACCCAGCAGGGCGGCCAGGGCGCCGCGCACCGCATCGTCGTCGTCGACGACATAAATGGTTGGCGATGGGGGGGTCATTCCGTTGTCTCCCGGGGAAGGCTGAACACGAAGGTGGCGCCACCATCGGCGTTGGCCTGATAGCGCAATGTTCCGGCGTGGGCCTCGATGATCGAACGACTGATGGCCAGGCCCATGCCGACGCCCTCCTGCTTGCCGGTCACGAACGAATCGAAGATGTGATCGCCCAGCGCCGGGTCGACGCCAGGACCGGTATCCCCGACTTCGACCTGGACCCGTTCCGGATCGAACGATGTGCTGATCGTGATGCGGCGCGCGTGGGGCCGCGGCAACACGGCGTCCATGGCGTTGCGCGCCAGATTGAAAACGACCTGTTCCAGCAGCACGGCATCACCCTGCGCCAGGGGCAGGTCATCCGCCAGCCGCAGGATGATCTCCATGTCCTGGGAGCGGGCCTCGTGGCGCAGCAGCCCCGCGACCTCGCCGGCGACCCGGTTGAGGTCCACCGGGCCGCGCTGGAGTTCCTCCTTCCGCACGAAACGGCGCACGCGCCGGACGATTTCGCTGGCGCGCTTGGCCTGGGCATTGATGGCCTCCAGCCAATTTTCCAGTTGCCCGCGATCGCCCTCGCCATGCAGGCTGCGCAGGCTCGCCGCGCTGTACATGGCGATGGCGGCCAGCGGCTGGTTGATCTCATGGGCGATCTCGGTGGCCATTTCGCCCATGCTGGCGAGCCGCGAGGTATGGGCCAGTTCCAGCATGCGCTGGCGCTCGCGGCGCTCGGACTGCTTGATCTGGCTGACGTCGTTGACCAGGACATAGAAGCCATGCACCTCGCCATTGGCGGAGAAATCCGGCAGGTAGGACACGGTTACGTCGTGCATGCCGGCACCGGAATAGTCCAGTTGGCGTTCGAAGGTCACCTCCCGTCCCGCCAGCGCCTGCTCGATATAGGGGCGCACGTCCTGGTAGGCGGCTTCCCCCAGCAACTGCCGCATGGTCTTGCCGTATATGTCCCGGGGACTGAGGCCGAACAGGCGCCTGTAAGCCATGTTGTTGAAACGGTAGCGCTGTTCCGCGTCCACATAGGAGACCAGCAGCGGCAGACTGTCCACCACCTTTTCCATGACCTGGCCAAGCGCCCGGTTGCGGTTGAGCGTGTACGCCAGTCCGCCCGCGGCGGCGAACGCGAACAGCGTCAGGAGGCCGTATATCGCCCACAGCTTGCGCGGCGGATCGCCGCCGTTCGCCAGCAGCGCGGCCGAGGGCGAAAGGGCGACGGCCAGTGTCCAGTAATAGCGGTCCGCCGCCACCGGCTGGGCGAAGTCCGCCACGTTGTTGGCGCTGTCAGTGCCGAGCAGCGGACGGATCCGCTCGAAACGAATCCAGGTGTCTTCGCCGCGATGCAGACCTGAATCTTCCGCCGCGGCCTGGCGCCAGAAGGCTGGAAACAGATCCCCGGCCTGCGTGCCCGGCTGGCGCGGGCGCATGAAGCCCCATTCGTGCCGCCGCTCGGGACCGATGAGCCAGTACCCCTCGGCGTTGAGCAGCCAGATTTCGCCGGCTTGCCCCGTCAGCAGCTTCAGCTTGTCGATCAGGCGCCGCCCCTGGTAATTGAGCACCACGATGCCGCGTATCAGGCCCTGGTTGTCGGCCACGGGCATGGCGAAGCGGATGGTCGGCTTGACGGGCAGTTCGACGGCGCCGTCCTCGACGTTCAGATCGAAGGGCGAAACGTAGATCTCGCCGGGGGACAGCCATTGCGCTTCCTGGAAGTAGTAGCGCTCGCGCTTGTCCCGCAACTCGCGCGCCGCCCTGATCCTCGGTTCGCCTTCGGCATGGTCCACGCGCACCTCTTCCCTGCCGTGCAGGCCGATGAGCCGGATCTGGTCGTAGACCCGCTTCTGCCTGGCCAGGCCGAGGTATTCGAGGCCCAGGCGGCGACGGTGTTCGGCATCGGTCTTCTCCAGGCAGGTTCTGAGCGCGTTGTGCTGGGACAAGTAGCGCAGATCCGACAGCACCGCGTCGAATTCCTGGTGGATGATCTGCGCCGCCACCTTGATGACGCGCTCCTGGTCGGCCTGGCGCAGGCTCGCCAGGTTGCGCGCATCGGCCCGCTGCTGGATCGCCACCGGCGTCGCCAGCAGCACGGTGAACACCAGTCCGATGAGCAAGGTCTGTCTCAGGGTGCGCCGTATATCGACCTGAACCACCCGATGCAGGGTGTGTGCCGGAGTCGGGCTGTCACTATGCGAATTCAAGGGGCTCGCCGCGGGTCGGTCAGGCATGGGTGGCGGGTGCGCCGACGATCTCGGCCAGGAGCGCGCATATCGTCTCGGGATACACCGGCTTCACCAGATGACGATCGAATCCCGCCTCGCGCGAGCGCGCCCTCGCCTCCTCGTGGCCATAGCCGGTGACGGCCACCAGGTAAGGCGCATTCTCCGCGCCATGCTGCAGGCGCAAGCGGCGCGCCACCTGGTAGCCGTCCATGCCGGCGAGTCCGATATCCAGAAGGATCAGCCGGGGACGGAATTCGCGCGCCAGGGCCAGCGCGATCTCGCCCTCGGCCGCGGTCCTGACGTCATGGCCCTCGAGGCTCAGGAGCGCCGCCATGCTGTCGGCCACGGCCGGGTCGTCGTCTACCACCAGCACCCGGCAAGCTGTCGTGGCGGCGACCGGCACCGTCGCATGCTCGACGGCCACGGTTGCGGCATCGACCAGCGCGGGCAGACGGATGGTGAACTCGGCACCGAGGCCCGGCCCGGCGCTGGCGGCATCGATCCGCCCGTCGTGCATGGCCACCAGCCTTTTCGCCAGGCTGAGACCGATGCCGAGCCCGCCCTGGGGACGATCCAGGCCCTGCTCGCCCTGCTGGAACAGGTCGAAGACATACGGCCGCAATTCAGCCGGGATGCCGATGCCGTTGTCGCGCACCCGGATAGCAACGGCTTCTTTCATGAGGCCGGCGAAGAGTTCGATGCGGCCGCCATCGGGGGTGTACTTGGCGGCATTGTCCAGCAGGTTGGTGATGACCTGAGCCAGCCGCACCGGGTCGGCGCGCAGCCGGACCGGGGCTTCGGGCAGGCGCACATCCAGGTGATGATGCTTCGCCTCGATCAGCGGCCGGGCCATTTCCAGGGCCTGTCCGACGACCTCGCTCAGCAACACGGTGGTCTGCTGCAACGCGATCTTGCCGCGGGCGATGCGCGATACATCCAGCAGGTCATCCACCAGTCGGGTCAGGTGAACCACCTGCTGCTCGATGATGTTCCGCGCCCAGCGAACCTGGGGCTCGTTCGAGTCCAGGCGGCCGAGGACATGGGCGGCGTTGCGGATCGGCGCCAGCGGGTTGCGCAGCTCATGGCCGAGCATGGCGAGGAATTCATCCTTGCGCTGGTCCGCCTCGATCAGGGCCTGCTCCGCCAGTTTCAGTTCGGTAATGTCCTGGGTGGTGCCGAAGCCACCCAGCAGGTGACCTGCCGCGTCGAACTCCAGCTCAGCCTTCTCGCGCACCCATTTCACCTCCCCGTTCACCAGCAGGCGGTGGTCGATGTCGTAGTGTGCGCCACCCTGGGCTTCCCGCCACCTGCGATCGACATAGTCGCGGTCGTCCGGATGGACGATGGCGAGGAAGGTCTGGTAAGTGAGCGGCATTCCCCTGGGCACGCCGAAGATGCGATGGTTCTCGTCGGACCAGAGCAGTTCGTTGCGCGCCAGGTTGAGCCGCCAGCTGCCGATCTGACCGACGGCCTGGGCACGATTGAGGTCCGCCTGGCTCTGTTGCAACGCGCGTTCGATCTGCTTGCGTTCGGTGATGTCCTCGCCCGCGCTGAGGCCGCCGATCACCTTCCCCCCCGTATCGCGGATGGCGGAGTTGTGCCAGGCGATCAGGCGTTCCTCCCCGGAACGGGTGCGTACCGGATTCTCGTAGTACTCCGAGCCGGCCATGTCGCTGGCCAGCATCTTGCGGAACACCGCGCGAATCTCGTCCAATGGCCGTTCCGGTGGCAGGCAGGTAGTGAACCAGTCGCGCCCGATCAATTCCGCTTCGCTCCAGCCCAGCAGATCGCAGCCCTTGCGGTTGATCAGGGTGATGCGGCCCTCGGTGTCCAGGGCGAGGATGATGGCCTCCACGGTTTGCAGGATATTGCGCGTGGTGTCGCGTTCCTGGCGCAGGTCTTCTTCCGCCTGGGCGTACTCGGCGATCTCGCGCGGGAGACTCCCGGCGGCGTGGTTGCGGCTTGCCTGATCCGTGGCGGGAAGCTTGCCGCCTCCGGCTTCCGCCGGGGGCCGAAAGTTGCCCTGACCTTCCTCAGGCTGGTTCGTCGTCATGCTCATCCCCTGGAGTGGTCCAACGTCCGCAAGCCATCCCCCTTCGATACCCGAGGTTCGGAGAGGAGTGCAATTATCGATCCGGCCCGGGGACGAGGCAATTTGATGGCCACGACGCGTGGCGCATGGCCGGCCGGGGCTCGACACGCGCCCTTGCCCGGCAGCTTCAGGCCTGGCGCGGGAGGTTCAGCGCATCCCCGGCATCATGCCCTTCATGCCGCGCATCATCTTGGCCATGCCGCCCTTGCCCATGGACTTCATCATCTTCTGGGCCTGCTCGAACTGGCTGAGCAGCCGGTTCACGTCCTGGACCTGAACGCCGGCGCCGGTGGCGATGCGGCGCTTGCGGCTGGCCTTGAGGATCTCGGGCTTGCGTCGCTCCTCCGGCGTCATGCTGTTGATGATGCCCTCGATGCGCGCCATTTGCTTCTCGCCCTGGGCCAGTTCCCCGGCGCCGATCTTGCCCGCCCCAGGCAGCTTGTCCACCAGGGAGGACAGGCCGCCCAGCTTCTTCATCTGCTGCATCTGGGCCTTGAAGTCCTCCAGGTCGAAGCCCTTGCCGCTCTTGAGCTTCTGCACCGTCTTCATGGCCTCGGTGTGGTCCACCGAGCGCTGGGCTTCCTCGATCAGTGACAGCACGTCGCCCATGCCCAGCACCCGGCTGGCCATGCGCTCCGGGTGGAATACCTCGATGCCGGTGAGCTTCTCGCCTACGCCCACCAGCTTGATGGGCTTGCCGGTGATATGACGCACCGACAGGGCCGCGCCGCCGCGGGCGTCACCGTCCAGCTTGGTGAGGATCACGCCGGTCAGCGGCAGGGCGTCGTTGAAGGCCTTGGCGGTGTTGACCGCGTCCTGGCCCTGCATGGCGTCCACCACGAACAGGGTCTCGATGGGCTTCAACAGGGCATGCAGGTCCTTGATCTCGTCCATCATGGCCGTGTCCACGTGCAGGCGGCCGGCGGTGTCGACGATGAGTACCTCGAACAGGTGTTTCCTGGCGTAATCCAGGGCGGCGGCGGCGATATCCGCGGGCTTCTGGTCGCCGGAGGAGGGGAAGAACTCCACGCCGGCCTGGCCCGCCACGGTCCTCAACTGCTCGATGGCGGCGGGGCGGTAGACGTCGCAGCTCACCACCAGGATCTTCTTCTTGCCCATCTCCCGGATCACCCGGCACAGCTTGCCGGTGGAGGTGGTCTTGCCGGCGCCCTGCAAGCCGGCCATGAGGAACACGGCGGGGGGCTGGGTGGCGAAGGACAGGGGCGCGGCGTGCTCGCCCATCAGGTTGGTAAGCTCCCTGTGCACCACGCCGATGAGCTGCTGGCCGGGGGTGAGGCTGGCGAGCACCTCCTGGCCCATGGCCTTTTCCTTCACCCTGGCGATGAAGTCGCGCACCACGGGCAGGGCCACGTCGGCCTCCAGCAGGGCCACGCGTACCTCGCGCAGGGCGTCCTGGACATTGGCTTCGGTCAGGCGGCCCTGGCCGCGCAGATTCTTGACGACCTTGGATAGGCGACCGGTGAGATTGTCGAACATGATCAGAGCCGATTCGGGTAGGTAACTGGACGGTGGGATGGGATAGACTTGAGGACGAAGTCTATAACAGCCCTGACTCACGATGCCGGAAACCCTGCTCTTCGCGCTCTGTTCCCTCGCCTATCTGGCGCTGGCCACCTGGTATTGGCCGGGCCGCCCCGGCTGTTGCCGCACCGACTGGCTGCCGCGCGTGCTGCCGGTCATCCCCCTGGGCATGCATCTCTACTTGCTGAATGCCGGCATTTTTGGCGGCGGCGGCATCCATCTCGGCTTCTCCACGACCCTGTCGGCCGTGGCGGCGCTGACCGTGCTGACCTATGCCGTCGCCTCCTGGCGCTATCACCTGGGCGGGCTGCAGGGTTTCGTCATGATCTTCGCCGGCCTGGCCGTGGCGGTGGAGGCCGTGACCCCGGTTCCCCACGCCTCGGCCCACAGCGGCATGCCGGTGTTCAAACTGCACCTGGCCATGGCCTTCGCCGCCTACAGCCTGTTCACCATCGCCGCCCTGCACGCGGGGCTGATCGCGCTGGCCGAGAAACACCTGCACAAGGCCGTGCCGCCCACCATCGTCGCCGGCCTGCCGCCCCTGCTCACCCTGGAAAGACTGCTGTTCCGCATGATCGAGGCGGGCTTCCTGCTGCTTACCCTCACCCTGCTGACGGGCGTGCTGTTCGCCGAGGAAATCTTCGGCAAGGCGCTGCCGTTCAATCACAAGACCGTGTTCGGCCTGGCCTCCTGGCTGATTTTCGCCGCCCTGCTGCTGGGTCGGCGCGTCTATGGCTGGCGCGGACGCACCGCCATCTACTGGACCCTGTCCGGCTTCATGAGCCTGTTGTTGGCCTACATCGGCGTGAAATTCGTGCTGGAAGTGCTGCTGGGCCGATAGCCCGATCCCTCAGGACTCCCTTTCGTCCGGTTCCTTTCGCGGGGGATCCTCCCCCGGCGCTTTGTCGGTCTCTTTCAGCCGGTTTTTCCAGCGCTTGTCCGGTACCACCCGCTGCTTGAAGGCGGGCGTGCGTACCGCCTTGGCCACCGGGTTGCGGGGGCGCCGGGGCGGGCCTGAGGCACGCTTGTTCATGGGGCCATGCAGAGTTCGAGCGCCTTCCGCCAATGCGGCAACCGGATGCCGAACACCCGCTCCAGCTTGTCGTTGTTCAGCCGGGAGTTGAGGGGGCGCCGCGCCGGCGTCGGATAGTCGGCGCTGGGGATGGGCAGCAGCCGGGCCGGCTCATTGGCCAAACGGGCCGGCGCGTCGATATCCTGGATGGCCTCCGCGAATCCGTGCCAGGAGGTCTCGCCGCCGTTGGTCATGTGGTACACGCCCCAGGGTTCCGGCCTGTCGGCGCCCCGGGCGGGCGAGGCGACCTGGGCCAGTACCTGGGCGGTGGCTTCGGCCAGGCCGCGGCACCAGGTGGGCGCGCCGATCTGGTCGGCGACGATCTTCAACTCCGGACGCTCCCCCATGAGGCGGCGCATGGTGAGCAGGAAATTGGCGCCGCGCGGGCCATAGACCCAGGAGGTGCGGAAGATCAGGTGGCGGCGGCATCTTTCCCGGATGGCGTTCTCGCCTTCCAGCTTGGTGGCGCCATAGACGTTAAGGGGACCGGTGACGTCGTCTTCCAGCCAGGGTGTCGCGCCGCCGCCGTCGAAAACATAGTCGGTGGAGTAATGCAGCAGCAGGGCGCCCAGCTTTTCCGCTTCCTCGGCCAGGATGCCGGGCGCGGTGGCGTTGACCGCCCGCGCCAGCTCCGGCTCACTTTCCGCCTTGTCCACGGCGGTATAGGCGGCGGGATTGACGACGACGCGGGGTTTGACCGCGGCCATCACGCGGCGGATGGCCTCCGGGTCGGCCAGATTCATTTCCCGGGAATCCACGGCGACGATCTCGCCCAGGGTGGACAGGGTGCGGGCCAGTTCCCAGCCGACCTGGCCGCGACCGCCGGTGAGAAGGATTTTCATGGATAGACTTCCGCGTCCTTCAGCAAGGGCGCGACCTGATCTTTCGCGGAGAGTTGGGGGTCCGCCGCCAGGGGCCAGGCAATTCCGATATCCGGATCGTTCCAGCGTACCCCCCGGTCCCACTGGGGTGCGTAATAGGCCGTGGTCTTGTAGAGGAAGTCGGCGGATTCGCTCAACACCAGGAAGCCGTGGCCGAAGCCGGGGGGCACCCACATCATGCGTTTGTTTTCGGCCGAGAGTTCGTGGCCTACCCACTTGCCGAAGTGGGGCGAGGATTTGCGCAGGTCCACCGCCACGTCGAACACGGCGCCGTTCACCACCCGAACCAGTTTCCCCTGGGGCTGATGGATCTGGTAGTGGATGCCGCGCAGCACGCCCTTGGCCGAGCGGGAATGGTTGTCCTGCACGAAGTCCGAATCGAGACCGAGATTGGCGAAGGACTCCCGGTTCCAGCTTTCCAGGAAGAAGCCGCGAGCATCGCCGAACACCTTGGGTTCGATGAGCAGGACTCCGGGCAGGGCGGTTTCGATGATGTTCATCAGAACACCCGTTCGTTCAGCATGGCCAGCAGATACCGGCCATAGGCGTTCTTCTTCAGCGGTTCGGCCAGTCGGGCCACCTGCTCCGCGTCGATGTACCCCTGGCGGTAGGCGATCTCTTCCGGGCAGGCGATCTTGAGGCCCTGGCGTTTCTCGATGGTCTCGATGAACAGGCCGGCTTCCAGCAGGGATTCGTGGGTGCCGGTGTCGAGCCAGGCATGGCCCCGGCCCATGATGGAGACATCAAGTTCTTTCCAGTCCAGGTACTGCCGGTTGACATCGGTGATTTCCAGTTCGCCCCGGGTGGAGGGCTTGAGGTTGCGGGCCACGTCCACCACCCGGTTGTCGTAAAAATAGAGGCCGGTGACGGCGTAGTTGGACTTGGGTTGCTTGGGCTTCTCTTCCAGGCTGATAGCATGGCCTTCCTGGTCGAATTCGACCACGCCGTAGCGTTCCGGGTCATGGACCCGGTAGGCGAACACGGTGGCGCCAGCCTCCCGGGCGCTGGCGGCGCGCAGGTCCTGGGCCATCTCGTGGCCGTAGAAGATGTTGTCGCCCAGCACCAGGGCGGAGGGTGCTTCGCCGATGAAATCGGCGCCG
>WBZL01005042.1_pt1 | contig 11128 bp, 11 predicted proteins | sample 5204291 | NCBI WGS metagenome assembly WBZL01 (sample SAMN12344345, study PRJNA552823) | activated sludge metagenome | biome: Activated sludge suspended growth; feature: Nitrification reactor; material: Wastewater; isolation source: activated sludge from nitrification reactor of wastewater...
CGACAGCGTCCAGGCTGCAATTGTTGCCCTTGCGGTGCGCGATATAGGCGCAGAGGAGGATATCCCAGCCCGGCTCGCCAAGGAGATCAGCGTCGATCATCAGTTTGCGGGTTTGGCGTTGGGAAAAGACCCTCTGCGCCTGAACAAGCAAGAAATCGATAGAAGTGCCCAGAAACTGCTCTGTCAAAGCCATGGTCGCTACTCCGACAGACCAAACCTGTCGGATACAGGTTCTCTTGTTGCGCTTCTCGCAAAATCAATGGCCTGCGCAAGGTGCACGCCTGCCACGTCGAGGCCGAGTGCGTCGAAAGAATGCAGGATATGCTCAAGTTCTTGAATGAGCCTTTGAATCTCTGTGTCTCGTTCCATCGAATTCTCAACTTCTTGTTCCAGGTCCCTCAGACCGAAAGACAACAGGAATCATTTTTTTGGCGACCGACTGGTCAGACAGGTTGGCATATCTCTTGTTTGCATTTCAAGAGGCCATGGGTCGGCAAAGGGCGAAGGTGCAACTGGCGGCAATCCCTGACTGGAGTCATCCCTGCCACATTCATCTGGAGTGATGCCTGTTCGCGATCCATGTCGATGCAGTATGCCGATCCTTGATTGAATTTGCGCCCTCAGCCAGTATCTCATGAACGCCAGTTAAAAAGGAACGGAACCATGGCCCTCTCACTCTATGATGCCTTTGTCCCCAACTGCCAGCAGATGGTTGGCGCGCTTAACAACCTGATCGACAAGGGAGAAGCGTTCGCGAAGGAGAAGGGTCTTGCGGACGAGGACCTGATTGGCGCTCGACTGGCGGAGGACATGTGGACGCTCCCTTGGCACGTGCGCAGTTGTTGGGTTCATTCGGCCTATGTGATCAGCCTGCTGCCAAGCGGCGAGTTTTCTCCTGATTTCACGAAGGTCCCTGACAGCTGGGATTCAATGAGGGCGCAAGTTGCGGCGACGTTGGACGGCTTGGCTGCGGTCAAACCAGCAGACCTTGAGGCCGTAGCAGACAATACCATGGCATTTGTGCTGGGGGGCAAGCGCCTGATGGAATTCACGGGCCAGAATTTTCTGCTCAGTTTCAGCCTTCCCAATGTCTATTTCCATGCGACAACATTCTACGGCATCCTGCGGATGAAGGGGGTCCCGCTTGGCAAGCGCGATTTCATGGGTGTGCCGCGGGTCCTCGGTTAGGTCGCGTCAGACCGTTATTGACGGCGCGCCGAGGGCACTGCGCGCCCCGTCTGCACCCGCGGGGCGTCAGGCCGCCTCGACGAACAATGTCGCACCGTCGTTACCGGTTACGCGCACGGTGGTGCCAGCGGGTGCATCGGCGCCCTTCGCGATCCAGACGCTGTCACCCACTTTGACCCGGCCCCGCCCATTGACGATGGCATCAACCACAGTCACCGTTTCGCCGACAAGGCGCGCACCACGATCATTGAGCTTGGGGTCAGTGGATTCGATGGGGTTGAGCGCAAACCAGCGCCGCCCGGCATAAACTGCCACGACCGATAGTGCCGCAAAGAGCAAAACCTGAATCGGCATCGTCACGGGCAGGAGCATTGCAAGCGCCCCCGTGATGAGTGCCGCCGCCGCGAGCCAGATCAGGAAAAAGCCCGGCACGAGAATTTCCGCGATGGCGAGAATTACGCCGGCAATCAGCCAGAACCAGTCCGGGTCCCATCCGTTCATCCATTCGGCCATCTTCCGCGTCCCCTTTTTGCCAGCTGCGATTACTTGTCCTTGCTCAATGCGTCCTTCGCGAGTTCGCCAATGCCGCCCAGCGTTCCGATCAGGGCCGTTGCTTCCACTGGGAAAAGGATCGTCTTGGCATTGGGCGAAGTTGCGAACTGACTGACGGCATCGACATATTTCTGGGCCACGAAGTAGTTGATGGCCTGTGTGTTGCCGCTCGCGATGGCGTCCGAAACCAGCTTCGTTGCGGTTGCTTCGGCAGCGGCCGATCGTTCGCGAGCTTCTGCATCGAGGAAGGCTGAGGCCTTGCGCCCTTCTGCCTCCAGGATCTGAGCCTGCTTCAAGCCTTCCGCTCGGTTGATTTCGTTCTGCCGCGCAGCTTCGGATTCGAGGATGGTCGCTCGTTTTTCACGTTCAGCCTTCATCTGGCGCGTCATCGCGTTCACAATGTCCGCGGGCGGCCGGATGTCCTTCAGCTCGACGCGAGTCACCTTTACGCCCCAGGCCTCGGTTGCCAGGTCAACGACCGACAGCAGTTGGGCATTGATCTGGTCTCGCTTGGACAATGTTTCATCAAGGTCCAAACCGCCCATCACAGTCCGCAGGTTTGTCGTCATCAGCTGCATGATCGCTATGTAAAGGTCAGACACTTCATAAGCCGCCTTGGGGGCATCGAGCACCTGGAAGAACACGACGCCATCGACGGCGACCATCGCATTGTCCTTTGTGATGATCTCTTGACCCGGAATATCCAGCACCTGCTCCATCATGTTCACCTTGCGCCCGACGCGGTCGATGAACGGCATGATGAAGTTGAAACCCGGCTGGGCAGTGTGGGTGAACCGGCCAAAACGCTCCACCGTGTAAATATAGCCCTGACGTACGACGGTGACGCCCATGAACAAAAACAGGATGGCCAGAACCATCACCACCAGAACAAAGACGCCCATGACATTCCTCCTGTGCAAGTGCGACAGATATTGCCGACTGGCGCTCGATGCGCCAAGCATAATCGGATGAACCTCTCCGATTTCCTTCCGCCGCGTTCCGCCTTGTACCTGCCTGCCTCGAATGCACGCGCCATTGAAAAGGCGCGAGGGTTGCAACAAGACCTTGTGATCCTCGATCTTGAAGATGCTGTCCGTCCCGAAGACAAGGCCGCAGCAAGGGATGCTGCGGTAGAAGCCGTCGTGGCCGGATTTGCCGGAAAGCTGGCTGCCATCCGGATCAATGGCGCCGAGACACCCTGGCATGCCGAAGATGTGTCGGCCGTTCGGGCTTCGGCAGCAGACCTTTTCGTAGTGCCCAAAGTTGAATCGGCAAGCGAGGCCGCGGAACTTTCAAAGCAGATTGGCAAGCCGTTACTTGCGATGATCGAGACACCCGCTGGCGTACTCAATGCTCCTGCGATTGGGGCCGCACAAGGCGTTGCCGGGCTGATTGCGGGGACGAATGATCTGGCCAATGCCCTGCACCTTGCCCATGCCGGCGCGCGTGGCGGAATGGGGCTGTCACTGCAGATGATTGTGCTTGCTGCACGGGCTTCCGGCATCTGGGCCCTGGACGGGGTCTTCAATGATCTCGCGGACCCAGATGGCCTGGCGGCTCAATGCGCGGAAGGCCGGATGTTCGGTTTTGACGGAAAGACCTTGATCCATCCCAACCAGATCGAGATTGCAAATCGGGGCTTTTCTCCCACTGCGACCGAAATTGAGGATGCGCGCGCGCTGATCGCCGCTGCATCTGGAGGCGCTGAGCGATTTCGCGACCGGATGATCGAAACGATGCATGTCGAGATGGCGGAGCGGCTCCTGGCACGCGCAGGCATGCTCTAGCCACTCACCCAATCACTGGTTACATGGGCCGCCACGATTCGATTCTTGAAAGACGATTGCTGGCTATGGATATCCGATTGGGACTGACTTTTGATGACGTGCTCCTCCAGCCGGGTGCGTCCGAACTGCTGCCCAGCCAAGCGAACACTGCAACGCGGCTGACGCGGGATATTTCGCTGAATATTCCGATTCTGTCGTCTGCCATGGATACTGTGACGGAAGCCGACATGGCGATCGTAATGGCACAGCTTGGCGGCATGGGGGTGCTCCACCGCAATATGGACATTGCGGAACAGGCCGCCGCTGTCCGCCAGGTCAAGCGCTTTGAATCGGGCATGGTCGTCAACCCCATCACAATCGAGCCGACAGCTACGCTTGCCGAAGCCAAAGCCATCATGGCTGCCAACAAGATTTCGGGAATTCCCGTCGTTGAACCGTCCGGTCGTCTTGTTGGCATTCTCACGAACCGCGATGTCCGGTTTGCTGAAAACCCGAGCCAGCCTGTCAGCGAATTGATGACGCATGAAAACCTCGCCACCGTCAAATCCGGAGTGGATCAGTCCGAGGCGCAAAGACTGTTGCACCACCGGCGCATTGAAAAGCTCCTTGTGGTCGACGATGATTTCCGGTGCGTTGGGCTGATCACGGTCAAGGACATCGAAAAGGCGGTCAATTATCCCGATGCCACCAAGGATGCCACCGGGCGGCTGCGTGTTGCTGCTGCGACGACCGTTGGAGATGCGGGCTATGCCCGCACCGAAGCGCTGATCGACGCGGAATGCGACCTGATTGTGCTGGACACAGCTCATGGCCATTCGAAAATGGTGGCGCAGGCCGTTGAACGGATACGCAAGATTTCCAATGCGATCCAGATCGTTGCTGGCAATGTGGCGACAGCGGAAGCGACGCGGGCGCTGATTGACGCTGGCGCAGACGGTATCAAGATTGGCATTGGTCCCGGTTCGATCTGTACGACACGGGTGGTTGCCGGTGTGGGCGTGCCTCAATTGACGGCCGTGATGGACTCCGCCGCAGAAGCCGCAAAGTCTGGCGTTCCCGTGATTGCGGACGGTGGACTTCGGACGTCTGGAGACATCGCAAAGGCGCTCGCAGCTGGCGCCTCTTGCGTTATGGTCGGGTCGCTGCTGGCTGGTACTGCAGAAGCACCCGGGGAGACGTTCCTTTATCAGGGACGAGCCTACAAGTCCTATCGAGGCATGGGATCAGTGAGCGCCATGGCGCGTGGTTCGGCAGACCGCTATTTTCAGCAGGATATCAAGGATCAGCTGAAGCTGGTTCCGGAAGGTGTGGAAGGCCAGGTCGCATACAAGGGGCCAGCCCGCGACGTGATTCATCAGCTGGTCGGCGGCGTCAAGGCGGCGATGGGCTATACCGGATCCGCGACAATCGAAGAGCTTCAGAAACGTGCCCGTTTCATTCAGATTACCAATGCCGGGTTGAGCGAAAGCCATGTTCACGATGTGACAATCACGCGTGAAGCCCCGAACTATCCGACGCGCTGACCGATGAAGCCAGCGGCACGCGTTCAGGCCGCGATCGAAATCCTGGACCGCGTTATCGAGTCTGCCAAACGTAATGGACCTGCGGCAGACACGATCATCGGGGATTGGATCCGGAGCCATCGCTATGCCGGTTCAAAGGACAAGCGCGCCGTCCGCGAACATGTCTATGCGGCCATTCGCGCCTTTGGCGATATGCCTCCCAATGGGCGTTCTGCAATGATCGGGCTTTTGGGTCGCGATTGCGAACTATTTGACGGGTCAACTTATGGGCCTGCACCGATCGGCAGCGGAGAAATGGGGGCAGATCGGTCTTTGCTGCCTGAATGGCTCGGAAGCCTCATTCCGCTCGATGATCACGCAGCATTGCTGTCTCGCGCGCCGATGGATTTGCGCGTGAATCGACTGAAGGCAAGTCGAGCGGACGTCCTTGACGAATTTCCGACGGCTGGTCCGGTTGCCCATCTTCCCGATGCCGTAAGGCTGGTTGCGAACGAACGCATCGAGGACCGGCCGATCTGGCTTGACGGCAAGGTCGAAGTGCAGGACGCCGGAAGCCAGTGGGTCGTTGCGGCCTGCAGGGCCATGCCGGGGCAGACCGTTGTTGACCTTTGCGCCGGCGCCGGGGGCAAGACGCTTGCTCTGGGTAGCCTCATGGGCGGGCAGGGGCGGCTCATCGCTTGCGATACCAATCGCGAAAGGCTCCAACGGATGGCGCCGCGCGCCTTGCGCGCCGGGATGACTGATATTGAGTCCAGATTGCTGAACCCGGGCCGCGAAATGGAGCAATTGGCAGACCTTGCCGGGCAAGCAGATCTAGTCCTGGTTGATGCGCCATGCTCGGGGAGTGGAACATTGCGCCGGAACCCTGAAGCACGCTGGCGGCTGACGCCGGACCGGCTTGATCGCCTTGTCGCGTTGCAGGCGCATGTGCTTTCAGTCGGTGCGGGCTTGGTAAGGCCAGGTGGCTGCCTTGTTTATGCCGTCTGTTCGCTCGTGGCAGCAGAAGGCGCTCAACAGATTGCGAATTTTCTGGAACGCTCTCCTGACTGGCAGATCGATCCACTGGATTTCGAAGTTGGCAGACCAATTGGAGCAGGACTGATGCTCTCTCCCGCTCATGATGGCACCGATGGTTTTTTCATCGCAAGACTTGCAAGAAGTTGCTAAATATGAAGGCCTTGTTTCGCTTGGAGTATATCATGCGTTTTTCGCCCCCTGTCCTTGCCTTGTCTCTTGCGCTGCTGACTGTTGCCAGCGTGGGCCATGGGCAGCGCCCGGATTCAAAAATATTGCCCCAATCCATGGCTCTGGTTTCAGAGGCCAACCAGCTTGCGGCGTCGGGAAAATTGGATGAGGCGGCGGGCCTTCTCGAAACAGCTTTGGCTGTTGATCCGCGAAACAGGAGCGCGTTTGTAGCATTGGCTCGCTTGTCGGAAAAACAGGGGCTGCCGGGAAAGGCGATCCGGTTTTACCGCGAGGCCCTTCTGATCGAACCAAATGATATCGCTGCGCTGGCAGGCCAGGGGGAGGCAATGGTCGCCAAAGGCGCGATCACCAAGGCACAGGAAAATCTCGCGAGGATTAAACAGCTTTGCATTGCAGCTTGTCCGGAGCAGCAACGGCTGGCGGCGGCCATCGAAAAGGGCAATGCGCCAACGGTGATGTCGGCCCAGGCCGTTCAGCCCAAGCCCGTTGTTTCTGAGCCTGTCAAACAGCAATAGGCGCGAGAGAGTCCGACAAACTCTTCGATTTCCAGAGTTTCAGGGCGGCGATCCGCTGAAATGCCTGATGCTTCGAGGGCCTCAAGGCCTCGCGGCAGCGATTTCAAGCTCTGTCTGAGCATCTTGCGGCGCTGGCCAAAAGCCGCGCCAGTGATGGCTTCAAGGCTGGCCAGATCCACTCCTGCCGGATGCTCTGCGGGCACAATATGGACAACCGCCGACATGACCTTGGGCGGCGGCGTAAATGCGGAGCGATGCACTGGAAGGGCTATCCTGGGCGTCGCACGCCACTGTGCGAGGACCGATAGCCGCCCATAGGCAGAGCTGCCGGGCTGAGCGACTATCCTGTCGGCGACCTCTCTCTGAAACATCAGGGTCAGGCTAGACCAGTGTGGCGGCCATTCCGGCTCCGTGAGCCACTGAACGAGCAAAGCCGAACCAACATTGTAAGGCAGGTTTGAGACTATGGAGACGTCCTTTTGCAGGTCTCTCTTTACGGAGATGGTCAACGCGTCGCCTTCGACGACCTGCAATTGATCACCATAGCAGGCTTTCAATTCATGCAGGGCCGGAATGCACCGGCGGTCCCGCTCGACTACGGTGACATTGGCCCCTGCTTTCAAGAGCGCCCGCGTAAGCCCGCCGGGCCCGGGGCCGACTTCGTAGACCGGTTTGCCGCGCAAGTCGCCCGGGACGGCGGCAATGCGATCAAGCAGCTGACCGTCGAGAAGGAAATTCTGGCCGAGCGACCGTTCTGCCTTGAGCCCATATCGGGCAATCACATCCCGCAAAGGGGGGAGGGGAAGTGTCACCGGCAGAGTGTGCGCCAATGGGCAGCGCTTGCCGCCATCTGAATGGCTGCGACCATGGCGCCCGGCTGCGCCATATCCTTTCCGGCAATATCAAAGGCCGTTCCATGATCAGGCGACGTGCGGACGATGGGAAGGCCAAGCGTGATATTGACCCCGTCGTCAAAATGCAGCGTCTTCAGGGGGATAAGGGCCTGATCATGATAGCAGCACATTGCGGCATCATATGTCGCCCGCGCACGGGGATGAAACATGGCATCGCTTGCAATTGGGCCTGTTGCATCTATGCCTTCTGCACGAAGCTGCGCAACTGCCGGGGCGATAATTTCAATTTCTTCGCGACCAAGGGCGCCCGATTCCCCGGCATGGGGGTTAAATCCGGCAAAGGCCAGCCGCGGTTTTTCAATGCCGAAATTGCGGGCCAGCCCCTTTGCCGTTGCGCGCCCTTTGGACACCAAAAGGTCCACGCTCAGTCGATCCTTGACGACCGCCAGGGGAAGGTGAGTTGTCATGGGAACGACGCGAAGCGTTGGGCCCGCAAGCATCATGACTGCATTGGCCGATGCAATGCCGCAGCGTTCCGCAACAAACTCGGTCTGGCCGGGGTGAGTAAAGCCAATCTCATACAGGCAGTATTTGGATACAGGCCCTGTCACAACGGCGCTGACGGAATCAGAGCGGGCAAGGCCAACAGCCATTTCCAGCGAAGCAAGCGCGCAACGGGCTCCTTCCTGGTTCGGTTGGCCGGGCGAGATTACCCCGGCGTCTTCGACTTCCAGAACAGGAAGCGCGTTGGCGAAAGCCGCTTCTGCATGGCTGGGGTCGGAAATCCTCGCGATTGGCCCTTTCCACACGGCTTCGATTGATCGGGCATCGCCGACCGCAAAAAAGGTATGAAGCCGGGAAATGTCCCGTGCAGTCCAGGCCTTCGCCGTGACTTCGGGGCCAATTCCGGCGGGGTCTCCAAGCGCAACAGCGATTGGCGGAATCGTATCAGCGATAATCAATCACCGCGTCCCGACGCAAATCGCGAAGATAACGCTGGGCTCGACGGCCAACACGTTCCTCTTCCAGCTGAGCCATGATCTGGTCAAACGAAGGATCACCCGCAGACTGAGGATCATCCCGGCCGCAGAGCACAAGTACGCGAACGCCTTCCTTTTGCGACCCAAATGGAGGAGTTGCCTGCCCGATCTGCAGCTTAAGCAGCATTTCCTGTAGCGGCGGTGGCAAATCGCGCACCCGGACCTGATCATTGTCGATCACCTCAGCGCCGAATTTTGCAGCTGTTTCTTCAACCTTTCCGCATCCGCCCATGGACTGCGTGGCTTGTGCAAAGGCCGTCGCCTTTGCCTGTGCGTCCGCATTTGTCATCCCCTCACTGAACGACAAGCCCATTTGACGAAGGGCTAAAATGGCATCACGCGGGTCGGCCATCAGCACCTTGCGGGAATCGCTCAGATAAATGATCGAAAAGCCCCCAGGGACCTGGATGGGGCCGACAATTTGGCCAACCTGAATTTCCTGCACGGCTTGCGCGAGTTCGTCGGGCAATTGCGCTGCCCGAACCCATCCGAGGTCACCCCCCTGGACAGCTGTGGACGCTTCGGAAAACTGCCTTGCATAGGCTGCAAAGGAACCGCCCTGGCGCACCTGATCGATAATCTTCCGGCCGTTGGCGAAAATTTCCTGGGCGTTCTCAGGTGTGGCCGACAGGAAGATTTCACCGACACGATACTCGCTCGTGCCTCGTGCGGCCTTCAGGCGTTCGATGATCCCGTTCACTTCAGCGTCACTGATATTCACTTCGACCTTACGGCGGAGCAGCCGGCTCCACGCAGCTTCCGCCTCGATCTGTCGCCGAATGGATCGATCCGAGGATCCAACTTCGCGCAGATATTCAGACATTTTCTCGGGGGTGCGTTTGAAGTTCTGGGCGACGCGCGCATAGGTCCGGCTAACGTCATCGGTCGAGACTTCGATCTTGTTGGCTTTTGCTTCCTGGATTTGCAGAACTTCGTCGATCAGATTGCGCAGCACCTGCACGCGGAGACGATCCCGTTCCTCGTCGGCAACCTTGCCTCCATTGGCAAGCACGATGAGTGCTAGCCGCTGCTCTACATCGGTGCCAGTGATGATTTCACCATTGACGATAGCGGTGGCCTTGCGAAGCGTCGGTTCGACCTTGCCAAATGTTGTCAGCGTCGATGGCAGATTGAGATCAGCCTGCGGCATTGGTTCATCGCCACCTACTGCCTGGGCCTGCGCAAGAGACGATACTGCAGCCGCGAGTGCGAGCGGAAGGCCATAACGATAAAACGGAATCATCTTGCAGAAAGCCCTGACATATCTGTTTGGTCGAGCAGCCCGATAGCCAGACTTGGCTGAACGGATGCTGACACCCCTCTCGTGGAAAGCCGCGTTTAGCGACCTAGGTTGCGTAAGGATAGCGTCAATTGATAGGTATTTCCGCGTCGCGCATCGCCTGTCCGATCATAGTCACGCCTCCAGGTTATTCCGAGCTTTATGCAATCGTCTTCATAGGCCACGCCCAGCCGATGCCTGACAGGTTCATATCCATCGGACAGGGATAGAGCATCTTCATTCTTGTCAGTCAGGTCAATGATCGCGGACCCGAAGACCGACCAGTAGCGGGCGAATTGCAAGCGTCCGCCAAGGCGGATTTCCTCGCGGTCCCGAAGATCTTCGATCAAGGGATCCACATCCCGATTGAGGCGCAGATAGCCAACAACGGCGTATGTTTTTTCTGATCCGATTGTCGCGTCAATTTCATTCCTGCGAACCGCCAGGCTATCCTTGTCCAGCCGGTATCGGTGCGTGAGGCTGACAAAGCGTTTGAACTTGAGTGTCGTGCGTCCGACAATGTCAGACGTGCGGCTCGTCAGGCCAGTGCCGTTGGGAAAAATGACAGGCTGGCTCGAAAGCCGGTAACTTTGCCCCACATTCGCCTGCAGCGAAAATCCGGCGAGATCGAGTGCCCAATCCAGGCCATAGGTTGCGCGAGCGCCATCTTCAAACCGGTCGTAGCCGGGAAAGCGGTTCAAGGCAAAAAGGTTGCTGTCTTCAAGATCGACAGATCGCGCATCCTCATTCGGGAGCGAGAGATTCGGGGTAGAGGGTGACGCGACAATTTGCAGCCTCGGGGTCAGCCGTTGGGTGCCGCCAAAGGCAGGGCCAAAGAACGGCCAACGCACCTCAGCAGCAACTGCGCCTATGAAGCGGCTGTGCCAGCCATCGCGGCCGCGATAAATAGCCGTCAACGTGCGTCCGGCTTCATCGGTGTGATACACGTCCGCGCGTGCAAATCCGGTCAGCTGGATTTCCTGACCCATGGTTGTGAAGCGGCGCAGATCCCAACGAGCGCTCGCAAAACCGCGCTGGGTATCCTGGCCACTGGTCCTGACCAGGGCAAGACTGTTCAGTTGAAGTTCGACTTTTCCCCCAACCAGGCGGTCGTCCAGCCTCTTTCGGTAATCAATAAGGGGAACAGCAATCGGAATCTGGCCTTGGGGATCCCCGGGGCGCAG
>WBZL01005043.1_pt1 | contig 11124 bp, 10 predicted proteins | sample 5204291 | NCBI WGS metagenome assembly WBZL01 (sample SAMN12344345, study PRJNA552823) | activated sludge metagenome | biome: Activated sludge suspended growth; feature: Nitrification reactor; material: Wastewater; isolation source: activated sludge from nitrification reactor of wastewater...
TCTCTCGACTCACCAGACTCGCCAGACTCTCAGGCCTGTTTTATGAATTTTCAAAGATCTGATCAAACCTTTAGTCTAACATATATTGCGGAGATGCAGCAAGATTTCATTTCTGCAACGGTTAGGCGTGAATGGTGGATCGTGAATCGTAAATCGTGAATGGTGAATGGTTTGTAGTGCTCGAAACTCATTTTCTTGACCTGCGAGCTTTCGCATATACAATTCCGGAACGCTCTTTCCCGTCACTTGTCTCTTGTCACCCGTCACTTGTCTCCTGTCACGCTTCACCCATCACCCAAATGAGTGTTGACACAAACCCGCAACAGGAACAAACTGACCGGAACGAACGTCACCAATGTCTGCCGCCGCTGCGGCGCCGCTGTGACCTCGCCCGGCGAACAATGGAGAATGATCTCGATATGAAAACGGCCTGTGAGATGTCCGCGAAAAGTTCCAAAGGGAGATCGAATGGGAATCGCAGAATCGCAGGCCTGATTGCATTCGCTAACAAAAGCGATGCGAGTCTGAAAGAATCTAACTAATAACGGAGGCGCCGGTTGTTCTCTTTTGTCAGTGAATCCATCGCACCTATCGCATCCCAAAGATGCCATAATACCCGTGCGCTTGACTTCAAGGGTTACTTCATAGATGACCCCAGGGTTTATATGACGCAGCAAATTCGAAGGGCCGTAATCACTGGCATAAGTTCGCACCCGACGGACAAACTCCATTAAATAACGCCGGTAGAGTCGTAGGAAAAACGCGGACCGCCGCTCATATTCCATCGAAATGATAACATATGAAACCAGAAATACTTTCAACTGCGATGAACCACGATTTTCACGATAGTGAGTTGATCAGTCTAAGTTTGTCACCGGATTTATTGGCGGCTACCGTGGTATTGTCATCTTACGACAAGGATTCGGAAAGAAGGTCGTGGCAGATCAACTTTATCGGCGTGTTGCGGATGGAATTTGAAACTTTGGGCGACGGGTTACCAAACAAGCATGGAGCCCCCATTCAGATTCACGACCTTTACGCGGACGACACTAGTCAGGAAAAGCAGCGGTGGATAGACAGGTTGGAAAACTTGAGCGTTCGGAGAGAAGACTTGAGTTCCCTCAAACATATTGTTCTTGCTAGTTCATTTAATCGGGGCTGGGGAGAGAACGGTGAGCTAGAAGGTATCAGCATCGTCTGCCGAGATGTGGAAATTCTTGATTTAGATTGAGAAGACAGAACTTCTCGATGGTGCTGGACAGATTGAACATAGCCTCCAGAACTTCAAATGATCAAAATCGACGGCCATGTAATCTGCGATATCGCGATGGTTGACAGCAAAAAGACCTCGACGGATTTTTACAGGCCGTACGTCAACAGTTTTGTATACAACGCGGCGGGAGCGGTTTCGAGTTTGAAACTCGGCAACGGCAAGTTTGAAAGCACGACGTTTAATTCCCGGCTCCAACCGACCCAGATCGCTCTCGGCTCGACCAACGCTGCAACGGACCTGTTAAAGCTCAACTACACCTACAACACGACCGGCAACGCCGACAATAACGGCAACGTGCTCTCGCAAACGATCACGGTTCACGGCCTTAGTCACCCGTTCGTTCAAACCTACACTTACGACGAGCTCAATCGTTTGAAGTCAGCCACCGAAACCAACAACTCGACACAGACTTGGAAGCATCTATGAAGTTACCCTTTGATATCAAGCGCGCTTCGAGGGTTAACACCGGATCGGGTGTTTCGAGGGTACTTTGATCTTCTGACAAAAGAACAAACCTGACGTCTCGATTGTTTTGGTCAGATCTGCTTTCAAATATCGCTCGCGATTCTTTAGGCGAGTGCCGTCGTCTGTTCGTGCAGGGTGATGCAGATAAAAAATGCCGCCGAGGGCCCGGCGGCATTTCAATTGGTTGGCGGTCCGATCAGGACTGGGCCGTTTGGACCTCGCGGCCCTCGATGCGGCGGCGTTTTCGTGCCTGGCGCCAGGTTCTGATGCCCTCGCCGGTCAGGCTGAGGATCGGTCGCCCGTTTGCCCTTTTGCCGAAAATGCGTAAGGCGAGCCCGGAGTCTGCCTATGCCTTACCGACCTGAACTCGTGCGGGACGGAGCAGACGCCCGCCAAAGCGATATCCGCGTGAATATTCGGCGACTATCTTGCCGTCGTTTTCGGGGGTGGTCTCGGCCATATCGACCGCCTCGTGGAGTTCGGGGTCAAAGTCACTGCCGACCGACGCGATCGGTTCGACGCCGACGTCTATCAGGGCACGTTCGAAGCTGCGTGCCGTGCCGATGACGCCGTCACGCAGATGTTCGACAGACGGATCGGTCTCACTCGCCGCTACCGCTAGGTTCAGATTGTCCAACACGGGCAGGAGCGTGGTCAGAAAGTTGAACTGAGCCTGTTTGCCGCGGTCCTCGAGCGTTTTCATCAGACGGGCACGCATTTCGGCGGTCTCGCGTTCGAGATCGGCCTTGGCCTCTTCGAATTTTGCCTGGACGCCGACCAGCTTCGATTCGGCCGCCTCGCGGCGTTCGATCTCGGCCTTGAGGCTCGCCTCGAGAGCGATCTCGGCCGGTGACCGGACCGGAACTTTCGGTGCCTCGTCAGCGTCAGCGACCATTTCGCCCTCACCGTTAAAGCGGCGTTTGTCTTTGACCGGAATGGACTCGGCCCCCTCGGTCTCTAATTCGATCTCTTTCTCGTTCATTTTCTTTCTCTTAAACACAATATCTAAATAGTAGTTGGTAAACCGCGATAGTTAAAGTCATCGCGGTTTACCGGTCACTGTTTGGGCCGCACTAGACGGCGTCGGCCGCCTTTCCGGCCGCGTCGGCGGGCGTGAATCGCATCTCGCCGTTCTCAGCCGATACGCGGACGGTCTGGCCGCTGACGATCTCGCCTTTCAGGAGGCTGACCGCCAACTGGTTTTGCACGAGGCTCTGGATCGCCCGCTTGAGCGGTCGTGCACCGTAAACGGGATCGTAACCCTCGGCGATGATCAGGTCGCGGGCCGAATCGTCGAGCGTCAGTGTGATACCGCGATCCTCGAGATTCCTTCGCAGCTTTTCGAGCTGGACGTCGATGATCGTCGCGATCTGTTCGCGGCCGAGCTGTTTGAACACGACGATGTCGTCGATGCGGTTCAGGAACTCGGGCTTGAAGTGGTCGCGGAGCACCTGCAGCACATCCTTGCGGATATCGCGGTCGGCAAGCGGATTTTCGGCCGCCGACTGTATCTCGCGCGAACCCAGGTTTGACGTCATGATCAGTACCGCGTTCTTAAAGTCGACGACGCGGCCTTTGGAATCGGTCAGACGGCCGTCATCGAGTATCTGGAGCAGCACGTTGAACACGTCGGGGTGCGCCTTTTCGATCTCGTCAAAGAGGATCACCGAATATGGCCGCCTACGAACCGCCTCGGTCAACTGGCCGCCCTCGTCATAGCCGACGTATCCCGGCGGTGCGCCGATCATGCGGGCGACGGCGTGCTTTTCCATATACTCGGACATATCGAGCCGCACCATCGCGCGTTCGTCGTCAAACATAAATTCGGCCAGAGCCCGGGCCGTTTCGGTCTTGCCGACGCCGGTCGGGCCGAGAAAGATAAATGAGCCGACCGGACGGTTCGGATCCTGCAGGCCGGCACGGGCACGCCGCACGGCGTTCGCGACCGCCTCGAGAGCCTCGTCCTGGCCGATCACGCGTTTGCGGAGGTTATCCTCCATCGCGACGAGCTTCTGCATCTCGCCCTGGAGCATCTTCGACACGGGTACGCCCGTCCACTTGGCGACGACCTCGGCGACATCCTCTTCGTCAACCTCTTCTTTGAGATAGACGCCGTCCTTTTGCAGGTCGGCGAGGTGCGACTGCTCGGTCTCGAGCAGCTTTTCGAGCTCGGGAATACGGCCGTACTGAATCTCGGCCGCCTTGGTCAGGTCGCCGGCCTGGCGGGCCTGTTCGAGTTCGAGCTTGGCCTGTTCGAGCTGCTCCTTGGCCGAGCGCATCTTCTCGATCTCTTCTTTTTCCGAGTGCCACTTGGCCTTCATCGCGGACGATTTTTCGTTGAGGTCGGCGATGCGCTTTTCGATATCGTTCAAACGCGCTTTCGATTTTTCGTCGGTCTCGCGCGTGAGGGCCTGGCGCTCGATCTCGAGCTGCAGTATCTCGCGTTCAAGCACGTCGATCTCCTGCGGCAGCGAATCGATCTCGATACGGATCCGCGAGGCCGCCTCGTCGATCAGGTCGATCGCCTTGTCCGGCAAAAAGCGGTCGGTGATGTAGCGGTTTGACAGCGTGGCAGCGGCGACGATCGCCGCGTCCTTGATGCGGACGCCGTGATGGACCTCGTAACGCTCTTTCAACCCGCGAAGGATAGCGATGGTGTCCTCGACATTGGGCTCGCCGATGTAGACCTGCTGGAACCGGCGTTCGAGCGCCTTGTCCTTTTCGATATATTTCTGATACTCGGCGAGCGTCGTCGCGCCGACGGCCCGCAGTGTGCCGCGGGCGAGTGCCGGCTTGAGCATATTTGACGCGTCGATCGCACCCTCGCTGGCACCGGCCCCGACCAGCGTATGCAGTTCGTCAATGAACAGAATGATCTGGCCCTCGGCCTTTTCGATCTCGTTGAGCACCGCCTTGAGCCGATCCTCAAATTCGCCGCGGTACTTGGCACCGGCGAGCATCGCGCCGAGATCGAGCGACACGAGCCGCTTGTTCTTGAGCGTTTCGGGCACGTCGCCGGAAACGATGCGCTGGGCCAGGCCCTCGACGATGGCGGTCTTGCCGACGCCGGGCTCGCCGATCAGTACCGGGTTATTCTTGGTACGGCGCGAGAGGATCTGGATCGTGCGGCGTATCTCGTCGTCACGCCCGATCACCGGGTCGAGCTTACCTTTGCGGGCACGCTCAGTCAGGTCCTGAGCGTATTTCTCAAGAGCCTGAAAATTTTCTTCGGCATTCTGGTCCGTGATGCGCGAACCGCCGCGAAGGTCGTTGATGACCTTTTCGAGATCGTCCTTTGAAATGCCGTTCGAGCGGAGGATGCGGCCGGCGTCGCCGTCCTTTTCGGCGGCGATCGCCATCAAAAGGTGCTCGGTCGACAGATAGTCGTCCTGCATCTTTTCGGCCTCTTTCTGCGCCTCCTGAAAAATGGTGTTGGTCCGCGAGCTGAAATACTGCTGCCCGCCGGTCACCTTTGGAAACTTTTCGATCGCCGCCGATATTTCGGACGCGATCGTGTTGGCGTTGGCCCCGATCTTACCGAGTATCGGTTTCAGGACACCTTCTTTTTGTTCGAGCATCGCGGCAAGCACATGCTCGGGCTCGACCTGCTGATTCTGTGCTTTTTCGGCGAATCCGATCGCTTCCTGTACGGCCTCCTGGCCGCGAATTGTAAATCTGTCGAATCTCATATCTTTTCTCGTAAGCGGCGGAGCGGTGAACGATGAACTGCGTCACCCACCATTCACCGCCCTATCGAATTACGCCTCGTTAAAACTACGCTCCCGCGGCCAGCGAATTTTCGCTCGGCGCAGCGTTCTGCGGTAATGCGTCACCGTCGATGACCTCGATCTTGCGGGCCTTGGTCTCCTCGCGTTTGGCGAGCGTCACGCTCAGCATACCATTGGCATACTCGGCCTTGGCGCCCTCGGCGGTGACCGCCTGCGGCAGCGTGAATGACCGTGAAAAGGCTCCGTACGACCTTTCGATGCGATGATAGTTGTCATCATCGGTCTTGCGTTCAAATCTGCGCTCGCCCTTAAGGGTCAAAACGTTATTTTCGAATGAAAGTTCGCGGCCGTTGCCGGTCGCCGAAGTGCCGCTGAAAAGGCGATTTATCTCGTTCTGCAGAATACGCATATCGCGAAACGGGTCATACTTAACTACGTTCATAATCATTTCCTCCAAATAAAACTAGATTAATGACTAATTACTTAGTCTATGGGCATAATAAAACTTGAGTGTGATATTGTCAAGTTCTAATTTTGGCAAAAAGTTTATCCCGGCCGACGCGATTTTGCGGTGTTTCAGGGTGACAGGCCCGATATTTGTCGGGTATATTTAGTGTCGCAACTTTCCAATCAAAATTTTATTGCCGTCGGGCGGTTGTCAGACAATAATTTTGCCGTAGCTCCGTACATACTGATGAATAAGGTACTTCGAGAAATCTTGTGGCCATTGGTTGCGGTGATCGCTGCCTTTGTCGTTGGCGGGATCATCGTTTTGTTGATCGGCGACAACCCGTTCGTAACGTTTTACCACCTGATCGGCAATTCGTTCGGTTCGCTCAACGACATCGGATATACGCTGTTCATCGCGACGCCGCTGATATTTACGGGGCTCGCGGTCGCGGTCGCGTTTCGGTGCGGCCTGCTCAACATCGGTGCCGAGGGCCAGTTGTACATCGCCGCGTTTGCGACGGCGTGGGTCGGCATCAAATTTGGCGGGACGGTCGTCACGATCTTCGGCAAACAGGAAGATTGGTCCTGGTACAGCCTGCCGTCGATACTGCTGATACTCGTCTGCGTGCTGACGGCGGTGATCGCGGGCGGCGTCTGGGGAGCGATACCGGGCATCTTAAAGGCCCGTTTCGGCTCGCACGAGGTGATCAATACGATCATGCTCAACTTTATAGGCATCTCGCTGGTCAGCTATTTTACGCAGTATTACTTTAAGATCCCGGGCGACCCGATCCTGCAGACAGCCGAGATCGGCGCCGGAGCGCACATCCCGCGGATCAGCCAGTACATACCGGGAATGCCGGATTTTGTGCCGCTCAGCGTCGCCTTTCTGCTGGCGATACTGATGTGCGTGCTCGTTTACATCTTTTTGTGGAAGACCAAATGGGGCTATGAGCTGCGTGCGGTCGGCGAGAACGCGTCGGCAGCCGAGTACGGCGGCATTTCGCCAAAAAAACAGATAATCATCGCTATGACCATCTCGGGCGGATTGGCCGGTATGGTGGCGATCGGCGAGGTCCTTGGGTACCGCTACCGATATTACGACGGATTTTCGGACGGATGGGGATTTCTGGGCATCGCGGTCGCGTTGCTCGGGCGCAATCACCCGCTCGGCATCTTTGTCGCCGCGATCTTTTTCGCCGTGCTGAAACGCGGCGAGATCTTCGTCGATATCGAAACCAAATACGTCTCGAAAGACCTCGTCGAGGTCCTGCAGGCGATCATCATCATTTTTGTCGCATCACTTCAGAAATTTACGAGGAAATAGAATGGGAGATATCTTAACACCGACATTTCTGCTCATTTTGCTTTTCTCATCGATCCGTCTGGCGACGCCGCTGATCTTTGCTGCACTGGGCGGCATGTTTTCGGAGCGGGCCGGCGTCATCAACATCGCTCTTGAGGGCCTGATGCTGACGGGGGCATTTACGGCGGCGGTCGCGACCTACGAATTGAGTAATCCGTATCTCGGGTTTTTGTGCGGAGTGGCGGCGGGTGCCTTCGTCGCACTTGTCTTTGCGATCGCGGTCATTAAGTTTGAAGCCGATCAGGTGGTCGCGGGTTTTGCGGTCAGTCTGCTGATGCTCGGGCTGCCGGCCGTGATCAGCAGCCGCATTTATGATTCGGCGGGCTCGACGCAGCAGATCGCCAAGGAGTTTCTGCTGCCGGACTTTTACAACCGCATCTCGATCGCGTCGATCCTCGCTTTCGCCCTCATTCCGGTCTGCTGGTACGTACTCTATAAAACGCCGTTCGGCCTGCGGATACGGGCCGCGGGCGAAAACCCCGAGGCGGCGGACGCGGCCGGCGTCAACGTCATCAAGCTCCGCTATATCGCGGTGATCATGTCCGGCGTCCTGGCGGCGGCGGGCGGCGCGTATCTATCGATCGGGCAATCGTCGCTGTTTACCCGCGGGATGACCGCCGGCCGAGGCTATATCGCACTTGCCGCGTTGATCCTGGCCAAGTGGAAGCCGATACCGGTGCTGTTCGCGTGTCTTTTCTTCGGGTTTACCGAGGCACTCGCGATCCAGATGCAGGGCGTCATCAAGATGCCGTCGGGCGAGGACGTGCCGGTGCAGTTCATCCAGATGATCCCGTACGTGCTGACGATAATCGTTCTGGCCGGCTTCATCGGCCTTTCGCGAGCGCCCAAGGCGTTGGGGATCCCGTACAGAAAAGAAAATTGATCTAACGGCCGCAGAGCCGACCGGCAGCGGGGAATTCAAAAACCGAAGGCTATCGTTTATACTCACTTAGCTTTCTTTTGAGTCTCAGCGTCACTCGTGTCTCTGCGGTTCAGTTGTCTTATGTCATACGAAAAAGCGGCCGAGGCCGCGGAATATATCAGATCGCGGTACGCGGCACCGATCTCGACGGCTGTCGTGCTCGGCAGCGGGCTCGGGGCATTTGCCGACGAGCTGACAAACGCCGTTCGGATACCCTACGAAGAGATCCCGGGATTTGCCCGTTCGACGGTCGAGGGTCACGCCGGCCAGCTTGTGCTGGGTGAGATCGGCGGTGTCGCCGTCGCGGTCCAGCAGGGCAGATTCCATTATTACGAGGGTTACGACATGCCGCAGGTGATGCTGCCGGTCAGGACCTTCGGGTTGATGGGCATCAGGAATCTGATCCTGACGAACGCCGCGGGCAGCCTTAATTCGGATATGCAGCCGGGTTCGCTGATGCTGATCTCGGACCACCTGAACTGTCTCGGCGTAAATCCGCTGCGCGGCCCGAACGATACGCGGTTCGGCCCGCGTTTCCCGGACATGACCGAGGTTTACGACCGTGAGTTTCGGCACATCGCACTTGAGGAGGCCGCCGCGATCGCCCGCGAACGATTTGAAAAGGGGATCGACGCCGAACTGACCGACTTTATGAATCCCGGCGTTTACTGTGCCCTGTCCGGCCCGACGTATGAAACGCCGGCCGAGATACATATGTACCGCCTATTGGGGGCCGACGCGGTCGGTATGTCCACGGTGCCCGAGGCGATCGCCGCACGTCACCAGGGCACACGTGTCCTCGGCATTTCGTGCATCACCAATCTGGCGGCCGGCTTGAGCGGCGAGACGATCGATCATGAAGAGGTGATGGAGACCGGTGCCCGCGTGGCCGAGGTTTTTAAGGAACTTTTGCGAAAGATAATCGCAAGGATGAATTAACCGCACAGGAACGCGAACAGACGCAGATAGATCATTCGTTGTCTGTGTCCGTCGGCGTTTATCGGCGGTGAATTTCTTTGTGGTTCAAGACTTGGTTAGTATAGACGTATGATAATTGGCATCTGCGGTGGAACAGGTTCGGGCAAAACGACGATCGCACGGGCGATAGTCGACGCCGTCGGCGCCGAACAAGTGGTGCTGGTCGAACAGGATTCGTATTACCGAAATCTGGCGGATATGCCGCTCGACGAGCGTCATCAGGCCAATTTTGACCATCCGGACTCGCTCGACAGCGACATGCTGGTCAATCACATCCTGCGATTGAAACAGGGTTTGGCGGTCGAGATGCCGATGTACGATTTTGCGACGCACACGCGCAGCGACCGTATCGAGGTGATCGAGCCAAAGCCGGTCGTCATCGTCGAGGGTATTTTGATATTTGCCGAGCCGCGAGTGCTCGACCTGCTGGATGTTCGGATCTATGTCGATACGCCCGACGATATTCGGCTGATGCGCCGGCTGCGGCGTGACTCGACTGAACGCGGGCGAACGTTCGAACGCACGCTCGATCAATACGAACGGACGATCAGGCCGATGCATTTTGAGTTTGTCGAGCCGTCAAAGCGGCACGCCGACGTGATCATCCCGGAGGGCGGACAGACGAGCGTCAGCGTCGAGCTGCTGTGCGGCCTTGTCCGCGAAAGATTGAGCGAGCAGACGGCCGCAACGAGGTTATAAGTGCAGGAAAACGAAACAAAATTGATCGACGCCGCGATCGGAGCGAGACAGCGGGCGCACGCGCCGTACTCCGACTTTCAGGTCGGGGCAGCCGTCGAGGCTGAAAATGGCGATATCTATATCGGCTGCAACGTCGAATCGGCCAGCTACGGCCTGACCGTCTGTGCCGAGCGGGTCGCGATCTGGAAGGGCATCTCGTGCGGCGAAAAGCGCTTTACGCGGATCGCGGTCGTCGTCGATACCGAGGAACTGACACCGCCCTGCGGCGTCTGCCGCCAGATCATCTGGGAATTTTGCGGCGATGTGCCGGTGATACTCTCAAATCTCGAGGGCAAGACCGAAACGATCCAAATGAGCGAGCTCCTGCCGCGGGCGTTTGATTCGAAGTTTTTGAAATAGCGGATCTTTCGTGCGTCGAACCGTTACCGTCGGGAATGGGCCGTTCCGTGGTCTACTATTTGACCGGCGATAATGCAGTTTGCGTTTTGCGGCGTAGTTGATGTAAATTCAGCTATGGATAAGCTGAAATTCCTCTTAACGACTTCTCTCCTTTTCGCACTTACAATTACGACATTCGGGCAGACGATCCCGCATCGGGACAAGTACGTCGCACCGGCGGTTTGCGATCTGTTGATCGTGGGCGGCACGGTCGTGACGATGGACGGCGGGCGCCGTGTGATCGAGGACGGGGCGGTGGCGATCAAGGACGGCAAGATATTGAAGGTCGGGCCGCGGGCGGTCGTGACCAAAAATCTGACTGCCAAGCGCACCGTCAACGCGGCCGGCAAGGCCGTCATTCCGGGTCTCATCAACACCCACACGCATGCGGCGATGTCGCTGTTTCGCGGCATTTCGGACGACCTGGACCTTAACGACTGGCTTACAAAATTCATCTTTCCGGCCGAGGCCAAGAACGTCAACGAAGAGTTTGTCAGGGCCGGCACGCGTCTCGGGATGGCCGAGATGATCCGCGGCGGGACGACGACGTATTGCGACATGTACTACTTCGAAGACGCGGTCGCCGACGAGACCAAAAAGGCCGGCATGCGCGGGGTGCTGGGCGAGACGATCATCAGATTTCCGGTCTCGGACAACAAAACGCCCGAGGCGGCACTCGCCTATACCGAAAAGTTCATTACCAAGTGGAAGAACGATCCGCTGATCGTCCCCGCCGCTGCACCGCACGCTCCGTACACGCTCGAAACGGCGACGCTCAAAGCGATCAAGGCCCAGTCGGACCGGT
>WBZL01005044.1_pt1 | contig 11121 bp, 9 predicted proteins | sample 5204291 | NCBI WGS metagenome assembly WBZL01 (sample SAMN12344345, study PRJNA552823) | activated sludge metagenome | biome: Activated sludge suspended growth; feature: Nitrification reactor; material: Wastewater; isolation source: activated sludge from nitrification reactor of wastewater treatment...
GGAATCGGCCATCCGCTCCTCCGGCGACTGGGCGCGCAGCAACCGGCGCCTGTTGCAGGAAGCCCACACCGATTCCCTCACCCGGCTCTACAACCGCCGCTACGGCATGGACCGCTTCAACCAGGAATGGTCCTTCTCCGCCCACAGCGACACCCCCCTGTCCTGCCTCATGCTCGACGTGGACCACTTCAAGCGCATCAACGACCTGCACGGTCACGAGGTGGGGGATCTGGTGCTCACCCAGATCGCCCGGGTGGTGGAAGGCAACTGCCGCAAGGACGACGTGGTGTTCCGCTACGGCGGCGAGGAATTCTGTGTCGTCAGCCCCAACACCGGCCTCGCCGACGCGGTCCAGCTCGCGGAACGCATCGTCCGGGCGGTGCGGGCGGAGCGCTACGGCCGGGAAGGCGTGGCCTTTCCCGCCACCCTGAGCGTGGGGGTGGCCACCCGGGGCCCGGAAGACACCGACGCGACGGCCCTCATCAGCCGCGCCGACCAGGCCCTCTACGCCGCCAAGGAAGGCGGCCGGGACCGGGTCATGGCGGCGCGGGGGACGTGAAGAAGCGCTCCCGCAGCTCCTCCAGGCCCAGGCTCGCCAGCATCTCCTCCAGCCGCTCGGCGGGCCGCTTCCGGGGCAGATCCTTGAAGCTGGCGATGATCAGCTCGTTCTTCATGGAGTGTTCCCAGCCCACCAGCTCGGTCACGTTCACCTGGTAGCCGTGGGCTTCCAGTTGCAGGCAGCGCAGCACATTGGTCAGGTGGCTGCCGAACTCCCGGGTGTGGATGGGATGGCGCCACAGCTCCGCCAGGGGGCTCTTCAGCGCCCGGCCCTTGTTTTTGCGCAGTGCCACCGCCACCTCCGCCTGGCAGCAGGGCACCAGCACGATGAAGCGGGCCTGCTTGGCCAGGGCGAAGCGGATGGCGTCGTCAGTGGCCGTGTTGCAGGCGTGCAGGGCGGTCACCACCTCCACTCGCGCCGGCAGGGCGGGAGAGGCGATGGACTCCGCCACCGACAGGTTAAGGAATGCCATGTGCTCGAAGCCCAGCCGCCGGGCCAGATCCCGGGAGCGCTCCACCAGCTCGTCCCGGGTCTCGATGCCGAAGATGCGGGCCCGGGGCGCCGATTCCTTGAAGAACAGGTCGTAGAGGATGAAGCCCAGGTAGGACTTGCCGGCGCCGTGGTCCACCAGGCTGAAGTCCGGCTTCTCCGCCGCCACCTCCTTCAGCAGCGGCTCGATGAACTGGAACAGGTGGTAGACCTGCTTCAGCTTGCGCCGGCTGTCCTGGTTCATCTTCCCCTCCCGGGTGAGGATGTGCAGTTCCTTCAACAGCTCGACGGATTGGCCGGGACGGACTTCGTACATGGAAAGCCAGGGAGGACGGGAAAGGACGCCATCCTAAACCGGTACGGCGGGGAGTTCACGGGATGACGGTTGGGTAGCCTGATTCACACGTCAATGAAATGGATGGAGGACACACAGCCTAGGTGTTTAAAACGACATGCTTGGTCGCATCCGGCATGGACGATGCGCACTCACAGTCTGGTGCACCCCAACCATGCCCCTTCATTCCACCCTGTCTCCGGCTTCGTTTCTCAGCCACATGGATAAACCGTACAGGTTCTGCCTGGTTGGCTACGGCTTCTCCCGGGAATGCCAGGTGCCGCACTTCCACGACATCCAGAAGGGTGTCTGGTCCGGACCGCCAAACAGGATCGACCCATTCCGTTCAGCCGATCACGCAAGACTGGTGCGGGACTGGTTCGAGTGGCGCAAGAGCCTGATCCGCGCCCGGCGCGATGCGCCGCCCTACCATGCGCTGGCCTGGCTTCAGTCGGTATTGGGGCTGCGCGTGGCCACCCAATGCGTGGATGGCCTGGCGGGCTTCAACGGGGTGGCGGAGGTGAAAGAACTGTATGGCAACGTGTTCGCGGCACGCTGTCGTCAGTGCGGTCATGGCTGGCGGGCCGACTTCGAGGCGCAACACGCTGGTACGTGTCCCCATTGCGGGGGCGCACTCTGGCCGGATGTCGCCATGTTTGACTGGAACCGGCGCGACCGGATCGCGGATCGCTGGATCGACAGCCCCCCGACCCGGACGCTGGTGCTCCAGATCGGCGAAGAACCGGAATTGGCACCCTATCCGGCGCTATCGGCGGCAGCCATGAAAGGCGTCACAACCGTGCGCCTTACCGCCAATGGCGCGGTGCTGGCCCGGGACGATGCACGCGGCCACCTGCCGATCAAGGCCATCGAGGCGGCAATGGCGAAACAGCCCTGGCCAGCCGACCTGCCAAATCAGAAAAGCCTGCATCGGACCCTCCTGTTGGTGCTAGGGCTGCTGACGCACCGCGAAGCGACAGGTTCCGTCGCCATTCGCGACTAGCCTACCCGGAACCAACCGCGTGGTGCGGTTCTTGGGCCTCGCAAGGGAGACAACCATGGAAAAGGCAGGCGGCATCATCGCCCTCATCGCCGGCGTGCTGGGCATCATCGCCGGATTCTTCACCCTCTTCGTCGGCGGCCTCGGCAGTGCTTTCGAGGCCCAGGGGGCGGACGGCATCCTCAATCTGGCCTGGGCCGGTCTGGCCCTGTCCATGCTGGTGGTTATCGGCGGCGGCATTAGTCTGGCCCGGCCCCGGCCCGGTGGCATGACGGTGGTCTTCACGTCCGTCGTCGGCATCGTCTACGGCGGCAGTCTGGTGGCCCTATGTCTGGCCCTGGCCTTGATCGGCGGCGCCCTTGCCGTGCTCGCGCCCACAAGAACAGGCGAGGGGGAATCCCCCGAGCCGGGGCGCAAGCGTTGGCAGGCCCTGGCACTGAGCCTGTTCGCGGGCCTGGCGGTGGTGGTGACCGCCATCCTCATCGAACAACGCGGGTATGCCTCCAGTGAAAGCCCGGGCGGGGCGGCCGCCCCGGAAACCCTGCCCCAGGCCAACCTGGGAACCGGGCAAACGGCGACGGGCGAGAAGTTCGCGGTCACCCTGCGCGACTTCGCCTTGCGGCCCTCCGTGGGCCTGGGCGCCAATTTACGTCTGGCGCCCCCCGGCAGCATTTATGCCGTGTTGGATACGGCGGTCAAATGCGTGGATCGGGAAAGCCGCTGGTACCGTCCCGGAGCGCTGCTGGCCCGGATCAACGGCCGGATCGTGAAATTCGACACCCATGAGAACCTGGCGATCACCCGGTCCTTCGGGATGATCAACCCCCTCACCGAGGAACGTAGCCTTCTCATCTACACGCTCCCCGCGGAAGCCGCGAACGCCGAACTCATCTGGCTGCCGGGCGACGGGGCGGGCCAGGATGCTTTCCTATTGCAATCTCCGGTCGCTTCCGCGATGCCGTCGCCACCCGCTCTGGTAGCGCGGTCTTCAACGGGAACGGAAATCTATCGCCTGGGCGGAAGCACCCTGGAATTCGCCCCGCAGCCGACAGGTGAAGTCAGCTTCAAACTGCTGATCGTCAGCCAGGAAGGGAACACCGGCGAAGCGGAGGGGGTGCTGCAACCGCGCGAGGGACTGGCGGTGTGGAAGAACGAGGATTTTGGATGTGAGCTGCGGTTTCACTGGCAGGGGAAAGCCGTTAAACTGGGGCAGCATGGGGGGTGCGGATTTGGAATGGGGGTGGATGGGAGTGGGGTGTATGTGCGGTAGCAATGCTTGCTGGGGGCACAGTTTTTCTATCTGCATGAGCCGTGTATTAGACTGGCCGAGCGAACTGTAAGTAACAGTGATCTATTCATAAATTTTTCGGGAGAAGAAACATGTCAAGGGGTATGCCGAAGAAACAAGTGTTTGCTTCCGTGCTGCATGGGATAGAGCAGGCCAGTGAGTCTTTCTGCAAAATTTCCGGATGGGAGAGCCTTTGGTACGCCCCGGAGTATTTCCTGACTTGTGCGATAGCTAGTGCGCTTGCGGAGAGTGGAAGTGGTGAAACGACTATTGAAGATGGGGTGCGTCAAACGATGAAAATCGCGGGTGCCAATGGTCCTGGAAAACCACGCAACGGCTTACGCAAAGGGGGCCGATTCGACTTGGTCCTGTGGTGGAAGCAAGGCACACCAAGGGCTGTCATTGAGGTCAAGCATCCGCTTTACTCGCCAAGCAAAGTGTTTGAGGACGACATCATCAGAATTCGTGACGTCTTGGATGCAAGTCTTAAGACGGGTGGGAGTTTTCAGTTTGGCGGCTTGTCCTTCTGGACGGGAGCCAATCAGACAAACGGAGAGCCTGAAGGCGTCAAGAAGCGAATAGAAGACAACGCCAAGTCACTTCGTAAATCAGCTCAAGGTCTCGCGGGAGACCAGTACGTTGTCACCCTGCACCCGGGAAAAATCAAGACGGAAGACAACGGTAAATGGGGTTGGGCTGCCATGCTCTTGGTTCTTGAACCGAAATAGGGGGTGTCTTGGTGATCTTGGTGTAAGGACATTACCCAGAGACGACTTCACCGTAATACCCCACCAAATTCCCCGCCACCTCCCCAAACCACGCCCGCAATGCGGGCGGCCCCAACACCTCCACATCATCCCCGAAGGACAACAGCCACCAGCGCAATTCCATGCTGTCCGGCACGGTGGCGGTGATGATCACGTCGTCTTCTTCGGATTCGCCCTCGGTCACGGTCTGATCGGCGGATAAGGGGCATTCCCTTACCTGCACGGCCGCCGCAGGGGTGAAGGCGACTTGCAGGGCCAGGGTTTCGCCGCTGGGGAAACCCATCTCGCCCTGGCGGATGTAGGCGTCCAGGTCGAAGCCTTCGGGACAGATGGCCGGGGTATCCAGCAGTTCCGCCGCTTGCATGCGATGCAGGGCGAATTGGCGGATTTCGGCGGTGTCCGCCAGGCTGGCGATGAGATAGCTCAACCGGTCGCGCACGATGAGGCCCAGGGGGTTGATCTCGTAGTCCTTGGCCTGTTGCGCCAGGTTCTTGCGGTAGCGGACTCGCGCCCGCCTTTCCCGCAACAGGGCGTCATAGACGGCGGCTTGCACCTCGGGACGGATGGCGGGCGACGCCTGGGCCGGGCCTCGGGGCAGGACGCGGATCTTGTCCGGCCATTTGCGCAAGCCGTTGCCGTGTTGGTCCAGGGTTTCCCGGGCCTGGCGGAACTGGGGGGCGATGTGATCGAGGGTGGCGGCGGGCAGCAGGCGTTCCAGATGGATGCGGGCGAGTTGCAGGACCAGGGCCGCGTGGGGGTCCAGCGCCGGCAGGCTGATGGGCTTGGCGTCCTTGTGCCAGTACCAGCCGGCGGGTTTTGCGCCGTCGTTCGCGATGGGATAGACGGTGGAGAGATTGTTCAGATCGCGCTGCACGGTGCGCAGATCAACGGGGTGCCCGGCGGCATGCAGTTGCTGCAGCAGTCTTCCGGAATCCAGCTTGCGCGGGAAGGTGGGCAGGGCGGACAGCATGATGATCAGGCGCGCGAGGTTGGCTTGCATGAGTTTTCCCGGTCGAGGGTGGAGCTTGGGCGGATTATGGCCGGTCATGCCAGGAAGCCGATGGCGGGGTATCGGCCCTCTTCCTTCGCGGCGCATTCGGCCGCGAGGGCCTCCACCAATCCATCGATGCCGGCGAACGGTTGGAAGCGCGCCTGGCGCGCGACGGTGGCGAAATCGCCCGGAGTCAGCGTGGCGAGCCTGCGCAATCTGGTTTCCTCACTGGCCCGCGTGACACCCAGTCCCAGGGCCTGGGCGTGATGCCGGAGCAGCGCCAACGCCTGGTCCGGTCGCAGGTAGCCGAAGCGGACTTTCAGGTCGAAGCGCCGCAACGCCGCCGGGTCCAGGTCGTCCATCAGGTTGGTGGAGGCGATGAAAACGCCGGGGAAGGCTTCCATCTGGGTGAGCATTTCGTTCACCGCCGTGATTTCCCAGCCGTGGCGGGCGTGTCGCCGGTCTTGCAGGAAGCTGTCCACCTCGTCGAGCAGGAATACGGCCTGTTCCGACTCGGCTTCGCGGAAGGCCCGCGCCAGGTTTTTCTCGGTCATGCCGACGAAGGGAGACACCAGGTTGGAAACGCGCCGGGTGAGCAGCGGCTTGTTCAAGCGTTCGGCCAGCCAGTAGCCATAGGCGGTCTTGCCGGTGCCGGGCGGTCCGTACAGGCACAGCCTGGCGCCGCCGGCGCGGGCGATGCCTTCGGCCAGTTCGCTCAGGTTGGCATCGGCATGGATGTAGTCGGGGTGATAGAAGTCCGGCAGGGCCAGTCCATCCTTCATTTGAAGGGGCGCGTGGCTCTGGGCGACCAGGGTGCCGCTGGCGAGGCGCTTGATGGCGGCCGTGGGGTCGGGTGTCTCTTCCCGGATGGCGCGGATCACCCTGGTGGCTCTGGCGATGACGGCGGGGGCGAGGTGGTCGCATCGGGCCAGTTGGGCAATGGCCGGGGCATCGACCAGGTCGCCGCAGGCGTCGGCGATGATGCGTTCGCGTTGATGGCGCGGCGGTACCGGCATTTCCAGCACCATGTCGAAGCGGCGGATGAAGGCGGGGTCCATGCCGTCGATGGCGTTGGACAACCAAAGGCAGGGGACCGGGTTGCTTTCCAGCATCTGGTTGATCCAGCCCTTGCGTTGCTGGGCGATGCTTTTCATCCCGAACAGGCCGGAACCGCCGTCGAACACGTCCTCGGCTTCGTCGAACACCAGCAAGGCGCGGCTGGCCTTGAGGACATATTGGGCCGCTCTCAGCGCGCGCAGCCGTTTTTCCCCGTCTTTCGGATTGCCCTCGTCCGTTTCGGTGGACACGATGAACAGACTGGCTCCCAGTTCATGGGCCAGCGCCCGGGTGAGTTGGCTCTTGCCGGTTCCGGGCAGGCCGTGCAGATAGACATTCACGCCGGGGCGGGCATCGGCCAATGCATGGTTGAGATAGGGCAGCAGGATGTCCAGGTCGGAACGGACATGGGCGAAGTCGGCCATGGCCAGTTCAGCGGCCTGTGCCGGCGAAAAGGCATCGCGGAACAGCCCGAGGGTGTCCGCTTCCTGGGACAACATGCGCCCACCAATGCCGGGCATGAGGCTCAACACCTCCCCCAAGTAGGACTTGTCGCCCCGTTCCAGCGTGATCAGGCCGGATTGAGTCAATACGCCCTTGAGGGATAAAGCAGCGCGGACTTCCGGTTCGGGCAGGTCGAGCAACATGGACAGGATGGGGCTCATCTGCCAGGCGCCGAGGGAGCCAAGGAGTTGCGCGCAGCCGATTTCCAAAGCGGATTCGCTATGCAAAAGCACGGTGAATTCGAGAAGGCGGCGTTCCACATCGGATAGTCCCAAGAGGGAAGCGACTTGCCGCGAATTGTGGGCGAGCGGTGCTGGCGCCAAGTGATTGGCGGGGTCTTCGCCTGTCTGTTTCAGCATGCGCCGCAATTCGCTCAACGCCTTGCGCGGGGTGTATCGCCGACTGGCTTCACGCCAGTCGGCGATACCGATGCTATGGGTTATCAGCCTGAAGTTGGCTCCTCCCTGCGGATCAATCACGTATTGGTGTTTTCCGAAGAGAACCAGCATGCGCAACAGCCAGATGCGGACAAGCGGCTCAGCCAGGGGGTAGGAGGCGTCGTCGGGCGCTTCGAGGCTGGTCAGATCGAAGTCGAAATCGGTTTTCATGATGACTCCGTGTTGATGTCAGGCCAGCTTGAGGCTCTTCGGCGACACGAATTGTCGCTTTGTGGGTGCGGCCAATATCACGGTTGTTCATGAAAGGTGGTGAATCAGCCGATTCTTGCCATCCCCGACTGCTGGGATAATCCCCCCATGCCCTTCCTCCTGGAAATCCTCCGCCGCGCCGCCTTCGACCTGCTCCAGCCCCGGGTACTGACGGTGCTGTTCCTGCCCATGCTGGCCGCGTTGCTGGTGTGGGGCGGCCTGTTCTGGGCCTTCGGGGAAAGCTGGTTGGAATGGCTCACCGCCTTCGTGGCCAGCGCGCCCCTGCCGGACTGGCTGGGCGGAACCGGGGCGGCCTGGCTGGTGGCCTTCGGCGTCGTCTTCCTGCTGGCCCTGCTGCTGGTGCCGGCGGTCTATGTCACGGCCCTGATGATCACTTCCCTGATCCTCATGCCCCTGCTGGTATCCGTGGTGGCCAAGGGGCGCTTTCCGGCCCTGGAGAAGCGGGAGGGGGGCGGCTTCTTCGGCAGCCTGTTCAACGGGGTGTTCGCCCTGGCGGTCTATCTGCTGGCCTGGTTGCTGACCCTGCCCTTCTGGCTGCTGGGGCCCTTCGGCTTCGGCATCTCGGTACTGCTCAACGCCTGGCTCAACCAGCGCCTGTTTCTCTACGACGCCCTGGCGGAGCACGCCGACCGGGGGGAACTGGCCCGGCTGAAGGCCGAGGCGGGCTGGCCCCTGTACGGGCTCGCCGCCTTCCTGGGGCTGCTGCACTTCATCCCCTTCGTCAACTTCCTCGCCCCGGTGTACATGGGCCTGGCCTTTACCCACTACGGCCTGGCGAAACTGGACGAACTGCGCAGCGGGACCTCCTCATGATCTTCGGCATCGGCACGGACATCGTCGTGGTGGAGCGCCTGCGGACCATGCACGCCAATCACGGCGAGCGCCTGGCCCGGCGGCTGCTGGGGCCCATGGAATGGGACGATTACGTCCGCGCCGCCGACAAGCCCCGCCTGCTGGCCAAGCGCTTCGCCGCCAAGGAGGCCCTGGGCAAGGCCCTGGGCACGGGCATCCGGGCGCCCATGACGCTGACCGCCTGCGGCGTGGTCCACGATGCCCTGGGCCGGCCCGATTTCGCCTATGCTCCTGATCTCGCCGCCTGGCTGGGCGCCCAAGGCGCCGGCCGGGTCCATCTTTCCCTTTCCGACGAGCAGGAAACCGTCGTCGCCTTCGTCATCGTCGAGCGCCCATGATCCCCAGCCATTCCCCCGCCCACCATCTGCCCCTGGGACCGGTCATGGCCGACGTGGCCGGCCTGGTTCTCACCGACGCGGAGCGCGCCCGCCTGCTGCACCCGAGCGTGGGCGGCGTCATCCTGTTCAAGCGCAACTACGAGAGCCCGGAGCAGATCGCCGCCCTGTGCCGGGAGATCCACGCCCTGCGCAGCCCCCACCTGCTCATCGGCGTGGACCACGAGGGGGGGCGGGTGCAGCGCTTCCGCGAGGGTTTCACCCCCATCCCGCCCATGCGCGCCATCGGCGAGGTCTGGGACGGCCATCCCCAGCGCGCCCGGCGCCTGGCCCGGGACGCGGGCTATGTCATCGGCGCCGAGCTGCGGGCGGCGGGGGTGGACTTCAGCTTCGCCCCGGTGCTGGACCTGGACTACGGCAACAGCGGCGTCATCGGCGACCGGGCCTTTCACCGCAGCCCCCAGGCGGTCACCGACCTGGCCCACGCCCTGGTGCTGGGCCTCCAGGAGGCGGGCGTCAGCGCCGTGGGCAAGCATTTCCCCGGCCACGGCTTCGTCGCCGCCGATTCCCATCTGGCCATCCCCGTGGACGAGCGCAGCCAGGCGGACATCGAGTTCGCCGATCTGTTGCCCTTCCGCCAGATGATCGACCTGGGCCTGGCCGGCATCATGCCCGCCCACGTCATCTATCCCCGGGTGGACGACCAGCCCGCCGGCTTCTCCCGCAAGTGGCTGACGGAAATCCTGCGGGGCCAGTGCGGCTTCGAGGGGGTGATCTTCAGCGACGACCTGACCATGGAAGGCGCCAGCGGCGCCGGCGGCATCGCCGAGCGGGCCCTGGCCGCCCTGGCGGCGGGCTGCGACATGGTGCTGGTGTGCAACCGGCCGGACCTGGCGGACGAATTGCTGTCCAAGCTGAAATGGCCCCTGCCTCCGGTGTCCCTGATCCGCCTGGCGCGCATGCACGGCCGCCCCCATCCGCCCAACCGCACCGCCCTGCACGAAAGCCAGCGCTACGTGGGCGCCGTGCGCCACCTGGGCGGCATCGGCCAGGCCGACGCCGATCTGGCCCTGCTGGACCCCACCAACGTCTGCGGCCGCCAGGGCTGCGCCCCCCATTCCAATACCTGAGGGATCCGAATCATGAAACGCCGCCGCATCTATGGCCGCCACCGCCTATCCCGGGACGCCGAACGCCTGGCCTGGCTGGCCCAGGGCCTGGCCGAATCCGGCAGCCGCCTGGAGGACGCCTGGCTGGAAGCCGAGATCGAAAGCCTCATCGACCGCCTGCTCAAGGCCGGCGACGAGGACGCCCTCAACCAGGCCCTGGACCGGCTCCACGAGACCAACGGCCGCGCCTACGACGAGCTGGCCGACCTCATCGAGGCGGGCTGCGAGGTGAGCCGGGTGGGCGATACCGCGAGGCTCATCATCGCCTTGCCGGTGCTGGCCTGGTCCCGCTACGCCATCCCCACCCGCAGCCTGCCCAAGCCCACCCTGGACGCCCTGCGCGCCCAACTCTCCGCCCACGTGCTGGGGGCCGAGGCCCGGGTGCATTTCGCCGACTACCTGTTCAGCCCGGACCAGTTGCCCCAGGGCTATTGCGAGACCCGGGCCTTCGCCGACGACCTGTGGAACGCCGCCGCCGCCGGCAAGGATCTGAAGGTGGACGGCCGCCGCCTGGCCGAGAGCCAGGTCTTCGTCTCCGACGTGCGCTACCTGATGGCCGCCGTGCAGGTACCCGTGGGCCGGCCGGTGTTCCGCTGGAACGAGACCGACGGCGGCCGCCCGGCGGCCCTGGCGACCTGGCGGGAACAGGGTGGCCCCAATTTCCAGAACCTGCTCACCGGCTGCGCCTACGAACTGCTGCTGCCGGACGCCTACTTCGCCGCCTGGCGCCAGGCCGACCGGGATACCCGGCCCTTCGCCCTGAAGGCGGCGGTGGAATACCTCAAGACCCTGTTCAACGAGCCGGCCAACCGCATCCGCGCCGTGGCCGCGCCCTACTACGAGCACTGGCTGGAGGAATGGCGCGTGGGCTTCACCCTGGCGAATTCCGACGACGTGGTGCACGGCGTCACCTGGCCCCTGCTGGGGCAGGAGGACGAGAACACCGACCTGGGGCCGGAGATCGAGGCGCTGCTGAAGAGCACCGGCATCGGCGAAGTGCGCATCCTGGACACCCGCATGCCCCTGGAATACTGCGAGGACTGCGGCGCTCCCCTGTTCCCCAACCCGGACGGCGAGAACGTCCACGCGGAACTGCCGGAGGACATGCA
>WBZL01005047.1_pt1 | contig 11112 bp, 5 predicted proteins | sample 5204291 | NCBI WGS metagenome assembly WBZL01 (sample SAMN12344345, study PRJNA552823) | activated sludge metagenome | biome: Activated sludge suspended growth; feature: Nitrification reactor; material: Wastewater; isolation source: activated sludge from nitrification reactor of wastewater treatment...
CTCCGCCAAATTTCTTCGCCAGAATCGTCGTGATCGCCGCCGTCAGCGTCGTCTTCCCGTGATCGACGTGCCCAATCGTGCCGACATTGACGTGCGGCTTCGTACGCTCAAATTTTCCCTTGGCCATTTACCGGTCCCCAAGACATAGAAGTTAATAATCTACAGCACCAAACGGTGGTGCCCATGGACAGAATTGAACTGTCGACCTCTCCCTTACCAAGGGAGTGCTCTACCGCTGAGCTACATGGGCATCGCTCGAGAAGCTTAAAGCAAATTTCTGCGGCCAACCTGGAGCGGGTGAAGGGAATCGAACCCTCGTCATAAGCTTGGAAGGCTTCAGCTCTACCATTGAGCTACACCCGCAAAAGCATTGCTCGAAGAACGATTTGACAACATCACCAACAGCGGCATCTATTGTGGAGGGAGAAGGATTCGAACCTTCGAAGGCGGAGCCGTCAGATTTACAGTCTGATCCCGTTGGCCACTTGGGTATCCCTCCAACTAACAACCCATAATTCTGACGCCAGACTAACCTTCTGTCAAACGATTTTTTTCGAGCAATAGTAAATTATACCTCTTCCAGGACTTTTGTGGCGTACCATCCAACACCGGCGCGAATCTTGCTGCGCAACCCGGAGAGCCTGCGCGTGAGGCCATTGACGCCTCGCCCTGCTCTCTCGCAGTGGCCGGACGATCGGTGCATGCGCTTACGGATCAGAAACCGATCCGTGGCCCTCGGCAATTTTCTTCCAACGGCTCTGCACGGACGATTGCCAGCGTCGCTGCACACCCGCCCTCGCAAGCATTACGGCCCGGGTGAGGGCGCCAGATGTCCAGGAACGCATGCAACATGTGGGACAACAGCTTACTCCGTAGGTACTGCCGCCGATGCCAGCAAGTTGCGGCGCCCCGGAATCGTCAGGTAGATTCGTTTAGCGTTGTACCCGGAACCGGCAAATACGGTCGCTTCGACCTTTCTGCTTGCGGGCCTGTCCTGATACAGTTGATAAATCTGGGTAACCAACTGGACGTAATTGCGTGTTTCAGGGTAAGGCGGAATCTTGTTCCTGTATTGTTGCACTGCACCTTCGCCGGCATTGTAGGAAGCGAGCACCAATTCCTGCTGATTGGGGAACATGCGGTGAAGGTCTCGCAGATAACGCGCCCCCAAACGAATATTGATTTCCGGGTCAGCCAATTTCTGCTCGATGGTCTTGTTCTTGTCGCCTTGCAAGCCATAGCGCTCGGCTGTTGCCGGCATGACCTGCATCAGGCCAATGGCACCCCTGGGGGAAACCGCGCCGGGATCGAAACCCGATTCGGCCGCCATGATGGCCTTTAGCAGGGGGAGCTCGATCGAAAATTCATTGCTGGCTACTTTCAGCAATGGCTCGAATTTCTTCAGGTTGGGATGTTTCGACAGATAGCGCAACAGTTCAGGCTTTGCCGGACCGGTCGCCGTGGAGTCAGCCGCATTGAACTGCTGGCCGCGCATGAACAACTGATAACGCGCATCAATCTTTTCGGTGGCAAAATGCGCAGCCCCCTGCTCGTCAATATAGCCATAAATATTGGCGTGCGCGTCCACCGGAACGAGGCTCAGTCCCAGCGTGAGGATGAAACCGGAAATTTGTATGCGTTGTTGCATCAGCTAGCCACTTTCGTTGCCGTGATCTTGAATCTCACGTGCTGCGCTGCCGTTAATTGAAAGGAAATCTCCAGGTGAGTATGCTTAGTCCGGGCGGTCAATGTCAATCGTGATGTCGCGTCTTCACCTCCCGACCCTCTCCTGACTGCTGGTGAAGGGAGACTCGCGAGTCTCTGACGCAACCTTTCCATCAGCGCCAAACCGGTAACTCCAGAGCAGGTCCATTCCGGTCGCGGAACCGGTGTAGCCGGCGAACGAGAAGTGCCGGCTCAGGTTGACAGTCAGTTTGACGATGCTGCCAGCCGTGGTGAGTGACTGCTCGTAGCTGATCAACATGTTCGACGACAGGCGCTTGCCGACGCTGACAATCTGTTCGGTGGTGGTGTCGCTGGCGCCAAAGCCGGTCTTGCTGGCAATCCGACTGGTCTGCCGCTGTCCTGATCCGTCGAGCCGGCCTCTGCTGATGCCGAATTCGTCGATTCCCAGACCCCGCTGCACGGCCTTCAGCGGCCCGCCATCCTGGCCACCGAGAATGGTTTGCGCGGCGGCCAGCAACACCGACGTGTCCTGTCCACGCTGTTGATCAGGAGCATGCCCAAGGACCAGCCAGGACAGTTTTTCGGCATCCGGCACATCGGGGTCGGAAACCAGCCGTACGAGTGGCCGCTTGGCTGTCCCGGTCACCTCGACGCCCGCCTCGACCGGCAGATTGCTGCGCATGGCGCGGATATTGAGACCTGGGTTGTCGAGCAGTCCCTGGAAGTTGAGGATGCCGCGTTCGATGTCAAGCTTCTGACCATAGGCATCGAAACGACCCGCCTCGGTACGAATAGAACCGATCGCGCGCGGCACTCCGCTGCCTTCGGAGTGAACCTTCAGGGCACCCACCAGACGACTTTCGACGCCGGCGCCGCGGAAGTGAAAGTGGCGACCGAGGTCGGCTTCGAGGTTCAGCGACAGCAGCCGGGCCGGCACCGAAGCCTTCGCCTGGCCAGAATCCGTGCGCTTGATCAGCACGTCGTCCGACAATTGCGGCGTGCCGCTCCTGGCCAGCTCCCAGTAAGCGGCGTCGAGCTGCAAGCGCCCGATAACGTCGAGCATCCGCTCGCCGAGCTTCAGTTCCGCATCTCCGGAGACGAGCACCCACTGATCCGGGCGCTGCAGCACGCCCAGACGTTCCGCGCGCAGTTGCAGAACCCCCTCCGAATGTCCTGGGCGCAACTCGCCGCTGGCCTCGATGCGACCGGGTCCGGCGCGCAGCTTGCCGGCATCGATCCTGGAATCGAGCAGCAAGGCGCGCGGCAGCGGCTGCAACTCACTCTCGAATGAGAGTTCCCTGAGCAGCAAGCGAACATCCGTTGCGGCATCACTGCGCAATTGCAATAGCAGCTTACCGCGCTCCAGACGCACCCCCTGGTCGAGTGCGCGCACAACCAGCCCATCGCCTCGCCATTCGCCGTTGAGGCGCGGCTGCGCCGGGGTCCCTGCAAGCAGCATGCTGCCCGATAGACGACCGCCGAGTTGCCAGCCGTCGCCAACGAGCGGGCCAGCCCAGGTCAGATCCGGAGCATTCAAGCGCAGTTCTCCACGCCATGGCGCCTGCCGGTCGAGCCAGGCATCTGGCGAACTGGCAGCGCTGAAGTCGACAGCGATTTCGCCGAGCCGCTGGCCGCGCAGCTTGATCTGGCCTTGGCAACGACCGCCATTGGCCAGCAGACTCATGGTGCCCTCTTCGAGACCCAGCGGCAAGTTGCCAATCGCCAGATCACCGCGATCTCGCCACAGCCGGATACGCGCTACCGGCAGGGTCGTTCGCGAGCTGCCGGCAGCATCGTCAGCACCGATCTCCCATGCACCGTTGAGGCGCAACGGCTCACCATTGCCCCTCACGGCCAGCGCCTCGGACCATTCCGGGAACTCGGCCAGTACCAGGCCCACCGGCAAGGCGCGCAGACCGCCGATACTCTGCCAGTGCGACTGCTGGTAACGCAGGCGATCGAGTTGCAAGGACCAGCCGGTGCCGATGAACTCGCCCGGGCCAGCACGGTAGCTGCCGCTGGCCAACTGCAGTGGCAGCGCGGCAGCCAGACGGAGGAATGGCTTGTGCTTGTCGACCAAGGAAGACAGCGTCAACTCGTTCAGCGTACCGGCCCAGGTCATGCCGGCAGGTTGTGCTACAAAACCGCCTGCCAGCAGCAAGCGCAGATCACGTCGATGGCCTTGTACCGGCAGGCTGAGCTGTGCGTGCAGGCGGTGCTGGCTGCGCACGCCCTCAGCGTCGATCATCACGTCGTGCAAGGCGCGTTCCCCGTTCGACAGGTCCAGCCCCACCAGGCGCAGCATGCCAGACAGCTCCCCCTGACTGCCGTTACCGAGGCGGGCGCTGAACGTCAGCCCGCGTAGCTGTCCGAAGCCTGGCAGCGCCAAGTGCGCCGATTGCAGATCTGCCGAGACTTCGGGCACCTGCATGCTGCCGCTCAGAACGAAGCGGCCGTTGAGCTCGCCGGTGATACCCAAGGGGTCGAGCCTGGGTGCAGCGACCAGCACGGTCAGTTGATCACCGGCAGCGCCGAATGCGCCTTTTGCCGACAGTCGATTGCCAGCTGCGGTCAGCTCGACATCCGCCCTGCGCAGGCGTTGCCCAACGAGATCGATTTCGCCGTTGCCGGCCAGCAGAGCTTCCTTTCCGAAGCGGCTGTTCTGCAATTGGAAACTTAGGGCCAACGCGAGCTGTGGATGGCGGCGTCCCTGCACTGCGAACTCGGCGTTGAGGCGCGCTGCTGGTAGCCTGGCGAAGCGACTGGGGTCGAAATTCTGCAATGTTCCGCGCACGGCAAACCCGCCACTCTCCGACCGCGCAACCTGGCCGCGAGCGACCAGGCGGGCGTCGTCGGCGAGCAGCTGCAGTGTCTCGAAAACGATTTCGTCGGGATCGATCGCCAGTTTGCTGTGGATCGAGAATTGCGCATCGCGCAATTCGGTTTCGAGTCGCTGGCTGTTCAAACCCAGCGTGGCGAGCAGCGGGCCTGCGAGTTGCGTACGGCGCAGACTGCTGTGGAGCGCACTCGCGTCCAGCGAAGTCACCGCCAGTCGAAGCGCCAATTCGTCCGCATGCAGGCAGCCGCCACCCTGCAGACGCCCACCACCAGACACGTGGGCATCGAGATTCGCCAGACGCCACCCGTTTTCCCCGAGAGCAAGGTCGGCCTGCAGCGATGCCACAGGCAGGCGCTGCCGATCGACGGGTCCCGGACTTCGATTGAGCACCGTCAGCCGCCCGCTCAGACCCGCCGAGGCATTGCCCTTCGGCTGCAGTTCGGCACGCAGATCGAGTACAGCCTGCGGCGCACCGTCGATCCAGGCCGAAGGGTCGACAGCCGAAAGCTGGATCACCGCGCCGAGAACAGGCTGTGGTGAAAACGGCGTGATCCGCGCGGCGATTTCGCCAGCGAAGTGTTCACCCGCCGGGGTCACGCCTGCACGCGCAAGGCCTTGCAGGGCGAAGTCCTCAAGCCGCCCCTCGGCAGTCAGATCAAAAGCGAGCGCCCGCCCGGCTGCATCGCCTTCGATGCCGGCTTTGGCGGTCAGCGCGAAGGGTGGCTTGGCTTCCAGCGACGCTTCTGCAACGACCCTCAGGCCGCCAATGCGCGCCCGCAAATGGAGCAGTCGGTGCAACAGACCATCGCTCGACAGTTGCGCCTCGACCGCTTCCGCAATCGTCACCGACTTCCCGTCCGGATGGGCATGCTCGCCCACTTCGAAGCGCCCAACACTCAATTGCCCGACTTCAACCGACAACGGCCATACCAGGTTGTCGGGCAACCTCGTGGCTTCGCTGCTGCTGAGATTGGCTACCCGAAGGCTCGTCACCTTGACAAGACCCACCGCCAGGCGGCCGCGCAACAGCTCGGCCGGGTACCAATCGACCTCTAGCTCCTGCACCTGGATATCCAGCGTCTCATCCCGCCAGCGCAGTGACTGCAGGGAAAGTGGCCCGCGCAGCGTGCCTGTCGGCTCGATCAGCGTGAGCTGGCCAGCGGTCAGCCCTTCGATCATCCGGCAGATGACGCGCATCCCCCCCTCGCTGCCGAGCAGCCAGACGGTACCGGCCAGCAGTGCCAGCAAGGCCGACAGCACGGCCAGCCAGCCGCGCCTGGAGCAGCGTGGCGGCGATTCCTGCGGCGAGGCAGACGGTGTTGCAGTCATTCCTTCGCTCATCACTCCAAGGTCGTTCAAAAGGGAATCGCCAGCGAGAAATCCAGCCGCAGCTTGCCCTCGCGCTGACCATAGGCAAGGTCGATGCCGAGCGGTCCGGCCGGACTTCGCCAGCGTGCGCCGACACCATAACCGACCGCGAGGTCGATCGCTTGGCGATTGTCGACCGCGTTGCCGGCATCGACAAAGACTGCCGCGCCCCAGGTCGGGTTGATCCAGTGCGTGTATTCGCCGCTGATCGTCGCCAGGTAACGTCCGCCGACGATCGCCTCGCCCTGTTTGACACCAAGGCTCTGATAGGCGTAGCCGCGTACCGAGTTGCTGCCACCGGCACGAAAAAGGAAATCCTGTGGAATACCCTGTACGGATGAAGCAAATGTCACCCCCAGCTCTCCGCGAAAGAGCAGCGCGGCGCTTGCGCCGAGCGGAATCCCCTGGCTATAGCGCAGATAGGTCCGGACAAAGTCCCGATCGGAAAGCAATGACTTGCTCCCTCCACCCAGCTGAAACTGCAGGGAAATGCCCTCGGCGGGGTCGAGCGGATCCCTCGCGTGCCGCCAGGACCAGCCGAGCTGTGCGGTCAGGGCACGCGCGGTGGTGGACGGCGCACCCTGCGGCGATTGTTGTTCCTCTTGCCAGTTGATTCCCAGACGCTGCTCGACGCTGCCGTACCGTTGCAGCCGTGTGGCCCCGACGGCGAAACGGCGGATGCCCAGGTTCTCAATGTCGGAGTGCTCGACTGCCGTACCGACACCGTCACGGCGCTGCTCTTCATCCGGTGGAAGAAACACGTCGGTGTACGCCGTCTGGCGCAATTGTTCGATACGAACTCCAGTATGCAGCTCCCAGGCGCGGCCGAAAAGATCACTACTCCGATAAGCAGCTTCGACGCGGGCGCCAGTATTGGTGCTGTAACCAGCACCCAAGCTTAATTGGTAAGGGGCGCGCTCGCGCAGGCGCACATGCACCGGTGCGCTCACCCAGGCATCTCCGGACGGCGCAGAAGCATTGCCCTCACGTTCGAGGGTAACGCTGACCGACGAGAAGTAGGGCGTACTCTGCAAGGCCGCCTGCAAAGCCAGCAGCCTGTCCTCGCGGTAGGGTTCGCCGGGCTTGACGCTGCTGTTGAAGCGCCCGACCAGCTCCTCCGAGTAGCGCTTGAGACCACTGATCTGCAGTTCGCCGAAACGGTAGCGAGGGCCACTGGCAGCCACGACCGTCAGTTCGACCCGGCGCGCTTCGGGATCGACCTCGGCACGGCTGTCCAGCAGACGCGCGGCCGCGTAATCGACCGCCAGCAGTTCGGCCAGCAAGGCTTGCTTGGCCTCGTCCCAGTCGGTTTGCCGGAAGGGCCGGCCAGTGGGCAATTTCCAGGTCCGCAGCAACGACCTTTGCCACTCGGGGTCGAGATCGCCGACGATTTCGATGTGTACGCTGCCGATCAGCGAGCGCGGACCTGGATCGACCACCAGCAGCAGCTTGTCGTCGTGCGGGCGCAGCACGACGCGCGGCGAGAAATAGCCTTCGGTCGCCAGCAGACTGGCGACCTCGCGCTGCATCCGGCGCTCAAACACCTCCTGCGCCGGAACGTCGGCGACATCGCCAATTTCCAGGTAGCTGCCCAACACTTCGCGCACTTCCGCAGGCGCCTGTAATTGTGGCACCACGGCGACTGCAGGCGGGGCGAACAGCAGGGTGGCAAGGAACAGTGGTTTATGCATGGCTTGATCAGATACAGGCTGGCCGCCTCCCGGCCCTTTCCTCAGGGTACCGGAAGGCGGGAACGACGCTGCCCGAGCAGCAGGAAGCCGCAACAGCAGGCGGCATAGGATAAACCCTTAGCAACTGAAGCAGGCAGATATCCCCGACAATTCATGGGGATCCACCGGGATATTGCCGCCAGCGGCACGACCTGATCGATTGGCAACATGACACCCTTGCAATAAGATTCGGGCGACGCGATTTGCGCGCCCAGATTGTCTGCTTCCGGGACAAGTTGGCGCTGTCAGGTTTGGGCACCCTGGACCGTTCAGTCTCATCATCAGGATTTCCAGAAAAGGAATGAACATGTTGACCTTCGACTCTTGGCGCGTCTCTGTACGAATTCAGGTGCTGGTTGGGCTGTCCCTGGCTGGCTTGTTGTTGCTCACCATCGCCGCGTCGCTTCAACTTCGCGCCAGCTTGCTCGAGGACCGAAAGAGCAAGGTCAAGAACCTGATTGAATATGCACTGACGCAATTGGCCTTCTACGACAAAGAGGCCAGAGCCGGCAGGCTGACGCTGGAACAGGCACAGCAATCGGCAAAGGAAACGCTGCGGGTCGCCCGTTATGGCAACAACGACTATTTCTGGATCAACGACATGCATCCGCGTTCGGTCATGCACCCGATCAAGCCGGAAGTCGAGGGCACCGATGTATCGGGCAACAAGGATGCGGTTGGGGCGCCGCTGTACCAGAAGTTCGTGGACACGGTCAAAGCCAGCGGCGCCGGCTTCGTCGAGTATCAATGGGTGCGATCACAGGGCGCTCCGGGCGTGCCGAAGCTCTCATACGTCAAGGGCTTCGAACCTTGGGGCTGGGTCGTCGGTACCGGCATCTACATCGACGATGTCGATAGCGAGTTTCGGCAGCAACTCCTCAGGCTCGGTGGCATCTCCCTGGTGCTGCTCCTGCTCCTCGGCCTCCTGGGCTGGCGGGTCGGCGGCAGCATCCTGCGACACCTCGGTGGCGAGCCCAGCTACGCCGCCGAGGTGACGCGCCGCATCGCTGCCGGCGATCTGACGCAGGAGGTGACCTTGGAGCGCCGTGGGGGGGCAAGCCTGCTGGCCTCGCTGGCCGAGATGCAGGGCCGGCTGGCGCAGGTCTTCGGCCAAATCGACCAGGCCGCGGTGAGGCTGTCGCGCAACGCATCAGCCCTGTCCACCGCGGCCGCCGAAATCGGCCGGGCCGCCGAAGCGCAGGCGCAGGCCACTTCGGCGTCGGCAGCAGCGCTGGAAGAAGTCACGGTCAGTATCAACGAAGTGTCGGCCTTGGCCGGCCAGACCGAAACCGGTTCGGAACGAACGGCGACGCTGAGTAGCCAGAGCGTCGCGGCAATCGGCGAAGCGGTGACCGAAATCGACGCCATGTCAGCGGCTGTTGCTTCCTCGTCAAAGCAGGTGGGCGGCCTGCTCAAGCGTTCGGAAGAAGTCGGCGGCATCGCCAACGTAATCCGCGAGATTGCCGATCAGACCAATCTGCTGGCGCTCAACGCGGCCATCGAGGCGGCGCGGGCCGGCGAGCAAGGCCGGGGTTTCGCGGTGGTCGCCGACGAGGTGCGCAAGCTGGCCGAACGTACCGCCAAGGCAACGCACGAAATCGCCCGTGTGATCGAGCAGATCCAGAGTGAAACCCGGCAGACGGTCGATGGCATGCAGGAAATAACGCCGAAGACCGACCGCGCCCTGGCCAAAGTCCATGCGGTTGCCGGGATGCTGCAATCGATCAGCGGGGAAGCCGCCGAATCACGCAGCCGTGCCGGCGAGGTGGCGAACGCGACCCGTGAGCAGGCGATTGCTGCCAACGATATCGCTCGCAATGTTGAACAGGTATCGCAGATGGCCGAAGAGACGACGGTGACCCTGCACGTGAACGCCGACAGTGCCGCCGAACTCGACGCCATGGCCAGCGATTTGCGCGCTCAGCTTGCCTATTTCCGGGTCACGTAGGCGGCGTCCGGCAAGATGACCGAACGGGAGCATGCGCATTGCCGGCCTGCCGGTGGGCAATGGATTCCATGAATTCGATCCAGGTCTGGACTTTCTTTCGGCAACTCTATCAAGTGGCCGCCTTTCTCGGCGCTTTCGTCTGGGATGCGCTGACCATCGGCTAGCGCATCCGGGTTGTCGATTTCTGGCGCCAGATTTCTGGCGCCTGAGCTCAAGAACACGAGGGTCGCTAAAGTCACCCCCTGAAAAGCAGCCCACCAATGCGCTTCGCCAATAACGAACCCCCATACAGCGACCCGCCCCCTACCGCGTCAGTGCCATGAACAGTTCCGGCAGTCTCTGCGGCAAACGCTCGACGCGATCGATCACCGTATAACACCGGCCAAAAATATCGCTAGTGTCTAATTGCATTATTAGCTAGTAGTAATATGATACCTCCCCATGCTTTTCTGGTGGGAGAAGGAAATGGGACGTGTGGCGGTAGCGCTGTCCTGCACAGCAGAGGTAAAGAGGGAGTTGGAACGAATGTCACGCAGTCGCAGCGGCGAGGTTCGTTTGGCCGAGCGAGCGAGGATCGTCCTGGGCTGTTTGCAGGGTCTGCAAAACGAGGAGGTCGCCCGCGAAGTCGGGGTACGGCCGAACACCGTGGGGTTGTGGCGTCGGCGCTTTGCCGAGCAGGGCTTGTCCGGGTTGCGTGATGCGGCTCGGTCGGGCAAGCCGGCGAAGTACGGGAAGGATCTGCGCGACCGTATCCTGACGCAGCTGGAACTGACTCCTCCGGAGGGGAGGGCGAGTTGGGATGGGGGGTCATTGGCGAAGGTGCTGGCGGTGTCGGACGACGCCGTATGGCGCGTATTGCGTCGGGAGGGCATCCAACTGCAGCGCCATCGCTCCTGGTGTGTCAGCACGGACCCCGATTTCGCGGCCAAAGCCGCGGATGTCATTGGACTGTACCTGAACCCACCGGAAAAGGCGATGGTTCTGAGCGTCGACGAGAAGCCCTCGATCCAGGCTCTGGAGCGCCGACGCGGCTATGTCCAGACCAGTAGCGGGAAGGTGGTCCAGGGACTCCAGAGCACCTACAAGCGCCATGGCACCGTTAATCTGTTCGCCGCCCTGGAAGTAGTTACCGGCGTCATCCGCGGCAAGACCACACCAACCCAGAAGCGCGCCGACTTCCAGGCCTTCATGGCGGAGGTTGTCGCTGACGAACCCGCCGACCGTGAAATCCACGTCATCCAGGACAACCTCAATACGCACCAGAAGAACGACGAGTGGCTGGCTGCCCACCCCAACGTCACCTTCCACTTCACACCCACCAGCGCCAGTTGGCTTAACCAAGTGGAGATCTGGTTCGGCATCTTCCAACGCAAGACGCTGCGAAATGCCAGCTTTTCAAGTGTCGATCAACTCGTTGAGGCCATTCACCAATTCACCACCGCTTACAACCAGAACGCCGCTCCCTTCGTCTGGCGAAAGCGCGAGGTCAAAGGCACGCAGTTACGGAATACTATTGTTAACCTATGCAATTAAACACTAGC
>WBZL01005048.1_pt1 | contig 11112 bp, 8 predicted proteins | sample 5204291 | NCBI WGS metagenome assembly WBZL01 (sample SAMN12344345, study PRJNA552823) | activated sludge metagenome | biome: Activated sludge suspended growth; feature: Nitrification reactor; material: Wastewater; isolation source: activated sludge from nitrification reactor of wastewater treatment...
CGTTCCGCATTGTCAGTTTGAGAGCCTTCAGTTGCTGGACAATGGCCTCCAGCGCCTCGCCCGTTGGCCTTGCCCATTGCACCTCTGCCCAGCCAACGATCTTTTCGTCGCCGGCATAGTGCGCGGCAAGGTCTGTCACGTCGCGACGGATATTGGCATCGAGCCGCGCTTTCGCCTCGGCATGAAGGGCGGACTGGATATCTTCAAGCGTCGCGGCAGCAGCGCCAACGAAATCGGCACGGGCGGTTATGGCTGACGCGAGCTTGCCTTCGGCGGAATAGAGGCGGTCACGGCGAATGACGGCAACATTGCCTGCGGCGACGTCGCGCGGGCCCACTTCCACGATCAGCGGCGCGCCCTTCTTGATCCACGACCATCGCTTGTTCGATGCCTTGACCGCCTTTGTGTCCAGCAGGACGCGAACAGGCTCACCAAATGCCGTCAACCCGCCCAGGTCCCTCGCAAGAGTGCGGGCATAGTCAAGGACAGCCTCATCATCGTCATTGTCACGGAGCATGGGCACGATGACGATTTGCTGCGGCGCAATCTGCGGCGGGCAACGTAGGCCGTCATCATCGCCATGGACCATGATGACACCGCCGATCAGGCGCGTGGAAACGCCCCAGCTTGTTGTGTGGCACAGCTGGAGCCCGCCATCCCTGTCCTGGTAGCGAATATTTGCAGCTTCGGCGAATGTGGTCCCGAGATAATGCGACGTGCCGGCCTGAAGCGCCTTGCCGTCCTGCATCATGGCCTCGATCGAATAGGTCGCGTCCGCACCGGGAAAGCGCTCATTCTCCGGCTTTTCGCCAGCCACGACGGGCATGGCCAGCGGCCCCTCCGCAAAGGCCCTGTACATTTCAAGTGCGCGCAGGGTTTCAGCCATTGCCTCGGCCTTGTCGGCGTGCGCGGTATGGCCTTCCTGCCATAGAAATTCGCTGGTGCGCAGGAACATGCGGGTTCGCATTTCCCAGCGTACGACATTCGCCCATTGATTGGTCAGCAATGGGAGGTCGCGCCAGGATTGGATCCATCGGCTCATGGCCGCACCGATCACTGTTTCCGATGTCGGCCGCACGACCAGCGGCTCCTCAAGCCGTGAGTCCGGGTCTGGCGCGAGCTTCCCGGATATTGACTTCAGGCGATGATGGGTAACGACAGCCATTTCCTTGGCAAAGCCGTCCACATGGTCTGCTTCCTTTTCGAAGAAAGACAGGGGAATGAAGAGCGGAAAGTAGCAGTTCTCAACGCCGGCCAGCTTGATCTGTGCATCCATCAGCTTCTGGATGCGTTCCCAGATGCCGTATCCCCATGGGCGAATGACCATGCACCCCCGGACGCCGGATTCCTCGGCAAGGTCAGCTTCTGCAATGACCTCCTGGTACCATTCGGAAAAATTCTGGGCGCGTGTGACGGAAAGAGCATGTTTCATGCCCGCCCCTATGCCTTCCCCCGGCGGCCCCCGCAAGCGGGAGAGAGGGGTGCGCGGGGGCCGCCAGAAGACTCAGAATTTCGCGTTGATGGTGAAACGTGCGTTGATGGGTGCTCCTGTGGAAATGTTGTTGTCGTTGTGCGCAACCGGGAAATATCTCTTTCCAGTCAAATTCTCGACATTGAGCTGGGCTTCGATGCGGTCTGTCACCTTGTAGAAGAGCGCTGCATCAACGCGGGCAAAAGCCGGAAGAACCGTGGTATTGCTGATCGAGGCAAACTCGCGCGACTGGTAATAGAGCCCGGCACCAATGCCCAGCCGTTCCGTGGCATCATACCGGTTCCACAAGGAGAACTGGCTTTTTGGGACTTGTCCGACGCGCCGACCAGCGGGCGCGGCCGTCGTCGTTTCCCGAATTTTCGCCTTGGTGTAGGCATAGCCAATGCTGGTCATCCACTGCGGCGTCACACGGCCCGTCAAGGCAATCTCGAATCCACTGCTCCGCTGCTCTCCCGTCAGGACGATCGTTCCCGAAACCGGGCCGTTCGCACGCGTGTTTCCGCGATCGAGCCGGTAGACCGCTGCTGTCAGCGTCAGATCTGGCTTGATATTCCACTTTGCGCCAAGTTCGTAATTGTCGAACGTTTCCGGCTTCAGTGCGGCATTGGTCGCGTCGAATGTGACAAACTGGTCACCGCCTTGGGGCAGATAGGATTTCGAATAGCTGACATAGATCGATGCAGTGCTCACCGGTTTGTAGACCAGCCCGACGCGTGGCGACCAAAGATCGTCCACCCGGCTGACCTGGCCCCCCGTGAACACGTTGGTGATGGCATTCTCGTAACGGTCGTAACGCACTCCGCCAATCAGCTCGAACGAGTCACCCAGGCTGATCTGATCCTGAAGATAGACGGAAACCTGATCCAGATTGCTGCGAACCTTTCGGTTGCTGTTGCCCGTCGGGCCGGCAACAAAGAAGATCGGCGGAATGGAGAGCGGATCGGTGACGGCAATGATCCGCCGCCGGTTCGCGGAGGACAGGACCAGGGGATCGAAGAAGCCGTTGACGCGTTCATTCTTCGAATTCTGGCTGGTCACTTCACCCCCGAACAGGATCACGTGGCGGAACGGACCTGTCGACACCATCCATTCCAGATTGGCCTGACCGACGAACGTCCTGCGCTTGGTCGGGTCAATATAGGCTTCAATGCCAACCGTCGGTGCGGCCGGTGTTCCGCCAATGGCTGTGGCTGCGAATACGTTCGAGTAGGATTTGTCATAATCTCCGAAAAGCGCCAGCGTCTTGAAGGTCAGGCCAGTCGCGATGGGAGTTTCGCTGCGGAAATTCACGACATGCGCTTCGAATTCGGAATCGTTGAAATCCCGTTTGCCGAAAAAGGTATCGCGAAATCCTCTTGCCGGTCCGGTCGGAGCGGCGATCGTTCCTGTCGTTGCTGACGGAATGCCGCGGTCAGCAACCCGATGGTCACGCACATACTCATATCCGAGAACAAGGGTCGTTGTGCCGAGCCGGGCCGTGACAGTCGGATTGATCGCATAGCGTTTGCCGCCGAAAGCGTCGCGGTGATTGTCGAGCTTTTCATAGAAGGCGTTGACCCGCAATCCTGCCGAACCAAGCGGAAGATTCACGTCGGCGGCGCCGTAATAGCTGCCGAACGTATCTGCTGATACCGTCACGGCATAGAGGTTCTGGTCCAGCAAGGCACTCTTGCTGACGCGATTGATGACACCGCCGCCGCCGCCCCGGCCAAAGATCATGGCGTTCGAGCCTTTGAGGACTTCAACGCGATCAACATTGTAGAAGCTGCGAAAATACTGCACATCGTCACGCAATCCGTCGACAAAGAAGTCCGCTGTCGTATTGTTCCCGCGCAGCGTCACCTGGTCGCGATTGCCTTCGCCCTGACCCGCTGTCACGCCCGGGACATAGTGCACCAGCTCGGCCACGGACCGGATCTGCTGGTCTGCGATCTGCCGCGACGTCACGACCGAGATCGCCTGGGGGATGTCAATCAGGGCCGTGGATGTCTTTGTGCCGCTGCTGGTTTCACCGGCGCGATAGTCATGCGTTACAGCAGTGACAATGATCGGGGCGCTTTCCCCGTCAGCAGAGTCATTGGCATGCGCTGTCCCGGCCTGCATCAGTGCCATCACAAGTGCGGCTGAAATCCGGGGCAGTTTCATGAGAGTCTCCGTGGGACAAAACAACAAGGAACAATGACGCGAACGATTCGCATTAGCGTCACTATTGAGAACCATTATCAATTACAACCCCAATATCCGCCGCATTGTTCCTTTTGTGGCAACTCGCTAGGGCAGGCCTTGCATGACCACTGATATTGCACCGGGCCGAGCGCGACTGCTTCCTTTGGGGATGAGGCTTTTTGGCATTTCCTGCCTCTCTGCGATGACGGTGCTGATCAAGCTCGCCAGCGAGTCGCAGGTCAGGCTTCCGGAAATCATGTTCTGGCGGCAGGCGCTGGCGGTGCCCGTCGTTCTGCTGGCTGTCCTTGCTGGCCCGGGCCTGGCGTCGCTCAGGACGCAGCGCTTTGGGGCTCATATCAAACGCACCGCCATGGGACTGACGGCCATGGCTCTGAACTTTGGCGCGATCATCCTGCTGCCGTTGGCGGAACAGACCACACTTGGCTTTGCTGTGCCGATCTTCGCAACCATCCTGTCGGCCCTGGTCCTCAAGGAAAGGGTTGGCCTCCATCGCGGAATGGCCGTCCTTGCAGGTTTCATGGGGGTGCTGATCGTGGTTCAGCCCGGGGGCAGCCATATTCCCCCCCTCGGGGCACTTGTTGGCCTGTCGTCCGCCATCATGATTTCCTTCACGGCATTGCAGATCAGGGACATGGGAAGAACTGAAGCCGCAATGACGACAGTCTTCTGGTTTTCAGCGCTGTCAGTGGTTCCGATCGGGCTCCTGCTGCCCTACTTCGCGTCGAGCCATGACGCCTATGAATGGCTTTTGCTGGCCGGGATCGGCATCCTGGGCGGAATCGGTCAGATTGGGGTAACAGCCGCACTTCGGCTTGCCCCGGTCGCGACCGTCATGGGCATGGACTATGTCGCGCTCATCTGGTCGACCCTGTTCGGCTGGCTGATCTGGAGCCAAGTGCCGGGGCCGGCGACCTGGATTGGGGCTTCAATCATCATCGGGAGTGGCCTTTACATTGCTCTGCGCGAACATCGGCTCGCGATCGAACGGACGAAGGACATCATCATATGACAAGACCAACGCTGTATCACTGCAAGGACGCCCGGTCCTTTCGTTGCGTCTGGGCAGCCGAGGAGGTTGGCCTGGACTATCAGCTGGTGACCATGAGTTTCCCTCCCCGCGTCCATGTCAAGGAGTATAAGGAGATCAACCCGCTCGGGACCGTGCCTTGCTGGATTGAAGGGGCGCACAAGCTGACGGAATCCGCCGCGATATGCCAACTGATCGCCAGGGGAACCGAACTTGACGTCGGACCGGATGAGGCAGACTGGCCCGAGTACCTGAACTGGCTTCACCGGTCAGACGCCACGCTGACCTTCCCGCTCGCCATCATGTTGCGATACAGCGTCTTTCCCAAGCCTGAAGAACGCAAGCTTGATGTGACCGAAGATTACAAGCTGTTCTTTCTGGGGCGTGCCCGATCGATTGAGGCTGCACTGGCGGACGGAAGGGAAACGCTGTGCGCGGGACGTTTTACGATTGCCGACATATGCGTCGGTTATGCGATCATGCTGGCAACAGACCTGGGGCTTGGCCCGGAACTGGGTTCGAACACCATGGCCTGGTGGGAGAGACTCATGGAACGCCCTGCATTCAAGGCAGCAAAGGCACGGCAGTCGAATTCACGGCAATAAGTAGGCGGGAATCGGTTGACAGCGGCGCCCGGGTCGCCTAGCGGGCTGCTTTCCGCGCGAGAGGTATGCCTCTGGCGTTATCTGTTGCGCGGGCAAGCATTTGAAAAGAAGAGATTTACGCCATGTTCGCAGTTGTGCGCACGGGCGGCAAGCAGTATCGCGTTGCCGCAGGAGACAAGATCGTCGTCGAAAAGATGGCGGGAAATGCCGGTGACACCGTGTCGCTGGGCGACGTTCTGTTCGCTGCCGATGGTAGCGACGCAAAACCCGTTGCTGGCCTTGCGGTCTCTGCGGAGATCATTGCGCAGGCGAAGGCTGACAAGATCATCGTCTTCAAGAAGAAGCGTCGCCACAACTATCGTCGCAAGGCCGGACACCGCCAGCAGCACACGATCCTGAAGATCCTGAGCGTCGGCGCTGAAAAGAAGGCTGCGCCGAAGAAGGCCGAAGCCGCACCGGCTGAAGCGCCCGTTGAAACCAAGGCTGAAAAGCCTGCCAAGGAAGCCGCAAGCAAGAAGGCAGCTGCTCCCAAGGCAGAGGCAAAGCCAGCCGCAAAGAAGCCAGCGGCCAAAAAAGCCGACGCTGCCGAATAAGGAGTTTTGAACCATGGCACATAAAAAAGCAGGCGGTTCATCGCGCAACGGTCGTGACTCGGCCGGTCGTCGTCTTGGCGTGAAGAAGTTCGGCGGCGAGATCGCCATTCCGGGCAATATTCTTGTCCGCCAGCGCGGAACCAAATTTTACCCGGGCCGCAATGTGGGCATCGGAACGGACCACACCCTCTTTGCCACAGCCGAAGGCCGCGTGTCCTTCCACTCGGGCAAACAGGGCCGAACCTATTGCTCTGTGGATGCGATGCCGGCGGCAGCCGAATAATCAGGCGATCTTTGAACGGGTCGCCCCAAGGGTGGCCCGAGGGTCTGGCAAGCCAGACCGTTTTGAGGGAGACGGGCCACCCCCGCCTCCCTTTTTTATGGGGCGGTCTGTCTCTTCCTCAAAGCCAATGTCTCTGTGGCGTCATATACGCACACTAGGGGCACAGACGAGGAGAGTGCTCATGTTTGCACGGACTGAAAGACTGTTGTTGAGGCCCGGTTGGGCGGAGGACGCTGCCCCACTTGCGGCCGCGATCGGCGATGAGGCCATTCTGACAAAGCTGGGCAGGGTGCCCTCGCCATACAAGCTGGCGGACGCACAGGAGTTCCTCGCCCTTGATCGCGCCGAGGGTGAAGCCGACTTCCTGATTCTCGCCCGGACCGGCGGGGCTCCCCGACTGATCGGGGGCGTCGGCCTGAGCCCGCAGGACGACGAGCTTGAGCTGGGATACTGGATTGCCCGCCCCTATTGGGGGCTTGGTTTTGCTACCGAGGCTGCGCGTGCGGTAATCGATATTGCCCGCCACACGCTCAGGAAGCAGAAGCTGGTCTCTGGCCATTTCATAGACAACCCGGCTTCCGGCCGGGTGCTGTCGAAACTTGGTTTCAAGCCGACAGGTGACATTGTCGCGCGGAACTGCAGGGCTCGGGGGCATGCTGTGCCCTGTCGGCTGTATTCCTTGGACTTCGGTGACGCCAGTGATGGCGACACCGAAGTGACCCGAATGCTTGCAGCCTGAACTCTAGCGAACAATCATGCAGTTGCTGACTTGCGCGCAGATGGTTGTCGCATTTGCCGGTGTGCCTGCATTCGCGCGCAGACGGAAATAGGTTCGGCCACCCACATTTGCCGCAACGACTGATTTGGGCAAAGCCGAAAGAGCCGGGTTCTTTGCCGCCAAGTTGCGCCAGGCTGAATTGGCAACCGCGGCGGATTCATAGGCTCCCAGCTGAACCCAGGCTCCTGGCACAGTTGGCGCCACGAGCTTGCCGCCCGAAGGAGGCATCGCTGTCGTAACCTGGCGGGTCGCGCTGACGACCGGTTTCTTCTCTGGAGCTGACGCGACCGACTTCTGTGCGATGACCGGAGATTCGGGTTGGGCATTCGGGTCAACTGTACCGTTGGCTTCGGCCCCTTCCGACGCGGCGAACGTCGAATCGCCCTGTCCCTCAACTTTCATGCCACCAGCTGTTTCCGGCCGCACCTTGTAGGCACCCGCAGGAGCAGCAATCAGGGTGCCATCTCCCCTTGGCGCAGAGTCCTGGCTGCGGAGCCACCAGACTCCGCCGACGACCAGCACAATTGCGCCAAGCCCTGCAAGCAACAACGCAATCAGCCGTCCGCTGGATACACCTTCATTGTCATCTTCGCTTTCAACGGCCTCAAGCCATGGCAGGCGATCCTCGTCCCGAAGTCCCAGTTCCGGTCCAGTTTCTGACATTGGCTACATCTCCTCGGCGGCCTTCACACCCATTATGGACAAGCCGTTAGCGATAATCTGCCCGATTGCCGATGCCATGAATAGCCGGGCCCGTGTCAAATCGGGACGGTCGGCAATCAGAATTCTCCTGTCAGGCCTGTCGTTGCCCAGATTCCAATGCGCGTGGAAGGCAGCCGCAAGATCATACAGATAAAAGGCAATCCGGTGCGGTTCATGGCTGGTCGCGGCAGCGGCGACAATTCTCGGGAACTGGGCTGCCAGTCTTGCCAGCGCAAGATCTTCGGCATCAAGCAGGTCGAGGTCCGCCTCTCCCGAAATGCCCGCTTCGGCAACCTTGCGCCTCAGCGACGCAATACGGGCGTGTGCGTACTGAACATAGAATACCGGATTGTCCTTTGAGGCTTCGACAACCTTCGCGAAGTCAAAGTCCATCTGTGCGTCGGCCTTGCGGGTCAGCATGGTGAACCGAACAACATCCTTGCCAACTTCACGCACAACATCGGCGAGCGTCACGAAATTGCCCGCACGCTTGGACATCTTGATGGGCTCTCCGGAGCGGAGCAGGCGCACCATCTGCACAAGTTTCACATCGAACTCGACCCGGTTATCCGTCAGTGCCGCAACAGCGGCCTTGATGCGTTTGACGGTGCCGGCATGATCCGCCCCCCAGATATCGATCAACATGTCTGCCTTTTCGGCCTTCTGGAAATGATACGCCATGTCCGCACCGAAATAGGTCCAGCTGCCATCCGATTTCCTGATGGGGCGGTCCTGATCGTCGCCGTACCGGGTCGAGCGGAACAGCGGCAGCATGACCGGCTCCCAATCTTCGGGGGTTTCGCCCTTGGGCGCTTCAAGGAGTCCGTCATATACCAGATCCCGTGCGCGAAGGGTCGCTTCGGCTGCCTCAGGCTTTTTGGCTTTCTGTACGGCTGCCTCAGATGCGAACAGGTCATGATGGATGCCCAGTAGCGCCAGATCAGCCCGGATCAGGTCAAGCATTTGCGCGACAGCGGTTTCGCGGAACAGCTCCAGCCATTCGCTTTCCGGTTTGCCGACAAAACGCGGACCGTGATCCCGTGCGAGCTTTTGCCCGACGGGGATCAGATAGTCTCCGGGATACAGCCCCTCGGGAATGTCGCCGATCGATTCCCCCAATGCCTCCCGATACCGCATGTGGACAGAGCGGGCCAGAACATCGACCTGCCCTCCCGCATCGTTCACATAATATTCGCGCGTGACAGCGTATCCCGCAAATTCGAGGACGGAGGCGAGAGCATCGCCCACCACTGCGCCGCGGCAATGCCCCATGTGCATCGGGCCGGTGGGGTTGGCAGAAACATACTCGACGTTCACACGCTTTCCCGCCCCAATGCTTGACCGTCCGTAGTCGGGACCCAGCCGGGCGATTTCAGCGAGTTCATTCCGCCAGCTGCTGTTTTCCAGTTTGAGGTTGATGAAGCCGGGCCCGGCGATGTCTGCCGAGGCGACTTCGTCGAACGCCCTGAGCTTGGCCACAATCAGATCCGCCAAAGCACGCGGGTTTGTCCCTGCGGGCTTTGCCAGAACCATGGCGGCGTTGGTTGCCAGATCTCCATGGGAGGGATCCCGCGGAGGCTCCACAGTGACTGCGGCACGCGAAATGCCTGCCGCTAACGCTCCCTCGGCTTCAAGCGCATCCAGTGCGGTATCGAGATGGGCGGCGAAACGGGCGTAAAGGGTCACAATCTGGCTTTCGAAAACGAGCACGATTTTGGGCGAAAGGCGCCCTTATCCCATCGAGGGCAGTCGGCGCAACACGTGTCGGCCCCTGGCCCGTTCGGGCCTTCCGCAATGCGGGCTCGGCAACGGGTGAGGGGTCAGCGCCGTCCGGCTAGGGACAGCATGTCCCGATTTTCGAGAATGCGGACCCCGCTGCCGATTTCGCCAAGAGCCGCAGCCATCGCACTCGCCACGTCCTCGGCTGCGATTGACCGATATTGATCAAAGACGTGTGGCGTCAGCAGATCAGTCAGGGGGCTGAAAGTCATCATGATCGACTCTCCCGGTCGCTTCGCTCCGGTTCGGTTTCCGCGCAGCAGGCCCGGCCTGAAAATGTCAACCTGCTCAAACCCCGCAGCCAATGCCGCGGCTTCTGCCTCTCCCTTCGTCCGAAGATAGAAATTCCTCGCCTTGGGATCGGCGCCGACTGAGCTGACCATGAGGAAGTGACGTGCACCCGCAGCTTTCGCAGACACGGCAAAATCGCCAACCGCATCACGATCAACCGATGCGAAGGCCGCTTGTGACCCGGCAACCTTGATTGTTGTGCCAAGGCAGCAGATTGCCACATCACAAGGCGACGTGCGCACAAGCGCAGGCCATTCGGACATTGGGCCAATGTGTTGAATCGCTTGGGATGGCGCAGCATCTGCAGCGCGACGGCCAACCAGGATGATTTCGTGAGCAGAAAGTTTCGGGACCAGAAGGCTTCCTACAAGCCCGGTCGCTCCCACCATGATGATCCGCATTGGCTCGTCCTCCCGATCGTTGATCAGGGTGATAAACGATTGCAGCCGGGGAACAACAGCGAAGGGGGAATGGGGCGGCAAACCTCTCAGCTGCCGCCCCTTCATGGTGCGCATTGGCCAATGCGGGCCATGAGCGGACGATGCGCGCAGCGCATGACCCGTCGATCAATGCGACGCAATGACCGTGCCAATCGCGGTTTTCAGCCAATTCGGCAGTTCAGGGGTCTGCATGGCTGTGCCAGTTTGGCACGGCTGGGTCACCTGATCGTGGCGGCCATGTGCCAGAAGGGGATATGATCGGCCGCTGCGTCCCGTGCAGCATTGCTTTCAAAAAGGGCAAAGCAACTGGCTCCGGACCCGGACATGCGCACATGCCTGGCCCCGGGCTGCCCTTCCAGCAGGCGCAACAGGCTTTCGATTTCCGGAACGATTGCAATTGCCGATGCGGTCAGATCATTCCTGCCGACGCGCCAATCGCGAGGGACGAGCGGCCCCCTGTCCCGTCCATCCCAGCCGGCGAAAACCGGCCCGGTTGGAAGTGGTACGCCAGGATTGGCGATCAGAACAGGCGTGCCGGAGAGCGATGGATCGGTGAACGGCTCCAGATCGTCACCCCGCCCAAAGCCCTGGCAGGTCTCACTGCGCAGGCAGGCCGGAACGTCCGCGCCAAGTGATCGCGCAACACTCATGATGACGGGAGAGGCGGGGTCGATCGCCCACAGTCTTGCAAGCAGGCGAAGGGCGGCCGCCGCATCCGCTGAGCCGCCACCCAGACCGGCAGCGACCGGCAAATGTTTTTCGAGATGCAGCGACGCGCCGGCGACAATGCCGGCCGCCTGCTTCAACCGGTGCGCAGCTTGCAGGACAAGATTGTCGTCATTCGTGCCAAGCGATCCTGCCATGGGTCCGGACATCGACAGGGACACACCGTCGGCGAGCTTACCGCTGATCCGGTCGCCCTGATCGGCAAAGGC
>WBZL01005051.1_pt1 | contig 11110 bp, 8 predicted proteins | sample 5204291 | NCBI WGS metagenome assembly WBZL01 (sample SAMN12344345, study PRJNA552823) | activated sludge metagenome | biome: Activated sludge suspended growth; feature: Nitrification reactor; material: Wastewater; isolation source: activated sludge from nitrification reactor of wastewater treatment...
TTGGTCATCGCACCATCCTGAATGCGTGCGCCATCGCCGCCGGGCTGTTTTATTTGCCCCAGGCGTGGGTGACAACGGCGTGGCAGCTTCTGGTTTTGCAAGCGTTAACCGGAGCCGCGCTTGGCGGTATGATCACCGCCATCGCCGCCCTGCTGGCGCAGCATTCTGACGAAGGGGATGAGGGAAGCGTCTACGGGCTGGATAGCTCTGTCTTTGCCGCCTCCCGCGTGGTGGCTCCCCTGCTGGGGGCGGGCATTGCCGCCTGGGTTGGGCTGCGTTCGGTTTTCACATTTACCGGCGTGCTGTTTTTATTAACGGCCGTTTGGGTCATGCGCGGTTTGGCGGGGCAGGGAGAGGGATAGAAGGGTGTGGGGAGTGGGGCGTAGGGAGTAGAGGTCAACCCCCTACACCCCACTCCCTACGCCCCACTAAAACGGAGTAAATATGAACGAACCATACGGTGGACAACTGGTGGCGGAGGTGCTGGCGCGGCACGGGGTGCAATTTTTGTATACGCTGTGCGGCGGCCACATTTCCCCCATTTTGGTGGCGGCGGAGCAGCGGGGATTGCGGGTGGTGGATGTGCGCGATGAGGCAACGGCCGTTTTTGCCGCCGATGCCACGGCACGATTGACCGGCGTGGTGGGGGTGGCAGCGGTGACGGCTGGGCCGGGGGTGACGAATACGATAACGGCCGTTAAAAACGCCCAAATGGCCCAATCCCCGGTGCTGATTTTGGGCGGGGCGGCGGCAACGCTGCTGCAAGGGCGCGGCGCCCTGCAAGATATTGACCAGATTAGCCTGGTTAAACCGCTGGTGAAGCTGGCCGCCGCCGTGCGCCGCGTGCGCGACATTGTGCCAACGCTGGAAAAGGCACTGCGCGTGGCCCAGGAAGGGGTTCCCGGCCCTGTCTTTGTCGAAATTCCGGTGGATTTGCTCTACCAGGAAAGCACAGTGCGCCAACTGATGGTCAACGAGGCGGGACGGGCGAAAGGGCTGGCCGGGCTGGCGATGAAGCTGTATTTGGGTCGCCACATGCGGAAGACGTTTGGCAAGGCGTGGACGACGCAAGCCAGCGACCCGGCTCCGATTGTGCCGCCGCTGCCCAGCGACAAGCAGATGGCGCAGGTGTTAGGGGCGTTGGCAAAGGCGAAACGGCCGTTGCTCATCGTCGGCAGCCAGGCGATGCTGGATGCCGGGCGGGTGGATGCGCTGCAGCAATCGCTCATCAAGCTGGGCATACCCACTTACCTTTCGGGGATGGCGCGGGGGCTGCTGGGGTACAACCCGCTCCATTTGCGCCACCAGCGCAGCAAAGCACTGCGCGAAGCCGACACCATCATTCTGGCCGGGGTACCATGCGATTTTCGCCTCGGATACGGCCGTTCCATTCCCCGCCGCGCCACCTACATCTCAATCAACCGCAGCCAGGCGGATATGACCAAAAACCGCAGGCCGACGATTGGCGTGCTGGCCGACCCCGGCACCTTTTTGCGGATGGTGGCGGCCAACTGGAGCCAACAGCCGGTTTGGACAAGCTGGCGCGATACGCTGCAAGCGCGGGACGCGGCGCGAGATGGGGAAATTCAGCAGCAGGCGGCAGAAGCGACGGAATTTATTAACCCCGTCTGGCTGTGCCAGCAGTTGGAGGAGATCATTGACGCGGATTCGGTGCTGATTGGCGATGGTGGCGATTTTGTAGCGACGGCGAGCTACATTGTGCGGCCGCGTACGCCGCTGTCGTGGCTGGATCCGGGGGCGTTTGGCACGCTGGGGCCGGGGGGTGGGTTTGCTTTGGCGGCCAAGCTGTGCCGGCCGCAAGCGGAGGTGTGGCTGCTGTATGGGGATGGGTCGGCGGGCTATTCGCTAGCGGAGTTCGACACCTTTGCCCGCCACAACGTACCCGTCATTGCCATCATCGGCAACGATGCCTCCTGGGCGCAAATTGCGCGGGAGCAGGTGGTGATTTTGGGCAGTTCGCTGGGTACCGACCTGGCGCGGAGCAATTATCACGTGGTGGCTGAGGGGTACGGTGGCGTGGGGCTGTGCGTGGACGACCCGGCACAAGTGAAGGGGGTACTGAAACAAGCGCAGGAGATTGCCAAAAACGGTCGGCCGGTACTCATCAACGCCATGATTGGCCGCACCGCGTTTCGTAAGGGATCCATTTCGATGTAGCCAGTTGTCAACAAGCCTGTCCAACGAGGGACCACCCTCGCCTGCAATCATGAGCCAAGAGAAAATGGGGATCGTGCAAGGCGTTGATTAATGATGACTAAATTAGTGAAAAATTCACGCAATTTATGCGCCAGGTCATAGATTTTTTTTATTATAATGGGGCCAGAATTGTGTTGTGGGAGCCATGCCAAACAATGATCTCCTGCAAGCGTGATGATAAAGCAAATGGTTGATTGGTATGACGTGGAGCGTCAAACGACGCAGCATCAACAGGCACATTGGGCGGTGCTGGCAGAGCTGGGTGAGCAGCTAGCCCAGGCGGCATCCCTGCCGGAACTTGCGGCACGGGTGTTGGCTACAGGCTGCCAACTTGTGAATGCCAGCGACGGCTATTTGCTGCTGGTTGATGTGGAAATGGGTGAATTAGCGGTGGTTGCCCAGCAGGGCAAACGGCCGTTAACCACCACCACGCTTGCCCACCAAAGCTATCAAACCAGTGAAGCCGCGATAGATAACCAGCACTCAGGGGAATGTGCGCTGGTTGTGCCGCTGCAAACGCTGGGGCAGACGGTGGGGACCATCCACGTCACACGGGCAACCTGGTTCACGGCCGATGATCTCGACCTGCTGACAGCGGTGGCAAATATGTCCGCCGGAACGATTCAGCAGTTGCGGGTGCATGAGGCCTTGGCGCAGTTACAGCAAGCCAGAAGTGCATACGTCTCGACGGTCACACATGAGATGCGTTTGCCGCTAACGGCCGTTAAAGGGTACGTTGATCTGATGTCGAACGAACTGGTGGGGCCGCTTACCCGGCAACAGCGCGAGTTTGTGGTCGTCATCCAGCGTAACGTGCGCCGCATGAGCAACCTGCTGCGCGACTTGTCGCAAATCAATCGGTTGGAAAGTGGACAGTTGCGGCTGGAAAAACGGCCGTTTGCCCTGCCCGACTTGGTGGAAAACGTAGCCGCACAATTTGCCGAGAAGCTAAACGGCCGTTGTCAAACCCTCACCCTCCACCTGCCCGGCGACCTTCCGACCGTTTATGCCGATCCAGAGCGCGTCACGCAAATTCTTGCCAGCTTACTTAGCAACGCCCACAAATACACCCCGTCGGGCGGCCACATCACCCTCACTGTTGCTTCCACCCCGGTCGCGGTTGAAGTGGTCATTACCGACACCGGCATCGGCATTGCCGAAGCCGACTATCCTCATCTGTTCTCGCAGTTTTTCCGCGCCCCCAGTGACCTGGTGCGCGAACAAAGCGGCTGGGGGCTGGGGTTGTATCTCGTGAAAAAGCTGGTTGAAATTCAAGGCGGCACTATAAGCTGCCAAAGTTTACCAAGCCAGGGAAGCACTTTTACCTTTACGCTGCCACTCGCCAACCGGTAAGCGTAACACTGTACCCTTCATTCCTGACAGGCACCCCTCGTGGGAGCAACCGTGTTCGGCTGCATATCGTTTACGACCTGCCGAGCATAGGTATAATTTATCATACCTGAGAGGAACATATCATGATGGACAGTACCGTAGTAGGCTACAAACTTTTGCTCACCTATGATGTCAACACCGACGCTCTGCAAGATTATTACCAATTTGTGATGGGGCGTTATCTGCCCGCCATGCGCTCGCTGGGCATGGAAATGAGCGAAGCGTGGCACACAGCCTATGGCGATGCCCCGAATCGGCGCATCGGCTTTATTTGCAGCGAGCGCGAAACTGTTACCGACCTGATGGAAAACGAGACGTGGCAATCGCTTAACGACAATTTGCAGCGTTACGTCAGCGATTTCTCCTACAAGGTTGTGCGCTATCGGGGCGGTTTCCAAATCTAGCCCCAAGCGAAACCAGGCGGGGGTGAGCCAACAGCCGTCTGTGTCAACAACTGCATATTAAAGTGTGTGAGGGGTGGGAAAAACGGCCGTTTTTCCCCATCTCACCCATTTCCGCCTGCCCAAATTCGCCCCCGCTAATCCAAAGCAGATAAAATCAGGCAAAGGTGGTATAATTTCCCCACGAATCAAACTGTCTCAATCAGTGGAGTGATTCATGTTACAAAATCTGGAAATTCAAAACTACCGCCTTTTCCAAAACCTGAAAATTGAAGATTTCGCCCGCGTCAACCTCATCGTGGGCAAAAACAACGTTGGCAAAAGCAGCCTCCTCGAAGCCCTTCACCTGCTCTTAAGCCAAAAGTCCCCTATGGCTGCCCTGGATTTTCTGGAAACCCGCGAAAATTTTTCTTCCAAAGCACCTTCACCCCATCGTTCAGAATATGAGTTGTCAACTCTTTACTTCGGGCATGGTGCTGTTGGCACATCTCCTATTCGTCTTTATGCAACGGGCCAATCTTCAATGTCCTTGGAAATTCAAAGAAAACCCGAGGCAAACAGGGCAGATTTTATTTATGGAAATGGACAATCAACACAAATCTCATTGATTTTGCAGAAGGATGGAACAAGGGTTAGCAGCAGTAACATGAAAGCCACATCCCTGACTTTACCGAATTCAACTTATGTAACAACCAAAGGGTTCGACTATAATTTTTTAGCGGAACTATGGGACAAAATAGAATTAACCCCTAAAGAGCAGGCTGTTATTAATATTTTGCAAATCATTGAACCTAATCTTGAGAGAATTAGTTTCCCCAGTAGCCGCGCTTCCAACTCAGGTATCAGGTTAAAACTTAAAGGCCAAGACCAGCCTGTTCCACTAACCAGTATGGGAGATGGTATTCATCGTATTTTAATGATTGCTTTCACTCTCGTCTTTTCTGAAGATCGTTATCTGCTCATTGATGAAATTGACACAGGGTTGCACTATCGCACGATCACTGATTTGTGGCGGTTGATTTTTGAAACGGCCGAAAAATTAAATGTGCAGGTCTTTGCTACCACCCACAGCCTGGACTGTATTCGCTCCTTTGCCGAAGCGATTGCGCTGCATAAAGACAAAGCCGTAGGAGCCATTTTCCGTCTGCAACGGCGTGGCGAGGCAATTCAAGCCGTGCGCTATGACGGCGAGCGGCTGATGTTGGCGGTTGACCAGGACATTGAAGTACGTTGATGAAGCGCACAACAACGACAACCGCCTATCTGCTTGTTGAGGGTAATGACGATCTACACGTTGTTTACGCTCTGTGTGAAAAACACAATTTGCCTGAGAATTTTGTGGTGCGAACACCAAAATCAATGGGGGCAACGGCCGATAATGCCGACAACTTGCTGGCTGTCTTTGCTACCCAACTGCTGGCTGATGATCAAACGGCCGTTGGCATTATCCTCGATGCCGACCAGCAAAACCGCTGGCAGCAGCTTCAAATCCGCGTGCAGCAAGCCAATCTCGGCTACCAACTCCCTCCACAACCTGACCCGACCGGAACCGTCATCCCCAGCCCCGACGGCTACGCCCCCCGCGTCGGGGTGTGGATCATGCCCGACAACACGAATCCTGGTGCTTTAGAAGAATTTGCCAGCCAAATCATGCTCCGCGATGCCAATGGCCGGGAACCATTGGAACCATTTGCCAACAAAATTTTGGACGAATTAGAGCAGGCGCGGCTTAATCACTATGGCGCAAAACGGGGTAAAGCGTTTATGCGAACCTGGCTGGCATGGCAAGAACAACCAGGCTTGCCCATGGGACACGCTATCGGACGCGGCATTTTGTCCGCCGAAGCACCGATAGCCCTTGCCTTTGTAGGGTGGCTCAACCGCCTCTTCAACCTATGAATCTCTTCACCCACGGCCGCAAAGCCCAAATCGAAAAAGAGTCCCCGCTGGCAAACCGGATGCGGCCGCGCACCCTGGATGAATACGTGGGGCAAGACCACATCATCGGCCATGGGCGGCTGCTGCGCCGCGCTATCCAGGCTGACCAGCTTTCCTCGCTCATCTTCTACGGCCCGCCCGGCACCGGCAAAACCACGCTGGCAATGGTCATTGCCAACAGCACCCAAAGCCACTTCATCACCATCAACGCCGTGCTGGCCGGAGTGAAGGAGATTCGGGAGGCGATTGAGGAGGCGCGGGAGCGGCGGGAGCTGTATGGACAACGCACCACGCTCTTTGTGGACGAAGTGCATCGCTGGAACAAGGCGCAGCAGGATGCGCTGCTGCCCCATGTGGAAAAAGGCACCATTATTTTGATTGGGGCGACCACCGAGAACCCGTATTTTGAGGTCAACAAAGCGTTGGTCAGCCGCAGCCGCATTTTTCAATTACGGCCGTTAACCCGCGACGACCTGCACCAAATTGCCCTTCAAGCCCTGCATGACCCCGAACGAGGATACGGCCAACTCAATGTCCAAATCAGCGATGAGGCGATTGACCACCTGGTTGACGTTGCCAACGGGGATGCGCGGGGGGTGCTAAATGCGCTGGAGTTGGCGGTGGAAACCACACCGCCCAATGAGGCCGGGGTTGTGGTCATCAATTTGGCCGTGGCCGAGGAATCAATTCAGCAGCGGGCGGTGCTGTATGACAAGGATGGTGACACCCACTACGACACCATTTCTGCCTTCATTAAAAGCCTGCGCGGCTCCGACCCGGACGCGGCACTGTACTGGATGGCAAAAATGCACTATGCCGGGGAAGATGCCCGCTTCATCTTCCGGCGCATGGCGATTGTAGCCAGCGAAGATGTGGGGCTGGCCGACCCGCAGGCGTTGGCGGTGGTGATGAGCTGCTGGGAGTCGTATGAGCGCATTGGAATGCCAGAAGGCCGCTTTCCTCTGGCGCAGGCGGCGCTGTATTTGGCAACCTGCCCCAAATCCAACTCCACGCTGGGCTTTTTTGATGCGATTGCGGCAGTGGAAGCGGAGCAGGAATCGGACGTGCCGAACCATTTGAAAGATGGCAACCGCGACAAGGAAGGGTTTGGGCATGGGCAGGGGTATCTGTATCCCCACGCTTACCGCGACCATTGGGTGGCGCAGCAATATTTGCCCGATGGGTTGCAGGGCAAGGTGTTTTATCAGCCCAACGACCAGGGGTATGAACGGCAAATTCGGGAGCAGGTGGCGCGGCGGCGCGAGGCGCAGTTGGCGGCAATGGTGGAGAGTGGGGAGTGGGGAGTGGGGAGTGGGGAGGTGTTGACCACGAGTCCGGCGAATAAGGGGCGGGAGGCGTGGCTACAGCGGACGATTGCCAACAGTGGGCAGCAGTTGGCGGCGGTGCGGGAGCGGATTTTTGCGGCGGCAGGGGTACAGCGGCACCATTTGCTGCTGGATTTGAATGCGGGAAGTGGGCTGCTGACGTGGGAAGGGGTGCGGCAGGCACCGGAGGGGGGCGTGTGGGCGTTGGCAGCGGACACAACGAGTGGTGAGGCTTTGCGGCAGTTGGCGGAACGATTGCCTGAGGTAGAACGGCCGTTTATCCTCGTCGGCACCCTGCTTGATTTGCCCCACCTGCTGGCCTTGCGCGGCGAGGAAGCGGTGCGATTTGACCGGGTGGTGGGACGCAACCCGTTTTTGCAGCCGGAAACGCGCACGGTGACGGCATTGGCGGGGCTACGGGAATGGATGCTGGCAAACGGCCGTTTAGCCATTGCCCAAACCATCCCCCATCATGGACAGCGGCTTTACCAGTTGATTACGTGGCCGGCTGACCTGGACAGCCTGTGCCAGCAGGTAGTGGCTGCCGAGGAAGCGATTTATGCCAACCCGGATGATGATTTGGTCAACTGGGATGAACGCGATTTAGCCCAACTGTTTGTTGAAGCAGGCTGGCAGGATGTTGAAATCCAACTGGAGACGCAGACGGAACAGCGACGGATCACGCAAGGGCAATTGGATCGCTGGTTTGGTGTGGGTGATGGGGAAGGAAACGGCCGTTTGTCCTATGCCCAACAATTACAACAAAGTGGTATTGTCGCTGAAGCGAGCAAACAAGTAGAGCAGCTTTATCGGCGGCAGCTACAGGGGCAGGTGGTGGGGTGGAAAACGGCCGTTGTCATCCTTACCGCTGTAAAAGATAGGTGAAAGCCCACAAAAGGGGGTAGCCATGCCCCTGCGTTCTGTTATACAATAACCCTCTGACAGCGGTGCGGGAGCCTGATTCTAGCATTGTAGTGGATCAAATATTGTTAACAAGACGCATCCTGGAAGAAATAATGGCGCAACCAGACTTTAAAAAAGAAGCAGAAGCAATTTTCGATGAAATGGTGGCTACCCGCCGCGATTTCCACCAACACCCCGAACTAGGGTTCCAAGAAGTACGAACATCACGCATTGTCGCCGACCGCCTCACCGAACTGGGGCTGGAAGTGCAGCGCGGCGTGGCCCAAACCGGCGTTGTCGGGCTGCTCGAGGGGCATAAACCCGGCCCCACCATCATGATGCGGTTCGACATGGACGCCCTCCCCATTCATGAGGAAAATGACGTTCCCTATAAATCCAAAACCCCCGGCGTGATGCACGCTTGCGGCCACGATGCCCACACGGCGATGGGGCTGGGCATGGCAAAGATCATGAGCAAATATCAGGATCGCATTGCCGGGACGCTTAAATTTGTCTTCCAGCCGGCCGAAGAAGGGGGCGCAGGTGGTGCGTTTGCCATGATTGCCGATGGGGCATTGGAAAACCCCAAGCCCGATGTCGCCTTTGCCATGCATGTCTGGAACCCCGTCCCCTATGGCCGCGTGCGCGTGGTGGAAGGGCCTTGCATGGCCTCCTCCAGTGTCTTTACCCTGACCGTGGAAGGCAAGGGAGGGCATGGCGCAGCTCCCCACCTGGCCGTTGACCCCATCTTGGCCGCTGCCCACATTGTGGCCGCGCTGCAAAGCATCGTCAGTCGCAACATCAACCCGCAGGACAGCGTGGTGGTTTCCATTGGGCAATTCTCGGCCGGGTCTACCTTCAACGTCATTCCCGACCGCGCCATTTTGAAAGGAACGGTTCGCAGCTATAATACGGAGCTGCACCGTAAGATTTACCGGCGTATTTTAGAAATGGCAACCAGCATGGCCGATGCCTTTAGCTGTAAGGCAACGATGGAAACGGTGGCAATTGTGGCCCCGGTTGTCAACGCCCCGGAACCCACATCCGTTGTTCGCCGCGCCGCCGAAGCGGTTGTGGGAGCGGATAAAATTGATCAACATCGCACCATGGCGGCCGAAGACATGGGCTTCTTCCTGGAGGAGGTGCCTGGCTGCTACTTCTTTATTGGTGCCAGCAATGATGAAAAAGGGCTAAATTACCCGCAGCACCATGCCAAGTTTGACATTGATGAACGGGCGATGGTCAACGGGGTAACGATTATGGCAAATGCCGTGGCCCATTATGTGATGAATGGTCATTAACCCGGTGGTGGGTCAGGTGGTCATTCACCACCTGACCCACCACATTTATGTCTGACCAACACGCTGATTTTTCCCGCTATAACTTTGTCTGTCTGGCTGGCGGGGTTGGCGGAGCCAAGCTGGCCGATGGGCTGGCGCGTATTCTTCCTCCGGAAAATTTAACCATCATTGTCAATACGGGCGACGATTTCCAACATTTGGGGCTGACGATTTGCCCTGACTTGGACACGGTGATGTATACGTTGGCGGGGGTTGCCAACACGGAAACGGGCTGGGGACGCGCCGGGGAATCATGGCGCACGATGGCGGCGGTAAACGAACTGGGTGGCCCAGGCTGGTTCCGGCTGGGCGACCTGGATTTGGCGACGCATTTGACGCGGACGCAGATGTTGGCGGAGGGGGAGACGTTAACGGCCGTTACCCGCCATCTTTGCCACCGGTTGGGAATAAAAACGGCCGTTTTGCCCATGACAAACCAACCCGCCCCCACCATGATTGAAACCGACGATGGGCTGCTCCCCTTCCAAACCTGGTTTGTGCAAAAGCAGTGGCAGCCCGTCGTCCGCGCCATTCAGCTTCCCGGCGACGTTCGCGCCTCGCTGCCCGTGATGAGCGCCTTGGAAAAAGCAGATTTTGTCCTTATCGCCCCCTCCAACCCGTTTGTCAGCATTGACCCCATCCTCAACACCTACCCCATCCGCGCCCTGCTTACCGACCTGCCCCGCGCCATTATTGCCGTTAGCCCCATTGTTGGGGGTGAGGCGGTGAAGGGGCCGGCCGCCAAGCTGCTGCGCGAAAAAGGGATGGAGGTTTCGGCAACGGCCGTTGCCAACTACTACGACGACCTGCTCGACGGCTTTGTCTATGACCAGCAAGATGCGGGCAGTGTCCACCTGGATATGCCCACCCGCTGCCTCGACACGATGATGTACACCGCCGACGACCGCATCCGGCTGGCGCGGGAGATGGTGGCGTTTGCGGTGGAGGTGGGAGGGTAAAGAGGCAGGGGGGCAGGGGAGCGGAGGAGCAGGGGAGAGTCTCCTCTGTTCCCCTGCCCCCTTGCTCCCCTGCTATTGTTTTATGTCCATCTGCGCCATCATCCCCGTGAAGAAGCTGACCGAAAGCAAGAGCCGCCTGTCGCAGGTGCTTTCGGTTGATGAGCGTGCTGAACTGGTGGCGCAATTTTTACGCCATGAGCTTGAGGTATTGCGGCAGGTGGCGGCGATTGAGCAGGTGGTGGTGGTGAGCAGTGACCCAGTTATTCTACAGTTGGCGCAGGCACAGGGAGCGGCCGTCTTACCGGAGGAACAGTCGGAGGGGCTTAACGTGGCGGTGACAAGGGGGGTGGCCTGGGCGAGAGAGGGGGGAAAAACGGCCGTTTTGATCCTCCCCGTAGACCTCCCCTTCCTGCACCCCAATGACATCACCCGCCTGCTGGCTGCCTATGACGACCAACGGCTTGTGATTAGCCCGGATGGCCGGCAGGAAGGCACCAACGCCCTGCTGCTGCCCCCCCTGCCGGCCTTCACCTTTCACTACGGCCAAAACAGTCTGTCCCAACACCTTGCCGAAGCCCAACACCACCAGCTACAGACAAGCCTTGTCATCGCCCCTGGCCTGCTCTTTGATCTGG
>WBZL01005052.1_pt1 | contig 11110 bp, 9 predicted proteins | sample 5204291 | NCBI WGS metagenome assembly WBZL01 (sample SAMN12344345, study PRJNA552823) | activated sludge metagenome | biome: Activated sludge suspended growth; feature: Nitrification reactor; material: Wastewater; isolation source: activated sludge from nitrification reactor of wastewater treatment...
CGAGCTTGCCCTGCATGGCCTGCAGCACCAGGCCGGTGGCCCGGGCGGCACCGGTGGAGGTGGGCACGATGTTGATGGCGGCGGCCCGGGCCCGACGCAGGTCGGAGTGGGGGCCGTCGACCAGCTGCTGGTCGCCGGTGTAGGCGTGGATGGTGTTCATGAGGCCCTTCTCCACGCCGAAGGCGTCGTCGAGGACCTTGATCATGGGCACGAAGCAGTTGGTGGTGCAGGAGGCGTTGGACACCACGATGTGGTTGGCAGCGTCGAACGTGTCGTCGTTCACGCCCACCACGAACGTGGCGTCGGCGTTGGTGGCCGGAGCCGACACGATCACCCGGGGGGCGCCGGCGTCGACGTGGGCGGCGGCCTTGGCACGGTCGGTGAAGAAGCCGGTGGACTCGATGACCACGTCGACGCCCAGGTCTCCCCAGGGCAGCTTGGCGGGGTCGCGCTCGGCCAGGATCTTGATGACGTCGCCGTCGACCTCGATGCCGTCGTCGTGCACCTTGACGTCGCCGTCGAAGCGGCCCATGACCGAGTCGTTCTTGAGCAGGTGGGCCATGGTGGCCACCGAGCCCAGGTCGTTGGCGGCGACGAAGTCGATATCGGCGCCCTGCTGCTTCACAGCCCGGAAGAAGTTGCGGCCGATGCGGCCGAACCCGTTGATCCCGACACGGATGGTCATAGGTGCTGCACCCCTCATGGATGGTCTCGTGGCGCCGGATCCCAGGCCGCGAGCGACTCGCCCGGCTCGCTCTGGAACCTAGTGGACACCCGGAAACACCGGCGAAACACGCCCGGGCGCCGACCGGCGTCAGCGGTTGCGGTCCACGTCGCGGTGGGCGACCCCGGCGTGCAGCCCGTGGTGGGCCAGGCGCTCCGCCATCTCCTCGGAGATCGCCACCGACCGGTGCCGGCCCCCGGTGCAGCCGAACGCCACCGTGAGGTACGCCTTGCCCTCGGCCTCATAGGCCGGGGCCAGCAGCACCAGCAACGACTCCACCCGCTCCAGGAACGCTCCGGCCAGGTCGCTGCTCAACACGTACCCGCTCACCGCCGGCTCCCGACCGTCGAGCGGCCGCAACTCCTCCACCCAGTGCGGGTTGGGGAGGAAGCGGCAGTCGAACACCAGGTCGACGTCGACCGGCATGCCGTGCTTGTAGCCGAACGACGTGACGGTGACCTGCATGCCCGGCGTGTCGGCGTGGTCGCCGAAGATGTCGCCCACCCGCCGGCTCAGCTCGTGCACGTTCAGATCGCTGGTGTCCACGATGGCGTCGGCCTCGGCCCGCACCATCTGCAGGCCCTCCCGCTCCCGTTCGATCGCCGCCTCCAAGAGGGCCCCGGCGCTCACCGGGTGACGGCGGCGCGTGCTCTCGAACCGACGCACCAGCACCTCGGTGCGGGCGTCGAGGAACAGGGTGCGCACCCGGGCCCCGCTGGCCCGGAGGTCGCTCAACATGGCGGTGAGCTCGCGGGGGTCCGACGACGCCCCCACCACCAGCGCCACCCGGCTGTCGCCGCTGGTGGTCACCGGCACCAGGCCGGCCACGTCGGGGATCAGGGCCACCGGCAGGTTGTCGATGACGAACCAGCCCTGGTCCTCCAAGACGTCGGCCGCGGTGGATCGCCCGGCACCGGAGAGACCGCAGATGATGGCGTACTCGTTCATCGGCCGGCCTGCTCCCCCACCGGCTCGTCGACCTGCTCGTCGACGAGTCCGTCGGCCAGCTCGTCGACCGGGCCCACCCTGGCCATGACCAGCGCGGCCACCGCGGCCCCGCCCATGCCGGCCAGCATCACCGACCCGTAGACCATCGTCTCGCTCCAGTTCAGGCGGGACTCGGCCCGCAGGGCCACGAACGTGGCCGCCCACAACGTGGAGCCCACCGCCGCCGACACCGCCGACGCCGCCGCCGGGCGCAGGGTGGGCCGCGCCGCCAGCGCCACGCCCACCTCGAGCACCACCCCCGCCACCACGAAGCCGATCAGCACCGGCACCGACGACTCCCCCGCCAGCACCACCGGCGGCACGCCCAGCACGGCCATGCCCACCAGCAAGAGGCCGGGCGTGACCCGGAAGCGGCCCAGGAGGAGGATGAAGCCCGAGAGGATCAGCACCGGCGACCACAGCACCACACCCAGGCCCCGGACCTGGTCGTACTCCTGCATCGACTCGCCCACCAGCGGCTCGATGTAGCCGGCCTGGAGCGACAGCCCGCCGGCCATGGGCGAGAGGAACCCGGTGAACAGCGACGCCACCAGCAGCGCCGACACCACCGACACCACGGCCGCCACCGATGCCAGCGGCCCGAGGCGGTTCACCGGCCGGCGCCAGAGCAGCACCAGCGGCGACGTGAGCAGGAAGGCGAGCCCGGCGAAGACGATCAGGTGCGGGGGGCTCACCAGCGCCTCGACCGCCTGCTCGGTGCCGAGGGCCTCGTGCCAGGCGGCGTCGACGAGGCCGCCCACCGTGAGGGTGAGGAACCCGATGGTGGTGGTGGGCACCGAGCCCACGAAGGTCGGTCCCCGCCGCAGTGCGCCGAAGGCGATCCACGCCCCCACCGATGCCACCCCGCCGTAGAGCACGAGGTGCCAGCCCGACAGGAAGTCGCCCTGCAGGTTCGCCACGTCGTCGAGCAGGTGACGGGCGATGTCGGCCGCCAGGCCGATGGTGGTGACCAGCGTGCACACGATGAGCACGGCCAGTTCGCCGTCGCCGATCCGCAGCGGCTCGGGCGGCGGCAGGAACTGCCGCCAGCCCCGAGGGGCCCAGCCGGTGACCCGGGGCGGGGCCGTGGCGGAGAGGGCCTCGCCGGACGGCGGGGACAGGGTGGTCACGGGGTCACCGCCGAGCGGCGCTTCCACAACCCGCCGACGACCGCCGCCGACAGGCAGGCGGCCGTGTACACCCCGAGCACCGACCACACGAGCGGGTCGGTGAGGTCGTCGAGGTAGCGCACGTAGCCGACGCCGGCGGCCAGGGCCCCGGCCGACGACAGCGCCACCTGCCGGCGAGGTCGGTACGCGATGACCCCCAGGTTGTCGAGCACGAACTCGACCACGCCCGGCAGCGGGAACAGCCACAGCACCCACGGGTCCCAGGCGTGGTCCCACCACCCGCCGAGGCTGATGGCGATCCCCGCCACCAGGGCCAACGGGTACAGCACCAGGCACCGGCGGCAGACGTGCAGGCCGGCCACCACCGCGCAACGGTCGTAGTCGGGTGGCCAGTGGTGCGAGAGCCACATCGGGGTGTCGGGCAGCAGGTCGACGGGGTCGCCCCCCGGGCCGGGTCCCCCGAGCGGTGCGGGCGGGTGATCTGCGCTGGGGGTGGCGTGGGGGCCGTTCACCGACTCCTGGCCGGGCGCCAGGCCGAGTGCCCGCAGGCGGGAATCGTCGAGCAGGTCGGGCGGCGCCCCGTCGGCACCGCCACCGGCGGCGGAGGTCGGGCTCACCGCCCCGCGTCCTCGCGCTCGGCCACCAGCACCAGCAGCCGCGGGATCGACGCCGCCTCGGCGTACTCGGACGCCCGGGCCAGGAACCCGGGCGGCGGCGCCGGCTCCAGCATCCGACGCAGCGTGAGGCCGGCCTCGGCCATCGCGTTCACGTAGCGACTCATCGGCCGGTGGATGAAGGGGATGAACACGTCCTTCTCGACCTCTTCCACCGAGTTGTCCTCCACCAGGTACGGGCCGATGCGCCAGTACTGCTCGGGCGGGTCGAGCACCTGATCGTCTATCCACCCGCTCCCGGGGGTCTGGAGGAGCGGATGGTTGAGGAAGAAGGCGAAGCGGCCACCGGGACGCAGCACCCGGGCCACCTCGCCGATGGCGGCATCGACCGACTCGATGTGCTCGAAGACCAGGCAGGCGACCACGGCGTCGAACGAGCCGCTCGCGAACGGCAGGGCATCGGCCCCGGAACGGGCATAGTGCGGGCCACCGCCCCGGCGGGCCGCCTCGGCCACCTGGTTGGCCGTGGGATCGACGCCCACCACCAGGCTCGCCCCGCCGGCCACGGCCAGCCGCGCCACCTGGCCTTCGCCGGTGCCCACGTCGAGCACCCGCGCGTAGCCGGCCAGGAGATCGGCGGCCAGGGGGAGGATCTGCTCCTCGTACTCCGGGTCGGCGCCGTCGGTGAAGCCGTCCTGCCACCAACCCGAATGGGTCTCCCAGAGGTCCAGGTCGTCGGCCATGAGCCCACGCTAATGGGGGTCCCTCGATGGGGCGTGCGCACGAAGCCGGGACCGGACGACGAGTCGGAGCCAGCCGGGCGGAACCGTCAGCCCGCGGGGACCCGGCACAGGGATCCGGGCCCGGTGACGCCCAGGTCGAGGTCGGGGGCCTCCACCCGAATCCGCACCCGTCGGGTCCACTCCATCGGAACCGGATCGCCCACGATGCCGTCGGTGTGCAGCACGAAGGCGAGTGGTCCGACCGCCGAGAACTCGTCGCCCGGTTCGGGGGACAACCGACCAGGCACCTCGATCGGTGTGCAATCCGCGGGAGCCGCCTGGTCCTCCGCTCCTGCGCGGTCCAGGGGTAGCGGCTCCACGTCCAAGCCGAGTCGCACCCGCAGCGCGGCCTCCTCTTCCGCCGACGGAGGCGTGGTTGCCGGCTCGAGCTTGCCCTGGTCCCGCAGCACCCGGACGAAGCCGGCGTCGACCCAGAGGTGGAACGGATCGAAGAACAGGTCGACGTCGGCCGACGCGTCGTCGAGCAGCGGTGAGGCGATGGCCGCAGCCAGGATCTGCCGGTCTCGCTCAGGGTCCATGGGGGCCGGGTCGGCCGACCGCAGGAACGACACCCCGCCCAGCGTCGACAGGACCGCGAACGCCAGCAGGGCGGGCGCCACCACCGGGATGCGCCGGGCGAGCAGGTCGGCCCCGAGGGCCACGGCCGGCAGCGCCAGCGCCACCCCCACGTACACGTACCGGACCGCCCACACCACCCCGGGGTCGTGACCGGGAGCGTTGGGTGCGGTGAGCAGGTTGAAGCCCACCGAGCCCGCGAGCAGCGCCAACGGCAACGCCCACCGGGCGGCCCGCTCACGCACCGTGCGCACGCCGTCGGGCTGCCCCCACGGACCGAGTGAGGCCACCAGCGCCCCGCCCACGAGCGACAGGACCACCAGGGCCCCCAGCGGGTTGTAGCCCAGCGCGGTGCCGGTGGCCCGCAGGCCCTCGACGGCGAACGACACCAGCACCGCGGGCGACGGGATCCCGCCCGTGAGGGCCGAGTCGTCCCGCAGCAGGAGGCTGATGGCGAAGACCACGGCCGGGAGGGCGTGCACCGCAGCCGGCACCAGGCCCCGTCGGAGCCACACGGCGAGGACCACAGCGGCGGTCACCGGCAGGACCACGCCCGAACACAACGCCCCCGCCGTACCGACCGCCACCGCCGTGACGTCCAGGCGTCGGAGCGGCCCCGGCCGCTCCGCCAGCAGCAACTGCCCCAGGCCGAAGGCGATCGCCCCGGTGAGCTGGACCTGGATCGGCCACAGCATGTTCTCCCACCCGGCTCCGAGCAGCACGAACGGGACCAGCGCGACCGTGGCCGGCCAGGGCCGCACGCCACCACGCACCATCACCGCCCGCAGCAGCACGGCGACCGCACCGTGGATGGCCACCGCCAGGGCCTTGAACTGCCAGTAGGCGTCGAGCCCGGACCCGGCCCACAGGCCGGCGAACGCCAGCCGAGGCAGCAGGATCCAGTGGCCGTTGATGTCCTCGAGCAGCGCATCGCGCCGGGTGATGGGTTGGTCGGCCAGCACGAACCAGTCGTCGCCCGCGAACCAGCGGGCCCCGGGCACGAGGACCAGCAGGTAGGCGCAGCCCGCCACCACCAGCGCCCAGGACGCCCAGCGAGCCCGAGGATCGTCGGCACCGACCGCACCGACCGCACCGACCGCATCGACCGGATCGCCCGCGGCCCGGTCGTCACCCACCATGGAAGCGAGCGTAGATCGCCTCGGCCACGGCGTCGGGGAGCCACGGCAGGGCCTTGAGCTGCTGGAGCGACGCCTGCTTCACCGCCCGCACCCCGCCCAGCTCCTTGGTGAGCCGAGTGCGCCGGGTGGGTCCCAGGCCGGGGATGCCGTCGAGTGACGACGAGGTCATCCGCTTGCCCCGCAGCTCGCGGTGGAACGAGATGGCGAAGCGGTGCGACTCGTCCCGGAGCCGCTGGAGCAGGTACAGCGCCTCGGACTGCCGCGGGATGCGCACGGGGTCGGCCGAGCCCGGCAGGTACACCTCCTCGAACCGCTTGGCCAGCGACGCCACCGGGATCTCCTCGTCCAGCCCCAGCTCCTCGAGCACCCGCACCGCCACCCCGAGCTGGCCCTTGCCGCCGTCGACCACCAACAGCTGGGGCGGGTAGGAGAACCGACCCCGTTCCGACGCCGGCTTCTCCCGGTCGGCCAGGTACGCCGTGAACCGCCGGGTGAGCACCTCTTCCATGGCCCGGAAGTCGTCGTTGCCCTGGCCGCTCTTGATCTTGAACCGGCGGTACTCGGACTTCTTGGGCAGGCCGTCCTCGACCACCACCATCGAGCCCACGTAGTCGGTGCCCTGGAGGTGGCTCATGTCGAAGCACTCGATGCGCAGCGGCGACTCCGGCAGCCCCAGCACGTCCTGCAGCTCGTTCAGGGCGCGGGCCCGGCTGTTGTGGTCCGTGGCCCGCTTGAGCCGGTGGCGGACCAGCTCCTCACGGGCGTTGCGCGCCACCGTCTCCTGCAGCGAGCGCTTGTCTCCCCGCTGGGGCACGCGGATGGTGACCGCCGAGCCCCGCAGCCCGCTCAACCACCGTTGGTAGAGGTCGAGGTCGTCGGGCTCGCGCTGCACCAGCACCTGCTTGGGCATCCCGATGGGCGGCGGCTCGTCGTAGAACCCCTCCAGGATCCGGCCGGCCAGCTCCGCGGGCGTCAGGTCCTCCACCTTGTCGACCACGAACCCCTTGCGCCCCACCACCCGGCCCCGACGCACGTGGAACACCTGCACCGCTGCCTCCAGGTCGTCCTCGGCCACGCCGAACACGTCGAGGTCCTCGTTGCGGTCGGCCACCATCTGCTGGCGCTCGATGGCCTTTCCCACCGCCGTCAACCGGTCTCGCAGGCGGGCCGCCCGTTCGAACTCCAACTCGTCGGCCGCGGCTCGCATCTCGGCGTCGAGGCGGGCCACCACCTCGTCGGTGTCGCCCTCCAGGAACCGGAGCAGGTCGTCGACGTAGCCCCGGTAGGTGGCGGCGTCGACCTCGCCCACGCACGGCCCCGAGCACTTCTCGATGTGGAACAGCAGACACGGACGGCCCAGCCGTTCGTGGTGACCGAACTTGTTGTCCGAACAGGTCCGCACCGGGAACGTGCGCAGCAACAGGTCGAGCGTCTCGCGGATGGCGTAGGCGTGGCCGTAGGGCCCGAAGTAGCGCACCCCCTTGCGGCGGGCCCCCCGCATCACCATCGGCCGAGGCCACTGGTCGCTCACCGTGACCGCCAGGTACGGGTAGCTCTTGTCGTCGATCAGGCGGATGTTGAACCGGGGGCGGTGCTGCTTGATGAGGCTGTACTCCAGGAGCAACGCCTCGACGTCGTTGCGGACCTGGATCCACTCCACCGTGGCCGCGGTGGCCACCATCTGGGCGGTGCGCGGGGGCAGGTTGGTCTGGAAGTAGTTGGACAGCCGCGACCGCAGCGACTTGGCCTTGCCGACGTAGATCACCCGGCCCTGGGCGTCCTTGAACTGGTACGACCCGGGCGAGTCGGGGATGGAGCCGGCAGGCGGACGGAGGACCACCGACACAGGTTGCCGGATGGCGGCGCCCGTGCCGCGCTCGACCCCCTGACCGGCCGTTTCGCGGCGCCAGGTCGGCGCGGGTACCGGGTAGAGTCACCCGCGCCGGCCTGGTATCCGGCGCCATATCCGATCCTGTGGCCGACATCCCCGTGGGCGAGGCGACCAGGCTGTCCCCACCGGCCGACCACGCAGGATCTCCCACGGAGGTTCCCACCCCATGCTCAGGCTCCAGACCCCCCTCCCCGAGCGGTACCGAGACGCGTCGGCAGCCGAGCTCGACGCCATGATCGGCGCCGCCAAGGCCACCCTGGGCGAACGGCTGTTCATCCTCGGCCACCACTACCAGCGCGACGAGGTCATGAAGTGGGCCGACGCCCGCGGCGACTCGTATCGGCTGTCCGTCCTGGCCCAGGAACGGCCCGACGCCGACTACATCGTGTTCTGCGGCGTGCACTTCATGGCCGAATCGGCCGACATCCTCACCGGCGACCACCAGGCCGTGGTGCTGCCCGACCTGAACGCCGGCTGCTCCATGGCCGACATGGCCGACCTCGACTCGGTCACCGAGGCGTGGGACGCCCTCGGCGAGGTGATCGACACCAGCGAGCTGGTGCCCATCACCTACATGAACTCGTCGGCCGCCCTCAAGGCCTTCGTGGGCGAGCACGGGGGTGCCGTCTGCACCTCCACCAACGCCCGCGAGATCCTGGAGTGGGCCTTCACCCGGGGCCGCAAGGTCCTCTTCTTCCCCGACCAGCACCTGGGCCGCAACACCGGCATCGCCATGGGCTACACCCACGACGACATGCGGGTGTGGAACCCGCGGTTCGAGTTGGGCGGGCTCACCGAGGACGACGTGCGCCAGGCCACCTTCCTGCTGTGGAAGGGCCACTGCTCGGTGCACCAGCGGTTCACCCCGGCCCACGTGGCGGCGTTCCGGGCCCAGCACCCCGACGGCATCGTGGTGGCGCACCCCGAGTGCGCCCACGAGGTGTGCGCCATCGCCGACCAGGTGGGGTCCACCGACTTCATCATCAAGGCCGTGGCGGCCGCCCCGCCCGGGGCCACCATCGCCATCGGCACCGAGATCCACCTGGTGAACCGCCTGGCCGCGGAGACGCCCGACAAGACCGTGGTGTCGCTCGACCCGCTGGTCTGCCCGTGCTCCACCATGTTCCGCATCGACGGCCCCCACCTGGCCTGGGTGCTGGAGAACCTGGTCGACGGGCGGGTGATCAACCAGATCTCGGTCGATCCGGTCACCACCGAGTGGGCCAAGGTGGCCCTCCAGCGGATGCTCGACATCACCCAGGGCAACCCGGTGGCCGAGGTCCGAAACCCCGCCACCGACAGCCGCGCCCTGCCCGTCAGCTGAACCGCCGGCAGCACCGCCGGCAGCACCGCCGACCCACCGCGACCAACCGCCGACCCACCGGCGACGCACGGTCACCTGCGGTCGCACCCGGTCACCGCAGCCGGAACACCTCGCGCACCGCGGCGAGCGGCACCGGGCCGTACACGTGCGGGAACACCGCCCCGGTGCCGGCGGTGTCCTCCTCCACCAGCTCGGCGCCGCCGAGCGCCCCCGGATCGAGCTCCAGAACCAACAGGTCGGGGACGCCACCGAAGTGGCGGTCCACCGTGCCCGCCACCTGACGACCCCACGAGCAGTGCACGAAGCCTTCGCTCGTGAGCGAGTCGGGGGCGATCGATCCGCCGCCCTGGTGGCGCGCCCACTCCGAGCCGGTGACCAGGTGGAACAGCGCGTCGGCTCGCAGGTCCGCCGTCGAGGTGAGGGCGGCAGGGATGGCGGTGGGGTCGGCCATGGCCGCACGGTAGACCCCGGGCGCCACGGTCAGGCCGGTGGGCCCGTTCCGGACAGGTCGGACGGGCCGGGCCGCGGCGACGCCAACAGCACCAGCGGGAGCAGGGCCGCCACCAGCACCAGGTAGTTCACCTGGAAGGTGCGGGCCGGCACCAGCACGGCCAGCAACGCCAACCCGGACGCCGCGCCCGCCACCCACACCGAGGGCCGGCGCCGCACGGCCACCAGCGGCAGCACCAGGGCGGCCACCAGTCCGAGGCCGGTGAGCACGGCGAGCGGCACCCCGTCGAAGCCGGGCGCCACCGCCGGGATGCCGATGCCCGAGGTGGGCATCCGGGGCTCGGAGCGGCCCAGGTTGAACCACACGGCGTCGTCGAGGAACGCGCCCGGGTCGGCGAGCAGGGCCGGGATGACGGTGGCGGCCAGCACCGCCGGGAACGTCCACCAGCGCCGCAGCCCGGCCGCGCCCCCGGTGAGCCAGACCACCAGCGCCAGCGGTGGCACCAGCACCGCCAGGAGCAGCTTGGCCGACACCGCCACCGCCAGCGCCACGCCCGCCCACCCGGGCGCCCGATCCGCCAGCGCCAGGGCCACCACCGCCAGCGCCGCCGCGAAGGGGTCGTTCGTGCCCCACGACAGGTAGATGATGGCGAAGGCGCTGCCCACGCCGAGCACCGCGCCCAACCGGGCCCAGGCCGGTTCGGGCCGGCGGGCCACCACCACCATGGCCGCCACCACCGCCGCCCAGCCCAGGATCCTGGGGTCCCACGTCTGGCCGACCGCGTCGGCCGCCACCACGAAGGGCACGTGCACCAACGCTGCGGCCGGTAGGTACGGGAAGTGGTCGCGGACGGGGTTCTCGACCAGCTCCCCTCCGGTGCCCTGCACCAGCTGCCACGACTCGGGCAACAGCGGCCCGAAGTCGGCGGTGTAGGGGTTGCGGCCGTGACGGATCTCGCTGGCGGCCGCCCGGGTGACGATCACCCCCCCGTCGTGCTCACGATCCCGGGCGGGCAGGTCGCCCGTGGCGCGAGCCCACCCGGCCAGGGCGGCCAACACCGCCACCACCCCCACGGCCACCGGCAGGATCCGGCGGGCCGTGGCGGGCGAACCGGCCACGAGCAGCGGCAGCCCGAACGCGGCGGCCACGCTGAACCCGGCCAGCACCACCCACTGGGGTGAACCCGGCCAGACGGTGGCACACAGCCCCACCAACACCACCGCCATGCCGGCGGAGCGCCGTGACCGGTCGGCGGGCGTCGGGGGGTGGGCGCTGGGCACCGGGTCATCTTGGTGCGGACGCCCCCGCCTCGCGGTGATCGGCCCCCGGGGCAGCCGCCCCGGGCGGGCGACCGCTCAGTCGGGCGCGCCCAGGAGCGGACGCAGGAACCGGCCGGTGTGGGAGGCCGGATCGGCCGCCACCGCCTCGGGCGTGCCCTCGGCCACCACCGTGCCGCCGCCGGACCCGCCCTCGGGCCCCAGGTCGATCACCC
>WBZL01003411.1_pt1 | contig 11106 bp, 5 predicted proteins | sample 5204291 | NCBI WGS metagenome assembly WBZL01 (sample SAMN12344345, study PRJNA552823) | activated sludge metagenome | biome: Activated sludge suspended growth; feature: Nitrification reactor; material: Wastewater; isolation source: activated sludge from nitrification reactor of wastewater treatment...
GACCTATGCCGGACTCGCTCACAATGCCGAGCTGAATCTCGGTACCGGCGGCGGCACGAGGTCGGCCGGCAAGGTTCGCGAGTGGTTCGAGCACTTCTGGAACCTCAGCGACTCCTACGACCTCGCCGAGCTCTACGGTCGTCTGTGGGACCCGCACACACCGTGGTCGGTGTACCTCCGGATGTTGTGGGAGCTCTACGGCGAGCACCTCGACACCGACGAGAACCCGAATGTTCGAACGGGCCTTAACCTCACGCGGTTCCAAGCCGACGGTGTTGCACGAATGGAGCGCCTCCTCGACGAGCACGGCGGCGTACTTGTCGCTGATGAAGTCGGTCTCGGCAAGACGTTCCTCGCCGGTGAAGTCATCTATCGCACGGCGAACATCAACCGCCAGCGCGTGCTCATCGTTGCCCCGGCTGCGCTGAAGTCGTCGATGTGGGAGCCGTTCCTCGAGACCCATGACTTCAGCCGGTGGGTGAAGGTCTACTCCTACGAAGAGGTCCGCAATCGACTCGACCCGGACAAGGGATCGATCGACACGTTCCTGCAGGAGGTCGAGGACTACTCACTCGTCGTCATCGACGAGGCACACAACCTCCGCAATTCGGGGGCTCAGCGGTCGGGGGCAGTCGACCGCGTGATCACCGCAGGAGGCTCGAAGCGCGTCGTGCTGTTGACCGCCACGCCCGTCAACAACTCGCTCAGTGACCTCGAGACGCTGGTCAAGTACTTCATCCGTGACGACGCCCGGTTTGCCTCGCTCGGCATCCCCAGCATCCGCGAGTACATCAAACAGGCCCAGGCGATCGACCCGGCGAACCTCACGCCCGAGCACCTCTTCGACTTGATGGACCAGGTCGCAGTGCGGCGTACGCGGAAGTTCGTCAAGGAGCATTACGCCAACGAGCTGATCATTGGGCCGGACGGTAAGCCGACCACGATCAAGTTCCCTCAGCCCAAGGTCCGCCGCATCGACTACGACCTGGACGACGACGGGCTCGCGCTTATCGATGCCATGGTCTACGCGCTCGACGACCCGACCGATCCCCACGCGCCGCGCGCCTGGGAAGACCGCAGCCGCGACCCGAAGCGCCTCATGCTCGCCCGCTACCTGTCGAGCATGTACACAGTCGACCACGACCTGCAGGAATACCAGATCAGCAACGCCGGCCTTCTACGCTCGGGCCTATTGAAGCGCCTGGAATCGAGCCCACAGGCCCTCCACGCTTCACTGGAGAAGATGATCGCCTCTCACGAGTCGTTCCTCGACGCACTCGGCAGGGGCTACGTGCTCAAGGGTGAAGCACTCAGCGAGTGGGTCTCCTCTGAGTCGGACGACCTGGATGACTTCGTCTTGGAGTTCGACAAGGACGACCAGATCGAATCGGTCGACGGCTACCACCTCACCGAGCTCCGGGCCGACGTCGAATCGGACATCACGCTGCTGCGTGAGCTACGAGACCTGGCGTTGGTCGTAACCGATGGCATTGAGCCCAAGGTCCAGCGCCTGATTGCCGAGCTCACCCAAATCGCGTCGGAAGCTCAGCGAGTGGACCCGCGCGGTCTCTCGCACTCAGACCGACGGAAGGTGATCATCTTCTCGGCCTTCACCGACACGATCGTTCCGATCCACGAGGCCGTGGTCGAGGCGATCCAGAACGCCCCGGCCGGCTCGCCATTGGCGGACTACATGGGGCGTGTGGCGCCGCCGATCATGGGCTCCTACGCCAAGGTCCACGAGCGCGGCGCCAGCGGCGGCGTCGACCAAGGCGGCCGAGCGTCAACGATCGCCGGATTCGCGCCGGCCACCGCCGGGCCGCGCAACGCGGCGGGCGAACCATCCGCCAAGGATGAGTTCGACATCCTGTTCACGACCGACGTGCTTGCCGAGGGTGTGAACCTTCAGCAGGCCGGGCAGATGATCAACTACGACCTGCCTTGGAACCCCATGCGGATCGTGCAGCGTCACGGCCGCGTGGACCGCATCGGCTCCAAGCACGACTACGTCTACCTCGGCCTGTTCTTCCCAGCCGAGCGCCTCGACGCGCTGCTGGCCCTAGAAGCGCGGCTCGAGGCGAAGCTGGCCCTCGCAGACGCAGCCGTCGGTGCCGGTGAGGTGCTGCCTGGCCGCGGCCCGGGCCATGAGGTGAACCTCGCCGATGATCAGGTGATCGACGAGTTCGAGAAGCTCCTCGACTCCGGCGGATCGAGCGCGTCGCTGTCCGGCGAGGAATACCGGAGGCGGCTGTTCGGGGCGTTCAGCATGGAACCTGTATTGAAGGCTGACGTGCTCTCGCTTCCCTTTGGTTCGGGGAGCGGGTTCGTGAACCCCGTCGTCCGCGGCAACGGTTACGTGTTCTGCGTCAAGATCGGCAAGAGCGCCAAGCCTTGGTTCCGTTACGTGCCCGCTAACGACGACTGGACCCTTCGGTTGACCGACGAGGGCGAGCCGGTCGTGTCGTCCGACACCCTGATCTCCCTGCGTGTCGCGGATCCCCAGAACTCGAGCGCTGAGCGATGGCTCCCGGAGGACGTCTACGACCACGCGTTCGATGCATGGGAAGTTGCTCGAGACAGCGTCTACTCGGCGTGGAAGGAACTGACTGACCCGAACGCGTTCCAGCCGGAGCTGCCGTTGTCGTTCCGGGACGCATACACGTTGGTCCTTCGCAAGGGTGGTTACCTCGGTAGGGAGGCCCAGATTGGTCTCGCCAACCGTCTGCGAAGCGTACCTACGGCCAAGGTCGCCCGGCAGGTTCGAGGAGCCCTCAACCAAGGTGCCACCGACGAGCAACGCATCGGGCTCGTGACGGAGGTTCTCGACGAGGCCGGAATCACCGCTCCGCCGCCGCGTGAGCCGCTCACCGATATCGAGCCGCACGAAGTCCGGCTCGTGACGTGGATGGCCGTGAAGGGAACGCGCGGTCTGGAGGAAGCGCTCGGGCAGCTTCCCGGGGCGAAGCTCGCGGGGGAGTTGTTCTGATGGGGTTCGACGCGCGTCACTCGGTCGACCGCGGGCTGCACCATCTGTCCAAGCGGCTGGACCCGATCATCGGCGCGAAGTTGGCGCCGAGCTTGGGCGGGCTGCCGTGGCCAACGGTCCTGGCGGAGCTCGACAAGATGCGGGGCAAGCCCCCGAAGACCTATGTCGCCACGGACCTCCAGTCCCAGCTCAAGACCATCACTGAACGCCTTGGCAACCTGGGGTTCCCGTTCGATGACCACACCCGCCTCGTGAGCGCACTCGGCAGCGAGCTTCGGATCGTGCGTAATCGATGGGCACACCATGACGAGTTAACGACTCTCGACGCGTGGCGTGCTCACGACTTCGCAGTACGGCTCCTGGAGCACTTTGGCGACGGGGACGGAGTCGCCGCAGCCGGCGATCTGCGAGACGAGGCATTCGCTGCACTCGCCGAGGAGAAGGGCGTAGCCGTTCACGTCGCCGCCGCCGCGGCGCCGGAGCCAGTGGCGGCGGCCGCGCCCACTCCGAAGGACGCACCTTCGGGCGATGTGGTTCGTCCTGACCCTGCGGTGTTGACTCGCGCAGATTCGACGAGCACACCGACCATCGGTTCGGGGCGCTTCGAGTTCGAACCGTGGACGGTCGTGCTCGTCGGTGACGTCCCCGTGCTCGACGATCTTCCGAAGAAGGTTGCTAAGGAGCAGGTTCGCGCGGTTGCGACGGAGATCGCAGAGTTCGAGGGACCGATCCACATCGACCGACTCGCGCAACTCACGGCAGCCTCGTTCGGTGTGCAGAGGTTGTGGCCAGCTCGCGAGAAGAAGCTGACGTACCAGATCAGACAGACCGGCCTGCTGGTCGATGCCGACAAGTTTGTTTGGCCGACTAACCTGGACCCGAAGACGTGGGGCGAGTTCCGCCCCAGCGATAGCACCGTCGATCGGCCGTTTACGGAGATCAGCCCGGTTGAAATTGCCAACGCGATGCGCGTACTCAAGGGCGGCACCCCCGACATGAGCGATGCCGAGCTTGATGCTGCCACCCTCCGAACGTTCGGTCGCAAGCGGAAGACCAAGCAGTTCGCCACGCACCTGGCCACTGCTCGAGCACGCCTATGAGTTCAGCACCCGATCGGTCCGTGATCACTACCACTCACGGCTACCACCCTGTTACCACCGACCTCGACGACATCCTGCGGTCGGGCGGATTCGAGCAGCTCCTCGTCTTCGGCCCCGGAGTGCCCGACGTCATCGACTTGGTGACCGACGCTCGGGTTATCCCCGAACCACCTGTCGAACTCCCACAGGGCGTGTACTGGTTCTCCGGGGTGCGCCCATCCATCGCACTCTCGGTGTCCAACGGCGCCTCCCCCGGCGCCAGCACGTCATTGGATCCAAGCCAGATCCCGACCGGCTCACCGCTCGACAATGCGCTGGGATGGGTCGAGTCGTCGTGGGACGACGCGACGCCCGTCGCCATGCCGGCCTTCAGCGTCGGGCAGGACGTCATCGTCACCGGCGACGGCAAGGATGGAGTGATCCGCCCCAACCGGCGGTACGTGGCCGGAAGTTGGCTGTATCAGGTCTTCTCCGGCGGACAAGTCCTACGCCGCAACGAGCGCGACCTCCAGGCCCGCCCGATGATCGACGACGCCTCCACCTGGGTCAGCACGTCCCCAGTGCCCCCTAAACGATTCGCCGCGACCCTCACTCGAGCGAAGCTCGAAGGCAACTTCACCGACACGATGTTCTCGTTCAGGGCCGCCCGAACTCTGTTCCGGCCCTATCAGTTCAAGCCCGTCCAGAAGCTTCTCGACACAGGCACACTGCGACTGCTCATCGCCGACGAGGTTGGCCTCGGCAAGACCATCGAGGCGGGACTCGTCTGGACGGAGATGGAAGCTCGCCGGCAGGCTGACAGGGTCCTGGTCGTCTGCCCCAGCTCGCTGGTGCAGAAGTGGAAACGGGAGATGGAGGACCGCTTCGGATTCCTCCTCGTGGAGTTGGACAACCCCGGTCTCGCCGACCTGCTCGAACGATTGGAGACGGACCGCGTCCCACGGCGCGTTGCTTACATCAGCAGCATCGAGCGACTTCGCGTCTGGGACGGCATCGAGCGCGCCACCGAACTCGGCTTGCAGTTCGACCTGTCGATCATCGATGAAGCCCACGCCTTCCGAAACTCCGACACCCGCAGCTTCGAGCTTGGCGAGCAGATCCAGGATTGGTCCGACGCACTGGTGATGTTGTCCGCCACACCGGTGAACCTGCGCAACCGCGACCTGTTCAACCTTCTCTCTCTGCTCGTGCCAGGAGAGTTCGAGGACGTCGAATCCCTCGAGGCACGGATCGCGCCGAACCGTGTGCTCAACAAGCTCACCAAGTCCCTCACCGATCCGACGGTCACCAACGCCGAGCGTCGATCGTGGCTCAAGGACCTCGAGAAGGATCTGTTCGGTCTGATCCTCACCGTCAGGCCCGACTTCAAGGTGCTCCAGGATGTCCTGAGCGCAGAGAGTCTGGACGCGTCTGGAGCGGTCACGGTCAAACGGCTCTGTGCGGAGCTCCACGGACTCTCAGCGCAGATCACGCGAACCCGCAAGGTCGACGTCCAGGAGGAAAAGCCGCTGCGGGAACCTCATCGCATCGAGGTGACCTTCGCCCCCGACGAGGCAGACTTCTACGAGGTCTACTACCAGTGGTGCGCCGAACGAGCCGCCATCTCCGGCTCCGCCATCAACTTCGCGATGCAGATGCCCCTGCGGCTCGCCGGAAGCTGCCTGCCCGAGGCGGCCCGCTACGTCCTCGAGTGGGGCAGGATGGCCGACACGGAGGCCGACGACACTGCCGGCGTTCCGCCCACCAAGTCGGCCGACGTGCCACCCGGAGCCCACCTGGTCGAACTCGCGAGGGGCTTGGACTCTGACTCCAAGTACGACCAGTTCGTCATGGCTGTCGGGGACCTCATCCGGCAAGACAAGCAAGCGATCGTGTTCACATTCTCGCGGCGAACCTTGCGCTACCTCGAGCAACGGCTCGGACGTGAGTTCCGAGTAGGAATGCTGCACGGTGGCGTGCCCAAGCATCGCCGCGAGCGGATCATGTACGACTTCCGCACCGGCCACTTCGATCTGCTGCTCGCCAGCAAGGTCGCCAGCGAGGGTCTCGACTTCGAGTTCTGCTCAGCAGTCGTCAACTACGACCTGCCGTGGAACCCGATGGAGGTCGAGCAACGCATCGGCCGTATCGACCGCATCGGACAGGTTGAGAAGAAGATCGGAGTCTTGAACTTCCACACGCCCGGCACGATCGAGTCCGACATCATCGAGCGCGTGATGGATCGCATCCATGTCTTCGAGCACTCGATCGGCGAACTGGAGCCCATCCTCGAGTCGGAGTGGAAGAACGTGGAGAAGCTCCTCTTCGACTTCTCCCTCACCTCGGAGCAGCGGCGGCTTCGCGCCGAGCAAATGATCCAAGCCATCGAGATGCAGGCCAAGGACCGCGAGTTCGTCGAGTCCGCCGCACCGATGCTGATCAGCAGCGATGGGGCTGAGATCGACGGCCTTGAACGGGACCTGCTCGCCAGCGGCCGCTACGTCGGCCAGGCCGAACTCGCCCTCCTCGTGCAGGACTGGGCGGAGACCTTCGGCGGATCCGTCGGACGCGAGAACACGATCTTGCGGATCCGCGGCAACGAAGAGCTCGCCGATCACGTCCAGGCCTTGGTCCGCACCGGTGAGCGCACTGCCGTCGAGGTGCAGGAGGTGGCCTCACAACTGCGCGACGGGCAGGACATCATCGTGTCCCTGGACCAGGAACAGTCCCGCATCACCGATATTTCGCTGCTCACCGCGACCCATCCGCTTACCCGCGCAGCGGCCGGCACTCCCGGACACCGGCATGGCCGCTTCACCCTCTTGCGGATGTCACCTGCCACCGCCGGCGTCCCTGCCGGGATCTATCTTTCGCTGCTCGCCGTCGTCCATTGGAACGGGGTCCGCCCGATCCACGAGGTCTGGTCCTCCAGCATTGATCTGCGGAAATTGTCGGACGTCGGTGATTCCCTTGGCTCGGCCATCATGAAGGAGCTGGCCACGGCCTCGTACCAGGCAGGCCCGCTCAGGGAGCACCCGAATCTGGTCGAAGCCGTCGATCTCGCCACGATGAACCTGGAGGCGCGAGTGGCAACGCGACGTGCGGAGCTGGCACAGGAGAACCATGCGTTCATCGAGACTCGGCGAGCATCCTTCAAAGACGTCCACGAGCGCCGACTCAAGGTCATTGACAAGCGGCTCCAGACGCTAATCGAACGCAACCGGACCAAGATGATCCCACTCGCGGAGGGCAAGCGTCGCAAGGAAGTGGCCCGCTTCGAGGGGCAACTCTCCGCGCTCGACGGGGCCGCCGCGCCGTCCCTGACGACCGATGACCTCGCGGTCTGCGTGGTGGAGGTGGGCTAATGCCGACGCACCCGGACCTGCCCTTCGAGCAAGCCAAGAACAAGGAGTACTTGGAGAAGCTCGAACGGAAGCTGGCACGTAATCCCTTGCAGGCGGTTGCCCGCAATGTCATCTGGATCGATCAGGTCGACCATCAGATCAAGGTCGCGGGCTACCACCACCCCCTCCTCGGACGGGTCGGATGCGACGACGCCGCAGAGGAAGATTTGCGCGACTTCTACATCGGCTCCCGATACATAGACGACGGCGAGGTGCTCGTCTACAGCTGGGCAGCGCCCATCGCCCGACTCTTCTTCCAGCCCGACTCCGAGGGGTCGGAGGGGGTGGTGCTTCGACGGACCTTCTCCCACAAGAACACCGAGGTCAGTGACCTCGACGACGAGTGGGCCAAGGAGGGAGCACCCTCGCCCTTCGTCCGACGCGAACTCAGCATCCCTGCGCCCGCGCCGCGGCCATCGACCCGACGGCGTACCCCGGCGCAGACCCCTAATCCGACGCCGCCCCCGCTGCGACCGACGCCGGTCCCAACGACTCCCCAGGCAAACTCCCCTGAGACTCCGGAGCCGGCTCGCCCCGACACTGAAACCGTCAGGGTACGCAGGGCCGAGGACATCAGCATCGGCATGCGCGCGAAACAGGCCGTCCTCAAGCGCCTCACTGCGCCCCGGCAGGAACGGCTCATGTCGGTTCTCGCCCTGCTGCAACCTGACCAGCACGCGTTGACGTCATGGCCGGCCGACCAGGATCTGGTAGTCCAAGGGCATCCAGGCACCGGCAAGACCGTTGTCGCCGCCTACCGAGCCGCCTATCTCGTCAACCCTGCCCTTTACGACGACGGCGGCGTATTCGCCTCCCGTGCCGACAGGCCGCTTCGGGTGCTCGTCGTTGGCCCCACCACCGGTTACGTGAACCACGTGCGAGGACTCATCGAGCCACTCGCACCAGCGAAGCAGGTCAAGGTGACCAGCATCACCGAGTTCCTCATCGAGACGACAGGGATGAAGGGCACGTGGAGCGGTGGTCTCGCCGGTGCGTACGACGACGTCGACCAGCGGGCCGCAGAGCTCGTCCACCGAGCGGGCGCTGCATTGCGGCACGCCGAGAATCGCCACCAGGTTCAGCTGCCCTCGACAGCACTGCGCAGCGGCGCCAGGAAGCCGAAGCAGGCGAACCGCGACCCGATCAAGGCGCTCTACGAGCTGCTCCGCAGTAACGGCACCACGAGCCGTCCACTCTCCACCGACCCTGGCGAGATCCAGTGGATGAAGCGGCTCCCATCGTTCGAGAGCGCCACCCAACGGCGCCTGCTGCCTCTCCTGGCCCATTGCAAACTCGCGGCGGCACCGGTCTCCGACGCGGAGCGGTTCGACCACATCATCGTCGATGAGGCCCAGGACATCTCACCCATCGAATGGAACGTCTTGCTCGAGTTTCTGCGCCGAGGCGGCCGCTGGACGCTGGTGGGCGACATGAACCAGCGTCGATCCGACGTTACCTACGGATCGTGGAGGCAGATCGCCGAACACCTCGACTTCCAAGGCATCGAAGGATTCGATCCCCAGGTCATGAGCCGTGGATACCGCTCCACCGGCGCGATCCTCAAGTTCGCTGACCGACTCTTGCCCGCCAAGGAGCGCGGCAACCAGACGGTCCAAGACGACGGCGAGCCCGTGCAGGGACGTCGCATCACGAGGGCGGCCGAGCTGACCTCGGCGGCAGTCGAAACCGCTGCGCAACTCGCGCACAAGCACGCCACCGGATCTACCGCGATCATCACCGTCACGCCCCACGAGCTGATCGGGGAACTTGGCCGGAAGGGCTGGCGTCGGCCGGGCACCAGTCAGCAGCACTGGACCAAGGGCGACCTGACCCTGCGCCTCCACGTGCCGGAAAGCGCCCGAGGACTGGAGTTCGACGCCGTCGTTGTCATCGAACCCGGAGCATTCCCCGCAAACCTCGGTCGCACTGGTCCGCTCTACACGAGCCTGACCCGCGCCAACAAGGAACTCGCAGTCGTCTGGCACCGCGACCTTCCCGACCCGCTGCGCCGCGCGCTGAGATCCTGATCGCGCTGGCGCTACAGCCACGGTGACGAGCCCAAGTCTTCTTCTCGATGCAGTAGAGAAAGTCTGAACAAGACGCCGACGCGCGTTCGATCGGCTTCCTCTCTCGACTCGGCACTCGCGACTCCCCCGTTCCGTCGTTGGCGGCGCGGGGAGCGACGAAGGAGCGGACCGCGTCGCCCTATTGGCTGGGTGATCCGCTGGTCAGAATCTCCACTACCTTCACCGCGTTCTGACCCAGGGCCTGGAGGACGGCCCGGCCCTTGGCTTCGGTGGCCAACGAGGGCCTGCCGATGATGCCGGTGGTGGTGTAGGCGTCCATGCCGACGGTGAGCAGGTGGCGACGGTCGCCGGCCGCATGGTCGTCGTCGGACCAGGCTTTCTGCCAGCCATCGCGGACGTAGTCGGGCCAGACCGCCTGCAGGATCGAGGCCTCGAGCTCGCCGGCGTGCATGTCCTCGTGCGCCGTGGTGGTCATACCGGCGGCCGCGCGGGCTTCGTCCCAGTCGACGCGGTTGGGGTAGAGCGCCATCGACCGTGGGCGCTCAGCGTTGGCCTGCTGGACGACGTTGGCGAGGACGTAGTTGCCGCCGTGGCCGTTGACCACGATCAGATGCTCGATCCCCTGACCGCGCAGGGACGCGGCGACGTCGGTCACGATCGCGGCCAGCGTGGTGGCGCTGACGCTCAGCGTCCCGGGGAAGGCGGCGTGCTCGTGGGAGCAGCCGATCGTGACGGGCGGGAGCTGGCGCACGGGCACGACGCCGGCGACGGCATTGCCGATCGCGACGGCGACCAAGGTGTCGGTCGCAAGCGGCAGGTGTGGGCCGTGCTGCTCGAAGGCGCCCACCGGGAGCACCGCGACCCGCGGCTCGACGACCGCGGCGTCCGTGCTCGCAGTCGCGGGAAGAACGTGGCGCTCAGCCATCGGTGCTGCCTCCTTGTAGCGCGTCCTTGATCCGGCCGCGGAGTTGGTTCAACGGTAGTGCCGGCTGCCGACGAGATCGGTTCCGTAGAAGTCTCCCGAGCTGCTCGAGCTCATGCCGGGCCCTGGCGGACGGAGTTGCTCGCCAGGCGGCGACGGCGTCCTCGACGTACTCGAGCGCGGCGCCATAGTCGCCGGTCACTGCAAGTGCCCGCACGAGACGAAGCTGGGCGATCCCGTGGTCGCGCTGCTGGCCGTCCGGCCAGTGCGGCAGCTGCTCCATCAGCTGGTCTACTGCCTCATCGGCTCGATTGAGTCTGATCAGGCCGGGCGTGATCTCGGAGATGACGTAGCCGCGGGTGGCGTAGGCAGCGAGGTCGTCGGCCGTCCTGTTCGACTGAGCGAGGTCGAGCGCGTACGCGACATGCTCGTTGAACGCGCGCTCCTCCCCTGCGGCCAAGACCGCGAGCGCCTGCTGGCGGCCGATCGCAGCGTGCAGCCGGCCAGTTGGGAGATGCTCCGCGAGCTGTGCAGCGACCTCGACGCATTCGACCGCGGTCCTCGGATCGGAAGCCGTGACGATGTTCGAACGGCGCATCATCAGCATCGCCTTGAAGGCAGGTTCGACGTGGTTCAGGACGTTCAGGTGGCTCAGCGCCTCGTCGGTGAGCGTCAGCGCCAACCTGGC
>WBZL01005053.1_pt1 | contig 11100 bp, 9 predicted proteins | sample 5204291 | NCBI WGS metagenome assembly WBZL01 (sample SAMN12344345, study PRJNA552823) | activated sludge metagenome | biome: Activated sludge suspended growth; feature: Nitrification reactor; material: Wastewater; isolation source: activated sludge from nitrification reactor of wastewater treatment...
GATGGGGAACCCGTGATCGCCGTAGGTGACGGTGCGGACGAAGTCGTCGACGAGCCCCTGCGGGTCGCCGGCGCCGGGCAGCGCGGTGACGAGCGCGTCGAGCCGGTCGCAGTCGTCCTGCCCGGGCGGGGGCAGGTCGGCGTCGCCGGCGGTGGTGTCGGGATCGCCGGCGGTGGTGTCGGGATCGCTGGCGCCGGTGGACGGCTCGGGGGTGGTGCCGCCGGTGGTGGGCAGCGGGATCGTGTCGGTGCCGGGCGCGTCGGTGGTGCTCGAGCCGCCCGCGGGCGAGGGGCCCGCGTCGTCGCTGCACGCCGTGGCGACCGGGCCGAGCACACCGAGGCAGACCGAGAGGACGACGCGACGACGCTCCATCGCGCGAGCGTAGGGCCACGACGGGGCGCGTGTCGACCCGCGGGCGCGGGCGCCCGCCGCAGGCGCGGCGCGGGCGGCCTGGTCGGGTCCTACGTGGAGCGGCGGCCACCGACCAGCGGCACGATGCGCTCGTCGATCTCGTCCAGGAACGCGGCGAGGCCGGTCTGCCCACCGCGCCGACGGAGGTGCTCGAGGGTGGGCTCGCTCAAGCAGCTCTGCTCGCGCGGTCGATCGTCACCAAGCAGGCCGGCGAGCGCCGCCTTGGCGCTGCGCTTGCCGTTCCCACGCAGCTCGTGGGGGTGGAGCGTGGGATCGAAGCCCAGGCGCTTGCGCTCGGACGCCAGCGCTCGTTGCTCGCGCTCGTCGCAAGGCACGAAGCCGGCGATGATCCAGGCCTCGCGCTCGGGGTCGGCGATGCCGATGACGATGCGCGCGCGCAGGTGCGAGCCGTTGCGGGCCTGCTCGAAGCCGTCTCGACGGTCGGGCCGATCGTCGGCGTCGTGCACGAGCACCACGAGATCGGGCACTCCCAGCTTGGCGAACAGGAGCAGCGCTCGCCTGGCGAGGCGAGCGTCGTGCTCGCCTGGGTTGCCGTCGAAGAAACCCATGGGCGCCACGCGGTGCTGCTTGACGAGCGTGGTGACGTGCTTCCACGCGGTGTGCTCGGTGCTCGGCTCGATCCCTCGCCAGGCACGGAGGTGCTCGAGGTGCTCGGCCTCGAGCCACCCGATGCGGTCCACCAGGCAACGGTCGACCAGCGTGGTGACCGTCCTCGCGTCGTCCGGGGCTTCTACGACCAGGCCGATCGAGTACGTCGCGTCAGCCATCGGCCCTCGCCCTTGCCAGCCACTGCTCCCCGAAGACGGTCCAGAACTCGCTCGGGGTCATGTCCTCGCGCCAGCGCTCGTGCTCGGGGTGGTCGGAGAGCTTGCCGATGAGCGCACCGTCCGTGTCCGACATCGTCATGATGCGGACCTCCTCGTACTCGAGGTGGAGGACGAGGTAGGGAGAGTGCGTGGTGGCGATGGTCTGGACTCCCTGCTGGGAGATCCGGCGCAGGTAGGCCACCAGCAGCTGCTGCGCCTTCGGATGCAGCGCACGGTCGATGTCGTCGAGGAGCAGCACACCCACGCGCTCGCTGTTGATCACCGTCAGCAGGCCCAGCAAGAGGAGGGTTCCCTCGCTCGCGTGCCTGGCTCGCACCCCCTTGGCGTGGTGGAAGTCGAAGAAGACCTCGTGGCCGATCACGTCTTGTTGGTAGTGCCGCGTGGCGAGGACCTCCTTGCCGTCCTTGTCGAGCCCCACGGGCACCTCGCGAGCCTGGACCACCGGGATCGACGCGGGGCGGATGAGGATCCGCTCGACCTCCGGCACGAGCTCGCGGAGCTGGTGCTGGATCTCCTCGAACGCCTCCCGCCGCTCGCCGATCAAGGTCGAGAGCACGGTCGCGAGCCCGCTGCCGTCGTCCTCGACCCGCGGGGAGATCTCTCGTAGGTACGATGGCCGCGCGAGGGCCTTGATGTCGAGCGCGAGCAGTCGGCTCGAGCACAGGTGGGCACGGGCCGCGACCGAGCGGGGATGGTCGAGCTGGTGTGGGTCTCGGAGGCGCGGCCTGCCCTCCCAATCGATGGAGGTGTGGGGGCCGCCCTTCGACCCGAACGAGAGGGTCACCTCGTCTGCGGGCTGCTCCTGTCTTGCATGGTCGAGGCGTGTCGACAGCTCGATCGCGATGTCCAGTCGCTCGGCATCGCGCTTGGACCGGAGATCCTCCAGCGAATGGGCCTCGAGCGGGCTTGGTGCAGCGAAGGAGTCCCGCACCAGCGCGACCGATTCCAGCACGCTCGTCTTCCCACACCCGTTCGGCCCGACGATCACCGTCAGGGGCTCGAGGGTGGTATCGATGCCCCAGAGCGCCTTGTAGCCCTGGACGTGCAGCCGCGTGAGCATCGCGCAACGCTAACATGGCTGCGCGGGCCGTTACGGCTCGCTCCCGCCCCGCGGCGCTTCGCGTCAGCTCGCCGCGCGCAGGCGCGGCGCGGCGGGCAGCCGCACGGCGCGGTCGCGCCCGCACAGCTCCTCGTAGAAGGCGAAGAGCTGGTCGAAGTGCTCGTCCATGGTGCCGATGCGCTTGGCCGCGGCGGCGCAGCCGAGCTGGAGCTGGGCGCGGTCGCGGGCGAGCAGGCGCAGGATGGCCTGGCTGCACGCGTCGGGATCCCCGGCGGCGTAGGTCTCGGCGTGGCCGGGGCCGGCGAGCGCCGCTGCGCCGCCGCGGTCGGGCACCACGACCGGTACGCCGGAGCAGATCGCCTCGGCGACCACCAGGCCGTAGGTCTCGGCCGCGCTGCCGTGCAGCAGGCCGTCGGCGCTGGCGAGCGCGGCGGCCATCTCGGCGCGGCCGCCCACGTAGCCGGCCAGGCGCACGCCTGGGGTCTTGTCGATGAGCCGCTTGATGCTCTTCTCCATGGCGCCGCGGCCGAACATCACCAGGCCCATGGGGCGCCGCTGCGACGCGCGGCGGAAGCCCTCGAGCATGGTGGGCACGCGCTTCTCGGGATCGAGGCGGCTGACGCTGACGAGCAGGTCGGCGGTGGGGGGCAGGCCGCACTCGGCGAGCATCCTGGCGCGCACGCTCGCGTCGCGGCAGGTGGGCGAGAAGCCGCGCTTGTCGATGCCGAACGGGACCACGCGCGCCCCCTCGACGCCGTGCGCCTCGAGGCGGCGACCGAGCCACGCGCCGCTCACCACGGTGGCGTCGTAGCCGGCGGCGAGCTTGCGCAGGCCCGACCAGATCGGCCGCGACCAGCGATCGATGCGATCGAAGCCCAGGCGCGGGGCGAGGAAGGTCTCGGGCCACACGGCGACGGGATCGGTGTGGAACACGAAGGCCTTCTTGGCGCGGCCCTGCCACTTGGCCACGGCCCACCCGCCGCCGAGCGGCGAGCTGCCCTCCACCACGTCGGCGTCCTCGCGATCGAGCACCTCGTGGATGGCGCGCGCGCGGGTGAACAGGCCGTAGCGGTCGTCGAAGGGCGAGCGCAGGCTCTGCCGCCACACGATGCGGCCGCCCTCGACCACGTCGACGCGATCGCGGTGGCCGGGCGCGACGATCACCATCTCGTGGCCAGCCCGGGCGGCGGCCGAGAGCTTGTGGTGCACGTAGGTCCGCACGCCGCCGCCGTGCTCGGAGTAGGATTCGCTGACGTCGACGATCTTCACGGCAGTGGCTCGTGGGGCTGGTCGGGTGTACAGGTCGAAATTGCGCAAACGGCGCAAGCCCTGGACGGGCCTTGGCCTGGGGCGGTAGTCCGCGGTCGCGGCCGATGGATCCATCCGGGGGTCGCGAGCCGGGGGTCGCTGGCTCACATGCGGCGGGCAGGCGGCCCTCGGGCGTGCTCGGGCCCTGGGCCGCCAATTCGCACGGGCCGACGGGCTCGGGAGCGCGCGCGCTACGATGGGCCGCTCGATGGGGCCGTCCACCACGCCGAGGCTCGCGCAGCCGCCCTCCAGCGCCACGACGCTCGCCCCTTCGTCGGAGATCGGGGACACGACCCTCATGGGCGATGGCCCACCACGGCCGACCCAGGACGCGCCGCTGCGCCGGGGCGTGATGCTGGGGCGCTACATCGTGCTCGACGTGCTGGGGCGCGGGGGCATGGGCATCGTGTATGCCGCCTACGATCCCGAGCTCGACCGCAAGGTGGCGATCAAGCTGCTGCTGCCGGGCCGCGACCGGGGGGCGGCCGCCCGGCTCCGGTTCCAGCGCGAGGCGCAGGCCATCGCCCGGCTGTCGCACCCCCACGTGGTGGCGGTCCACGACGTGGGGTCGGTCGGCGAGCGGGTGTTCATCGCGATGGAGCTGGTCGATGGCATGGACCTCGCGCGCTGGCTGGCCGCCGCGCCGCGCTCCCCGGGCGAGGTGCTCGAGGTGTTCCTGCAGGCGGCGACGGGCCTCGAGGCCGCGCACGCGGCCGAGCTGGTGCACCGCGACTTCAAGCCGGAGAACGTGCTCGTGGGTCGTGACGGCCGCGCGCGCGTGGTGGACTTCGGGCTCGTGCGCAAGGACGACACGGCGTCGGGCTCGAGCGTGGACCTGCCCGAGGAGCTCGGCCAGGGCCGCTCGATGGCCGGGCAGCAGGCGCTGCACCTGACCGAGGCCGGGGGGGTGCTGGGCACGCCCGCGTACATGGCCCCCGAGCAATTCTGGGGGGCGGCGAGCGACGCCCGCACCGATCAGTTCTCGTTCTGCGTGGCGCTCTACGAGGCGCTCTACGGCGAGCGGCCGTTCGCGGGCGACGACCTGCCCACGCTGACGCACGCGGTGACCCACGGCGAGGTGAGGCCCCCGTCGCCGGAGCGGGCGGTGCCGGGGCGGCTGCGGCGGGTGCTGCTGCGGGGCCTGGCCACCCGCCCCGAGGACCGCTACGAGAGCATGGCGACGCTGATGTCGGCGCTGCGCAAGGCCGCCGCGCCGCGCCGCGGGTGGTGGGCGGCGGCGGGGCTCGTGGTGGTGGGCGGCAGCGCGACGGCGTGGGCCGTGGCGACGCACGAGCCGGCCTGCGCGCACGCCAGCGATCGCGCGGTGCAGGTGTGGGGCCCCGCGCCACAGGCCGACCTCGAGCGGCAGTTCGAGCAGCTCGATCGCCCCTACGCGGCCAGCGCCTGGAAGGGCCTGCAGACCGGGCTCGACGGCTACGTGGCGAGCTGGTCGGCGCTGCAGCACGAGGTGTGCGAGGCCAACCTTGGGCTCGATCCCACCGTGGCCGCCGAGGACCCGCGGCAGCGCTGCCTCGACGAGCACATGGACCAGGTCGAGGAGGTGCTCTCGGTGCTGCGCGAGGGCGGGGCTCGTGCCGCGCTGCAGGCGGTCTCGCTGGTGGACGGGCTGCCCGAGCCCAGCGCGTGTGCCGATCGCGACAACGCGCTCGCGTCTCCCATCCCCATCGAGCCGGGGCTGCGCGAGCAGGTGAGGGCGCTGCGGGCCGAGCTGCGGCACCTGCAGACGGCCGCGAAGGCGGGGATCGGTGCGCTCGACGAGGTGTCGGTGAGCGGCCTCGCCGAGCGGGCCCACGCGCTCGGCTACGCGCCGCTCGAGGCGGAGCTGCTCGACATCCAGGCCGACGTCGCGTCGGCGCGCGGCGACTACGATCGCGCGGTCGACCTCGCCAACGAGGCATTCGAAACCGCGCTGGCCAGCCGCCACGACATCGCGGCGTTCACCGTGGCGACGGGCCTCCTCTTCCTCCACGGCGTCGAGCGCCGCGAGCCCGCCGAGGCCCACCGCTGGGCGCATCGGGCCGAGGCGCTCGCCAAGCGGCTGGGCGACGGGCCGCGGCTGCGCATGCAGCTGCTGAGCAACTGGGCCTCCGCGTACGCGCAGGCGGGCGACTACGAGGAGGCGCGCGCGCGCTACGAGGAGGCGCTCGCGATCGTGCGCGAGCTCGACGAGCCGCTCAACCTGGCCACGCTGCTCAACAACATGGGGGCGTTCCTGGCCCAGGCCGGTCGCCAGGACGAGGCGGTGGGCTACCTCGAGGAGGCCGCGGAGCGCCAGAGGGCGCTGCTGGGCGCCGAGCACCCCACGGTGCTGCGTACCGAGGCGAACCTGGGGATCGTGTCGGTGATGTCGGGGCGCCATGCGGACGGGCGCGACGTGCTCGAGGCGCTGCTGCCCCGCCAGGAGGCGGCGCTCGGGCCCAGCCACCCCGAGGTGGCCAACACGCTCGAGGCGCTGGCGATCGCGCTCGCGCGCACGGGCCCGAGCGCGCGCTCCGAGAGCCTGCGACGCCGGGTGCTGGAGGCTCGGCGGCAGCGCTTCGAGCCCACGAGCCAGCCGGTGCGCGCGGCCCTGCTGGGCCTGATGGAGCAGCGGCTGCTCGCCCGCGGCTTCGAAGAGGCGCACGCGCTCGCGACGGAGGTGCTGGGGCTGATGACGGGCGGCAAGGACGTGCCCCCCCAGGATCGCGTCCGGGCGCTCCTCGGGCTCGGCTGGGCGCTTCGCGGGCTCGGTCGCGCGGCCGAGGCCGAGGCCCCCCTCGCCGAGGCGCGGGCGCTGTGCGAGGCGAGCGCGTGCAAGTACGAGGCGGACGCCCTGACGATCGTGGGCGACGTGGAGCTGGCGCTGGGCCACGCCGCGCCCGCGCGCGAGGCGTTCGAGCGGGCGCTCGTGCTGCGGCCCGAGGGCCCCGACGCCGCCTCGGCGCGCTTCGGGCTGGCGCGGGTGGTGGCGGCCGACGATCGATCGGGCGCGCAGGCGCGGGCGCGGCAGGCCCTGGCCGAGACCCAGGGGGACGCGCGCTACGAGGCGCTCGCGCGCGAGATCGAGGCGTGGCTGCGCGAGCAAGGGTGATCGAAGGGACGGGGCGGCAATGGCCAAGGACGACATCGATTTCGACGCGTACATGCGCGACCGCGGCGTGCCGCGGGCGGGCTCGCCCAAGGCGGCCCGCCCCGCGGGGCCGGCCGTGACGATCGCCGATCCCAAGATCCGTGCCCACGTCGAGGCGCTCGGGCGCGCGCTCGCGGGGGCCCACCGCGAGCGCGACGAGGCCACCCAGGCCCTCGTGGAGGCCCGCCGGGAGCGCGACGAGGCCACGCAGGCGCTCGCGGGGGCCCACCGCGAGCGCGACGAGGCCAGGCGGGCCCTGGCCGCGGTGCAGGCGGAGCGCGACGAGGCCAAGCGCATGCTCGGGGCGGCCCGGGCGGAGCACGAGGCGGTGGCCAAGGAGCGCACGGCGCTGCAGCGCAAGCTCTCGGCGGCACCGGTGGCGGCACCGGCCGCGCCCTCGCGGGCCACGCTGCGCGCGGCGCTGCTCGAGCGCGGGGTGGACGAGGAGGCCGAGGCGGTCGAGCTCTTGCTGGGGCTGCTCGAGCGCGAGCCGGCGGCGCTGCTCGACGCGCTCGAGGTGCCGCCGGAGGCCGAGGAGCGCGTGCTCGGCCGCGTGGCGCTCGTGTGCGAGCGCGCGCAGTGCCAGCCGAACGCGACCGCGGGCGACGAGCGGCGCGCGGTGGTGGTGCGGGTGAGCCCCGAGCGCTGCGAGGTGTGTGGCGGCTCGGACATCCGCGCGGCGTTCGACGTGCTGCTCCGCGCCAGCCGGCGCGCCGGGGTGACGCGCCTGGTGATCGTGGGCGGGTCGCCGGCCTACCACACGCAGCTCAAGGCGCTGTGCCGCGGCACCGACCTCAAGCTCGACCTCGTGTCGGGCCACAGCAAGCCCGGCAAGCGGCGGGCCCGCAACGAGGCCGAGCGCGTGGTGATCTGGGGCGCGACGATCCTCGACCACGGCACGAGCGCGGCCTACGAGCACCTCGGCGACCGGCTCGTGCGGGTGACGCACCGCGGCATCTCGGGGATGCTGCGCGAGGTCGCCGAGGCGCTGGGGTAGCGCGTTGCCCCGGCGGGCACGCTACCCCGGCAGCCAGCCCACGACCACGTTGGAGAAGGTGGTGCTCACCACGAGGGCGGCCGGGCCGGGCGGGGTGCGGTGCAGCTCTACGTCGACGAGCTCGACGGTGGCCTCGGCCAGCTCGCCCATGGTGGGCACCACGTCGACGATGACGGTGCCGGCCGAGGGCAGCCAGGTCTCCTTGATGTCGACCTCGGGCACGACCACGTCGTTGCACTCGGCGGCGGTCACCGCCGTGCCGGCGCGGCCCTCGAGGGTGACGGCGGGATCGGTGGCCGACAGCTCCACGTGCACGGGCTCGCCGGCGGCGATGGCCGCGGCCACGAGGCCCTGGTCGACGTAGACCACCAGGCCCCGCTCGTCGGTGGCGTCGTGGCCGTAGACGCGAAGATCGCTGCAGCCGCCCACGGCCACGAGGTCGCCCTCGAACCCGGGCGCGAGCGCACCCTCGCAGAACCCGAGCTTGGGCGGGGGCGTGCCCACGCACGCGCCCTCGGCCGTGCACACGCCCTCGTCGAACGGGACGCGGCAATCGGGCTGGTCGTCGGGGCACCGCAGGCAGGCGTCGCCGCACGCGAGGCCCTCGCAGGTCTCGGCGCACGTGGGCTCGCACAGCCAGTCGCCGTCGATGCACGTGCACTCCTGGCACGGCCCGATGTCGATGGGCGGGCAGGGGAGCTGCTCGGTGTCGCCGGTCGCGTCGGAGGTCGCCGAGTCGGAGGTGGCCGAGTCGGTGCCCACCGAGTCGCTGACCGAGCCCTGGCTGGTGGCGCTGCCGGAGCCGTCGGAGCCCGAGCCAGCCGAGCCGCTGTCGTCGTCGGGCTCGACGCCGATGGACTTGGGATCGACGCAGCCCACGAGCGCGGCGGCGAGGCCGAGCAGCGCGAGCGAGGGGCGGGGGCGGAGGGTGAGGCCAATGATCATGCCCGTGGGTGTCCGCGCGGGCGGGCGTCCGTCACGGGGGCGCGGAGGAATTCGTCGCGGCGGCGCGGCAGGCCTCGTCCACGCGCTCGCGCAAGGGCGAGCGGGGGTGGGCGCGATGGAAGGCGGCGGCGCGCTCGGGCCCGTCGGCGTCGCCCCGGCGGCAGCGCGCGATGGCCTGGGTGGCCTCGCGCTCGGGCGCGAGCAGGCCCGCGGGGAAGCGGCGCGCGTGCTCGGCCGCGGCGTCGAGCGCCGCGGCGGTGTCGCCGAGCGCGAGCGCTCGCCAGGCGCGTGCCACCAGGTCCCGCTCGTCGGCGAGGGTCGAGGCCGGGCCCGCCGGGGCCTCGCGCGGGGGCTCGTCGGGCGAGGGCGCGGGCGCGCCGGGGGCGAGGGCGCGGTCGGATCGTCGGGACCGCACGGGGCCGTCGACGGGATCGATGGGGCCGGTCGTGAGGGCCTCGGGCGCAGGGGCGGGGCTCGGGGCCGCGGCGGGCTCGCTCGCGCCCGGCTGCGCCGGGGCGGGCAGGGGGGCGCCCGCCCGCCCGTGCCGCGCAAGGGCCTGGGGCTGCATCGCCGCCGCGTCGGGCGAGCGCGCGGCCTGTCGACGGGAGGCGAGCGCTCCACCCAGCTGCCACGCGAGCGCGAGCACGGCCGCCGCGGCGAGCACGGCCACGCCCAGGCCCAGCCACCGCGGGCGGCGCGATGCGGGCGGGGCACGACGCGTGCGTCGACGGGCGGGCGGCTCCGGCCACGGCTCGGCGTCGGGGGCCTGGTCGGCACCGACCACCGACCACACGCGCGCCTCCACGTCGGCCGGGATCGCGTGGGCCTCGCGATAGGCATCGAGCAGCGCGCGGGCACGACGGGGCAGGGGGGCTGGCGAGGTCATGACGGCTCCTCGAGGGTCGGTTGCGCGGCGAGGAAGCGCCGGAGCTTGGTCCGGGCCAGGCGCAGTCGCGAGTACGCCACGTTGAGGTTGAGGCCCAGCGCAAGGGCGACCTCGGGGCCGCTCATGCCCTCGACGTCGCAGAGCACGAAGACCTCGCGCTGGTCGGGATCGAGGCCGGCGAGGAAGCGCTCGACGAGCGCGACCGCGTCGGCGTGGCCCACGGCGTCCTCGGGCGAGGGCGATGCGGCGGGGCGCGGGCCGGTGACCACCCGCAGGCGTCGCTCCGCCCGGGCCTGGCCGCGCCGGTGGTTGGCCGCCACGCCACGGGCGATGCCGTAGAGCCACGACGTGGGGGCGCCCCGGCCCTCGTAGTCGGGCAGGCGTCGGCGCGCCACGAGGAACACCTCCTGCACCACGTCCTCGGCGGCCGCCTCGGGGATGCCCAGGCGACGGACCGCGCGCCACACGAAGCTCGCGTGCGCGCGATAGAGGCTCGCCAAGGAGGGCGCCCCGGCAGAGGCAGTCGGGCCCACGGGCACCGGCACGCCCCGTGGGTGTCCGCGCCCAGGCCCTTCCGTCACGGCAGCCGCAGCTCCAGCCCAACGCGCAGCGCACCGCCCACGGCAGCGCCCGTGAACACCGTTCCCGAGGGGTCTGCGCGCAGCGAGGGCCTCGCGAGGGCCACGTGGCCCTCGCTGCGCAGCGTCATGCCCAGCCGCGGCCGCGCCCACCACACGACGCCGGGATCGACGACGAGCGCCACCCAGCGCGACGCCACGCGGCGAGGCTCGAGCGCTCCGGTGCCGCGGGCATGGACGGCCCCCGCCCGCAGGCCGGCGCATAGGGGGAACGACAGCACGCGCCAGCGGGGCTCGCCGCAGCCCACCACGCCCACCGTCCAGAGCTGCGCGAGCACGCCCACGGCCGGGTTGGCGATCGAGGCGCGCGTGCGTGGGGTCCAGTAGCTCGCGCCCAGCTCGGCGCGGCCGCCTCGCCCGCCGAGGCCTACCGTGGCGCCGAGCGCAGCGGTCGCGCCCGGCAGCGGCCCGCCTCCCACGCCCGCGTCGATGCGACCGAGCCCGTGCACGCGCGGCCGAGCGCCTCGCAGCGATCGGCGTGCGCTTCGAGGTGGTCGACTCGTGTGGCCTCCTGCCTCTGCGCGCGAGCCCCGGCCCCTTCGGCTTCGCCCATCAGTTTCGTCGCTTCCTCCAGAAGAACCTGCCCTCGCACTTCGACGGCGCACCGATGGCTCAGCCGCTCCTCGCCGGGGTGGGCCGGAGCGACGCCTCGCTCCTCGCTCCTTCGCTTCGCGCTCGCTTCGCGTTCGCCACGGACGACGAGCTCGCGCGGCCCGACACGCTCGTCGCACGTCTGCCGATCGATCACGGCATCGGCGCGATCGACGAGCGAGGGGGCGACGCCGCGGGGCGCGCGCGGCTCGCCGCCTTCGTGAAGAAGAAGCTCGCGCGCTACCACGAGGATCGCAGCCACCCCGACGACGACGTCGCGAGCGGG
>WBZL01005054.1_pt1 | contig 11099 bp, 10 predicted proteins | sample 5204291 | NCBI WGS metagenome assembly WBZL01 (sample SAMN12344345, study PRJNA552823) | activated sludge metagenome | biome: Activated sludge suspended growth; feature: Nitrification reactor; material: Wastewater; isolation source: activated sludge from nitrification reactor of wastewater...
CCGCCTGGCCCAATAGCCGTATCGATGAATTACTTCCGTTGACACCGGAGTTCATTCAATCATCAAAGCAAGGCAAATGACAGGTGGATGCGTTGGATGCTTACAATGCAACGGCGTGTTGCAGGTTTTCAATCTTTTTGCTGAACCCGTTCGTTAATCTGGTGAATCTACGCATACCCATGCGCATGGTTAGATTGTTACGCTCAACGTAACTGGTTGAGATATGTGAAGCATCAGGATTGCCAGCCATTACACGCTTTTCTGCACTCACAAACTTGGCTGGACTATAGCGTTTTTGACCTTTGGATTCTTCGCCATAGATTTTTACCAGCATCGCATAATCAATCATTCCGCCGAAGAAATCTTCAACTGGATTGATATAGCATCCGTAACCATCCGTTGTTAACTGGATACGATCACTTAACCTGTTTGCCAGATCACCAATAAAAGCTTCGGCATACGCATAATCACGTCGACCAACAAGCCAAGAAATAGCCAGCTTGCTATCAGCGTCAATAGCCGTCCAGGTATAAACATCACCATGACCTAGTACGCCTTTGTTTTCTTCTGATACATTCTTTTCTTTTGAGTAGCAGAATGACCAAATCTCATCACATTGAACGCGCTTGCTTTTGATATTAAACAGATATTCGTCTTGATGCTCAGCGCATACGGTACCGGCATCAATCAGTAATTTCGTAACTGTATTGATTGATACGTCAGCAACGCGTGAGGTTGAGCGCATCGAACTGCCTTCGACCAGCATCATTAAAATCATCGCGCGTTTTTCTTTTGAGAGTTTGTTCATTATCACACCGTTTTTGATGGTTATGAGGTATTTTATCAAAAAATTTGATATTAACAAAGTTAATTTTGATAATATAATTTGATTATCAAAATTAACTGTGGAGATTTTTATGAATGTAAAAGCTATTGTTGATATGTTTGGCGGTCAAACAGCACTTGCAACCATCATAGGAAAAGGGCAAAGCACTGTTGCTTATTGGGTTAAGTCTGAATCGATACCTGCTAGATGGCACCCAAAGCTTTTGATATTGGCGTCACAACATGGAATCAAATTGTCTGCCAATGACTTTATTGAATGTCCAGTTATTGAGGATCATCAAATTCAACCCATTGAACGGCCTGAATACGTTGCAGATACTGATATTCATGAGAGCGTAGACTCATCAGCGTTCATGTTTTACGCCGCACAAGATGGTGCCATTAAAATTCAGGTGCTTTTAGGTGAGGAAACGGTATGGGCATCTCAGCAAGGAATGGCTGATATTTTTGATATTGAATCAAATACGGTTACTTATCACTTGAAAAACATATTTGATACCAATGAATTAAGTGAATATTCAACTACTCGAAAATTTCGAGTAGTTCAACGTGAGGGCAACCGCAACGTAAGCCGGGAAATTGATTTTTACAATCTTGATGCCATCATCTCTGTTGGTTATCGCGTAAATTCATACAAAGCTACGCAGTTCAGAAAGTGGGCTACATCGGTTTTAAAAGAATATCTTGTTAAAGGATTCGCACTAGACGATGACAGGCTGAAGCAAGGGAATAAACTATTCGGTAAAGATTATTTTGATGAACTGATTGAGCGAATTAGGAGAATTCGCACATCAGAGCGCATGTTTTGGCAAAAAGTAACGGATCTATATAGCCAATGTAGCGTTGATTACGATAAAAACGCCACTGTAACTCAAAGTTTTTTCGCGCAAGTTCAAAACAAATTTCACTATGCAATTCATCATCATACAGCAGCAGAATTAGTAAAAGAAAGAGCCGATGCGACAAAGCCAAATATGGGATTGGTGCATTACGCGAATATGCATAAAGATGGAATGATACTTAAAACGGATGTACCGATAGGTAAAAATTATTTAACCCCTGAAGAATTGGATGAATTAGAGCGTTTGGTAGAGAATTACTTGGGTACGGCTGAGCTTTTCGCGAAAAGGAAGATTGTTATGACCATGAAGGACTGGGTGAACAAGCTAGATGAATTCCTGAGATTTAACGCTTACGATGTTTTGGAAGGATCTGGAAAAGTAAGTGGAGATTCAGCCAAAAAGCATGCATTAACTGAATACGAAAAATTCATGGCAGTCCATGAAAAAGAGTTTATATCTGATTTTGATAAATTTGTTGACGAAGTGAAAATCAAAAAAAGATTACCAACTTAATCTATATTGCTAACATTTTTTCTTTTTTCTTTTTTGTGCCGCCCTGATTCTATGGCGGCTTTTTTCTTTTCGTCAATTTCTTCTTCTGGCAAAGCATCACCAATAGCTTCATCAACGATGCGCTTTGCAAGCTGGCTAAGGTCTGGTTTTTTGGATTGTTTACTCATTCCTGTATGATAGCATTCAGGCTGGCAAGTTCAAACAGGCTTAAATTTCAAACTGAGACACTACCGAATATTGCATCAATTTTGTCTTCTGAACAGATTGTTGTATAGATTCTCTGAAAATGATTAGTCAATGTCTTTGTTCTGATGATGAGAGTCGTATCCATTTTTTTGATGACTGTGAGCATGATCATGTTTATGTTCGTGACCATCACTATTACTGTGCTTGCTGATAAGTTTTTGATACTGATCGGCTGACATGTTCTCGAGTTTCTGGACAAAAAGTGCCATCGCCCATATCGTTTCATCGTCATGCGTCAGGCCCCATGCAGGCATTGCGGTCATTTTTATGCCATTTTTAATGACCCAGAAATAGGCTTTTGTTTGAGTTTCGATGGCATCCGTGCCTGCTGGCAATTTACGCTGATGAAATACTGGTGCCTGTGGATACAGACCTTGTGCCAGTTCGGTGAGTTCTTGTCCGGGAGCTAGATGACAAATGGTGCACATTGCGTCATAGTGTGTTGCGCCAGTGGCTAGATATTCGGTTTCCTCCATGGTGGGCACTTCCAGTACATTCGCTCTGGCCGCAATTGAATTATTCCGCATCCATTCAATTAATTTTTCGGTAATTAGCCAATGTTTATCGGTAGCACCGATATTGTAAATGCCTGCACTCATCATATATCCGGCAGCTATTGCAACGACAAGCATAAACCCTGAAATGGTTTTTAATATTGCTTTCATTTATTGTACCTCCTTCATGAGAAGTATGGTTCTGACCCCTTGGACATTAGACTGGTGTGTTACACAAGCACAGTTCTAAATCTGCTTATTTATCAACTGCCTCACAATAAGAGATTACCCGGAATACAGCTGATTTCTCTTGTTTTTACAATTTGTAATCTGTGTATTCCAACAAGGCTATGCAACTGTGACTTCCCGGGACAGATAAACATCCTGAATAGCATTGAGTAACTTGATGCCTTCGCTAAATGGTTTCTGGAATGCTTTTCGTCCGGAAATGAGTCCCATGCCGCCAGCTCGTTTATTAATGACGGCGGTGCGAACCGCTTGATGTAAATCATCACTGCCGGATTCACCGCCAGAATTAATCATACCTATTCGGCCCATATAACAATTAGCAACTTGATAGCGAACCAAATCAATCGGATGATCAGTGGTCAATTCATCATATACTTTGGGGCTTGTTTTTCCAAATTTAAGTGCAGTAAATCCGCCATTATTAATCGCCATCTTTTGTTTAATGATGTCTGCGCCAATGGTTGCTGCAAGATGATTGGCCTGTCCGGTCAAATCGGCGCTGACATGATAGTCTTTTTCGGCCGTCTTAAAAGCCGGGTTGCGTGTGTAAGCCCACAGAATCGTGACCATTCCGAGATCATGTGCATGCTCAAATGCCTCACTGATTTCCTGGATCTGGCGACGCGATTCGGGTGAGCCGAAAAAAACCGTTGCGCCCACTGCGCAAGCACCCATATCAAAAGCTTGATCAACGCTTGCGAATAATGTCTGATCATAATGATGGGGGAATGTGAGCAACTCATTATGATTAATTTTGAGAATCATGGGTATTTTGTGCGCATATTTTCGCGTGACGCTGCTGAGCACGCCAAACGTCGAGGCAACGCCGTTGCAACCACCTTCTATGGCCAGTCGAACTATATTTTCAGGATCGAAGAACAATGGATTCGGTGCGAAAGAAGCGCCGGCTGAATGTTCTACGCCTTGATCGACCGGTAATAATGATAAATAACCGCTACCTGCTAATCGACCATGATTGTACAGAGCCTGAAGATTACGCAAAACACTTGGCTTGCGGTTATTGGTACTGGATACGCGATCTACGAAATCCGGCCCGGGCATATGTAATTGCTCTTTGGGAATACCTTCGCACACATGATTGAGGAGTGTTTCACTTTCTTCTTTCAAAATGTCGGTAATGCTGATTGTCATAATCCTCTCCAAAAGCCTTATTTCAAAATTGTAGTCTGCTCCAAATACTAAAATAAGACAATGATTATGCTCTAGGGTTTTTTAATTTTTCCTGAACGCTGGTTTTGTCCAGGTGTGGCGCAAACATTTCTATAAAATCAAATACGAAGCTCTGTAGATAACTGTTGCGACTGATGCCGATGCGTGTGGTACTGGGCTCAAACAAATGATCGGCATCAATGGCCCTGAGTTGGTCATCGCGTTTTGGATCAAATGCCATTTTGGCCAGTATGCCGATGCCCAACCCCAGTTCAACATAAGTTTTTATAACATCCGAATCAATAGCTGTTAATACAACATTGGGGGCGAGCCCCTTATTTTCAAAAGCCTGGTTTATTTTTGAGCGTCCAGTAAAGGCAAAGTCATAAGTGATGATCGGATATCGGCTGATTGCCTCCAGAGTCAGTTTTTTTTCCTTTAACAACGCATGACCGGGTGGTGTTACGATGCAGCGATTCCATTGATAGCAAGGCAGCATGACCAGTTCCTGAAAATGTTCTATTGCTTCGGTAGCAATGGCGATGTCTGCTTCTCCTGAAGTAACCAATGCCGAGATTTGAGTCGGACTGCCTTGGCGCAGGATAAGCCGGACTTTGGGATGAAGGGCAGTAAAGCGTTTAATTATCGGTGGCAAAGCATAACGCGCTTGTGTGTGTGTCGTGGCGATAGTGAGCGTGCCACCTGTTTCGCGCGCATAATCCTGTGCGGCTTTTTTTAGATTTTCGGATTCCTGCAGTATTTTTTTTGCAATCTGAATGACCATTTGCCCCGGAGGAGTTATTTGTGTCAGTCGCTTACCGTTACGGATAAAAATCAATACACCGAGTTCTTCTTCAAGAAGTTGAATTTGCTTGCTAATTGCAGGTTGTGAAGTATGAAGCTTTTGCGCGGCCTTGGATAGATTGAGTTTTTGGTTGGCTACTTCACATAAATAGCGGAATTGTTGTAATTTCATTAATATTATTTTTAATAACTTTATGATATATCAAATTAATATAATATTATTTCAGATTATATATTATATTTGTTAATATGCGCCCTTTTTATAATAATTACGGCGTAAAAGCAGGTGTTTGACAGTATGCTCAGTTTCCGGCTAATTGGATTTGTGCATTTTGCTCTTGGTTTTTTGTCGAGGTCGGTCAGCTTTTATACTGTTGATCATTGCGGTGAATAGCGTTGATTGTATCCAGGAGCCAGGATGAATTTGTAAAAACGCAATTCTCGCCGGCTTGCCGGAAATAGGAGGATATTCTAGCTTTAGTACACTTGCTGCCGCGAGATGTTCGCTTGTAGGAATAATGTTGCGAACGAGTCTGTTTGTAAAAATAAATTTCGATGGATCGGCGGAAAGCTCGGCGTAATTATGGTGCATTTTAATATGTACCCAGCGGCTTTGTTGGGGCATGGAAGTGTCAGGTTGCTGTGGTTTTCGATATGAGTATTGGACTAATTCGTATTAAAGCTGTATAAAGCCAGCTGTTTTGAGATTGGATTGAAATGGCGATTCGAGTGCGGAGATAATGGTTCTTGGAAATGTAAATTAATTCAAGATGCGCTTCGAATGCCAAACTGAGGACTATTTTATGAGCACAAATGAAGAGAATAAGCCGAAACAGGTCACGTGGTTTAACGGTTGCGGTGGAAGAGTTGGTATTGTGATCGGTGAAAAGGGTGATTTTGCCTATATTGGAATGGCGCTGAGGCATGATGAAGATGACGATGTCGATCATATTATCAAGTATGGCGCGAAGTTTCCGCTTGATGCTGCAAAATTATTGCCAGTTTCCAAGTATTACACCAAAACTGAAAGCCAAACTTAAATTATAATAATCAATCATTAGGCGAATTGCGTTTTTGAGGATGAGATGGACGCAGATTGAGGGGTGAGGATTTTAAGATGTATTGTTATGACGAATATGATCAACGGATGATCGATGAGCGTGTTGCTCAATACAGGGATCAGGTACGCAGGCGTTTATCCAATGAATTGACGGAAACAGAGTTTCTGCCGTTAAGGCTGCAGAACGGTCTCTACATGCAGATTCATGGTTATATGTTGCGTATTGCTGTTCCCTACGGTTTGATTTCTTCAAGACAGATGCGCATGTTTGCGCATATAGCGCGTAAATATGATCGCGGTTACGGTCACTTCACGACACGCCAGAATATTCAGTTTAATTGGCTGAAACTGGAAGATACGCCGGATATACTTGCCGATTTGGCAACAGTACAGATGCATGCCATTCAGACTTCTGGAAATTGTGTTCGAAATATTACGTCTGATGAATTTGCCGGCGTAGCTCAGGATGAATTTGTCGATCCGCGTCCGTATGCGGAGATTCTGCGTCAGTGGAGTACATTCCATCCTGAATTCGCCTACCTGCCGCGTAAATTCAAGATCGCCATTAGCGGAGCAAAAGAAGATCGTGCTGCCATTCTTGCGCATGACATAGGTTTGTCTGTGACAAAGAATGCCCAGGGTGAAACTGGTTTTCGTGTTCTGGTAGGCGGCGGACTCGGAAGAACCCCGGTCATTGGCAGCGAAATCTGTGCATTTTTGCCATGGCAACATCTGCTGACTTATGTGGAGTCGATTCTGCGCATATACAATCAGTTCGGTCGCCGCGACAATAAATTTAAAGCACGTATCAAGATACTGGTCAAGGCGCTGGGAATTGACGAATTCAGGCGCTTGGTCGAAGAGGACTGGGTTAATCTGAAGGATGGTCCAGGTACTTTAACCCGCGAAGAAGTCGAACGTGTGGCGGGTTTTTTTACCGATCCGGCTTATGAGGTGCTGGTTGGCAACGATTCCAATCTTAAGGAATTTGTGGCGGATAACCGCAATTTTTCAAATTGGATGAAACATAATGTGCGGTCGCATCGCGTGTCTGGTTATGCCATTGTTGTCTTGTCAGTGAAAAAACCCGGCAATGCGCCCGGCGATATGACGGATGGGCAAATGGACGCTGTGGCGGAGCTGGCTGATCGTTACAGTTTTGGAGAGATGCGGATTACACATAAACAGAATCTGGTTTTTGCGGATGTCAAGCAGACTGACCTGATAGAACTGTGGAACGAATTGAGCAGGTTGGAGCTGGCTTCGCCAAACATCGGCATGTTGACGGATATTATCAGTTGTCCTGGCGCTGAATTCTGTACTTTGGCCAATGCGCGTTCCATTCCTTTATCCAAGTTAATTGCCGAACGCTTTGAGAATCTGGATTTTCAGTATGACATTGGTGAAATTTCATTAAATATATCTGGCTGCATGAATGCCTGTGGACAACATCACATCGGGAATATCGGCATAACTGGTGTGGAGAAAAAAAATCACGAGGAGTGGTATCAGATTTCCATTGGTGGTGCTGAAGGTAACAGCTGTTCATTAGGCAAGATTCTTGGTCCGTCGCTGACTTTTTATCAGGTTCCTGAAGCGATCGACCGTATTCTGCAGGTTTATTTGCGCGAGCGTATCGACGAAGGTGAGCGCTTTATTGATACGGTGCGCAGAATTGGACACACACCGTTCAAGGATCATGTTTACGCGACAGGCTTTACTGAAGAGTCAATCAAGCCCGACGATAAAGATGCCGTAGTCGCGGCGCGGTATGCGGTTCCATTTTTTTCGCCACGTTTCTAGTATTATGATTATAAAGAATAAGACTATCATTGAGGATGACTGGCAGGTGTTGCGATTGCAGGGCCAGGAGACGGCAAAAGAAGTGGTCATTCCAGACGGAAAAATAATTGTGCCGCTTAAAGTCTGGTTGGAACAGCGCGCTGTTTTGCAGCACCGTAATGATATCGGCGTCTGGCTTGCCAGCGATGAACGCCCCGAGGATTTGACGGAAGATATACACAGGTTTTCTGTGATAGCTGTTGATTTTCCTAAATTTTCGGATGGCCGTGGCTATTCGATCGCTTATAATTTACGGGCTCGAATGGGGTATTCCGGCGAATTGCGCGCCATTGGTGATGTGTTGCGCGATCAGTTGTTTTATATGCAGCGCGTGGGTTTTGATACGTTTGAGCCGCGCCCGGACCGGGATATCAATGATGCATTAAAAGGTTTGAAGGATTTTTCGGAGGTCTACCAAACTTCCATTGACCAGAAGCAGCCGTTGTTTCGCCGTGTTATACGGCAAGGAATGGATGCCGCAGGTTCTGGAAATGATTGACTTGTCAGAAAAGATTGAGCAGGTTGTTGCGCTGTTGACTGAAACAGTCCGTGACTATGCGCCTGTTGCGTTTGCCAACAGCTTGGGCGCCGAAGATATGGTGCTGACCGATTTGATTGATAAGTACCAGATTGATATTGAAATGTTCAGTCTCGATACAGGACGACTGCCGCAGGAGACCTATGATTTAATGCAGACTGTTCGTGAACGCTACAAAACTCCGTTGCGTATTTATTTTCCTAATGTCAAACAGGTTGAGGAATATGTTGTTGCGTATGGTATCAATGGTTTTTACGAGAGCGTAGAATTGCGCAAGGCTTGTTGTCATGTACGCAAGGTGGAGCCGTTGCGCCGTGCGCTATATGGTAAGCGAGCATGGGTTACGGGAATAAGGCGTGATCAGACGACAACGCGCGTTGATTTGAAAGTGTCGGCTTATGACATCAGCAACCGCATGCAGAAAATCAATCCTTTGCTCGAATGGACCAACGATGACGTGTGGGCTTATCTCAGAGCGAATGACGTTCCTTATAACAAGTTACACGACCGGTTCTATCCGAGTATCGGTTGCGCACCGTGCACACGCGCAATTACACCAGGTGAAGATATTCGCTCCGGCCGCTGGTGGTGGGAAACCCCGGATGGTAAAGAATGCGGATTACATATTAATAACGTCATCCCGATCAAATAAAAAATAACCTTGGTTTTTTGGAACTAATTTACAGTTAATAATGCTGATGCATCGCTGGTTTTTTGCAAGTAGAGAGAAAAAGTATGAGTAATCGTCCCTTCACCCATCTTGATGCACTGGAAAGTGAATCCATTCATATCATGCGAGAAGTGGCGGCAGAATGTGCCAACCCCGTATTATTATTTTCGGGGGGTAAGGATTCTATCGTTTTATTGCGTCTGGCTGAAAAGGCATTCAGACCAGGTCGTTTTCCGTTCCCATTAATGCATATCGATACTGAGCATAACTTCCCGGAAGTGATCACGTTTCGAGATCGCCGGGTCAAAGAGTTGGGTGAGCGCTTGATTGTCCGCAGTCTTGAGGATTCGATTAAAAAGGGTAGAATCGTTTTGCGATCGGAATCGCAAAGTCGTAATCCATTTCAATCAGTTACCCTGCTTGATGCGATTGCTGAATTCAGTTTTGATGCCTGTATCGGCGGTGCGCGTCGAGATGAAGAAAAAGCGCGTGCCAAAGAGCGCATTTTTTCTTTTCGCGATGAATTCGGTCAGTGGGATCCGAAAAACCAACGTCCTGAATTGTGGGATTTATACAATACCCGCACACACCCGGGGGAGAATATTCGTGTATTTCCCATTAGTAACTGGACCGAACTGGATGTCTGGGAATACATTGCACGCGAGAAACTGGAAGTTCCGGAGATTTATTTTGCGCATGAACGTGAGGTCATCCAGCGGGATACCGGATTGTTGCCTGTATCGCATCTGGTGCAGCCCAAACCAGGCGAGCAGGCCGAAAGAATGGTCGTGCGTTTCCGCACCGTCGGTGACATGAGTTGTACCTGTCCTGTCGCATCGACCGCCGCTACCGTGGAAGACATTATCGCGGAAACAGCAATGACACGCATTACAGAACGTGGCGCGACGCGCATGGATGATCAGACCTCGGAAGCTTCAATGGAATTGCGCAAGAAAGAAGGCTATTTCTAATTTTTTTATGATTCATGGATTGATTAAAAGATCGCCGCTTACGGTCAACCAGAAATCACTAATTTTGTTTTAACAAAGCATTGTCTTGAACAGCGGTGAAATGTATTTCCAGAAGGAAGCCAGATGTTAGAAGTTGAAAAAATTCCGTTTGAACAGGCCGAGTTGTTGCGTTTTATTACTGCTGGCAGTGTGGATGACGGAAAAAGCACCTTAATTGGACGTTTGCTGCACGACTCAAAATCTATTTTTGAAGATCAGCTGAGCGCAATCACTAATACGACACGCAAGCGTGGGCTGGCGGGGGTCGATTTATCATTGTTGACGGATGGATTACAGGCCGAACGGGAACAAGGTATCACCATCGATGTTGCCTATCGGTATTTTGCGACGCCCAAGCGAAAGTTTATTATTGCCGACACACCCGGACATGAGCAGTACACGCGAAATATGGTAACCGGTGCTTCGACAGCCAATCTGGCAATTATTCTTATTGATGCGCGTAAAGGCGTTTTGACGCAGTCACGCCGCCATGCCTATCTGGCAAGTCTGGTTGGCATTCCGCATCTGGTCGTTGCGGTTAATAAGATGGATCTGGTTGATTATTCTCAATCGGTATTCGATGCTATTTGCAGTGATTTTTCCGCTTTTGCTGAGAGACTTAATGTGCATCATATCGACTTTATTCCAATGTCGGCATTGCTTGGCGACATGGTGGTCGAACGCGGCGACAAGCTGGATTGGTATAAGGGATCGACATTGATCGACCTGCTGGAAAATATATCGATCAGTCACGATGTTAATCAGGAAGACTTTCGTTTTCCGGTGCAGTGGGTCTGCCGTCCGCAGACGAAAGA
>WBZL01005056.1_pt1 | contig 11093 bp, 10 predicted proteins | sample 5204291 | NCBI WGS metagenome assembly WBZL01 (sample SAMN12344345, study PRJNA552823) | activated sludge metagenome | biome: Activated sludge suspended growth; feature: Nitrification reactor; material: Wastewater; isolation source: activated sludge from nitrification reactor of wastewater...
CTCCCCACGGCGACCTGGGTTTTTTCGGGTGGCGTGCGGTGGGTCACGATATTGACGACGGCCGAATACGCATCGGCGCCATACAGCGCGGAACTGGGACTTCGCATGATTTCGACGCGGTCGATCATATCGAGTGGCACGATGCCCAGCAGAGCCAGCCGGTCGCCGAAGACGTATTCGGTTTGCGGGATACCGTCCAACAGGATCAGCACGGTTTGATTGAAGGCAGAGGTGAAACCGCGAACCGCGATCACCGGCTCGACCGAGTAGGCGGAGCGCCCGACGAAAAATCCTGGTACGAACGTGAGAACGTCGATCAGGTCGCGAGCGCCGGTGTCTCGGATTTGCTGGGCTGTCACCACAGTGGTGACAGCTGGGGCTGTTTGGATCGATTGGTTGTAGCCTGTGGCGATGGAGACGTGATCAGCGACGGCCTCAACGTTGCCGACGACGCTTTCGAAAGGATCTGCATCGCGCGCCGAGGCGGTGGACGACGAAGCGGACAAGCCGAACAGCGTCGCGGACAAAAGGCGATTGATGGAAGACGTCATGACAACACCTTATTTTATATCAATAAACCGTGTAAATTTTATAAAGCCCGCGAGTTATGGCATCCTTCCTGCCCGAAGCTTGGCAACCTGTTGGCTGAGCCAGCGATGGTTGCCTTGTACTGTTTTCACGTAGTGTTGGGTTTCCCGAAAGGGCGGAATGCCCCCGAACCGATCCACCTGGCCCTCACCGGCATTGTAGCCGGCCAAGGCCAGGGCCACGTTGCCGCCAAACCGATCCAGCAACCAGCGCAGATAGCGCGTACCGCCATCGATGTTCTGGGCCGGATCATAAGGATCGGTGATGCCGAATCGGCGGGCGGTTTCCGGCATCAATTGCATCAGGCCCATTGCTCCTTTGGCACTCATCGCCCCACGGCGATTCGCGGATTCGGCCAGGATCACCGCCTTGACCAAGAGTGGGTCGAGTTGCTGTTGCCGGGCATGCACGAGGATCCAGTGGGCGAGGGTGGTTTCCTCCACGGTGCGAGGCGGTCCAGCGCGGGTCGGCCGTTGGCGGGGCCGAGAGGTCCGGCGCCCCGCCGGGTACGGGAGACCGGTCACGACCGCTCCCCGTGGCGACTGTCCGACCTGGGCCGGACGCCGCGCCGTGGGTTGTGAGCGCGGTTGACCTTGCTGTGCCGCCCAGCGCGCCTCTTGGGCTTGCACCTCGGCGGCCAGCCACGGGATGTCGGCTCGACCGGCGACGGGGAGCGCCAGCCACAACGCCAGTCCGCTATGGCAAAGCACGCGTTGCACGATCGTGCCCCTACCGCGCGAACAGCCGCTTCGGCCGGCGCGGCAGACACGGCCCGCCGCGCAAGGCGGCTGTCAGCCGACGCCAGGCCATCGCCGGCGGCATCGCGATGTGGGTCAGCAGGGCGCTCAGCGCGCACGCGACGAGCGCGATCCCGAAGGTCCAAACGGTCATGTGCAGCAGCCACCCGACCAGCGGCCAGGCCAGCCGGGCATCCAAGAGCCAAAACGCTTTGGGGTAGCGCGCGGTCTCGCACCATTGAACGGTGGGTGTCGGATCGGTATCGCTCATGCGGCGTAACTCCGGAGAAATTCGGCATGGACCGGGCCGGTAATGCGCCCGTCGCGCAACAGTTGGTCGGCGTCGGCCTTGAACGATTGGCCGCCCGTATGCACAAAGGTTCGCAAGGTGTTGCTGGTCTTGTCCGGCGGCAAATCCCGCAAGGCGGTTTTCAGGTTCACATCCAGCGCCAGCCATTCCCGCACCGCGACCCGCCGCCCGTCGGCGCTCGGCAACAACCGTTGCGAGACGATCAGTTGGGTGGCTTCGATCAGGTCGGCATAGGCGGTATCGCGTTGATCGGCGGGAAACATCCGCACCATGCGCGAGACCGTGGCCGGGACGCCGGTGGTGTGCAGGGTGGTGAAGGTCAAATGCCCGGTCAGGCACGCCTCCAGGGTAGCCGCCATCGTCTCGTAATCGCGCGACTCGCCGATCAACAGCGTGGTCGGTCCCCGCCGCAGGCCGTTGCGGACGGCACGCGGCCAGGACGGCAAGTGCCGGCCGATCTGGCTTTGCGCCACCACGCTATGGTGGATCGCCACGTCGTCGTATAAAAACTCGATGGGACTTTCCACGGTCAACACCACCTCGTGGCGGTCGGGATCTTCCAGAATGTGCCGGATCGTCGCCGCCAGCAGCGTGGTCTTGCCGCTGCCGGTCGGTCCCGTGACCAGCACCAGCCCCTTGCGCACGGCCAGCAAGACCTTCGCCAGCGCCTCGGGAATCCCCAACTCGGCCAGCGGGGGTGGCACGTGGGGATGGACACGAAATGTGAGATGCGTGCCGGTCTGGTCATCGATCTGGGTCGCGGTCGCGTTGACGCGAAAGCGGAATCGCCGGCGCTCGACCACCATCGAGTAGTCGCCGTCGGCATCCTCACCCCGGCCCAGCGTCGCCGGCACATGGGCGCCCAGCACCCCGCTCGCTAGTTCCAACACTTCGCTCAGTTCCAGGCGGCGGGTGGAGACCGGATACAGCCGGCCGTCCAGGTTGACGTACAACGGCCGGAAGGCTTGGACGTGCACATCGGTTACCCCACAGCGGGCAGCGGCCAGCAGCCACGCATCCAAATCGGCTTGGGTGGCGCGGATCGGCAACGGCGGCCAATCCGCTAAACACACCGGGCGATCGGGAGTGAACGTCACGGTATCACCTCGAACGGAATGAGCGGGCTACTGCACCGAACTGCCATCGTCATAGGTCGTCAGGACTTCCGGCAGAGCGGTCCACGGGAGTCGGCCCGTGCGCGTCGGTCCTCGAAAGTGCGGCAGGCGGGACAACGTGACCTCGGTGCGGCCGATGAGCAGTTCGTTACCGCTCAACTTCACGCCGCGCCGGGCCACCCGCACGGCGGGGGCGGTGACCAGCCCACGCGCCAGCAACACGCGATAGCGGACCCGACCCAGGAAGGCGCGATGCAGCTCGCCGACGCGGGCCTTGAATGCCAGTTCGGCTTGTTGTTCGCCTTGGGTCCAGCCGTTGCGGACGGCCTCGGTCCACAACCGTTCCTCATCCGCGTTTTGCGGCAACAATGCCCCTTCCGGCTTGACGGGGGGCGGGTAGTCGGGCGCGATCAAATAATCCCGCCAGGTGGGCGGTGCGGAGACCACCTGCGCGTTTTCGAGCAACTGATAGGACTGTTCGATCTTGGCGAGCTGGAGGCCCTCGACCTCGGCGTGGCGGCGGGCCTCAATCACGATGGGCGGCAACACGAGTCCCTGTTCCATCAACAGCTGATCGAAGCGGTAAATCTCGTCCAACCACGGCGCGAAGGTTTCGACCTCGGCGTTCTGTTCGTGGGAAATCGTCGCCAGCGCGGCTTGACTGCCGACCTGCAAGCCGGTTTCCCGCACCGCCCGTTCGCGCAAGGCCGGTTCGGGCGTCTCGACCCGGCCCCGGATCGCCGGACGCCAGCCTTGCAGGTCATCGAGGGTGGGCAAGGGGGTGGGGCGTTCGCCCACCCCCGCTGTCCGGTGCGGCGATCCCGCGACCGAACCGGGGGCCACCAACACCACCCCGGCGGCGGGGTTCGTGTCGAACGCGCCACCCGGCGGCGCGTACCCCATCGCGAGCAGCGCAAGGGCCAGCGCTTGGGTCGTCGCTTTCAAGGGATTACTCGACATGCGTGAACCTCACTCGCAAGACGCGCCGGGCGTCATCGATGTCCAGCGCGGCCCGGTCCCGCGCCTGCCAGCTGGCGTCCCGCAACACGATGATGGCCGGAATCTGCTCGGCGTTCACCCGCACGATCAGCGCATTGACGGGGGGGTGTCCGTTCTGCTCGTAGCCGTAGCCGGTTTGGCGGGCCACGGTCGCGACCAGCGCGTGATAGGGACCGACCCACGCAATGGAAATCGGCCCGTCCAAACCCGCCGGCGTGGTCCAGACCCCGCCAGGCGCCGCCAGGCCGGTGCCGGTCCTGGCCTGTTCGATGGCGGCCAGTTGCCATAGACCGGCCTTGGCATCGATGGCGGCCCGCTGTAATTCCTGCGCGACCGGGGTGACGTTCGGCGCCGGGTTGGGCGCGGTCGCGCAACCGGCCAGCAGTGCCGCGACGACCAGGGTGCTCGCCAGCGAGCCCAAATCGGGGTGGAACGGCGGAATCGTTCGGGGCATCGTTGCGATCTCACGAGAAAAAAGGTGGCAACCAGGCGGCGGGCGTTTTAGCCCATTCGCCGAAGGCGCAAAGCCGCCGCTGGCGAATCTGCCAAGCGCGCAGCGCGCCGCCGGCGGCGCCGGCCACGAACCACAGCGCCAGCAGGACGGCCAGAATCGCCCACGCGCCGCCGAACGTGAGGTAGGCGCTGGTCGCACCGAACGACGCGGCGAACAACGCACCGCCCAGCAGGACGTAGCATCGAACGGCCTCGTACCGGTGGCGGCGGCGCAGATCGGCCTCGGTGAGCCGGTACTGGCAAACGGCGGCCTGAAAGCGGTGGGCGGCGTCACCGGCCGCCGCATCGATGGGCGCCCACGGGCGCCGGCGCGCCAGCGGCCCGTGGCGCGCGAGCGACCGCCCGCCGAACAAGCGCCAGACCGCCGCGCCGACCCGACGAAGGCAGCGAGCCATCAGTCACCGACCTTGGCGCGCATCGCCGCCTCGGTCAGCCGGGTGATTTGTTCTTCGCCCTGCTGTTCGGTCAGGACGTCCAATAACGCGGCCATCGTCACGTTCAGGTCTTGTTGCAACCGGTACTGGCGCATCGCCATTTGCATTTTCCAGGTCTCGATCATCAACTGTTCGCGTTCCAGCGCGCCGGGCGGGGCTTTCAGCACCTGATCGACCCACTCTTTGTCGCCGAAGCGCCGTTCGTAGTCATCGAAGATGAGTTCCTGAGCGCTTTTCTCGGCGGTTGGGCCGGTGCCGGTGTCGATGCCGCCCGACCGCTTGCGCTCGGCGTAGGCATTCGCCAGCACCTTGCGGGCGATGGCTTTCCGCGAACCATAGGTGAGCAGGTAGCCGCGCAGTTGGTCGGCCTGCGGCGTTTTTTCCAGGTGCGCGGGCAAGGCGGGCACCGGCGCGGGCGCGGTCAGGTTATCCAGAAACGCCTGGGCGGCGGCGTCCTGGGCGGCGGTGTAGCCGCGCGTGTCCAGCAACAGGCCCGCGTCCAGGTCGCCGTTCGGTAAGGCGCTGGTCGCCGAACAGCGGCCCCGCGCCCGATCCGGTTCGGCGCAATAACGGCTTTCGTGGCGGCGCACCCGCGCGACCACGATTTGCACGGGGTTGGCGTTGCCCGTGATCCCGGCGATGCCCTGCTGCAGTTGGGTGTTGACGATGCCGGGAATCAAGCCGTCCAACACCCGCAAGCCTTTTGCCAAGGTCAGCGACACGCAGCTTTGCGGCGGCGGCAGCATCGCCATCGTCACCTCCTTTTGCCAGATCTCCAGCCGCTTGCGGTTGATGGCGTCCGCCGACTGCAAATTGGCATCCACCACGTCCTGGGTGTGGTTCATCATTTGCGGCTGCTGGAACAGATAGAAATACAGCATCAGGGCAATGAACTCGGGCAGCGCGGCGGCGGCGGGCAGCGGTAGCAGCAGCGCCAGCACGAGCGTACCGGCGGCAACACGGCGGCAGGGCATCGAAACCTCCTAAAATAATGCAAATAAAGCTATTATTGCCTATAATATAATAGCATTCAACGATATTTACATATGATAAAGCCATTAGAAACGATGAATAGAGGGATTTTTAATGTTAGAAAACATAGAAATCATTCTACATGCGTTAACGCAAGCCGCCGGACTCTATGGGGAAGATATCTGCCAGTTGGAGGCGGCCGATTCGGCGACGGCCTTGGTCGCCACCGGCGGTGGTTTACTAACGGCGCTGTCGATCCACGGCGTGCGCCAGCAACTCGACACCGCCGCGTTCGAACGGCTGGTCGCTGGGGTGTGTCTGGCGTTGACGCCGGCGGCGAACCGCGCGGCTCATACCCTGCAACTCGTGTTGGAGCGCGATCCCGAGCAGACGGAACGCGACGTGAACCGGCATCTGGACCCCACCCGGCGGGCGGCCCGCCGGGTGGGGCTGGCGTTCGACACGTTGCTGGCGGACACGCGCGACCGCCTGGTGGCGGCTTGTGTGAGCGAACGCACGACGCTGGCGGTCTGGACGCACCGGCATGCGTTAACGGCGCCCGAGCGCCGGCACGAGCGCCAGGGGTACCGACGGGGCTTTCAGCGGTTGCGCCCGCCCTTTCCGCCGCTGGACGGTCAGAACCCGATGGCCGTGTATCGGCCGCTGCGGGAAACCCATACCGCCCTGGTCCAGACCTTGGCGCACGATCTCGACGCCTGCGGCCTGTTTCTGACGGTCCAGGACGGCCACGATTTCCTCCACGATCTGCGGTTGTCGCTCGAACCGACGACCACCGACGACTGGCGGGCGGTGCTGCCGGGCGACCGGGTGCCGCGCCGAGCGTGGGGGCGCTCGCGCGATCTGTCGGAGCTGTGGTATCCGCGCATCGGTTTCCAGCTCGCCGAAACGCCGTTTGAGCGGCCCGCGCGCGACGGCCTGGTCCACGCCGGCCCCCGCTGGTACGGCACCAGTTACCTGGAGCTGGGCCCGCAAGCGGTGCGGGCGTTCGCCGACCTGTTCGCCGAACTCGACCGGGATTTGCCGGTCCGCATCGCGTTTCAGCTCGACGGCGGGTTTACGCACTGGCGCTTGCGCCGGTTCCTGGCCGATCTCTGGGCGTTTGCGGGCGAGTACAACCGGCGGATCAGCCGCGCCTTTACCGAGCTGGAGGCGGTGCAGCGGACGGAACCCACGCCGCGCCTGCGGGTGTGCGCGACCACCTGGGGACCGGACGCGCCCACGGCGCGCGCCCGGGTGGCCCGGCTGCGCGCGGCGCTGGACGCCTGGGGCGCGCAACAGTGGCGCATCGAACGGGGTGCGCCGGCCCGTGCGGTCCTGGCCTCGTTGCCGGGTTTCGCGACCGACTTGAATCCGGGCGAACCGCACGCGGCACCGCTGTCGGACGCGGTGCGGCTGCTGCCGCTGACCCGGCCGGCTTTGCCGTGGACGCGCGGCGCGATCCTGTTCCGCTCGCCCGATGGCAAACTGCTGCCCTTTCAGTCGGGCTCCGAGCTGCAAACGGCCTGGATCACCCTGTACGCCGGGACGCTCGGCTCGGGCAAAAGCTTGACGATGCACCACGACAACCTGGCCTATCTGCTCGGCGGCGAACGGGCGGTGCCGTACTTGAGCATCATCGAGCCGGGGGCCAGCAGCCAAGGCCTGATCGAGCTGTGCCGGGCCGACCGGCCACCCGAGCGTCAGCACGAGTTCATATTTCGCCGCTTGCAGCAACGCGCGGCCGATGCGATCAATCCGCTCGATCTGCAACTGGGATTGCGCGATTTATTGCCACCGGAGCGGGCGTTCGTGCGGAATGTCCTGACCGTGCTCGCCACGCCGGCGGGCGAGCCTCAGCCCCCGCCGGGGGTGTTGGAAGTGGTTTCCGAGGTGGTCCTGGGTCTGTATCCGCACTTCGCCGACGATGCCCACGGCCATCCCAAGCGGTACGAGGCCCGCCGCGACGGGCGGGTAGACCGGGCGTTGGCGGTCCACGGGATCGCCGCCGATGCGACGACACCCTGGTTTCAGCTGGTCGATGCGTTGTTCAAGGTGGGCGATGTGGAAAACGCCCGCCGCGCCAACCGGTTTACCGCGCCGTTACTGGTCGATGCCATCGCCTTTCTGGCGCAATCGGCGTCGATTCGCAAAACCTGGGGACCGGTGGTCGTGACCGATCGCGGCCCCTTGATCGAGTTCGTGGTGCGACAATGGACCTATGCGCTGAACGTGTTCCCGATCCTGTCCGCCCCGACGGCGGTGGAGGTGAGTAGGGCGCGGGTCATCGCGCTGGACGTGTCGGACATCGCCACCCGCGGTGGCTTGTTCTCGGCCTGGGAGGCGAGCGTGGCCCTGATGTTGGCTCGCCACGTCGCCGTCGCCCACTTCTATCTGCACGAGGATCACGTGGCGTACTGGCCGCCGCCGTATCGGGCCTATCAGCGCCAGCGCATTCTGGAATTGCGCGCGCACCACAAGCGCGTGTGTCTGGACGAGATGCATCGGCTGCGCGGCGGGGCGGCCGCTACGATGGCGCAACTCGAAACCGACGCGATGGAAAGCCGCAAACACGGCGTCGAAATGGCGTTTTGCAGTCCCTTGTTCGATCACTTCCCGGAGGGTCTCTTACAAATCGCCACGACCCGCATCGTCCTGGGCGCCTCGGAAGAAGAAGGCGATCGCATCGCGGCGCGCTTCGGCCTAAATCCCGCCGAACGGTCCGCCCTGCGCCGCTACCTGCACGGCCCCACCCCTTCCGGCGCGCCGCTGCTGTTGTCGGTGGACACCACGCGCGGTCGATTCACCCAACTGGTGTATCTGACGACCGGCCTGGACGAACGCTGGGCTTTGACCACCGTGGAACAGGACCGGGCGCTACGGGTGCAGGTGATGGCCCGGTTGCCGGCCCCTATCGCCCGGCGGGCGCTGGCCCGCCGCTTTCCCAGCGGGTCGTGCGTCACGGAGCTGCGTGCCCGCACCGAACGCCTGGAATTGACACGAGGCGCGGTGATCGCGGACGACGACCGCCAACTGCTGATTCAGGAACTGGCCGCCGAGGTGGTGGCCGGGGCGGCCTCGCCCTCGGTGGGAACGGATTGCGCCGACCTCAACGGCGGGTGTAACGATGTTTGACCCCACTGGGAAAATACGTTGGATCGCCGGTCGGCAAGAGTTTCACCTGCGGGATCCGATATTCGGCGGGCACGTAATGGGCGAACTCGCTGTTCAGCCGCACTAGATGGGTCAAGATCGCGTCGGTGGCCGCCCGCCGCCGCGATTCGCTCGCCGACTCGTTCGGCGCCAGTTCGATCATAATCGACCACCGGCGGTTGCGGTCGGCGTCTTCCTGGACCTGGAGTACGAACTTGCCGGTCGTCCACTCGCGAACGCCGGGCTGTTCCAACCCCACGCTCACGTTCTCGGGATAAATATTGGCGCCAAAGTAGGAGACGGTGAAATCGGCCCGACCGAAAACGTAGACGAACGGCAACTCGCGAACGCCGCGCAACGGGGCCTCCGGCGCATGGGCGCGGAGTGTCGCGACCGGATCGAAGTGCCAATCCGCGAGAAACCGGCGCATCGCGGGGTAGGTAATCAATCCGCCACGATCGGCGATATGGTAACGAACCAGAGGAACACCGTTATCGCCCGAAAATAGCAAGGTACCGTCCACGCATTCGAAGTAGCGGCTCAGCGGATCGTATTGCACCAAGGTCGGTAGGCGGGATTCGCCGAACAAGGCATGGGCCGCCGCCGGATTCGCGGCGAGATAACGGCGAATGCAAACCGATAGTGGCGTCTCGTTGCCCAGCACGCCGGCGTCCGCCGTGCCGTACAAGGCAGCGGAGTCGTGATGGATCGACCGCGCCCCGACGCGTTCGTGCACTAGCTCGCGCCATTCCTCGCTGAACACCTCGCCGGCGAACACCAGTTTCACCGCGAACCGTGACCAATCCAGTCCTCTGGCAATGCCTCGATCCACCACATCCTTGAGAAACGGCGGATAGCCGAGCAGGACCACCTGCTCGAAGGCTGGGGCCAACCTCTCCAGCACGCGAAAGATTTCTTCCGGATGGTGGCCCGGCGTGATCGTGGTGATCGGATAGCCCTTGGCGGCCAGATGGCGACAGCAGGCGGCGGTGAACAGGCCGCCGACCCAGGTCCCCAGACTGAAGCAGACCACCGCGAGCGTGCGGCGCCGATCGGCCTGAAAGCTGTCATCAAACACCTGTTCGAAACGACGGGCAATCGCATATTCGTCGCCAACGCTGCGCGGCCAAAACCCCGGCTCGCCAGTCGAACCCGAAGAGACGGCGATGAAATCGCAGTTTTCCAGCCGGCCGCCGCGACACAATTCCGCCAGCGGATAGCGGCGCAGGTAATCCGGTTTGTTGGTGAGTGGCAGTCGCTCGAATTCGGCAACGGTGCGCACCGCAGCCGGATCGATGCCCTGCGCGTTCAGAAAGGCGGCGTACGCAGGCACCGTGGCGACCACCTCGTGAAACAGTGCCAAGACAGCCTGCTGAGGCGAGCGCCGCCGGTGCCGACTCAGGACCTCGTCCAGGGAAAGCGAAAAAAACTCGTTCTGCGCGGCCAGCAGCCGCTGGCGTTGCGTCTCTCCGAGCGTTCCATTCATGATGCGGTACTCGTTTCGAATAACGTTGCCCAGTTCTTCCGTCGCTCTATCGAGAAAACGGGCGAATCCCCAAAAAGTTCTGCACGTTCCTCGCATCCCACGGCTTGCTCGGTGCGCCTATCAGCAGGGGGACCACCCTCTCGAACCGGGTCAATCGCCCGGTTACCGAGTCGTCACGTGCATGGAAATGGCCGGTTGGTGATATTAACGCGTTGAGACGGGGTATTCGGCTCGCATCCTCCACTGCGCTCCACACGAATTCTTGCGGGCGAGACGCCCAAAACCGAGCCGTCACTGGCCGCTTCACCGGTGAAAAACGGTGCACCACCACGATTCGTTTTCGAGGAGCAATCCATGGCCGCCACAAAGCCCGTCGTCTTGCGACTCCTCCGGAGTATTGTAGGGATACCTGGAATCCTCTGCGCGCAACGTCGATCTCCTGGCGGGGCGCTCGGCGACGCGGGTGTCGCGGACTTCAATAGGTGTACCGCCACCGGCGTCGACGACCCACCAACCCCGCAACGTGAAGAGCAAGGTGGCGAGACAAGCGGCCCGGGCCAGCAGGCCGATGGCGAGACCGGACGGTCGCCTCCCCGACATGCGCCCTGGCGGCCCGTTCAACACGAGCATCCAGACCCGGTACGGCTACCGGACAACCCCCTTCAATAGACCTCTTTCGAAACCTGATTAATTGAGGGTTCCCAAGCATGATGAAGTGTGATTCTCTCTGATTTTTCAGGGGGGCGTCCGTGTTGGATGAGGAAACATTTCATAGGATGCGGGATGCGG
>WBZL01005057.1_pt1 | contig 11093 bp, 9 predicted proteins | sample 5204291 | NCBI WGS metagenome assembly WBZL01 (sample SAMN12344345, study PRJNA552823) | activated sludge metagenome | biome: Activated sludge suspended growth; feature: Nitrification reactor; material: Wastewater; isolation source: activated sludge from nitrification reactor of wastewater treatment...
GTTGAGGGCCGGGATCCCGGTGATCTTGTAGTTGCTCGGCGTGATCGGGTTTTCGTCGACGTTGAGTTTCACGAAGCCCATCTTGTCGCCATGCTCAGCGGCAATCTCATCGAGGATCGGCCCAACCTGGCGGCACGGGCCACACCACTCGGCCCAGAAGTCGACCAATACGGGTCGGTCGGCGTTCAGGACCTCTGCCTCGAAGTTGGCATCGGTGACGCTTTGCAGATTGGACATCTATCCTCCAGATGATCGGGTGAAGTCAGTGCACATTCAACACGAGGGCACCGACGATTGTTCCGCCGTACCTGCTCGGGTCAGCCGCCGAGGTGGGCCAAGTTGCCGAGATAGCGCTCTGCGTCCAGTGCTGCGGCGCAACCTGACCCGGCAGCAGTGATGGCCTGGCGGTAGGTGTGATCGACCAGATCACCACAGGCGAAGACGCCTTCGAGGTTGGTCTTGCTGCTCCGCCCCTGCACCAAGACATATCCCTCTGCGTCGACCTCGACCTGACCGGTGACCAACTCGGAGCGTGGGTCGTGGCCGATCGCGATGAACAAGCCGGTGGCATCCAACTCGCGAGTCTCGCCGGTCACGGTGTCTTCCAATGTGAGGCTCTCCAGCCGGTCAGCGCCGTTGATCGACTTGACGGTGCTATTCCAGGCGAACTCGATCTTCGGGTCGTTGATCGCGCGCTCCTGCATGATCTGCGAGCCGCGCAACTCGTCACGACGGTGGATCAGGGTCACCTTGGAGCCAAATCGCGACAAGAAGGTGGCCTCCTCAAGCGCTGAGTCACCGCCACCCACCACGGCAATGTGCTGCTCACGGAAGAAGAAGCCATCACAGGTCGCGCACCAGCTCACTCCGTGGCCGGACAGGCGATCCTCGTCGGGAAGACCGAGCTTGCGATAGCCAGATCCCATGGCCAAGATCACGGCCTTTGCCGCGAAGGTGTCATCCACCGTGGACACCGACTTCAGGTCGCCGTCGAGATTCATCTCGGTCACGTCGTCGGCGATCAACTCGGCCCCGAAACGCTCTGCCTGAGCCCTCATCTCATCCATCAGCGCCGGGCCCTGGATGCCTTCGCGGAAGCCGGGGAAGTTCTCAACCTCGGTGGTGTTCATCAGCGCACCGCCAGCGGTCACCGAGCCCTCGAAGACCAGCGGGTGCAGATTTGCGCGGGCAGCATAGATTGCAGCGGTATATCCAGCAGGTCCTGAACCAACGATGATGACATTGCGAGGCTCGGACATGTGTGGATCAGCTCCTAGAGATCGATGAGCCCGGTCTTCGGGCGACCGGCCCATCATACTTGCGCGCCTAAGGCAGGACGCGGTGCAGGAGTTGGCGCCCATCACAGGCATAGAGCCCGATTGTGCGATCACTGGTCAGCACGAGACGCCCGGTGGCCTTCTTGAAGGAGACCAAGACCGTGCGATCGCCCGGCTTGACCACTTGATCGGCGCAGCCACCTGCTTGGTTGGTAGCTGCTGCCGCTGGAGCGTAAGGCTCAGCAGAAGCATCGTCCTGCGCCTCGGCTGACGCGGATCGTTTGGCGCCTAGCGGTTGGGCAAGGGCTGTCTGAGCATCACTCACGAAGTGAGCAGGGCGTACGACGGGCAACTCACTGGCAGCCACCGCACTTTGATCGAGCACCGCGCTCTGATCGAGCATCGCACTCTGATCGGGTGTCGGACTCTGGCCCGCTGCCTGACTCTGACCCACTGCTGGGGCCTGCTCTCGCGCCCCTTGAGTCATTGCCTTCTGGGGGGCCAGACCGGCTGTGGTTGAGGTGTCCGCCTGCTGTTGGGGCTGCATCTGGGTGAGGAGTCCGACTCCGCCGCTGACCACCACGACCGATGCCGCGGCAACGAGGATGAGTGGCCCACGGCGCCGTTTGGCGGCTACGACGAACCGCTCCGCAGCGGGTGGTGCCAACGAAGCAAGCGTGGCGTCCAGGCGGGCGATGACGTCATCGGGGATCGGTTGGTCGGCTCGCGCGCCGCGAAGGAGTTCGCTGATGGCTTCTTCGGGGAGGTTTCCGATGTGCCCTTGGGAAGCCGGCTCATGATCGGTCACGAAGCTCCTCCTTCCGGGCGACTCTGTTTGCTGGCGCCTCGGGTGGGTCGCGAGCTGGGGTGCTTCATATCTGACGCGGCAGTGGCCGAATTGGTTGCATCGGCCAACAGCGGGCCCAGGATCTGGGCGAGTTTGACTCGACCACGTGAGCAACGACTCTTGATCGTGCCTTCGGGTGCTTCAAGGATCAAAGCGGTCTCGTGCATGGAATAGCCCTCCATGTCGACCAGCACCAGCGCAGCCTTCTGGTCGGGTGGCAGTTGCTCCAACGCAGCAAGCACGATCTCACGCATCGAGCCAGCTTCGGCCTGATCCAGAGGCCCGGGGGCTGGCGACGCAAAGTCCATGTCGTCGGTGATCGGGCTGGCCAGTCGCACCTTGTTTCGTCGGAGGCGATCAAGCGCTGCATTGACCACCACTCGGTGCAGCCAGGTTGAGACTTGGGCGTCACCGCGGAAGGAGCCGGCGCGTTCGTACGCCGAGATCAGCGCGTCCTGCAGGGCGTCGGCGGCGTCTTCGGGGTTGCCCGTCGTACGCAGAGCCACGGCCCACAATCGATCGCGATGCCGGGTGAAGAGCTCACCGAAGGCGGCTGTGTCTCCGCTCCGGTGGGCATCGAGGAGTTCGCGATCAGTCTGGCTCACGTGATTGAGGCCTCAGCAGTGGCGACGATGACCCCAAACGTCGATGCAATGCCTCTGATGGATCCTGCGTCGGCTCGACCCATCTCGTAGGCCCTGATCGCTGCTACTCCCGCGATCACCAACACGATGATGATCAACAAGGCGATCGCGACTCGAGATGAGGTGCGCCCTTGCTTGGCCTGCCGGTGCGTGGACGATGTCGGGCCTGGAGTGGTGCGCACGAGTGGTGGCAGCACACTGGCGTCTGGGTTGAGGTGTGGGGCCGAGCTGGCGTCGGGCACTCGCCGCGCTCCCGTGGCAAACAGCGGCCGCTCCGCGGAGTCGACATAGGGCTCGACTGGTGACACAGCGGGCATGGGGCCCGATCCGAAGGTGTCGTCGTTGGCCGCCATGGCCTCCAGCCACTCCTCACGATGGCTCAGTGAAGGATTGCTGGCCAGCAACTCGTCGATCGGATCTCCCTCGTCGGCCTCAGGCTCGGCGTACATCGCGGACAGGCTCGAAGGGGCGACCTTTGCGGGGTCTCCCAAGAAGTCTGAGAGGGCTGCCTCGATCTCGAAGGCCGAGTCGATTGGCATGCCATGGGGGTGAGAGCGGTCGAGGGTGCGGGCACAGATGCTGTCGAGGACCCGGGGCACTCCCGCGCGCACTTGCCGCGGGCGCATCAGGGCTCGACCTGCCTTCGGGGCGGGCGCCACTCCGCTGGGGTGTACGCCGGGCCACTTCGCGGTGAGCGCGGCGTAGAGAATGCCGGCCAGGTTGAGCACATCACGCTGGTGGTCGTTGAGTTCGGGGTACGTCGGTGAGCTGGGTGGGTCTGGGTGCAGCGCGGCGGCGGTGGCGTAGCCGATCAGCTTGACGGCTCCGGCCTTGGTGACCAAGACCTGCTCTGGGGTCAGCCACCCGTGCGCCAACCCGGCTGCGTGCCCGGCATTGATTGCCTGTGCGGTCTCTCGGGCCAGCCAGGCTGCTCTTGCTGGTGGTAGGGGGCCCTTGTCGAGCATCTTGTCGAGCGAGAGACCCTCGCCCCATTCGTGCACCACCCAGGCAGCGCTGCCGTCGTCTTCACAGTCCAGCACCCGGAGCAGGTGTGGGTCGGTGATCAAGACGTTGGCGCGGGCAGCGTCGATCAGTGCTTGGGCCCTGGGGTCGGTGGAGTTGATCACGTGGATGGCGACATTGCGGGCCAGCACCATGTCGGTGGCGCGCCAAAACCTACCGCCTTCGAACTCCTCAAGCAGATCGTCGAGGCGGTAACGCTCACCCAGGACTGCGCCCGGACCACGTGAAGTCAGGGCCACCCACCATCCTCTCCATGCTTGTGTGGCTGTGGTCGTTTTGGAAGCTGTGGTCGTTGTGGAGGCTCTGTCTTGACTCTAGGGCTCAACTCGCGCGACGCAGGCGTGATTGCACCAGTGTCAAGACTTCGTTTGTCTCCTTGACACCCATGAGACGGGCAAGACCGAGATATGTGACGCCGAAGGCCAGTGCGGTGATTGTGCCGCTGGCCAAGGCCAACGGGATTGATTGCTCACCCCATGTGTGCTGTAGCCCGAGCAGGGTCAGCCAGCCGATTGCTGCCGCACCAGCGATGCTGACCACGAGGCGGGCAGCAAAGCTCCATCCGATGGTGAAGCCGGGGATGTGTCTGCGCAGCAGCCATGCCGACACCGAGGCCCCGACGAGGTACGACGCGCCATAGGCCAAGACCAAGTGCGGAGCGGTGTCGCGTGGGTCGATATTGCGGGTCAGTGCGATGGCCGCCACGATATTGACCGAGGCGATCAGGCATTGCACCCAGAAGACCAACTTGTTGCGCTCGATGGCATAGAAGCCGCGCAGCATCAGGTAGTGGAAGGTGAAGCACATCAGCGCAAACGGGAAGAGCGCCATCGTGGGCACGAAATTGCGCCATGCGTCGGTGTCCTTCTGGAAGCCGTAGACCACATGGCTGATCGGCCCGGCGACGATCACGACGAGTGCATAGACAGGGATCACCAAGGCGGCAGCGAGCCGCGTGGTCGAAGTCATTGACTCGGCGAGTTCTTTGCCCTGTTTGGCGGCCGCATAGGTCGACAGCAGCGTGGCCATGGCGGTCGCCAGTGACACCGTGATCACCGAGTGTGGCACCTGCATCAGGATGTAGACATTCTGGTAGACGGTCAGGCCGGTGCCTGAGCGATCTTCGGTAGCGCCAGTGCCGGCGATCCGATAGACCACGGCGAGTGCGACCTGGTTGACCAGCACGAAGAAGACCGTCCACATGCCCAAGCGCAGGGTCTGACCCAGGCCGGTGTTGCGGAAGTCGAAGCGGGGTCGATAGAAGACTCCTGATGAGCGCAGGTAGGGCAGCAGGATCAACAGTTGGACGGCGATCCCAAGGGTTGAGCCGATGCCCAGTAGAGCTTCCTGGGTGCTGGTGAATGGTGCATTTGAGTCGGAGTCGACCCGGCCATAGGCCACCAGATAGGCCACGATCACCAGCACCGACAAGATGTTGTTGGCGATCGGAGCCCACATCATCGGCCCGAAGCGTTTGCGGGCGTTGAGCACCTGTCCGACCAGCACAAACATCCCGTAGAAGAAGACCTGCGGCAGGCAATAGCGGGCAAATGCGATGGCCGACTCACGCTGCTCGGCCAATCGGGGTTCGTACCACGCCTGGCCCAGGTAGATCCGCATCACCAGCGGTGCAGCCACCACCAGCAAGATGGTGACGATGGTCAAGAAGATCGCGGCCAGGGTGACGATCCGGTTTATGTAGGCCGCTCCCCCGTCAGCGTCATTGCGCATCGCCCGCACCACTTGCGGCACGAGCACGGCGTTGAAGACCCCACCAGCAAGCAGGATGTAGAGCATGTTGGGCAGGGTGTTGGCCAAGTTGAAGATGTCGGCGTGCAGGCCTGAGCCGAGTACGGCGACGAGCAGGGCTCCGCGCACGAAGCCGCTGAGCCGCGACACGATCGTGCCAGCAGCCATGACTGCTGATGACGACAAGATCCCATCGGAGGATGCCGCGCTATTCGCCACGATCGGCCTCGTCGTCCCAGTCAGTTGCCGCCGGTGGGCTGGGTCGCCAGGAGCGGGTGCGGATCCGCCGGATGATCCGGCGTACGACCATCACCGCGAAGAGTCCGGCTCCGGCGATCATGATCACCCAGATCAATTTGCCCACTTGGCTGGTGCGCACATTGAAGGTGAAGGGTTGGCTCAGCACATGCCCTTCTTGGGTCATGGGTGAGACCTGGATTTGGTGGACGCCAGCTGCTTCGGCGTCAATCTTGACCTTCACCGAAGCCCGTTGTTTGGGTTCGAGTCGCACCGGCTCCGGCACAGACACCTTGATCCAGCTCGATCCCGTCTTGGCTTTGAGCCCGACCACCACTGGGTGGTCGAGGCCATTGACGATGCTGACCGAGACCGGGCCGCTGCCGCCCGACAAGGTGACGAAGTCGCTGCCGGTGACGGTGATCTCGTTGAGCTGGGCGCCGACCCAATCGTCGGCCTTTCCAGCTGACCTGCGGCTGACCCGCGGGTGGGTGCGGGCGTCGTACGACACTGCCGTCAGCGCCGCCGCGGTGAAGATGCGCTCGGCATTGTTGGGTGCGCTCAACAGCTCGGAGAGCACTCGGGCTCGTTTGCTGCCCCGCGCCGCGGCTGCGACATTGCTCTGGGACACCTCGGTGTCGGGGTCATAGTCGAGGCTCCCGGCAAACTTCGTGGTGTTTGTGGTCGGCAGTTTGACCAGGCGCAACCAAGGTTGTTGCAAACCATCGAAGAAGTCAGCGGTTGCCCAATGGGCACCCGGATCCCACAAGCGAGGCAAGCTGACCACCAGGGTGGGTGCGGTTGTCGTGGTCTCACCTCCCGCATCGATTTGCGGCAGCGAGGCGGTGGCCAAGATCAGTTGACGCAGCCCCAACGCATCGAAGTGATTGGCCCCATCTGGACCCCCATCTGGGCCACCCCCTGCGAGCAGTGAGTCGGCGAACACCAACTGTGCCTTGCCGGAGGTTGCATAATCGGGAGCGGTCAAGCCGTCTTCAGTGTCGGCCGTGGCCGAGTCGAGGAGCACCGGCAGGTTGCCCAGCTTGCCGAGCAGTTTGGGGTCGAACTGGCCGTCGATCGGGGCCAGCATTGGTTGTGCATGGATGGTGTGTTTGGCCATGGAGGCCGCGCCTTGTTGCTTCGCCGTCCTGAGCAGCGCGCGATCATGCCTGGCGAGGCTGGCTACATCCGGGTCGGCATAGGGCGCATAGAAGTTGTTCTGTACGCCGCTGAGTCGCTGCATGCTGCCCAGCCACTGGTTGGCAGCCAGGTCGTTGGGCGTTTCTGAGCTGGCGTCGTTGCCTTCGTCTTTGGCTTCTTCGTTGGTCTGAGTCCCCCCCAGATCGGCAGCCTGGTTGCCGCCAGCCAAGTCCGCAGCGCTGTCGAGCACGGCAGGGTCGATCAGGAGGTTGACGGCATTGGTTGGCGCCGTACTCACCAGGCCACGGATCCGGTCGAGTCGACCTCCGTGGCCCAGCAGATCAGCCCATCTCTTGGCCGCGGCGACCTTGCCATCAGGGGTGCGCTCGCCATTTGCCCTGACTGGCACGACCAAGGCCACCTTGGCACGGGCTGGTCTGGTGTCGACCTGGGCGATGAAGGTGCGAGCGCGCCCATCGGAGAGGGAGTCAAGTCCGCGTGAGTCTGCACCCAGTGCGTGGGCCCCGATCCAGTAGACACCAGGCCGCTCCAGGGAGATCGGGATGTCTTTGCGGGGAATCACCAAGTGAAAATCGACGGTTTGACCGATCCCAAGATCGCCGATCCTGGCCACTGACTTGCGGGTGGAGAAGAATCTCTGCCCGACCACCACGCCTTCTTCAATGGCGATCGCATCTTCGAGGCTCTCGCGAGTGGTGATCGGCGTGGATGAGGCAAATGGGTAGACGCTGACCTCGCGCCAAGCCTCGTCGGAGCGGTTGGTGACCGTGCCGGTGATCCGTAGTGGCCCGCGCTTGGGCAGGACTGCCGGTGACATGGAGGTCAGCCGCACCGCGAGTGGAGAGAGCTCGGGGTCGGCCTGCTTGCGCTTGTGGGGAGTCTGCTCAGCCCAGGCTGCGCCAAGCGGCAGCAGCATGACGAGCAGCAACATGGCCAACCGTAAGACAACGGAGTGGTTGGCTTTGGTCACCGCTCGATGTTATCGACAGCCGCAATGCTTATAGGCTTGACTCTCGTGTCTGGCACAGATTCTCCTCCCCCGCTGCAGATGAGCGAGGCCCAAGCGACCGCTCTGGGCGAATTGCTGCGCATCGCTCCAGTGATCGATGAGTTGGGTGAGCGCTTCTCCGCTGCTGGCGAGCAGATCGCTCTCGTGGGCGGTCCGGTACGCGATGCCTTCCTGGGCCGACTGCAAAATGACCTCGACTTCACCACATCGGCACGACCCGAGGTGACCGAGAAGTTGCTGTCGGGTTGGGCCGATGCCACCTGGGATGTCGGGCGAGACTTCGGCACGATCGGCGCTCGACGAGGTGAGTGGACCATCGAGATCACCACCTATCGTTCCGAGTCATATGACCCCGACAGTCGCAAACCTGAAGTTGCCTATGGCGACTCGATTGAGGGCGATCTGGGTCGGCGTGACTTCACCGTCAATGCGATGGCGCTGACCCTGCCAGACCGCACCTTGGTAGATCCCCATGGCGGCATCCTCGATCTGACGCATCGCCAGTTGCGTACGCCGGGTCGACCCGAGGACTCCTTCTCAGATGACCCCTTGCGGATGATGCGTGCTGCGCGCTTTGCCGCGCAGTTGGGATTTTCGGTCGCCCCCGAGGTGGTCCAGGCGATGACCGACATGGCCGAACGGATCACCATCGTTTCGGCCGAGCGGGTGCGTGATGAGTTGGTCAAGTTGGTGATGGCGCCCGACCCACGCCGCGGGTTGACTCTGTTGGTCGACACCGGATTGGCCGAACACGTGCTGCCAGAGCTGCCGGCCTTGAGACTCGAGCGCGACGAGCACCATCGTCACAAGGATGTCTACGAGCACAGCCTGACTGTCTTGGAGCAGGCCATTGACCAAGAGCACGAACGCTTCGGTGAGCCCGATTTCATCTCCCGGTTTGCTGCCCTGATGCACGACGTCGGCAAGCCGCGTACCCGCCGTTTTGTGCAGGGCGGAGCGGTCACCTTCCACCACCATGATGTGGTCGGCGCCAAGATCACCCGCAAACGCATGAAGGCGCTGCGCTTCAGCAATGACCAGATCGAGGCTGTCTCCAAGCTGGTCGAGTTGCACTTGCGTTTTCACGGCTATGGCAGCGGCGAGTGGACGGACTCCGCCGTACGCCGCTATGTGCGCGATGCCGGTGACCAGCTCACCCGCCTGCACGTGTTGACCCGGGCCGACTGCACGACCCGCAATCAACGCAAGGCCGACCGCTTGGCGCGCACCTACGACTCGCTGGAGGCGCGGATCGTCGTACTCTCCGAGCAGGAGGAGTTGGCCGCCGTACGCCCCGACCTGGACGGCAATCAGATCATGGAGATATTGGGGATTGCCGCCGGTCGTGAAGTGGGGCAGGCCTACAAGCACCTGCTCGAGTTGCGCCTCGACAATGGACCCATGACCCAAGAGGAAGCGACCGCGGCCTTGCTGGCCTGGTGGCAGAATCGTTGAGGTGGTGGCGGGGCCGTTGAACCTGTTGCGGGGCCGATGACTATGACCTGGGTCACCAACTGAGGCAGATCAGCTCTTGGCTGTCTAAGCTCTCGGCATGAACGCTGAAGCAACTGCTCTTGAAGCCTCCATTGAGGTGCCCAATCCGCCCGCCGAGGTGTGGGCCCTGATCTCCGACATCCGCAGGATGTCTCGCTGGAGCCCCCAAGTGGTGAAGTCCTTCGTCAAGGGCGGAGTGTCGCGCAAGGGCGCGAAGTTCTTCAATATCAACCGCGATGGCATCAAGGTGTGGCCCACCCAGGCACAGGTCGTCGACTTCGAGCCCGATGAGCGTCTTGCCTTCAAGGTGAAGGAGAACTACACCGTCTGGAGCCTCAACCTCAGCCCGACTGCCAGTGGCGGCACCTTGATCACGCAGCGTCGTGAGACCCCCAAGGGGATCAGCTCGCTGTCACACAAGCTGACCGACCGTTTCTTCGGCGGACAGGAGAACTTCAACGAAGTGCTCCAAGCAGGCATGGAGCAGACCCTCGAGCGGATCAAGGCCGACCTCGCCAGCTGAGCGCTTCCGACGATGGACGCCTTGGTTCTATTCTGAGCGCAGACGTCAAGGAGGCCAGCATGCAAAGTGAACTCTTCAGTCAAGCCAACCTGGAGATCTCCGACGGGCAGCGTTTCGCCCGGCAGAATCCCCAACTCCTGCGGGTCTCCCTTGGCGAGGACGTGTTGGCCGTCAAGGGGTCGATGGTCGCCTATCAGGGTCAGATCACCTTCAACCACGAAGGCGCCGGCGGTCTCAACCGCATGATGAAGAAGATGATGAGCGGCGACGACCAGCCCCTGATGCGGGTTTCGGGCCAAGGCGAGGTCTTCTTCGCCAACGAAGCAGGTGTGGTCTACCTGATCGAGCTCAGTGGCGATGCCCTCAGCGTCAACGGCCGCAATCTCCTTGCCTTCGACGCCAGCCTCAGTTGGGATATAAATCGGGTCCAAGGAGCCGGCATGCTCAGTGGCGGCGTCTTCAACACCACCTTGACTGGCCAAGGTACGGCGGCCCTGTGCACGGTGGGGCAGCCCGTCGTACTCGACTGCAGCCAACAGCCGACCTTCGTCGACCTGCAATCTGCGGTGGCTTGGTCGGCAAACCTGGTGCCAAATGTGGTCAGCAGCATGAACATGAAGTCGATGCTCCGCGGCGGCTCGGGTGAGGCGATGCAGTATTCATTCCACGGCCCGGGCTTTGTCGTCGTACAACCATCTGAGTGGAAGAACGACCCGAATGCCTCGAAGGGTCACTCAGGCGGCTCCGCGAGCGACGTTTTGGGTGGCCTGTTCAGCTGAGCAACTTGCCCTGATCAGGGTGCGACCGGACGACCCTCGAGCACCCGCGCGGTGTAGGCCTGGCCCAGCCAGACAACAGGCAAGGCGACGAGAAGACCGACGCCACATAGGCAGAGGCCCGCAATCGTGATCAAGAAGGTCAGCAGCCACAACAACAGCATTTGGCCGATATTGTTCTTCACCAACTCGTAGCTGCGCTTGAGTGGATCAGTGATCGACCCGCCTAGGTTGTCGACCGCGAAGAGCGGCGCCAAGGTCAACAAGAAGGCCGCGATGATGCCGGGGATGATGCACAAGATCGTGCCAGCGAAGATGACCAGCCAGACCACGATCATGGTGGCGATCAGTTT
>WBZL01005059.1_pt1 | contig 11087 bp, 6 predicted proteins | sample 5204291 | NCBI WGS metagenome assembly WBZL01 (sample SAMN12344345, study PRJNA552823) | activated sludge metagenome | biome: Activated sludge suspended growth; feature: Nitrification reactor; material: Wastewater; isolation source: activated sludge from nitrification reactor of wastewater treatment...
CTGGAAAGCCTCAAAAATGAGCCGGACATTCAGGTCGTGACTGGGCATCCTCTCTATCCGACCTTTGAAGAGATCATCTTCAACCAGCTTGATCCGAAAAATTGCCCTCCACCGGTAGAAGAACCCTCCGTATTTGAGGGGGGCATCTGCTCCGGGCATCCTGCCCTCCGCGATCGAAATGTCCGGCTCGCTATGGCACATGCCATTGACAAAGAAAAACTCATCGACAGCGCGTTACTGGGACACGGCGATCCGGGAGTATCTATCCTTCCGACGGGCCTCGAAAATTTTTTCGACCCCACCCTGAAAGACTTCCCATACGATCCGGCGTTGGCCAACCAGATTCTGGATGAGGCCGGGTATCTCGATAGCGACGGGGATGGCGTCCGCGAAATGCCCCCTGGCAAGGACGGACAACCAGGGCGCCCGCTGATGTTCCGTTTCAATTATTTAGGGCCGAGCGTTTTATACACCCAACTCGCGGAACAAATCGACACGCTATGGACGGCCATCGGGATCGACCTCGACATCGAAGAGTTGGACCTGGAAGTCATCAATGAAGTGTGTTGCCCGGCCTTTGACTACGACATCATGATCTGGTCATGGGGTGTTGATCCGGAGCCGGGGTTTGCGTTCAACATCATGAGTACCGATGAAATTCCGACTGGCATCAATGAAACTGGATTTTCCAACCCCGATTATGATATTCTCAACGCCATTCAACATACCGAAATTGACGAAGCCAAACGCCTGGAGACCATGTGGCAAATGCAACGCATCGCCCATGAAGAAGTGGCGCAAATTGTGTTGTACTATGCCCAATCCGTCGCGGCATATCGCACAGACCAGTTCACCGGCTGGATTATTGATGCCCCCCACCTGGCTGTCGAAGATTTTAGCTCGATGATTCTTGTTGAACCCGTTAAGTGAACGTCCACAATCTGTCGCAGAGAACCCTACTTCAAAATCTATTGAAAAACGACTTTGAATTTATTGTGCTCGGATTAGGCGGCCTCGGGAGCGGGGCGGCCTACTGGCTCGCCCGCCTGGGCAAAGACGTGCTCGGTCTGGAACAATTTGACCTCGGCCATGTGCGCGGTGGCTCGCAAGATCACTCCCGCATCATCCGCCTCTCGTACCACACCCCGCCCTACGTACAATTTGCCCAACAAGCCTACACCGCTTGGGCCGACCTGGAAGCGGACGCCGAAGAAGCCCTGGTTCTCAAAACGGGCGGGCTGGACTTGTTCCCCCCCCACGCCCAAATCCCCCTGACCGACTACACCGAAAGCATGACCGCGTGCGGGGTTCCGTACGAAACGCTCGACGCCGCCGAAACCATGCGCCGTTGGCCGCAATTCCGCCTGGATGACGGAACCCGCACCCTCTACCAGGCCGACGCCGGCATCGCCCCTGCCGCCAAAGGCAACGCCGCCCATTTACGCATGGCGCAGGCCTACGGCGCAACGATCCGGGACAACGCCCCGATCACCGCCATCCGCCCCCTGTCCGGGGAAATCGAGCTCACCGCGGGCGGGGAAGAACTACGTTGCCAAACCTTGATCCTCACCCCCGGCGCGTGGACCAACACCGCCCTCGCCCATTTCGGCCTGCACCTGCCCCTGGAAGTGACGCAAGAACAAGTCACCTACTACGCCTCCCCCCGCGTCGAAGATTTCAATCCTGACCGTTTCCCCGTTTGGATTTGGATGGACGATCCCTGTTTTTACGGTTTTCCCGTCTATGGCGAACCCGGCCCCAAGATCGGGCAGGATGTCGGCGGGCAACGGACCACTGCGCAAACCCGGTCGTTCGATCCCCATCCCGAAACGCTCGCTCGCACCGAATCTTTCCTCCGCGCCCACATTCCCGCCATGCTCGGCCCGCAAATTTACACCAAAACCTGTCTGTACACCCTCACGCCGGATCGCGACTTCGTCATCGACCACCTGCCCGGTCATTCCAATGTCGCTATCGCGGTAGGTGCCGGGCACGCGTACAAATTTGCGTCGGTCATCGGCAAAACCCTCGCGGAACTCTCCATCCGGGGGCAGACCACCGCCGATATTTCCGCGTTCACATTTGATCGGCCAATTTTACAATTGGACAACCCTCCTCGGAGTTATATGGTTTAAAAGGAGAACTTTCTGAACAAGCGAAATTCATCTCACCCTCTTCCCTTTTTTGTCCCCGTTTGACCCCCTATCAGGAGATCGAAATGGCTGGGGATTAAGCGGCAAACTCGCCGACAATTCCCCGCAGGATTTGTCAATCCGGCTTGAGCGATTGCGATCTACTGACTATTCAACTGGAGAAGCCTCATGAACCTGCGAAAACTCATCTACCTTTTTACAATCTTTGCCATCTTGGTATCTGCGTGTGGCAGTCCACAAGAATCCGAAAATACGACGGGCGGCACCCTGCGCGTCGGTTGGGCAGGCAGTCCCGACACGCTCAATCCGGGCGCGGCCATCCTCACTGAAGCCTACACCTTGTTTGCCCTCCTTTACGATACTGTGTACGAATTACAACTCGATGGGACCTACAAACTCGACGTGGCCGAAAGTGCAGAGACCTCGGACGACGGTCTGGTTTGGACGTTCAAAATTCGCTCTGGCATCAACTTCCACGATGGCACGCCGATGACGGCCAAAGATGTCGCGTTCTCCATCAACCTCTACACCGCCCACGAGGATTTCCCCTACCTGAATTCCTACACCTACAACTTCGCCTCCATCGAAGCCCCCGATGATACGACCCTTGTCATCACCCTGTCTGAGGCCGTGCCCAACATGGATTACCTGCTCTCTTACCTGTACGTCCTGCCCGAACACATCTGGGCCGAACACGCCGAAGGAGCCGCCACCACCGAATTTGAAAACACGGCGATGATCGGTACTGGCCCGTTCAAGATGATCGAGTACAAACAGAATGAATTCGTCCACCTGGGCGCGAACAAAGATCATTTCCAAAATCCCCCGAAAATTGACGAAATCGTCTTTCAAACGTTTGAAAACCAGGATGCGCTTGTGCAGGCGATCAAAGCCGGGCAGGTGGACATGATCACCGAAATGCCCAACACGGCGTCCGTTGGCCTGCGAAATGAAGCTAACGTTGAACTTGTCACCGGCGCGCCGTATTCGCCCGGGGTGACCGACATCATCTTCAACCAGATTGACCCCGCAAATTGCCCAACGGATGCGGGCGGTGTGTGTTCGGGGCATCCCGCGTTGCGCGACCGCACGGTGCGTCTGGCGCTCTCCTACGCGACGGATAAACAAAAGATCATCGACGTGATCCTGCTCGGGCTGGGTGATCCTGGCCTGACCCTGATCCCGCTCGGGCTGGGGCACTGGTACAACAATTCGCTCACCGACTACGCCTTTGATACCGCCCTGGCGAATCAAACGTTCGACGAGGCGGGGTTCAAAGACGTGGACGGCGATGGTATCCGCGAAATGCCCGATGGCACGAATCCCCTAATCTTCCGCATGAACTGGCCGAGTGACAGCCTCACCGCCCCGCGCATGGCCGAACTGCTCTCGGAGATGTGGTTGCAAGTGGGCGTGAAAGCGGAATTGCAAGCGATGGACCCGGATGCGCTCACTTCGGTTTGTTGTCCCGCGTTCGATTTCGACGTGATGTTGTGGGGCTGGGCGTCCGATCCCGATCCGAACCTGCTCCTCGGCGTGATGACCACCAGCGCCATCCCCGACGGGAGTAACGAAACCGGCTATTCCAACCCCGAATATGATGCCCTGTTCGATCAACAAGCTGTGGAACTCGACGCCGCGAAGCGCGAGCAAGTCGTCTGGCAAATGCAAAAAATCGTTTTTGATGATGTCGTCTATATCATCCCGTTTTATGAGCAAAATGTTCAGGCGTACCGCACCGACCGCTTCACCGGTTGGCTGACCGATAAAGGCAAACTGGCGTTGGAAGATGTCAGTTCGTTGGTCGTCATCGAACCCGTCAAATAAATTTCTGTACTTCATATTGCGTATTCCGTATTGCGTGTTCTGATGTAACGCAATACGGAATACGCAATATGCATTTTTCTTTCTCCCCATGTCCCGATCCCGCTACCTCACCCGCAAAATCGTTTGGGCATTATTCACCGTCCTGTTTGTTTTTGTCCTTAACTTTTTCCTCTTTCGCGTCCTGCCCGGCGATCCGGCACGGTCGGGGGTGCGCGATCCGCGCCTCACCAAAGAAGCGATAGAAGCGATCCGCGTCCGTTTTGGGCTGGACAAACCGGTCATCAATTGTTTCGAGACGCTCAACCCGGTCAAACTCGGCAGTTGTTGGGTGAATCCGCTCGAGACGCAATTTTTTATCTATGTCGGCAACACCCTGCAAGGGGAACTGGGCATCAGCTTTCACACGAACCGCCCAGTGCGGGATATTCTCGTCGAACGGCTTTGGAATACCTTGCTCCTGATCGGCGTGGGGCAAATTCTCGCCATCATCGTCGGGATGATGCTGGGGATCGCCGCCGCGTGGAAAGCGCGGACAACGGTGGATTACGCCGCGCTCCTGATCAGTTTGTTGGCCTGGAGTTTGCCCACCTTTTGGCTGGGGATCATTCTTCTTTTTTGGGGGAGTACCCAATTCGGTCTGCCCATCGGCGGAAAAGAAACCGCCGGAGCCGGTTTTGCGACGATTTGGGAAGAGTGGCTGGATATTGGCCGCCATCTTCTGCTTCCCACGATCACCTACACCATCGTTTTCATGGGGGAATACATGCTGATTATGCGGAGTTCCCTCCTCGATGTGCTCTCGGAAGATTACATTTTGACCGCCAAAGCCAAAGGGTTACGAACCATTCAGATTTTGAAAGACCACGCGCTGAAAAATGCGATGCTCCCGATGGTGACGCTCATCGCCATCAACCTGGGATTTACGGTCGCGGGCGCGGTGCAGATCGAGAGCGTTTTTTCCTGGCCCGGACTGGGCGGCGCGATTTTTGAGGCGGTCAACCGCCGGGATTTCCCCGTGTTGCAGGGGGCCTTTCTCCTGATCGCCGTCACCGTCATCCTCGCCAATCTGATCGCTGACCTCACCTATTCTTTTCTTGATCCAAGAGTCCAGGCTGAATAGACACAAGCCCAAAACTTCGGAAGTCTCCAAACGGCTTTTCTCAAACTCAAAGCCACCGTTTGCAAACAAATTCTCGTAAAAGCATGTTCTAAAGACTTCCGAAGTTTGAAACGCCCGACCCGAACTACGAACCACAGAAACACCATCCCCTCGCATGTCCACCTCCACCCCTCCCGCCCCCCTCTCTTTTTTCCGCACCTTCCGCCGCAACCGCATGGGCCTGGTCGGTCTGGTGATGCTGATCGTCTCCCTGATTACGGCCATCTTCGCCCCGCAAATCGCCCCGTATAACCCAAAAGAATCCGTGGATATCACCATTGAGGACATTTACGCCCGCCCGACCGCCGAACACCTGCTCGGCACCGACGATGCCGGGAAAGATATTCTGTCCGGGTTCATTTATGGCTCGCGGGTGTCGTTGACCGTTGGGTTTTTCGCCTCGTTCATCTCCATTTTCATCGGCGGGGTGATCGGCATCGTCGCCGGGTTTTACGGCGGACGGGTCGAGAACATTTTGATGCGGTTCACCGACGTGATGCTCGTCATCCCCGACCTGCCGCTGATCGTCGTCATCATTGCGCTGACCAAACCCAGTTTGTGGAATATCATTTTTGTCATCGGCCTGTTGGGGTGGACAACGACCGCGCGGCTCGTCCGCTCGCAAACGCTGGCCGTCAAATCCCGGAAATTTGTCCTGCGGGCACGGGCCATCGGGGCGGGCAACCTGCACATCATCCGCCATCACATCATCCCGCTGGTGATGCCGCTTCTCGTCGTCAACACCGTGCTGGTCATCTCCCTGGCGATTTTGAACGAAAGCACGCTCAGTTTTATCGGTCTGGGTGATCCCACCGCACTGAGTTGGGGGCAAATGCTCAACTACGCCTTCAGCCGGGGGGCGATGAGTGCGGGGGCGTGGTGGGCGTTGGTGGTGCCGGGGTTCGGGATCGTATGGGTGGTTTTGTCCCTCACCCTGTTGGGGCAGGGACTCGAACAGGTGCTCAACCCCCGTTTGGAAACCCATCATTTGACCGTCATCAAAGACGCCCCCTTGCCCGCGATGCCCAAAGCCGCCTCCCCGCCCAATTTGGGCAAGGCGCGCATTCTGCTCGATGTCCGCGACCTCTCCATTGATTATGTCGGGGCACAGCAGGCCCCCGCGCACGCCGTGCAAAAGGTCAGTTTTCAGCTTCGGGAGGGGGAGTTGTTGGGGTTGGTGGGCGAGTCCGGGTGCGGCAAAACGACGTTAATGCTCGCGCTGATGCGCCTGCTCCCCGCGGCGGGGCGCATTGTCAACGGGCAGATCATGTTTGAAGACCGTGATCTGACACAAGTGTCCGAAGATGAAATCGCCGACATCCGCTGGAAGGAGATGTCCATTGTCTTTCAGGGGGCGATGAACGCGCTCAACCCCGTCCGCACGGTGGGCGACCAGATCGCGGAGGCCATTCGCCAGCATGGGAATGAGACTGAAAAAGAACAGGCAGACGCGCGCGTGAAGGAATTGTTGGAACTCGTAGGAATTTCGCCAGAGCGCGCTAGCCACTTCCCCCACCAATATTCGGGCGGGATGCGTCAACGGGCAATGATCGCGATGGCCCTCGCCTGCAACCCCAAAATCGTCATCGCCGACGAGCCGACGACCGCTCTCGATGTGATGATTCAAGCCCAAATTCTCGAATTGCTTCACACCCTGCGCGAAAAACTCGGCTTGTCGATCATTTTTGTCACCCACGACCTGGGCGTCGTTGCCGAGATGTGCGACACCGTGTTGGTGATGTACGGCGGGGTGACGGCGGAATATGCCAACGTGGACACCATTTACAACGAACCTCGCCACCCGTACACACAGGAACTCCTCAAAGCCTTCCCCGACCTGACCCGTCCGGGCGGGAAGCTGGCCGCCATCCCCGGTTACCCACCCCGGCTGAACGCCCTCCCCCCCGGATGCCTGTTCGCGCCGCGTTGTCCCCTGGCGTTTGACCGTTGCCATGTGGACAAACCCGCCCTCCATGCGCTGAACGGCGCACGCGGAGAGATTCACGTCGCCAGTTGTCATCTTGTGGAGGTGAAATGAACGCTACCGGGAATGGCCCTCTCCTGTCGGTTCAAAACCTGTACAAACGTTTCCGCGCAGGTCGCCCCTCCCTGTTTCAGCGACAGGAAAAGTTCGTCAAAGCGGTGGATGGCGTCAGTTTTGATCTGGCAAAGGGCGAAATCCTCGCGCTCGTGGGGGAATCGGGGTGCGGAAAATCCACGCTGGCGCTGACCCTGTTGGGGTTGGAAGACCCGACCGAGGGGCAAATCATTTTTGAGGGGCACACCGCTACCCATTTGAACGTGGTCTCCCTCAAAGCATTGCGCCGCCACATGCAAATGATCTTCCAAGACCCCTACGAATCGCTCAACCCAACGCAAACGATTGGCGAAATCGTCGGGGAGCCGTTGGACGTACACGGATTGGGCACCGACAAAGCCAACCGGGACGCCCGCATCCGCCGCGCGCTGGAAGACAGCGGGCTGAAACCTGCCGAAACGTACATCCACCGGTTCCCCCACGAACTCTCCGGCGGTCAGCGCCAACGCGTGGTCATCGCGGGCGCGCTCGTGCTGGAACCCACCCTGCTCCTCGCGGACGAACCCGTCTCGATGTTGGATGTCAGCATCCGCGCGGAAATCCTGAATCTGCTGTTGGAAATCCGACAAACGCGGGGGATTTCGATCCTCTTCATCACGCACGACCTCGGCACGGTGAGTTATTTTGCGGATCGGGTCGCGGTGATGTACCTGGGGCGCATCGTAGAAATCGGCCCCACGCACGAGGTGTTACAAAACGCCCAACATCCGTACACGAAAGCGTTGTTGTCCGTGGTCCCTGTCCCGAACCCGCGCCTGCGCCGGGAGCGGATCATCCTGCAAGGGGAAACACCCAACCCGATTGATTTGCCCTCCGGCTGTCGCTTCCACCCCCGTTGCCCGGTCGCGGTGGCGGAATGCAAAAAGGTGGACCCGCCGTTTGTGGGGGTGAGGGAGGGGCATGAGGCGGCGTGTTTGTTAGTGATGCGTGATTCGTGATGCGTGAAACGTGACTCGTGCGTGTCATTCCGACCGAAGGGAGGAATCCCTGGAACGATGGTTTGGAATGAAACCTGGTTTGGAACATGCGTAAATTCAGCCGATCACAGACTCAGGCGTAGTGACGATTTCAATCGTTTGCCGAACGACTGAAGTCGTCACTACAAATTGGTGATCTGCTAAATTGGAATTCGTACACAAGAAGGATGGAATATGTCGGAAACCTATAAAAATGCCCTGGTACGACTGCTGAAAGGAAAAAATTACCTCCCGGTGGGGGCGGGGGTCTTGGTCGGGGTGCGGGAGATTTTGACTTGCGCGCATGTGGTGAACGATGTGTTGGGGCGGGGACAATTGACCGAAACCCCTCCCCCCGCCGACGCCCGGATCATGCTCGATTTTCCGCTCCCCGCGCCGGGGGTGTTTCTCCCCGCGCGGGTGGTGAAATGGGAGGGGCCGCGCCCCGATGGTGGGGGCGATATGGCGATTTTGGCGCTGGACTCCGATCCCCCTCCCCACGCCATCCCCGCGCAGTTTTCCATCCCCGGCGATGTGTGGGGGCATCCCTTCCGGGCGTTTGGGTTTCCCGAACATCATCCGCAAGGCCGGGACGCGTCGGGTGTGTTGCGCGGGCGGAATGCCATTCAACGGCTGATGATGGAGCCAACGAACCCCGCGCAAAACTTCGCCCTGCCGGGGTTCAGTGGCACGGGTGTGTGGGATGAGACGTTGGGCGCGCTGATTGGCATGATCGTGTTGGGGGAGTACGGCGCGCAAATGTCCGCGTTTCTGATTCCCGCCGACCAGTTACAGGCGTTTTGGCCGCCGTTGCCTCTCACGCAAAGGCCGATGGTTGCCGCCCCCAAACCCGCCGAATTTAAGTATCACGTTTTCATTTCTTACACCCGCACGGACAGCGAATGGGTAGAAACGACCCTGCTGACCCGCCTGGAACAAGCCGGGCTGAAGGTGTTTGTCGAATTTCGGGACATCGAACCGGGCGCGAGCCGGGTGGATGAAATTCAACGGGCGGTGATCGAGAGCGCGAAAACCCTCGTCGTGTTGACGCCCGACTATTTGCGAGATGAATGGACGATATTTGGCAACGTGATGGCGAAGTCGCTCGACCCCGCCGCGCGCCAACGCCGTTTGATTCCGTTGATGAAGCACGAGTGCGAGCCACCGCTGTACATCGCTCACCTCGTGCCGGTAGACTTTACCAGCTCCGCACGAGAGAGTTTTGCCTGGAGCCAGTTGCTCCGCTCATTGGGGGCAAAAACAGGGTAGACTCCGGATAACTTTGATGGATTACCATGGTTGTCATTTCGACCAACGGGAGAAATCCCTGGTATGTCTGGAGGTTTCATTTCCCCATCGGGACATCAGTTAAACTTTCGTTCCGGTCATTCCGACCGCAGGGAGGAATGACCGAGTGCTCATTTTCGATGTATTTTCGCAACAAGGAAGGACGATGACCGAAGAATTCGAATACGACGCATTTATCTCTTACACCAAATCCGACGAATCCTGGGTAGAAAAAATGCTTTTGTCCCGTCTGGAAAAAGCGGGCGTCAAAGTCTTTGTTGAATTTCGAGACCAACGGCCTGGTGCCACTCGAATCGAGGAAATCCAGCGCGCAGTCACGACAAGCGCCAAAACACTCGTCGTTCTCAGCCCCGAATTCCTGAACGATGAAGCGGTTGTGTTTGGGAACCTGATTACAAAAACCCTCGACCCTGCCGCCCGCGACCGCCGCCTGATCCCCTTGATGAAAACGGTCTGCGAGCCGCCGCTTTACATTTCCCACCTGTTCTATGTAGATTTTGCCCGCCCCGACCGGGAAAAAATTGCCTGGACACAACTCCTCACGGCCCTTGGTGTACAAACCAACCACCCCACCAACGAACCGACCAACTCCCCTTCTTCCTGGTTCCTCGCCCACCCCTACGGAATGCCCCCGAACTTCACCGGGCGGGTGGCGGAGCGGGAACGGTTGACGAACTGGCTGAACGGGGCGGACCCGCACGCTTCGACTGCGGGCGGAAAAGAACCGCCCTCCGCTCTGCGTGCTACGTTCAACAATAAACCCGCCCTCGTCATCCGTGCGTTAGGCGGATTTGGCAAAAGCGCGCTGACGTGGCACTGGCTGACGCACGACGTGGACGCCCGCCGCTGGCCGCATGTGGTGTGGTGGAGTTTTTACGAGACACAAGCGTCGTTTGGCACGTTTTTGGTGGAAACGCTGGACTACTTCTTCCAAAAAGGCTTAACCGTTTACACCTACCAACCCACCCACCAACCAACAAACCAACTCTCCCCCCGCCAGCAACTCCAAATTTTATTGGGCATCCTCGCTCAACCCGGAACCCTCCTCATCCTTGACGGTTTCGAGCGCGAACTCCGCGCCTACTCCGGTCTCTCCGCCGCCTACCAGGGCGATGAGCCACTTGTGGCTGACCCCCAATCTGCAATCAGCACTCCACAATCCCAAATCCACGACCGCGACTGCGTCTCTCCCCTCGCCGAACACTTCCTCCGCGCAATCGCCTCCCTCCCCCATTTACAGAGCAAAGTCCTGCTCACCACCCGCCTACGCCCCACCCCATTGGAAGCGCGAGGCGGCATCCTGCTGACGGGCTGTGAGGAAATGGAACTGACAACCCTACACCCCGACGATGCCGTGGCCTTTTTCCGGGCACAAGGCATTCGCGGCACCCGCGCCCAAATCCAAACCGCGTGTGCCCAATACGGTTACCACCCCCTCAGCCTGCGCCTGCTCGCCGGGCTGATCCTGGACGACCTGCAACACCCCGGCGACATCAAAGCCGCAGAACGCCTCGACGTAAGTGGCGACCAAATCCAACGCCAGCACCACGTCCTCGATGCCGCGTACACCACCCTCACCCCCGCCC
>WBZL01004039.1_pt1 | contig 11084 bp, 9 predicted proteins | sample 5204291 | NCBI WGS metagenome assembly WBZL01 (sample SAMN12344345, study PRJNA552823) | activated sludge metagenome | biome: Activated sludge suspended growth; feature: Nitrification reactor; material: Wastewater; isolation source: activated sludge from nitrification reactor of wastewater treatment...
AAATGTGTGTAGTTGGAGCCGGAGCAGTAGTAACACAAGATTTAGATGATTTTTCTGTTGCTGTAGGTGTTCCTGCAAAAGTCATCAGGAAATTAATTCCAATGGACTTGTAAGATCAATTATGATAAAATTTAAATAAAAAAGGAGCCTGCATAGACTCCTTTATTTTAGCGGACCGGACGGGACTCGAACCCGCGACCTCCGACGTGACAGGCCGGCATTCTAACCAACTGAACTACCGATCCCGCTAACTTTCTAATGAAAGCGAGCGCAAAAATAAGGATACCTTTGATATATTTTACTTTCTGGCATATAAAAAAATAAAATCGCATTGATTTATTCATGCTCCGTAAACTTCCTGTAATTTGTCCTTGTTTTGATAAACCCATTTTCTAACGGCATTAGGCCATAATTGATTGGTTTTATGATATTTATGGAATTTGAAAAGCCTCTTGAAGTGCTCTATGAGCAGCTGGAAAAGCTGAAAAAACTCTCTGAGGAAGGACAGCTAGATCTAACTGAGAAAATTACTGAGCTGGAAGGGCGGATCAAAACCAAAAGGAAGGAAATCTACAGCAATCTGAGTGGATGGCAAAAAGTTCAGTTGTCAAGACATCCTGAACGACCTTATACAATGTATTATATCAGTCAGATTTGCAAGAAATTTATTGAATTACATGGTGACAGGTACGTCAAAGATGATCATGCAATAGTTGGGGGTGTAGGGTTTATTGATTCCCAACCCGTGGTCGTCATTGGACACCAGAAAGGCAATTCTACAAAACAAAGACAGTTTCGAAATTTTGGGATGGCTAATCCTGATGGCTATCGAAAAGCATTGCGCTTGATGAAGCTTGCAGAAAAATTCAATTATCCTGTTGTTACTTTTATAGATACTCCCGGAGCTTATCCCGGGATTGAAGCAGAAGAAAGAGGTCAGGCTGAAGCTATTGCCAGGAATTTATTTGAGATGTCGCAATTGAAAGTGCCGATCCTTTGTTATATTATCGGTGAAGGAGCATCAGGTGGAGCCTTAGGAATCGGAGTTGGAGACAGAGTGTTTATGCTTGAAAATACGTGGTATTCTGTGATTTCACCTGAAAGTTGTTCTTCCATTTTGTGGAGGAGTTGGGATTTTAAAGAGAAAGCAGCAGAAGCACTCAAGCTGACAGCTGATCACATGGAGGGTTTTGGCCTGATAGATGGTATTGTTAAAGAACCTTTAGGCGGCGCTCACAATGATCCTGAAACAATGGCTCGAACTATAAAAAAGCATATAAAAGTGCATTTAGATGATTTATTACCTATCGAACCCCTACAGAGAGTGACAAACAGAATTTTGAAATACGAACAAATGGGCAGATTCAAAGAAGCCTGATATTTTATTAAAATTTATGGCAGATTTACAATTTTTAAAAGGTACCGGTGTTGCTTTAGTCACCCCTTTCGATCGCAATGGAAAAATCGATTTTCAAGCTCTGGGAAGAATTATTGAACACACCATTACAGGTGGAGTGGAATACTTAGTGACTTTAGGAACAACCGGAGAGAGTGTCACACTTAGTCAGGAAGAAAAGGATCAAGTGGTGAGATTTACAGTTCAACAGGTAGCGGCTAGGGTTCCGGTTGTGATCGGCATAGGAGGGAATAATACGGCAGAACTATTGGCAGAAATGAAAGCATTGGACACATCCGGATTGACTGCTATCTTGTCTAGCAGCCCTGCTTACAACAAACCTTCACAAGAAGGAATTTTTAGGCATTATATGGCACTTGCCGAACAAAGTCCAATGCCTATTATCATTTATAATGTACCTGGAAGGACCAGCTCAAATCTAACAGCTGATACCACATTACGTTTGGCACACGCTTCCCCGATTTTTTGCGGTATCAAAGAAGCTTCAGGTGATCTGGTTCAGGCTTCAAAAATAATTAAGCACAAACCCTCACATTTTCATGTAATTTCAGGTGATGACCCGCTGGCACTTGGGTTGGTAGCTATTGGAGGAGATGGGGTTATAAGTGTTATTGCAAATGCTTATCCAAGACAGTTTTCAGATTTAATTCGATCAGCTCTTGCGGGAAACTACACTACAGCTGCAAAAATAAATCTAAACCTTATGGACGTGCATCAGTGGCTTTATGTCGACGGTAATCCCGCAGGTATAAAAGCAGCATTACACTTTCTGGGGCTCTGTGACAATTATCTTCGGCTCCCATTGGTGCCGGTTTCTTCAACTACAAATTCTAAGTTGATCTCTGAATTACAAAAATTGAATTCATAACATAGTCCGGACTCATTAGTCAAGAAAAGTAGTCTGTTCAGACGGTATTAAATTTCAATTGGCACGGCTTATTTTAATTTTCGGTAAGATCTAAGTATATACTTCTTAGCGGAATATGCACTATTTCAATTCGATTGGGTAAGTTGGATGGTTAATCCAGAATTTTAATTTTATGCTTGTTGAAGGAAAATTTAATTCACCCAATAACAGATACAAAATTTGGGTAAAATAAAAAAGGAGCATCTTATGATACTCCTCTTTTTGAGTCGGGGCGGAGGGATTCGAACTCTCGACCCCCTGCTCCCAAAGCAGGTGCGCTAACCGGACTGCGCTACGCCCCGAAAAAATTTGGTATTGCAATGAAGCTATTACCATTTCAGAAGGTTTATAGTGGGTATTGACCCTTCTGATTATTTATGATCTGTAAGCGGTGAAGGAGGGATTCGAACCCTCGGTACAGTTTAACCCGTACGGCGGTTTAGCAAACCGCTGGTTTCAGCCACTCACCCACCTCACCTCGATGATCGGTTGAATGCCTGATAATTTGCTTTCCACCCATCATTTGCTTTTACTCTTCAGCAAAAGTGACCGCAAAATTATAAAAACTATTTTACTCTCAAAGATTTTACAATTTTCTTTTCAATTTCTTGAGCAAGGCTCTTTAAAAGCGGATCTGTCACAAGCATATTTTCTACAGATTTGCAAGCGTGGATTACCGTACTATGGTCTTTTCCACCAAAATAATCCCCGATAGCTTTCAGGCTGACATTGGCCACATATTTTCGGCAAAAATACATAGCGAGATGCCTGGATTGGACAATTTTACCTTTTCTGGACCTGCTCATCAACAGTTCCGGATTGATTTTTTGAGTCTCACAAATGATTTTGATGATATCCTCCATGCTGATACCTTGGATAATTTGAGTACAATACTCTTGTAAAATTTCTTCAGCAAGGGGAATGTCTATCGCTCTTTTGTTTAGACTGGATTGGGCAATAAGACTGATAAGCATACCTTCAATTTCTCTGATATTCGTTTTTACGTTTTGGCACAAGTAATCCCTCACATTTTCAGGCAATTGAATATTGAGTTTTTCCATTTTTGAGAGCAGAATAGCCATTCTCGTTTCATAATCAGGACTGCCTAACTCTATGGTGAGTCCCCATTTGAACCTGCTAATTAACCGGTCTTCTATCTCATTGAGATCTTTTGGCGATTTATCAGAAGTCATGACGATTTGCTTGCCCTGCTGTTGCAAATGATTGAAAAGATGGAAAAAAACTTCCTGAGTTCCAGTTTTGCCCGCAAAGAAATGTATATCGTCAATCAATAATGCATCTACATTATTGAAATAATGAGCAAATTCATTTGCAGCATTATTTTTTACAGCCAAGATAAATTGATTGGTAAATTTATCTGTACTGATGTATACAACCTTAAAATCTGGAAAATTCTTGAGTAATCCATTCCCAATAGCATGAGCCAAATGGGTTTTACCTAGACCTGTGTCCCCATATGCTATCAGAGGATTGAACAGCTTTCCAGGATTCTTGGTGATATTGATACCCGCCTGTCTGGCCACCCGATTACAATCACCTTCAATAAAATTATCGAAAGTATAATTTTCATTCAGGTTTGAGTCGATTTTATAATCTCTAATACCGGGGATTACAAACGGGTTGTAAGCACTCAACGGTATTTTTTCAAGATTTTGGCTGTTGTTTTTAATGGTGGAAGAGGCATTATTTTGTTTAATACCCTGCATGACCAACTTATATTCCAATTTACCTGTTGGACCAAGCGCTTTTTTTATCCCCTTGCGCAAAAGATCCAGATAATTGCTTTCGAGTCTTTCATAAACAAACTGATTGGGGACTTCAATAGTGAGTGAGGTATTTTCTATTTTAATTGGTTTTATAGACGAAAACCAACGCGTAAATTCCGATTCTTCCAGTTGTAGCTTGACTTCTGCTAATATGCCATCCCACACCGCTTGAGGATCATGCGACGGGATTGGAGTTTTGATTTTTACAGGTTGATTGACCACAATTCAAATGAAAAGCTGGCACAAAAATCTTCATTTTAGATGAAACGAAAGACTTTTCTAAGCTTTTTTTCATTGGGCAACTAATTTATGACCAATTTATTATACATTAAATATAATTTATATATATAATTTCGCACCAGGGACTGTTTTTAGATATGCGAATTCGATTTAATGTGAGCTTACTATCAAAAGTAGAGCTGGGTTTGAATTTGATTCATTTTCAGAAATTGAAGGAGTGCTCTTTTTTTCAAATCATCTAAAGGAAAGGAAATCGAATGACCCAAATATTTCATCAGTGTTGAATGATCCAAATTGGTTTTGTAAGACCATTGATGTAGGTTTTGGATCCCATTGCTTAAAGCTTCATTGAAAACTTCCGAGAACTCAAGACTAACAGGTTGAAGAGAAGCCCAAACTGCAAAGACGAATGGCAAATTTGTAAAGTGCTTCCATTCACTCCCCAGATCCCACATAAACTTATACTTGTCCTCCAATTCAAATGTCCTGTCTCCAATTACAACTTCTGCATCAGCATCTGCATCAGTAAAAATTATATCTTTTTTCCAAAATTGCCGTACAATGATTTGTGCGAGAAGATTGGAAGTGCGGGAAGCGGCGTCAAGCTTAATGGATCGAATTTCGTCCAAATCTTTATTACTCCATATTCCAACGGTTTCGACAGCACCATCGCATCCTATGCAATAATCAGAAATGATATGAGCTTGTTCGAAGTCTGACAATGAACCAACAGGGATCAGTGCAATGCACGCTTCCTGTTGCAATAACATCTCTGCACAAAATGCCGGAGTTCCAGTGATTAACTTCATATCCTCGAATTGAGGGTGCTCTTGCAGTCCAAATAACATCGGTGCTGTATTGAGATATTGCACAGCTACAATTTGGGGAATTTCAATCATTCAGGTGACTTAAACTATGGTTGATCGTGCATTCCATTTGATTTCGATCACCTGAGAATAGATAAAGACCTGTATTCTTCTGTGCCAGATTTTCCATTTCCGAAAGTGGCAAGTTTTGCAGTATGCACGCAAAAACCCTGATGGTCCTACCATGTGTACAGATTAAAGTATGCCCTCCGGGATGATAATCCAGATCATCCAAAAAACTTTTACATCTGGCTTCCAATTCTTCTGCACTTTCGCCACCAATTGCTTTTGCAGTATAATCACCAGATTTCCAGGAGTTAATGACAGAAAAATACTTGCGCATGAATTCTTCTCCGCCTGATTTTCCTTCGTGTTCTCCCCATGAGATCTCGTTTAACCTCCGATCGGATTGTATTTTACCATGCGATTTTTCAAAAGATTGAATCGTCTGATAGGTTCTTTTCAGGGCTGAACAATACATCTTCTTGAAGCCAATATTTTTGTAATGTTCGTAAAATTTTTTTCCTTGGTTCAATCCATTTTCATTCAGTACTGAATCCACACCACAACCTTGAACTATTCTCTTGACGTTTTCGTCGGTTTCTCCATGTCTGATGAAGTACAAATTGTGTTTCATTCCTCTACTGTATAACATTTAGAGCTGTATAAGCTCTCACTCTTGGTTCTTCATCAAATTCCACATCTGAATAATTTTTGAGCTCATTATAAAGCGAATCACGTTCTATAGGCTGACGATCTATCTGGCGAATTAAATTTACAAGTTCGTAAGTGGTCATTATAGGCGATTTCTCTTCTGACCCTGCCAGACTGTATATCTTGGTGCTGTCGTCGATGGTTCCATCAATATCGTCAACGCCGAACTGTAAGGCTAGTTGAGCGTTACTCCTACCGATCATAGGCCAGTAAGACTTGATATGATCAAAGTTGTCCAGAAATATTCTGGAGATTGCATAGTTCCTTAAATCTTCAATTGTACTCACTTCAGGGAGGTGCGACATTTCGTTGTCTTTATTTCTGAATTTTAGAGGAATAAACGCCTGAAAACCGAGGGTCTCATCCTGAAGTATTCGCAATCTATTGAGATGGTCTACTCTATGTTCATAACTTTCGATATGTCCATAGAGAATTGTCGCATTACTCTTCATTCCCATATTGTGCCAGATCCTGTGGATCTCCAGCCATTGATCTGAAGAGCATTTGCCTCCTGCAATTTTTTCGCGGATCGTTTCATCAAAAATTTCTGCACCTCCTCCTGGCATGCTATCCAGACCGGATTCTTTCATGAGATGCATTCCATCTTGATAACTGAGTTTTCCTTTTTTAAATATATAATGATATTCAACAGGTGTCAACGCTTTAATATGTAAGTCAGGCCTGTGCAGTTTGATGGCTTTGAATAAATTCGTGTAAAAAGCTACATCATACTGAGGCAGCACTCCTCCTACAATGTGCACTTCAGTTACGGGAATTCCATCGTATGCTTTCACCTGCGACATGATATCTTCAAAACTGTATTCCCAGCCATCAATCCTATTTTTGATCAGTCGAGAGTACGAACAGAAACTACAAGAATATACACAAACATTGGTAGGTTCGATGTGAAAATTTTTATTGAAAAAAGTTTTAGCTCCATGCTTTCTTTCGCGAATGTCATTTGCTAGAGAACCTAACAATGACAATGATGCTCTCTGATACAGATAAAGACAGTCTTCGGTGTCGATCCTCTGATTTGTTTTTACTTTTTCAGCAATGGCATACAATCGTTTATCAGAGTGAGTTTGATGGAGGAAATCTGCGCTATAGTTCAATGAGGATATTTTTTATGCCTTTAAACAACCCTGAAGTCTTTCTGTTGATCGACCAGCTTGTTTTTTCGTAACTTTGTTAGATGGGATTGTCCATATTATTGCCAGTTTACCAGCGCAGTGTACATCCTTTGGTAGAAGAATTGACTCAATCTTGCAACCAAATACCAATTGGGGATTACGAAATTATTTGTTTGGATGATTTTTCAGACAAGGAATTTAAAATTGGGAATAAGGAAAATATTGATATCGATGATCGCATTTTTTACTACGAGAATGAAAGTAATTTAGGTAGATCAGTTACTAGAAATAAATTAGCTGCATTGGCACGATACGAAACTCTCTTGTACTTGGATTGCGATTCAAGGCTCCTTGATTTGAGTTTCATAAGCAACTATATCCATGCAAAAGCCCAATATCCGGATCGCGTTATTTATGGTGGTACCTCATATGGTAATGAACCTACAAAATCTTACTATTTACACTGGTTAACTGGTATTAAAAGTGAGGCACTTAATGAAGATGAACGAAACAAAGATGAATACCTTAGCTTTCATAGCAATAATTTTTTATGTGATCGCGAGATCATCTTGAAAATTCCATTTGATCCACAACTTATTGCGTATGGTCACGAAGATACACTCTGGGCAAATCAACTAAAGAAAGCCAATATTAGAATACAACATATACCAAATCCGGTAAAGCATGATGGTCTGGAAAATACAGAAATCTTTCTTTCTAAAACTAGAGAATCCGTCAAGCAACTTGTCATGCTTAATTCAGTGAAAAAGCAATTTTTAGGCAGCAAACTGGAAACTATCGGAAGTCGACTCAAATTGCTCCGAATGGACAAAGTTTACCTGTGGTTTTTTGGTTGTTTTGAAAGTAAAATTAATGATCGATTATTGAATAAAAGACCTTCAATTTACCTGTTCAAGTTATATAAATTAGCCTGGTTCATCCGATTTGAAAATCGCGAAAAAATGAACTAGTTTCTACCAAATAAAATACGGAAATTTCCAAAAATACCAAATGCAATACTAGGCTTTTACATGATAAAAGGGAAGTCCGATCACTGATCCGCAATTAATTTTATTGAAAAAAGGCGCAAATTCAGCAGAATACTTTACTTTGCGTTGCTGAATCAAACAAAACCAAGCTAAGAAATGATGAATAGGTATATATTATGTCATTTAGTAATATTTATATATTTCATATTCAGTTGTGGAATAGATCTTCAAGCACAATCTCATTTAAGAGGAACACTAAAGGATGCGATTACCGGTGAGCCTTTGATAGGAGCAACGGTTCTCGTCAAAGGTACTACTAACGGTACAGCTACAGATTATGAAGGAAATTTTATTTTGAACTTAAGCAGCACAGGGTCGCAGAAGATTGAATGCCGGTACAGTGGGTATAAAACGACAGAATTTACTATATCGGATTTGGGAAGATCACATCAGCTAACTCTGGAAGAGGAGACTGTGATGATCGAAGCCATCGAAGTGAAAGGTCAGCGCATTTCTGACAAACAGAAATCCTCTCCTCTTACTGTTGAATCAATGGATTTAATTGCTATAAAGGAAACGCCTTCTGCCAATTTTTATGATGGATTGGGTTCGCTAAAAGATGTGGATTTGACCACGGCTTCTCTTGGATTTACGGTGATTAATACACGCGGTTTCAATAGCACAAGTCCCGTGCGATCACTACAGATTATAGATGGAGTGGACAATCAGTCTCCGGGCTTGAACTTTTCTCTGGGAAATTTTCTGGGCGCTTCAGAATTGGATGTCAACAAAGTGGATCTAATAGTAGGTGCAAGTTCTGCATTCTATGGACCGAATGCATTTAATGGAGTAATCAGTATGGAAACCAAAAACCCATTTCTACACAAAGGTGTCAGCGTTAGTGTCAAATTGGGTGAGCGCAATTTGGTGGAGAACGCTGTTCGATGGGCTGATGTAAAGAAAAACAAATCAGGACATGATTTTTTCGGATACAAGCTGAATTTGTTCCATATGAGAGCTTATGACTGGGAAGCAGATAATTATGATCCGGTTTATGATACAAAAACTGATCGGAACAACCCCGGAGGTTACGATGCTGTGAATATATATGGCGATGAATATCAGAGTTCAAATGATTTGTCCAAGAGTGCTCCAGCCAATCCTGGAATTGGAATATTCCATCGCAAAGGATATAAAGAAACGGATCTGGTAGATTACCATTCTTATAACATTAAAGCAAATGCAGCTTTGCATTTTCGACTAAGACCATCTAAGGTTTTTGAATCACCTGAGTTGATATTTTCATCCAGTTTTGGTGGAGGATCAACAGTTTATCAAGGCGATAATCGTTATTCGCTCAAGAATATTTTATTTTTCCAACATAAGGCAGAATTGATCAAGAGAGACCATTGGTTTCTTCGTTTGTATGGTACACATGAAAATAGTGGAGATTCATATGATCCTTATTTTACAGCACTTAAACTACAAAGCAACGCCAAGTCAAATGATATAATCCATCGAAGGATACCCGAAACCATCCAATTTTATAGGAAATCCTGAAGGATACAATAAAGCATTATCTGAATTTTTAGGTAAAATTCAGGATTCACTTTATCTGTGGCATTTCCTCACTCAAACATTCGCTAACATAGGCGATTCTATAATCAATACCGCGAGTTTTTATGAACCCGGATCAACAGAATTTAATAGTGCCTTTGAATCCATCACTTCGAAAATTGCTTATAGTGAAAACGGCACTAAATTTTACGATAGATCTGCTTTGGTTCATGGACAAGGGGAATATATATTTAAGGATCTTGTAGCCAATCAAATTTTGTCAGATTTTGATATAACAGTCGGCGGAAGTGCAAGAGTTTATTTTCCGGATTCTAAGGGTTCTATTTTGCTGGATACAGGAAATGCTGATATCCGCACTTACGAATATGGATTTTATGTAGGACCTACCCTTAGCTTTTTGCACAATAAGCTAAAATTCAACATTACGGCAAGACTGGACAAACACGAAAATTTTAATTTCTTAGTCTCACCTGCTGCATCAATCGTTTACAACCCTTCAGCAAATAATTATTTGCGCATTTCCTTTTCTTCTGCCATCAGAAATCCGACACTTACCGATCAATACTTGCATTACAATGTGGGAAGAGCGGTTCTATTGGGCAATATCAATGGAATTGATGACCTCATCACAGTTGAATCCTTTGTAGATTTTCTCAATACGGGAAGGAGAGATACTTTGGTTTATTTTTCCATTCCTGCAATACAGCCAGAAAAAGTAAAAACTATAGAAATAGGTTATAGGACTACTGTTTTGAAGAATTTGTTTGCTGACTTAGGTGCATATTATTCACGGTACAAAGACTTTATAGGTTATCAGCTAGGTATCGATGCTTTTATTCCTGTCGGGTCCGCTACTCCTACATCTGTGCAAGCATATCGTGTGAGTTCAAATGCAACTGATGTGGTTACTTCACAGGGTTTTTCAATAGGGCTTAATTATTATTTTAGAAAATTTTATGCATTAAAAGGAAATTATAGTTGGAATAAATTGGTTACTCAAACAGATGATCCGATCATCCCTGCATTTAATACCCCTGAACACAAGTATAATGTTGGAGTTAGCGGAAGAGATATATCCGTTTTTGGAATTCCCAATTTTGGATTTAATATCAATTACAAGTGGATCCAAGGATTCCTTTTTGAAGGCTCTCCACAATTTACCGGCTTTATTCCGACTTACAGTTTGACTGATGCACAGATCAATTGGTTGTGGAAGAAACAAAACACAACTTTAAAGCTTGGAGCATCTAACATTTTCAATCAAAAAAATTTCCAGACATATGGTGGGCCTAAAGTAGGTAGATTGGCTTATATATCATTACTTTACGAATTAAAAAAATCTTGAATATTTGTTAACCATTAATATTAAAAAATGAAAAAAATTTACGCCATTGCTTTTTTATTATGTTCCTTCTTCCTCCAAGCGCAAAATCGCTACCTGGATGCGATGTTC
>WBZL01005060.1_pt1 | contig 11083 bp, 9 predicted proteins | sample 5204291 | NCBI WGS metagenome assembly WBZL01 (sample SAMN12344345, study PRJNA552823) | activated sludge metagenome | biome: Activated sludge suspended growth; feature: Nitrification reactor; material: Wastewater; isolation source: activated sludge from nitrification reactor of wastewater treatment...
CAAGTGGGGAGGGAGCAAACCTCCCAACTAGTGGGGGAGGCGTGGGGGGAGCAACCCCCCCAAGTAGTGGGGGAGGCGTGGAGGGAGCAAACCTCCCAACTAGTGGGGGAGGCGCGGGGGGAGCAAACCCCTCCCCCACGTGTGGGGGAGGCTGGGAGGGGGAGATGAACTCCGACAACAGAGCCTATGGCATCACTTTCGAGAAAATGAGTAAGTCGTCACCCCGGCGAAGGCCGGGGTCCAGAAGTGGCAGCAGCGAGGACGCTGGATGCGGGCCTTCGCCGGAATGACGCAACTTCAAACTTCAGCTGGCCCTGCTGATAAAGCGATTGCCAACATGTCAGTTTATTTGACATTAGGCGCTGGCCAGGCTGTCATGAAATTTAAAAATCCATGTAAAACAACAACATGCGAACATGGCACGGATTATGCTGACTGTTTTCTCAGCAGTCTTCCTTTGTTATTAATCCTTGCCTCTGTTAGGGGGAACGAAATGAAAGCATTGAAAAAATCCCTGCCTTCTGTTTTGGCCGCCATGTTTTTTGCGGCGGGTGCCCAGGCGGCGACCATCGATTTCAGCGAGGTATCGTTGCTGACGACCAATCCGACCATTGGCGGCATCACCTTCACCGCTGGTACGGACGATCTGGCCAACGGCATCTACAACGCCGCGGTCACCGATGATTTCATCACCCCCGGCAATGCTTATCTGCTGAACGGCTACGGCGATGGAACCAACGGCACCCCGGTTGCTGGTGAATCCTACATCGGCATCAGCGGCATGAAGTTCGGCGTGGTCCAGTTCCTGCTGGATGTGATCAACCTGCTGCCCGCCAACACCATCGCCGTCGAGGCCTATCTGAACAATGTGCTGGTGAACACCGATTCCCTGGATATGGACGGCACGTATTCCCTGCAACTGGTGAACGGCTTCGACGAGTTGCGGCTTGTGGACGGAATGGGGGGTTCCTTCTCCATCGATGATTTCACCTACCGTGAGTGGGTCGCGCCCAACCCCAACCCCAACCCGACGCCCGAGCCTTCCATTATCGGCCTGCTGGGACTGGGGCTGCTGGGCTTGGCCTACGCGCGGCGGAGGCAGGTGGCTTGACCGGGGTGTTACCGCGACTTATGTTGAAATAAAGCTTCATCCCCCCGCGGGCGGTCGTCCGTGGGGGTTAACACTTTATTGGGGGAAAGATGATGGCAATCAAGAGAATGCTCCCGCCCATGCGGCCTCGCGCGTTGTTGTCCGCGAGCTGCGTGATGATGTTGGTGTCCGGCGGCGTCTGGGCCGATCCGGTTCAGGTCTGGGTCCAGCCCAGCGGCGACAGCTTCGCCAAGGCGTACGCGCTGCAGAACGAGGCCCGCACCTTCTTCGGCCGCGCCGAGTGCAACGCCTGTGGCACCCTCGAATACAAATGGGATTTCAGCGACGGCTCCTCCACCGGCTTTGTCGGTGCGGGTAATCCGCGTTACCTGCCCGTCGACGGCAAGTCCTTTGCCGCCTTCGGAACCCAGTGGGCCCGCCTGACCGTCCGGGAGGCCGCGAATACCGCGAATACCGCCTCGGCCCAGGTGGACCTGCAGGTCATCGCGGCGGCCAGCGACAACCTGAACCGGCAGAAGAACTCGGCCATCGACCGCGGTCTGCGCTGGATCTATCAGAACGAATATGACAACGGCGCTGGCGACAGTTCCTGGGGTGGTGGCGTCGGTTATACCGGCATGGCCCTGGTGGCCATGGAAAACCACGGCCACAACCTCCAGTCTCCGGACAGCGACATCTACAAGAAGTCGGTCCGTCAGGGCATCCAGTCCCTGCTGAATAATGCCTCGATCCAGTCCATCAGCACCCAGAAGTGCATCGGCGATCCGGAAGCCAATGATGGTGATGCCGATGCGGACGGCCAGGGCATCCTGTTCGGCTACGATGATATGTACCAGGCTTCCATCGCGGTGCTGGGTCTGGTCAACAGCGCCGACAAGGCCTTCGCCCAGTCCTATATCGTCAATACTGGTAACGGCCTCAACGGCATGAGCCTGTTCGATGTGGCCGTGGACGCCAAGGACTGGCTGGCCTGGGCGCAGAACGACGGCAGTACGGGCGCCGAAGGCACCGCACGTTCCTGCGACTATTCCGGTAGTCCCGAATATGGCTGGTTCCAGACCTTCAATCAGAATCTGAGTGTCACGGATGTTCAGGGCTGGCTTTACAACAACGGCAGTCCTCCGTTTGGCAACTCCTTCGGCCAGTTTGGCATCGACTGGGGTGATGGCACTTCCACCATCTACACGGATGTGGATGCGGAAGGTTGGGCGTCTTATTACAACGAGCCGTCCTTGAGCTACTACGGGGCAGGCCCGACCCACGACTATGCGGCCGCCGGCGATTACACCGTCACCTTCTCCTATTCCACCGATGGCGGTGCCACCAACATCAACCTTTGCAGCGTGGTGGTGACGGCCGTTGACCCCGGTGGTGCCACGGCCTGCGGCGCGGCTGAAGCCGCCATGGGCGCGGGGGGCTGGCGCTACAGCTCCAACTACGGCTCCGCCGACAACTCGGTGACCCAGTGGCCTGTGCTGGCTTTGAGCGAAGCCAAGAATCGCTGGGATATCGATGTGAACCCGGAGGTGGTCACCATGCTCAATCACTGGCTGGACTACAGCCAGTGCAGCGATGGTTCCTACGGTTATGAGGCGCCGGGAAGCTGGTGCAACTATCCCAAGGCTGCCGCCGGTCTGATCATGCTGCATTACGCCGGTCGTCCGGTGGGCGACGGCGATGTGACGAGCGTGCTGTCCTATCTGGACACCAACTGGTCCAGCAGTGGTTACGACTGGAACTTCTCCAACCACTATTCCATGTACGGCCTCTTCAAGGCCTTGAAGGTCTGGGGCATGACCACCCTGGGTGGCCGCAACTGGGAACAGGAGTACGACCAGAACCTGATCACCCGGCAGAACTCGGATGGTTCCTGGTATGACCAGGGTAGTTGGATGAATCAGTCCATGTCCACCTTCGCGGCCGTCGCCATCCTGGCGCCGGAAGTGGCTTCGTTGCCGCCGGTGGCCAACGCGGGCGGGCCGTATCCGTCCATTGCGGCCAACCAGTTGCTGCAACTGATCGGTTCCAACTCCGTGCACCAGGATCCGGCGAAGCACATCGTCAAGTACGAATGGGACTTCGACGCCTCCAACGGCATGTGGTGGGATTCCGCCGCCACGCCGCCCGCCGGGGAAGGCGCAGTGGGTATGAACACCTTCGTGTCCTATGCCGATGCCGGTTTCGACAAGGCCTATACCGTGACCCTGCGGGTGACCGACGATTCCACGCCGACTGCCGAGCACGACACGGATACCGCCACGGTGAACGTGACCTCCGGCAACGTGCCGCCGGTGCCGGTGACCAACGGGCCGTGGACCTCTCTGCCGGGCAACATGATCACCTTCGACGCTTCCGGTTCGTATGACCCGAACGCCTGCACCACGGCCGGCAACCCCGCCTGCCTGGGTGATTCCATCGCTTCTTATGAATGGGATCTGGACGGCGACGGCAACTACAACGAGGCCAACGGCGATGACGGCACTCCGGTGACGGCGGATCGCAAGATCGTGCAGAAGTCCTTCGCGAATCCCATCTCGCTGCCGGCGAAACTGAGGGTGACGGACACCCACGGTCTGCAGGCCACCTCCACCGACGCGCTGAACATCGTGTCCATCGCGCTGGTGTACGGTCAGCAGTATGAGACCTGCTTCCGTCAGGATCTCGACCGCTTCACGCAGCGCCTCGGCATCCGGGTCAAGTTCAAGAACCAGGGCAATGCCGAAGCCGAAAACGTGAAGATGACGCTGACCAAGGTGCCCAGCAACCTGACCATCCTCAAGGGCGTGGCTATGCCGACGAACCCGGACGACGATATGGATGCGGGTGAAGAGTGGACCACGGCGTGCGATCCGGTGACCAAGACCGCCGACATCGAACTGAAGCTGAACCGCCGCATCGCGCCGTCTGGCGACTGGCAGTGGAAGGCGGAATTCGACTTCAACGGTCAGCACTACACCGTGACCGGCATCCCGCCCATCGGACCGTGATCTGTTGAATAGCCTTCCGAGACAATCCGGGGGAGCATCTCCCCCGGATTGGACCCAACCAGATAAATAGGAGTCTCTACCATGGGCAAATCCATCAGCAAAGCGATCCTTGGCGCCACTCTTCTGGGTGCGCTGTCGGTGTCGTCTGCCATGGCCGCCGATCTCGTCCTCAAGGTGAACGCCGCGAAGAACTCGGTGGCGGTGACCAACACGTTGCCGGCCAAGGTGACCATGCTCTTCCTGAAGAGCGCGGACAACATGAACCTACCCGTGTTCGCCCAACTCGATCAGGGCGCCACGGTCAACGTTCCCCTGCGTTTCGTGATGCCTGCGGGTGTCACCACCGCGGTGGCGGATGTGGGGAACCAGCGCCGGTTCCTGACCGTGGAGGTCAAGTAAGCAGTAGCACCTCGCCGTACCGACAGCACAGGGGCCAGTTCCAACGCGAGTGGGGCGGGGCCCGGTGGGGGGTGTGCCGCCAGCGGTCCACCCCCCATTGTTTTTCAGGTTCTGTTGCGGCGGGAGGATGGGTGTTGGTGGCGGATGTCCAGGCGTGATGAGGGCGGGAACCGAGGCCTGGCCTATACTGTCACCGCTTCGCAAGGTGTGTTTGCATGGCTTGCCCCCACGAGAATGGAGAGAGAGTACTCATGAATGCACAAGTGTTCCCCCCGAAAATGATCATGTCCAAGGCTTTGAAGTCGAGTTGGGCTTTTGGCTTGAGTTTGCTGCTGGCGTATCCCGCCTTTGGCCAAAATCCTTCGCCCGTGCCGCAACCGCTGCCGCCGGGCACGGTCAAGCCGGTGCTCCCCCCGCCCCACCTGCAAGGCCCCAGACCCCAGCGGCCGATGCCCGAACTCCCCGTGGTCCAGAAAATCGGGCCGGGCCTGTTCGCAATCGGTGAGGTACGCCTCAACAAGGCCGCGAAAAGCATTTCCTTCCCCGCTGTCGTGAACATGAACAAGGGCATGCTCGAGTACATCCTGGTCCGCAACGGCGGCAAGACCCACGAAAGCCTGCTCAACACCACCGTCGATCCGCTCCAGGTGCACTACGCCATGCTGCTCATCGGTTCCGAGGGGACCGACCAGCCTTTGGCCAGGCAGGGGGATCCCGAGACTCCGAAGGGCAACCCGGTGGATATCGCGGTGAGTTACATCAAGGACGGAAGGATGACCACCTATCGGCCGGAGTCCTGGGTGGTGAAAAAAGTGGACGACAAGATGGTCGATGCCGGACCACTGCAGTGGGTATACACCGGCTCGACGTTCTCGAACGGCCGCTTCCTGGCCCAGGCGGAAGGTTCCGTCATCGCCATCTTCCATGACCCCGCCGCGCTGTTTGACAACGCCTCGCCAGGCGGTGAAAGCGACCGGGTCTGGTTCGCCAACGACGCTGCGGCGCCGCCCGTGGGCACGCCGGTGACCCTGACGATCAACGTGAAGAACTGAAAAACGACATAGGACACGAAATGAAAGCAAAATTCTCCGTCATTGCCGCCGCGCTCTTCCTTTCCGTTTCCTTTCTGCCTGTCTCCGCCGGCGCGGCGGACAAGGTGGTGCCTCAGACCAAGCGGGACCTGTCCCTGAAGATGGAACTCGACGCGGCCATCGGCCGGGGTTTGGGCTGGCTCGCTTCCCAGCAGAAGGAGGATGGCTCCTGGGGGCAGCAGGAGTTTCCCGCGATTTCCGCCCTGGCCCTGACCGCGTTCCAGGGGGACCCGTCCGGCAGCGCCAGGCGCAAGCATGAGGCCGGTGTGCGCAAGGGCTATGAACAGTTGCTGAAGAACGTGAAGCCCGATGGCGGCATCTATGTGGAGAAGCTGGCCAACTACAACACCTCCATCTCCCTGATGGCCCTGCTGGTCGCCAACAATCCCGAGTACGAGCCGGTGATGAAGAAGGCCCGCAATTTCCTGCTGGGCTTGCAGGATCTGCGCGACCAGGAAGCCGCCGTGTATGGCGGCGTGGGCTATGGCGGGCGCTACAAGCATTCCGACATGTCCAATACCACCCATGCCCTGGAGGCCATCCATTACACCCGCTACCTGAAGAGCGACGTGGCCAACGACCCCGAGGCCAAGGATCTCAACTGGAAGGCGGTCCAGCAGTTCATCAGCCGTTCCCAGAACCTGCCCGGTTCCAACGACCAGAAGTGGGCCAGCGACGACGCCGACAACAAGGGCGGCTTCATCTACTTCCCCGGCCACAGCATGGCCGGCGAGCAGAAGCTGGCGGACGGCCGGGTGGCCCTGCGCTCTTACGGCAGCATCAGCTACGCCGGCCTGTTGAGCCTCATCCACGCCCAGGTGGACCGGAACGATCCCCGCGTGAAGGCGGTGATTGATTGGTTGGGCAAGAACTACACCCTGGAGGAAAACCCCGGCATGGGTGCCGAGGGCCTGTTCTTCTATTACCAGTACATGGCCAAGGCCCTGTCTGCCGCCGGCATCGACGCGCTGCCCCTGAAGGACGGCAAGACGATCAACTGGCGCCAGGAACTGGCCAAGCGCCTGCTCAACCTGCAGAACCCCGACGGTTCCTGGGTCAACAACAACGGTCGCTGGATGGAGAAGGACCCGATCCTGGTCACCAGCTACGCCGCCATCACCCTGGAAATCCTGTATCGAGGCCTCTGAGCCAGCCTTGGAACACGCCATGCACGTCATCCAGCAACGATTCACGGTCAGCTTCAACTTCCCGGTCATCTTTACCCGGGATGTCTTCGATCCGGCGAATCCCGCCTTGGCGGACGTCATGGCCGGCGGCGGGCATGCGCGCAACAAGGCGGTGGTGGCAATCGACAGCGAGGTGGTCCGTCTCAATCCCGGCCTGCTCGAGCGGATCCGGCAGTACGGCGAAGCCCACAAGTCGGCGATGGAGTTCGTCGCCCCACCTTTTGTGGTGCGGGGCGGCGAGGTATGCAAGCATGATCCCGTCGAGGTGGAACGCATCCATGCCCTCGTCGAGCGGCATAAGATCTGCCGCCATTCCTTCATTGTCGCCATCGGTGGCGGCGCGGTGCTGGATGCCGTGGGATATGCCGCCGCCACCGCCCACCGGGGCGTTCGCCTCATCCGCCTTCCCACCACGGTACTGGCCCAGAACGACGCGGGGATCGGCGTCAAGAACGGGGTCAACGCGTTCGGTCGGAAGAACTTCGTGGGTACCTTCGCGCCTCCCTTCGCGGTCATCAATGACATCGAGTTTCTCCGCACCCTGCCGGAACGGGACATGCGGGCCGGCATCGCCGAAGCGGTGAAGGTGGCCCTCATCCGCGACCGGGAGTTTTTCGACTATCTCTATGAAGCCCGCAACGGGCTCGCCGCCTTCGCGCCGGAACCCATGGAGCGGATGATCCGGCGCTGCGCCGAGCTCCATCTGCAACATATCGCCACTGCCGGCGACCCCTTCGAAAGCGGATCGTCCCGCCCCCTGGATTTCGGCCATTGGGTCGCCCACAAGCTGGAGGAGTTGTCGGGCAGCGAGATCAAGCACGGCGAGGCGGTGGCCATCGGCATTGCCCTGGATTCCCTCTATTCCCAGCTGATCGGCCGCTTGGGAGAACTGGATGTGTATCGCATCCATACCTTGCTGGAAACACTGGGGTTTTCCCTCCATCACCCGGCTTTGTCCTGGCTGGATGTGGAGACGGCGCTGGGCGAGTTCAGGGAGCATCTGGGCGGCGAGTTGTCCATTCCGCTGCTGGAAGGGATAGGCAAGAAGATCGAGGCTCACCAGATCGACGCCGGATTGATGAAACGATGCGTTGCCCACTTGACGGAGCGTGCCGCCGGCAAGGAATCCGAGGATGGCCGCCGGGTTTCAGCGGCTCGCTCATCTGGCAAGGCTGCGGCCGGGCGCCAGTCCGGCTGATCCACGATTCACCCGCATCGATTTCCACGCCTTCGCGGCGGCGGAAGGAATAACGAGGACACCATGAACGATGCCGCGAACATCTTGATACGGGAATGGCTTGCTAGCCGATCGTCCGGAGAAGCCCGGTCCTGGCTATACGGACAGATCGAAAAAGTCCTTGCCGACCAGGGGGATCGTGCCCTCCAGATTGCTTTTGGCCTGATACCCAGGCGCTTGGGCAAGGCTTCAATGAACCTTACCGCCGAGGAACTCGACTCGGCGCGGACAGCGGTCGACGGCTGGTCCCCCCTGTCCTGGACCGTGGCCGACGCGGCCCGTGCCCTGTTGTTGTCATCCCTTCCAGGCCGGAATCCGGATTTCGCGCCCCGCTTCCGGGCGCTGTGCGCGACCGCCGAGGTGTCCGAATCCATTTCCCTCTATCGCGGCCTGCCCCTCTACCCGGAGCCCGAGAGTCTGGAGCCCCAGGTCGGCGAGGGGCTGCGCAGCAACATGCGCGACGTGTTCGAGGCCATCGCCCATCACAACCCTTATCCCCGGCAGTATTTCGACACCCACCGCTGGAACCACATGGTGCTGAAGGCACTGTTCGTGGGTTCCGCCCTGGCCCCCATCCAGGGGCTCGACGCCAGGGCCAACGCGGAACTCGCCCGCATCATGCTGGATTTCGCCCACGAGCGCCGCGCCGCCGGCCGCCCCATTCCCCATGAGATCTGGCGCTGTGTCGGTCCCTTCGCCCAGGGCGAGGCCCTCGCCGACCTGGAGCGCGTGCTGACCAATGGTGGCCCAATCGAACGCAAGGCGGCGGCGCTGGCCCTCGCCGCGAGCCCCGATCCCGCCGCCCCCGCCATCCTTGCCGGCGCGGCCGACCTGGCGGCGGACATCGCCCACGGCCGCCTGGCCTGGAACACCTTGTCCTGACCAGGATTTCCATTCCTCGTCGTCTGCCTGGAGAACGAACACCATGATGCTCATCGATCCCCACGCCCACATGATTTCCCGCACCACCGACGACTACGAGGCCATGGCGGCCTCCGGTGTCGTGGCGGTGATCGAGCCCGCCTTCTGGCTGGGACAGCCCCGCACCAACGCGGGCTCGTATCTGGACTACCTGTCCTCCATCGTCGGTTTCGAGCGTTTCCGCGCCAGCCAGTTCGGCATCCGCCATTACTGCACCATCGGCCTCAATTCCAAGGAGGCCAACAACGAGGAACTGGCCGAGGCGGTCATGGAGTTGATTCCCCGTTTCGCCCTCAAGGAAGGCGTGGTGGCCATCGGCGAGATCGGCTACGACGAGCAGACCCCTTTGGAGGACAAGTATTTCCGGCTTCAACTCGAACTGGCCAAGGAACTGGACTTGCCGGTCATGATCCACACGCCCCATCGCGACAAGAAGAGCGGGACTTCCCGCTCCATGGACGTTTGCGTGGAACATGGCCTGGACCCCGCCAAGGTGGTGATCGACCACAACAACGAGGAGACGGTCCGGGAAGTGCTGGACCGGGGCTTCTGGGCGGCCTTCTCCATCTATCCCAGCACCAAGATGGGCAACGCCAGAATGGTGGAGATCCTGCGCCAGTACGGCGCCCGCAACGTGATCGTCGATTCCGCCTGTGACTGGGGCATCTCGGAACCCCTGGCGGTGGCCAAGACCGCGCGACTGGCCCTGCAAAGCGGGATATCCGAGGATCAGGTGCGGCTGGCCTGCTACCAGAACGCCCTCGCCGCCTACGGCCAGAGCGGGCAGATGAAGGAGGAGGACTGGCTCGACCGGGCGCCCATCGACCAGCGCGCCGTCTACGAGGGCAATTCAATCCTGCGCGGCGGCAGGGAGCCCGTGGTGGAGAACCCCAAGAACCGGCGTTCGATGGATGATCTGATCATCGAATGATGGCCGCCGGAGCGCCGCGCCTGGTGGCGCCTGACGCGGCTCGGGATGGGGCCTCAGGTTTAGAATGAGGCCTGCCGATATGAGTCCTTGCCGGCCTGGCCGGCTTTTCCCGGAACCCTCAGGAGCATCAGCATGAGTGCCCCCTACAGCCCCATGCGGGCGATAGACATCCTCGACCTCTATTTCATCGAAAACCGTTCACGCCTCCTCGACATCGCCTCCTTCCTGGACCGCATCGACCGCCACGAAGGCGCCGAGGAAGCGAAGGCGGACTACCGCTACCGGGCTTTCGAGCAGATCATCGAACTGCTGCGCCAGCCCGGCGGCGGCCGCACCAAGGCCATCCAGGTCGCCCTCAGCGATCCCACCACCGAGCCTTTGGAGAGCGCCTTGGGGCTCAAAGCCTGGGGCGCCTGGAAGGGAGACGGGAAATGAAAGTCATCGATCCCCACATCCACATGATCTCCCGGACCACGGACGACTATATGAAGATGACCATCAGCGGCATCCATACCGTCTGCGAGCCGGCGTTCTGGGCGGGTTTCGACCGGGGTTCCGCCGTCAGTTTCCGCGACTATTTCCAGCATCTGACTGCTGTGGAACCCGCCCGGGCGGCCCGTTTCGGCATCCGCCATTACTGCTGGATCGGCCTCAACTCCAAGGAGGCCGAGGATCTCAAGCTCGCCGACGAGGTGCTCGCCTTCATCCCCGAGTTCCTCGACCGCCCCAACGTGCTCGGCCTGGGCGAGATCGGCCTCAACAAGAACAGCCGCAACGAGATCGCGGTGCTGGAAAAGCATCTGGAGATCGCCGTGGCGCGCAACGAGATGATCCTGATCCACACGCCCCACCTGGAGGACAAGCTCAAGGGCACCCGCATCATCATGGACATGATCCGTTCCGAGCCTCGCATCGATCCCAACCGGGTGCTCATCGACCATGCCGAGGAGCACACCATCGGCGAGATCAAGGACAACGGCTTCTGGTTCGGCATGACCCTTTATCCCAACTCCAAGGGCAGCCCGGAACGGGCCATCGACGCCGTGGAGATCTACGGCACCGAGCGGCTGTGCATCAACTCCTCCGCCGACTGGAGCGTGAGCGATCCGCTTTCCACCCTGAAGTGCGCGAACGAAATGCGTCGGCGGGGCCATCCGGAAGAAATGATCAACCAGGTGTTCTACGAGAATCCCAAGCGCTTCCTGAGCCAATGTCCGAA
>WBZL01005062.1_pt1 | contig 11081 bp, 11 predicted proteins | sample 5204291 | NCBI WGS metagenome assembly WBZL01 (sample SAMN12344345, study PRJNA552823) | activated sludge metagenome | biome: Activated sludge suspended growth; feature: Nitrification reactor; material: Wastewater; isolation source: activated sludge from nitrification reactor of wastewater...
GTTGTGGCTCGGGGGCTGGTTGAACCACGACATTGCGCGGAGTGAACGGCACCACATTTGCCGTCCGTGGTGGTGGGAGTGGGCTCATTTCGGCCAAGATATCTCGCACGGCCTGTTTTGCGCATCGTGGCAAATCAATTTGCAATGCCTTGAGTTGATGTCCCACTTTCCGCAAGAAAGTACCGTCGCTGCCCGGTGAGGCAAGCCATACGCTCATTGCCTTGTCGGCAATTTTGCCAATGGCATCTTCCAAACTGATCGTGACATTTTTCGCTTGAAGTCGAGCCCGCAAGACGACTGCAACGTCGGCAATATGGCCGCCAAGCGGCTTGGCAAGCTCCATGGGAATCGGGGCGGTAGGCCGTCCGATGTACGTTTTACCGTAGTGCCGGTCATAAGCATTGAGCAAAGCCATCCATCCCTGGCTTTCCGCTGGATCCAAATGACCAATCAAAGAAATGGGGGGGCCCTGCCGATGTCCCGGATCCCCCACTTCTTGGTTATGGACATCAAGAACAGAGATACCCGGATCGTTGGCCACTTTGGCTAGGGGTCGAGCTTGACCATTTGGCCTTGGGTTCTGGCCACTTTGGCTAGGGGTCGCAATACGGAGTTTCATTTCCTCCGTCGCTGCGTTCCCCTTGTAGGTAAGCAGAATGAGGACAGGCGCATTCGCTTCATCGTCTCGGTAAGGAAGCGGAAAATTGAGATTCGCTTGCTCGAGCGCCAACGCCGCCCAGGTCATGGGGGTTTTTTGGATCCACCCTTCGTCCTCCAGCTCGTCGAGGTGACGCTGGACGGTACGTTTCGGTGTCTTGGACTGCAACGATATCGAACGGAGGCTGTGCCATGTCCGTCCCATGGGGTAGCTCAAATCCCACAATGCAAGCAAGACTGCACGAAGCTTTCCAGGGGGGCCATTTGTCCCGTTGACGGTCTTTAGATAGGCTTTTTTCCAGGCCGCTGTGGCGATCTTGTCTTCACGCTCGCGGACCCCGTCCGCAAGTGATTCTGCACACGTCATTTGTCCCGCTCCAAGAATGCCCGTGATCCAGCACGGGGCACGACCGCTTTGAAACGAAACCTCGTGATCCAGCACAGAAGTTCCGTTGGGCCCACCCTCGACCAGGACGGCAAGGTTCTGCAACTGGTTTTGTTGACGTGGAGATCTCGCGATCTGTTTTGTCGACAAAACATTCGAACAAAACAATGGAAGGGCGCCCGCAATTATTTAGGGCCTTGACTTCGAACGGAAGATGTGCTTGGGGGGGGAATGCATGACGTCGGCGACGGTCTCGATCAAGACCTCTTGGACCTTGTGAGTCGGCTTGAAACCGCGTGTCTTCTCGACGCTGCAGAGCCAGGGACGCTCGAGCGATTGACACCTGTACGCTCTGCTGTCTTGCGAGAACCAAGCACCAAGCAACTCGTGCACGTTGCTCGTGCAGCAGCGATCGTTGTTGGTCGACTGGTAGCGACGAGTCGTCAAAATGTCGGTGACGTGCGCAACGTCATCGAGTCGTTTGCGTCGGATCCGATCACGGGTTTGTCCGCGCTACCGCGCATCGTCGGCCGCTCCGGAGTGAAGCTTGCTGTTCGTCGAGAGCAACAGCTTTCGCGCTTGTTGACGTGTGAGGCAACATCGTCGGGAAGTCTTCAAGTGACTGCTGAAACGGGCGACACGCTGGCTCGTGTGAGAGTGTTGGGGCAACTTGTGATCGGTGTCGTTGCCGCCTTGGCCTCCGCGTTGGGAACACTTGCGAGGCTTCAAGGGTGGGATGCAGGTGAACTGATGCAGCTCGTGCAAACGGCTCACGATGGAGTGCGTGCAGGGGAGGAAGCAGCACATGAGGAAACGCGGACCAAACGGACCAAACGATGATGAAATGCTTGCCGCAGTGCTCGCCTGCTTGCCTCCTGAAGCACTTGCGGAGTTGCTCGCAGCCGACACTGTTGCCACGGATGTTGGAAGCGATGACCTTGACGGACTCGTGGAAGACTCCGCACATCTACGCCGTGAGCTGGGTTTGCCGCCACCACGTAAGAAGTGACGCAATTGTCGCGGCGCACGCCCGAGTTCCTAATGTACTAGACGGACAAACTTTTGTCCGATGAGCGGAACAGAGCTTTGTTGCGAGCATTGTGCTAGACGGACAAACGTTTGTCCAACTGGCATCATTCGTCCGGAACAACTCTCAAGTGCGACAGCCTGTCTTTTGGTGGTTTGACGCCACGCCCGTAGTTGAGAAGTCGAACAAGAACCTCGACGATGTTGTGTGGTCCGAGGTCAATCCCGTGTTCCCGTGCGAGGCGACGCGCTTCACCTGGAACGACAAACCCATCTTTCTCTCGGATGTATTCGTCGCGGAGCTGCTTCACAACCCCCAAATCAAGGCGCGTTCGCATCACGATGTCCGGCACGTCGATGCCTGCTTTGATCATGTCAAAGACAACAGCGTCCCTCCGTTGACGTCGGGCAAACCTCACGTCAGAGCCTGTTTTTCCCACGAGTGCTGCAACATGCGCCTCGTCGTAGACCACTTTCACCGCAGGTCCGCTTTGGCGGCCCTTCTTGGGTTGTTCGTATCCAACCGTTGCGGCATCGAATGCTTTGAGTTTGCCCCTTTTCTCCAGTTGCCGGAGACGATCGGCGCTGATTTTGAATTTTTGCTCGGCATCCGCACGTGAAATGAACATGGACAATACCCCCCGAGGTAGTGTGGATATCCACAATTAAGCCCACGAATTCGTTGATATTATCAATGCCTCGTTGCCGGAGTCCACTATGGAAATCCACCAATACCTCGTGGCGCCCGATGTGGACGGCCCGGACAAATGCTGTGTATCCCTCGACGCATGGCAGACACGGACAAGCTCACGGAACGCAGTGTCAGAGAGTTGTTGGCGACTGCGCGCGACAAACTCCTTCGGAGCGAGCGCGCCAAGGAGTTGCTCAAGACCGCCACCGCCAAGGCCAAGCAAGAAAGCTTGGTGATTGCCTACAACGTCCTGGCGACCGTCGAGGTTGTCGGAATGGCGTTTGGCATGGGCTACATTCGGGGCTATTACGGCGAAAAAGCGGCCATCATGGGTTTGCCCGTGGACGCCGCGACGGGCCTACTTCTTCACGGGGTTGCCTACGGGTTGGGGTTTGCTGGGGGCAAGGTCGCAGGGTTCGTCGCGTTCAACCTGCATAACTTGGCCAATGGCGCACTCGCGACGTGGGCCTCGGCCACGGGCGCTGAAATGGGACTCAAAAAGCGGCAAGGACCGCAGCCACAGCCACAGCCGCAAGAAGTCCCAGCACCGCCAGCTCCACCACAACCGCTCGCGGCAGGCGATCAAATGGCACAAATGGCTTGGAATTCCTGGGGCAAACCAATGTCGGCAGGTGATCAAGTGGCATTTGGAGCTGCGCCCCAATTGCCGCCCGCGCAAATGGCTTGGAATCCTTGGGGTGCAATGCCCCAACAACAAGGCAATCCTTGGGGCGCAATGCCCCAACAGCAGGGCAATCCTTGGGGCGCAATACCTCAACAACAGGGCAATCCGCTGACCCAAGAAGAATTGGCAGCAGCAGTGGCATGGCAACAGCAACCCGCTGCCGCATGAGGCTTCGCACGATTGAGCAATTTGCCGGCCAGCGAAAGCATGGTCGGATGCAAAAACGTTTTACCGGGAGAAATCGAGATGTTTCGTCAACTTCGTCAACAACGCTATCACGACCTCGGCGAAATCATCGTGAGCACGTCTGGCCTCGATTTGCTGACAGGCTCCGATGATTTGGATGACGTCCTTTCTTCGGGCAGCAGCGATCTTCTATTCGGTGGCAATGAGTTGTTTTTCGGGACCGACTTGCTCTTCGGTGCAGGTGCAGATGTCGATGCCCTGTCGCTCTTTGGCGCCGACAACGATCCTGATATCGCGGCACTTGCCAGCGTCATTTCCGGAAGCGATGATTTGAGCGATTCTATCGACATTGCCGGGGCCATGGAGATCATCGGCGCGACCGGTAATGGAGGGGCGGCGGCAAAGCGTCAGGCCCTCGGAAAAGCGCTGGCCCGCAAAAAGAAGATGATGCTGCTGAAAGGCTTGATTGCGCAGCAAAAGAAAGCAACCGCGCAACGACGCCTGCAGGGCCTCGCAAACGTCGGAATTCAGCCGACGCTTGCTGTTGAAAAGGGATACACGAAGGCGCGGCGATTCCCATTTGGTTTGCAGGCGGATGGGGTGACCCCGGCGGGCGCACCAGGGAGCGTGACGCGAAGGCCGCAAACACCCATCAAGGTGCAGCGTCTCGTCATTCCGTCATTCATTGCACCCGCGTTCGTGATTACCGACGTAAAGGTCGGCAAAGACAGCCAGCTCGTTGGAAGTGACCCGATTCCCGCAATCACGTTTGCCGAGAATGCGGTCGCGGTCGAACTGACGGGCGATACCGCAAATGTGGGTCACGACGTGACCATTGCATTTGCAAATATTTCCGGTGCGCCGCAGCAATTCCGGGCCGTGATCATCGGCGCAGCGGTGGAGTGACGAAAAGCGGGCAGCAGCCTTGTTCCCCATTCGCAACTTTCGGAGGGCAGGGTCATGTACAGCGTCACGTTCCGCGCGAGTGCATCGTTTGAATCGGGCAACGAGGCGGTATCGAACATGGTGCTCGAGGCGCTCCTCGAATGCTTGGTTCAGATAAACGTCGCGTTAATGAGGTCGCAAAGGTTTCCTGATCTATACAGCACACGCGTGCGGTACAGGCAGGAACCGCTCGGGGATGAGAATTGGCGTGATGCTGCCATTGTATTGCAGACTGGATTCGGCGATTGCGAAGATCTTGCGGCCTATCGCGTCGCCGAGCTGCGCGTCAAATATGGGATACATGCCCGGTGCATTTTCCGTTGGAAAACCTTCGAAGTAGAGACGAAGGCGGGAAAGCGTCGGGTCAAATTGTACCATATTTTGGTCGGTTTCGCGAAGAATGGGGTGCTGTTCATTGAGGATCCTTCAAAGCGACTTGGTATGCCTTCGCATGCACCAGAGCAAACGATGGGGCTGGGATGAAAATGGGCGGAGCATTATTCGGAATTCTGGCTGTATTGGGGTTGCTTGGTGCCGCAGCTTTTGCAGCGGGCAAATCCGAGGAAACGCCGCCCAAGTTGCCTTCGCCGTCGCCAAAGCCAGCTCCGCCTCCGCCGCCCCCGCCGCCCCCGGCACCAAAGCCGCCCCCGCCAGCCGCGCCGTGGCCTCCAATGCCCCTGCCAATCCCGTTTCCATTGCCACAGCCACCGTGGCCCGAATGGCCGGAAAAGAGCCCCGGTTTGCCGCAGCTTCCTGGTGGTAACAACAACTCGACAGAAGTTGCGCCAGATGGCACCAAAGTCTTTCGCCAGGATTTGTTGCCCCAATTGATTCCTCTCCTCGACAACTACGGCGTCGAGCCGGTCGAGGGGAACCCATTGAATGTAAAATTGGTTCCGAGAACGCAACCAAATCACGTAACGGCGCGCCAATGGACCGAGGCGTACGGACAATATGCCGTAGCTGCCGTGGAATGGCTGGGGTCTGCCCACGAACCAAAGTTTCTTCGAGCCGTGGCACCACAAGATGCGAAAGCCGTGGCGCCACCGAATGGTTTTTACGCGATTCTCACCGGGCCGGTTTTCGTTGCAATGCCGCAATGGCCAGGAATGCCCGGGCCGATGCCACAGCCGGAAATGCCAAAGCAGCCAACTGGACTCGAGGAGTTGCCGCCGGACGCCCGTGCGAAAGTCGAAGCATTGCTTGCGGGAACCAATGCGACCGCAATGGACCAGGTGGCAAACGACCTCGAATCACAAGGCTATACACGTTCCGCAGATGTCGTGAGAAAACGAGCGGCGGAAGTGCGTCTTGCAGCGAGCGTCTCGAATACGACTGCGGGCAAGACGTACACCGTGCGCGGCCCCGAATTGCCGTCACAGGTCGCTGCCTACTATACCGGGGACGGTAATCGTTGGCGCGAGCTCGTCGAAACAAATCCGGACCTACGCATTCGCAAGAACGGCACGATTGAATACCTGACGCCTTGGAAGGCCGGGATGGTAATCGTTTTGCCGAAAACGTGGGACACCAAAAAGCCTCCGATGCCCATTAAAGCGGGCACGACTGACCAAGGTAATCAACAATTGGCTCAAATGCCCCCGCCGAAATAGTGGAGAAGCGCCATGGAGACCATTGTCTACATTAAACGCGAAAATCAGAACCCCATCCCGGTGCGATTAAGAACCATTCGTCAAAATGGGCAATGGCTCGCGGTCGCCGAGATTCAAACCAAAACGGGACCGGTGCGGCTTACGGCAATGGCTGCCGAAAAGACGGTCGCCGATCTTGTGAAACGTGGTGTTGCCAAACTACCGCCCGAGATGGCCACAGGGGCTGACGTCTTTTCGAGCATCGCCAAGCTCACGCAAAGTCAGGCCGCTCAAAACGTGTTGAAACAGGCTCAAAACGTCGTGAAGCATCCTTTGTTCATGACTGCTCTGTCATTCATACCGGGATTCGGTCCGGCAATGCAGACCATGAACAAAGCAACGAATGCAGTCAAAGCCGCTCAAAATCTCATGGGCCGAGCGCGTCAGGGTGATCAAAAGGCTCAACAAAGCGTCAACGTTATTGCGAATTCGGCCAGGAAAGGGTCGAAAAAGGGTTCGGTGCTCATGGCGCTGCTGCAAGCAGCAGATGGCGCGATTCGCATGTTGTCGGCTGGTAACGAGACCCCCGCGGTGGAGGTGAACGATATTGCAGCGCAGTTTGGCGCTGGTTCGTGGACACCGCCGTGGCCATCGGCGCAGAATTCGGGGAACTCGTGGACGCCGCCATGGGGCAACCCACCCGCAGCGCAAACGTCACCAGCGCAACTGCCGCCGCAAAGCGCCCCGCCTGCACAAGCGCAACCTGGCCAGTGGCCTCCCCAGAACTGGCCCGCACAACCTGGCCAATGGCCTCCCCAGGGCTGGCCTACGCAACCTCCACCCCCGGCCCCGACCTGGGGGCAGTGGCGGCCGCCTGTCCAAGCGAATCCGCAACCCCAACCCTACTACCCCTATCCGTGGCCGTGGTTCCCGCGGACCACGCCGAAGTGCTAGCGAACCATTAGGAGGAAGCCATGCCGCAGAGATACGGAGCACAGGTGGGCATTGCGATAACAGGCAATTACATCATCCCTGGCAGAGGCTTTACAACCTACTTGGAACGCCTTGAAGCAGGGATCTTCGTGCTGAGATTGGATGCCGGTTTGCGTGATACTGAGTATTCCGTCGGAGCGCAAGTCATCAACCCTCCTTTGGGAAAGTGGGGCATCTCGACGTGGAAGGTCATGGATCCACCGGCCCCCCGTCCGCCTGGGTCTTATTTGGTCGTGGTTACCACGAAAGACGGCGTGAAAACGGACATCGATTTCGACGTCACTGCTGTGACGTTCAACTAGGAGAAACTCATGATTGGGTGCACCGTTGATGGAAGTATCAATCCAACCATCCTGGGAACGCGGGGAATCAATAAGATTCCCAATCGCATTGGCATCGGGGTGGTGGAACTGACCCTCGATCAGCCCATGGCGGCACACGAGTATTCGGCACAGGCCACGATTTCCGAAGCTTTGCCGGGCGCCGATTCGACGATTACCCTGACCAAGTCGCTTGTCGGTGCAACGGCGAAGATCACGGTCAAAACATTTGCAGCGGGCGTTCCGGCCGATCTTGATTTCGACGTGACCGCTATACGCTACACGCAAGGTTGATTGTCTGGGGGATCCGTCAATGGCAAACGACGACGTTCTTGGCCTAAATGACGGAGTTCATAATGGGGCTTCGGAAAAACTCGATCCTGCCCAGACCGAACCCCAAATCATACTTGCGACCAAAGGTGGTTCGAATGTGTCACCAGCGCTTGTCACGATTCAATGCAGCCTGGAAATAACTCAGCCACAGACGCCACCCGCTTCGGTTATTGGTGTGCAAGGCTTTTTGGATTGGGGCATCAACGGATGCAGCCACGTTGCGAAGTTTGATTGGCTGCAAGGTTGTTCATTCACCTTGACGGCCACTTCATTCAAGGTTCGGGCAAAACTTCGCAATGGGATAAATCCAGGCACGTATGTGAAGGCTGGCGCGTCGGTCGCATACGGCTCCAAGCCAGTTGTGCCATTGCAACTTTCAAGTGACTACGTGCCGTTGCCAGAAGCGGGAAGTACCATTCTGGACATTCCAGCTTGGGCCACCCACGGTCTCTTGGTGGTGGTGCCATTCCAAACGTTGCTTTTGCGGGCTATTCGGGTGGAAGCGCTAACGTTCACGAACTTGGTTCGGTACGACGTGCGACCAGGTGATTGCACGGAAGCAAGTCGATTTCCACTTTCGTTTGACGTCCAACGAGTTCGAGTGACCAATGAATCGGAGGAAAATGCCACGATTGCCATCATCTGGAGGCTAACGTTATGAACGTGGGTGGCTTTCAGCTTGCGGTCGTTGCTGGTCCTGAGCGGGACCGGCAAATCGTGGGAATCGTCGTCGAGCGCAGTGGTGCCATTGATTGGGGATGGGTTCAGGTCCCACTCGAAAACAATCGAGGCCATTTCCTCGTTGCAGGGGATTATTTTGCTATTGGTAATAAGTCCGATTGGTGCCGAATCCCGGTCGGAGGGCCTGCGGCGCAGATCATCGCAGACCAATTCAACGCGCTTTTGCCGACGGCATTCATGGTGGATTTGATTTGGCGGTTTCGGTCGACAAAGCTATCGCCTCAACCTTTCAAAGATTTGGCAGGAATGACTTTGACGAGGCGCTTCGTCGAGCATAACGCAAATATCGAGCGCCAGCGACAGGGGCGGCAAGGGCTCGTGGTCGGTCATAAAAAGGATTTGATTGTATCCAATCGACTGGAGCTATTCCCGAGTGCTGTTTGTATTTATGGGTGGCATCAAAGCAACGGGCAACCAATTCAACCCGTATCGACAGCTCACAGACAATGGTGGTATTCGGACTATTCGCACGGTTGCCGCTTCGTGAAAAAGGAAATGGTTCTAGACGGTCAAACCGTCGATGTCGAAAAAGTATTGCGTGACCCCCAGGTTGCGCACGTACTAACCGGCGGCAAACCCTATGCAGCACGCACAAAGTCCAGCAAAGACACAGTCGACGACTCAATTCTGCGGGTAACTCGTTACAACACCACGCTGCTTCGGAATGGCGAAACGGCGGCGCAACATGAGCCACCTGGTGGTTCCGCTCGAGCGCCCGTTCCGGAGTCGGACTTGGGTTTGCGTGCACTAAACTGGTGTCGACAAGAGCTTGCGTCAGGCGTGCGCGAAGAACCAATGGGCTCGAATGCAGGCCCACGCATAGCTCAATATTTTGCGCCCGCGAGACGTCGGGCTACGGGACAAACTCTTGGCATCGACAAGGGCGATTGGTGTGCGGTAGCGCAAAGCGCTGCGCTTGCCGCAGTCATCGGTCCAAATGAACCTGTACCGCACGGGTATCGAGCAGCGGTCTGGGAGCTCGAAGACGACGCAAAAGAATCGAAAGCGTGGGTTTCTGCCGCCGACATTCGTTCGGGCAAATATACGCTGCGTCCTGGTGACCTCGTGGTTTGGACACGCGGCCAGGCCGGAAGTCGACTCGGGCATGTGTCACGCGTTGAAACGCCTCCAGATGCCAATGGCGAGATGGTCACAATTGGTGGGAATGAAAATAACGCTTGGACGCGTCGAACTCGCAACATCAAGGAAGCGGAGTTCCGCGGAGCCATCAAATATCGTGATTTCATTCGTGTCGACTTCGGAGCGATGAAGGCACCAACACGGGCGCTTCCACCAGCGATTCCGATCACGCCGAGCGCGCAACACGTCCAGCAGAAACCTGAATCGGTTTTGCCCGACAAAGTGCTGACGAACGAGGGATGGCTCCAATTTGAAGACGAGTATCTTCCGCGTGTGGTCACGGGTGAAAATGGCCGAGCACACCTTGAGGCGCTCAAAGCGCAGGCTATCGCCTCCCGCACGTATTGCCTACGCGCAATGCAGGACGACCCGAAACTCGGACGCACGACTCCTATTGTCAATTCGCAGAAATTCCAAGTATTTGCAAAGACACCGCTCACACAATGCGTCGACGCGGTGAATGCGACTCGTGGAATGGTTGCGAAATACGCCGGTCGCTTCATTATTGCAAATTATGTTGCAGGTGCCATTTGGAAAGATGGCAAGCCAGGTTCGGACCCGACAAACACCGAGAAATGGGTCACGTACAATGAAGGTCGAACCGGGCCCTCGGTCCAACCAACACGATTGTCGAGTATCAAACGCCCAGACAATCGCGGATGTATGAGTCAAAACGGCGCCGATTGGCTCGGGCGAAACGGCCGGAGCTACATCGACATATTGCGATATTTCTATGGCGCCGACATTGAAATCTCAGGTCGCACAAGCGAGTTTGTCCCGATAAGTCAACCCAGAAAGGAAGCAGTCATGGCCACAACGCAAATGCCGATCTACAGCCAACAGCAATGGAGTGCGCCAAGGCGTGCGCCCGCGGCGGCACGAAGGCCGTCCGGAATCGAAGCGCTTGCAATGTCGGTCGGTGCTTCACGGCCCACCCAAGTCACGGCCACTGGTTGCATCGGTTCGAACAAGCAGGGAGAAAAGGGGGGGGCCGCGCCGCCGCCCCAGAATATTTATGCAGGTTATGGCGCTTGGCCGCACGGCGGAGCGCAATGGGCTCATGGGTATGGTGTGGGGCAACCTCAACTGATGCCGGCAGTCGGTGGGGATCAGGTCCAAATCGTTCTAACGGAAATCAAACCGGAAATGGAAGCAACGAATGCGCGCGTAAAGACGTACTTTGGCCCGGAGGACTCATTGTTCAAGCAATGGAGCGACTACTTCAGTTCGTACCAAGTCTTTGTCGCTCGGAACTTTTTCGATACGCCGCTACGCGAGGCCGACGCACTCCAGCGGGCGTACAAATACCGAGACGGACTCAATGACTGGAACTACATTATCGGCGTTCGGATGAACCAAAGCCCGAACGCTTACGAGGGCAAAGTGG
>WBZL01005063.1_pt1 | contig 11080 bp, 12 predicted proteins | sample 5204291 | NCBI WGS metagenome assembly WBZL01 (sample SAMN12344345, study PRJNA552823) | activated sludge metagenome | biome: Activated sludge suspended growth; feature: Nitrification reactor; material: Wastewater; isolation source: activated sludge from nitrification reactor of wastewater...
AGCTCCGGGGCCCCGACGTCGTCTCGGTCATCCTGCTCCTGGGCCTGCAGGGTTCCGGCAAGACCACGACCGCGGCCAAGCTGGCCCACCACCTAAAGGGGAAGGGCCGGAAGGTGCTCCTGGCCGATAAAATACTCGAGTACGATCGGTGCCGTGTCGTGCGACGTGAGCGTGCCGTCGAGAGCTACCGAGCTTTGTGTGCTCAGTGTCTGTTTGGCGTTTTCTTTCAGTTCGGCGTCGGTGCCGTTGTAAAAACTGACGAGGATCTCGAGCAGGTCGGACTGCGGCAGCGGCAGTATGCCGCGTGACGCCGCGATGCACGCCGGACGCGGGGCTGTACCCTCGACAACAGATCGGACTACCGGATTACTTGAATGCACCCCAGAACTCATAAGAAGTCGGAGAATCTAGTCTATTAACCGTTTAATTTTTACTTGGAGGGTACCGCGTGAAAACCCAATTTATTTTATCACAACCGGTAAGAAATTTGACTAACCTTACTGCTTAACATAGTTTAGAGTTTCGGCGCATCGTTTTTCCACGTGATTTTGCCCGGCGCCGCAGCACAATAGACCGGACCTATTTATTTACACAATGATCAAAGACGAATTTGAATTACTGATCAAGGACCGACGCGCCCGTATCGGCGTCATCGGCCTCGGCTATGTTGGATTGCCGCTTATCGTAGAGTTTGCGTTGAAAGGCTTTGACTCGATCGGCTTTGAGGTCGACGCCAAAAAGGCCGCTCAGGTCAACGCCGCCGACTCGTACATCGTCGATGTGCCGAGCTCGGACCTGCAAAAGTGCGTCGGTTCCGGCAAACTGACGGCGACGACCGATTTTGACCGGCTCGCCGAGTGCGATGTGATCATCATCTGCGTACCGACGCCGCTGCGAAAGACCAAGGATCCGGATATGTCGTATATCCTGACCGCCGGCGGCGAGATACAGCGATCGCTCCGCCGCGGGCAACTCATCATCCTCGAGTCGACCACTTATCCCGGCACCACCGACGAAGTGCTGCAGCCGATGTTTGAGGAAAAGGGTTTCGAACTGGACAAGGATTTTTTGCTCGCATTCTCGCCCGAGCGGGTCGATCCGGGCAATCCGCAGTTTCAGACGCACAATATCCCGAAGGTTGTCGGCGGTTGTTCTGACGATTCGACGGCGATCGCCGCGATGCTATACGGCCAGATAGTTGAGAACGTCTTTCCGGTCTCGTCAGCACGGGTCGCCGAGGCGGCAAAGCTCTGGGAAAATACGTTTCGCGCGATCAACATCGGTATGGCCAATGAGATGGCCAAGCTCTGCAATGCTCTCGGCATCGACACATGGGAAGTGGTCCGTGCGGCCGCGACCAAGCCCTTCGGGTTTATGCCGTTCTATCCCGGCCCGGGCATCGGCGGCCACTGCATCCCGCTCGACCCGCATTATTTGTCGTGGAAGGCCCGGCAGCACGGATTCGATTCGCAATTCATCTCACTCGCCGAGCAGATCAACTCGACGATGCCTAATTACGTCGTCGAACTCGCGACCGAGGCCCTGAATGCGGATAAAAAGGCCGTCAACGGCTCGAAGATACTGATCCTCGGCGTCGCTTATAAAAAGGACATCGACGATATGCGCGAATCGCCCGCCCTGTCGATCATCGATCTGCTGCGGGCCGACGGAGCCGAGGTCGTTTATCACGACCCGTTCGTCCCAGAAGTGACATTTGACCACGCCTACACGATCGGCGACGGCGACCCTCTGTACAACAACGAACTGACGGACGAACTCATTTCGTCCTCGGACTGCGTCATCATCTGTACCGAACATTCGGGCGTCGACTATGGCCGCGTATGCAACCTCGCCAAACTCGTCGTTGATACTCGAAACGCCCTTTCGAACGACGTTCGCGAGAACTGCAACGCGAGGATCGTGAGGCTTTGAGCACAGGGCTTTGATCTTAGAACTTTGACCTTTAAACGGCACGGAATTAAAGGTGCTCTCGACGGCCCCAGCATGGAAAAGACGAACTTTGAGAGACTTGAGATCTATCAACTTTCTGAGAAGGTTGCTGATCAGATCTGGGATATCGTCAACTCGTGGCCGCGATTGGCCCAACGTACCATCGGCGAGCAGGTGATCAGGTCGGCGGACAGTATCGGGGCGAATATTTCGGAGGGTAGTGGACGTGGGACAGCAACGGACAATCGCAGGTTTTTGCGTATGGCAAGAGGCTCACTCTACGAGACAAGACACTGGCTGCGGCGTGCTCACAAACGACAACTGCTGAATGACAGCCAGACAAATTCGCTTTCGTTGCTGATAACCGAACTCACGCCGAAACTGAATGCTTATATCGGTCGCACCAATGACACGGTAAAAAAGGAAAGAAAAGAGCTTGACTGATTCAAAGATCAAAAATCAAAGATCAAAGGTCCTATTGGTAGCCGGCGCCCGGCCGAATTTTATGAAGGTCGCGCCGATCTATGCCGAGATGCGTCGGCGGCCGGACGAGTTTGAGCCGCTGATCGTTCATACCGGACAGCATTACGACGCCGCGATGTCTGATGCGTTCTTTACCGATCTGGGCATGCCGAAACCGGACGTTTATCTGGGCGTCGGTTCCGGATCGCATGCGGTGCAGACGGCCCGGATCATGACCGAGTTTGAGCCGGTCCTGCTCGAACACAAGCCTGACTGGGTGCTCGTGGTCGGTGACGTTAATTCGACCATCGCCTGTGCTCTGGTCGCGGTAAAGCTCGGGGTCAGGGTGGTTCACGTCGAGGCTGGGCTCCGCTCCCGTGACCGTGCGATGCCGGAGGAGATCAACCGGATCCTTACCGATTCGATCTCGGACCTGCTGCTGACGACATCGCAGGACGCTGACGAAAACCTCATGGCCGAGGGCATTCCGGCCGAGAAGGTAAGGTTTGTCGGCAACGTGATGATCGATTCCCTGCTCGAACACCTCAAGGTCGCGGCGGCATCGAGCGTCCGCCAAACGCTGGGTGTTTCTGAGGGCAAATACGCGGTCTGTACTCTGCATCGGCCGTCGAACGTCGATGACGCAGCGACGTTTGCGGGCATTATCGGCGCCTTGATCGAGATCTCGGATAAACTCCCGATCATATTTCCTGTTCATCCGCGAACGCGTGCAAAGATCGACGAGTTTGGCCTCGCCGGCGACATTTCGTCGTCGAACATCAGGTTGATCGACCCGCTCGGCTATATCGATTTTATGGCGTTGTATAGCGGAGCGAGACTCGTGCTCACGGATTCGGGCGGCCTGCAGGAAGAGACGACGGTGCTCGGCATTCCGTGTCTGACGCTTCGCGAGAACACCGAACGGCCCGTCACGATCGAACTCGGCACCAATATCCTCGTCGGGACCGATCCCGAGACGATCAAGCGGTCCGCTTTTGAGGTTTTGGCTAAGGCCGGCAAGTCGGCAAACGCAAAAATTCCGCCGCTCTGGGATGGCAAAGCGGCGGAAAGGATCTGTGACGAGCTATTGAAATAAATTGGCGGGTTTTATTGGCTCTTCTCCATCGGATATCCGGCTGACTTCCAGGCCTGCGTGCCGCCGACCAGTGCGTGTACGTCCGGGATCTGTTTCTCGTTCATTTGGAATGCCAAACTGGCACTCGTGTGTTCGTTCGGTCAGGAACAATAGACGATGATCTTCTTGCCCTTCGGCAGCGAATTAAGGTCAGGTGCCTTGCCGTCATAAGGTATGTTGATCGAGCCCGCGATGTGATCCGCCTTGTAGGCCGCATCGCCGCGGCTGTCGACAAAAACGGCCTTACCTTCGTCGAAGGCCTTTTTAGCGTCAGCAAGCGTTATCCGCGGCACTTCGCCGTCGTTGGCGAACTTTTTGAACGGCACCGACTGCTGACATGCGGCCACCGTTGCAATAACGATCACGGCCAGGGCCGCAGTGAGTTTGAATGAAAGATGCATAAACTACTTTTCTCCAAATGCCGCAAGGACCTCATCCGCATGCTCGGACACATTTACCTTGTCAAAGATCTTGACGATCTTGCCGTCGTCGATCAAAAACGTCTTTCTGAGCGTTCCCATGTACTTTTTACCGTACATACTCTTTTCGGCCCAAACGCCGTAAGCTTCGACGATCGTTTTTTCGGTATCGGCTAGCAGGTCAAACGGCAATTGGTACTTAGAAATGAACTTTTGATGTGATTTTTCGCTATCGGTCGAAACGCCGAAAACCTTTATCCCTTTGGCCTTGAAAACGTCGTCGGCATCACGGAAAGAGCAAGCCTCCTTGGTGCATCCCGGCGTGTCATCCTTCGGGTAAAAATACAGTACGACGCGGTTCCCGCTGTGATCGGACAGCTTTACGGTATTGCCGTTCTGGTCCGTTGTAACAAAATCGGGTGCGGCGTCTCCTTCTTGCAGCATTGTTAATTAGCTCCTTTGCTTGGTTTATCTATACGATATTGCCCGATTCGCTCGACCGATGCAAGCTACTTTTTCTTGCCGAAATTCCATTTGATGCCGGTCGTCAGCAAGAAATCATTCTTCTTGGCGACGCCGAACGGCCGGTTGTTGAAACGGTCGCCGACCGTAAAGAACCAGCCGATACGTTTGGTGATATCAGCCGAGAGCGATGTGTCGAAAATAAAGCGGTATTTACTAATGTGGGTCAGGTCCTGATAGAACGTAAATGAGTTTTGTACTTTTAACCGCTCCGTAAACTTGTGCTTCAGGGCCGCGGCCCCAAGCGACTCCGGTGTATCGGTATTCGCCCCGACCTGCCACGCGCGGTTCCAGGCGAGGCCGATCAGCAGATCGAGTTCGGTGCGGTCATTTTTGATCGTGTGATTACCGAGCCCGCCGCCGATGACCGATCTGAAATTAAGCCGTTTCGGTCGATCACGTTCGAAATCCCAGGAGCCGAAACTGAATAATCGCTTGTTGATGTCGCGATCGTACCTGAATCCGCCCCAGACCGCGTTTTGTGTCGTGCTCTGAGCGGCGTTTCGGTTGCTGTTCCAAAGGCTGCGGGCGTAGACCGTGAGTTTGTCGCTGTGACCCGATTTTGATGCCCTGACGCCGCTCGTCAATGTTGAGGTGTTGCTGTTTCCCGACGTAAAACTGAAGCCGATATTTGCGTTGCCTTCCCATCCGTCAACGATCCCCATATATCGGCCGCCGAAAAGTCTCGCCTTTGGCTTTGGCGCGGCCGGAACCGGCGGCTTGGTTACGGTATCAGCGGCGGGCTTCACTGCGGCGACAGGAGGGTCAGCCGCGGGTTTGTCATTAGGGGTAGGCTTTGCCGGACGGTCGCCGGACGCCGAGATGTTGGTGACCGGGCGTTCCATATCGATGGTTTCGATATACTCCATCGCTATCCTGATCCGGCCGGCGTACTGTGTCTCAAGCACCACACTGTCACGGTCGCGTGAAATGACTATACCCGACAGCCGATCGCCGTTCTTTAATGTGATCTCATGGGCAGACACACACAAAACCGCCGAAACCGCGATCACAGCCGCTCCTATGATCCTGAATAACCGTATGTTCATCTTATTCTGCAAGATTGCGTATTATGCACCGAACGCCGCTATCAACCGCCTAACATAAAGTTATGATATTAACACTTTGAAGAAGTTATGTTAATGTTCACGCGCCGCAAGCCGATCTTCGGGTTTGACCAAATGCGTCGGCGAACTATAGATTGAAATGGCACCGCTGATGAAGATATTGCCCGAAAAAAAGGCTCTGGAACTGCTTGAGAAGGTCAGGACATCGTACGGGGACGATGTTCGGTCGAATTACGAGCACCGGGCGAAAAGCTGTCAAACATGCGGCACTCCGGGAGCCTGCTGTTTGGACGAGCATTTTGTAAATGTGCGTATCTCACGCCTTGAGGCTGTGGCGATCGGCCGCATACTGGATTCCCTCTCCGACGAACGGCGTCATGCCGTTGTAGAAAGGATATCTTCCGCGATCGAACGATTTGGCCTTGACTCGAGCGAGGACCCGCTGAAGACCTACGCTTGTCCGCTTTATGAGAAAGGAACCGGTTGTCTGGTCCACGAAGGTGCCAAGCCGCTGCCGTGCATCCAGCATGCGTGTTACGAGTCGCCCGATGATCTGCCGCCGGACGAACTGCTGGATCAGGCGGAAGCGGCCGTCGACGCACTGAACGTTCGCGCGTATGGCGTCACGCAGACGTTGCTTCCGATTCCCGCTGCCGTTGAGCGATTTGCAACGATCAGGCGATCTTCTTGAGTTTACCGCCGGCGACCGTAACCGGGATGAGCAGTACCAGAAAGATCGCGTGATACCAAACCGGCAGATAGTTCCAAGCCGCGATCTCAACTGCGGCGCCGAAAAGCAACAGTAAGATACCGAGGATCAACGTGCTCTTGCGGTTCTCATTGGCGACCACAGCCGTCAGGAATCCTGCAATTAACGAGGTAATAATGCTGCGGACGATATTCATCAGGAGCACGGTCGTATCGGCCTGAAACGGATCTTTGTTCGTAAATGCCTTTTCGAAAGCATTCTGATGCTCGCCGTACCAACCGAGCGAATTCACCAATACCTGATCGCTGCCGACCCAGATTATCGACCACGTAATAAAACCCGCGATCACGCCCAAAATTATTCGAACCATAGATCCTCCTTAGTTATGTTGTGAGTCTGCCAAAAAGGAAAGCTCGGCATCCCAGACCGGATGTACGCCTTTTAATGTCGACGAAAATGCCTCAACGACACTTTATTCATCGAACCGGATGATGTCAATGCCCGGTTGTAGCGAGTTCCGACTTCGGCGGCCTCACAATATATCGAGCGCTGTTCAATTCGCCGATCTCTGCCTGAGTCTGCTAGAATCGGATTTACTGTGGCGGCACAGGGCGGACCGCCCTGCCCTACGACGCAGACGGCGCAATGAATTCATTAATTCAGAATGTAAGTACCGAGCTTGCGGACGAGATCCGCTCGATCGGGCATCTCCGGTCATACAGCGAGGGGGCCGAGATCTTTGCCGCCGGCGACCAGGCGGGATTTTTGCCGATCGTGGTAACCGGACGCGTAAAGATGGTCAAGTTCCTCGAGCCGGGCAAAGAAGTGATCGCAGGGATCTTTGGCGAGGGCGAGATCTTTGCAATACCGCCCGTCATCGACGGTGGCAATTATCCGGCAACGGCGATCGCGATGGACCAGACCAAACTGCTTTTGCTCGATCGCGTCGATTTTTTGCGGCTGATGAATGATTACCCCGAATTTCAGGGCGGTATTATGGCCCGAATGTGCGGCGTAATGAGAGATCAGGTCGCAATGATCCATAACCTGGCCACATCATCGCCTGAGCATCGGATCATCAATGTACTTATCAAGCTGGTCAATGGCGATGCGTCCGCAAAGCCTGTCAAGATCACGCTTAGACGTGAAGACATAGCCAAAATGGCCGGCCTCACGACCGAAACGACCATTCGTGTAATTCGCCGCCTTTCAGACAAGGGGCTGATCGTGATCGACCGCGGCAAGATCGTCGTAGGCGATGTCGAGACACTCAAACGTGCCGTGGAAAGCTAAGTTCGCCTCGCTGAATGCTGCCGACGAACTGCAACATACGTTCCGCGATCGCAGCTGCCCTTACCTTAATAAAGTCCGCCTTCTCGCCGGCAAACGACTCGTCGGTGATCTCGGTAAATATCTCCAGCCAACGCTTGAAGTGCTCGGGCAGCAGCGGCGTCTTTTCATTCAGTTCGCCATGCACCTGCAGCGGGTTGCGGCCATGCCGTGTATAAACTCCTGTTTGAAAGATGATCGTCTCCCAAAAATCACCGATTACCGGCAGATGGCGGTCAAGGTCGAGTTTGGCCACATCGGTAAATATCCATCCGATGAGCTCGTCGGACATCACGCGCGAATAGAACCTGTTCATTAACAGGTCAATGTCTGAGCGGTCTTCGATATCCCGGATCAAATTTTCCATCGCATATTTGATATATCAGAGTGCGGCCGGGCTTAAGCCTCGGCCGCACTCCGTCATTTCGTCAGCCAACCGTCGACATTTCGCCCGGTTCGGTCTGGGCCTCGCCTTTCGTCAGCATCAACTTAACGGCAAACCAGACAAATGCCACAGCACCGACGGCAAATACCGTGTCACCGAACAGACGCATCCAGCGGAGGAATTGCATCAGGTCCGACTGCATGAATTCGGGGCCGCGGGCGGACCAGTATCCTTGCGATACCGACTGATAGGTTTGCAGCAGGCCGATCGGCAATAGGCTGAAGACTATCTCCATCAAAAGGCCTATATTGATCGTCCAGAAAGCAAATGCGAGCATTTTCGTATTCCACTTTCGTTCCGGCTGCATCGCCCGCATACAGAATAGCAAAAGGGCAAGGCCGAGAGTGCCGTAAACGCCGTAGAGAGCGCCGTGGGCGTGCACGGCCGTGGTGTTCAACCCCTGCATATAATAGAGGGCGATCGGCGGATTGATCATAAAGCCGAAGATACCGGCACCGACCAGATTCCAAAATGCGACAGCGACAAAGAAATACACGACCCACTGATACTGTGCGAGCCAGGGCCGGGATTTCGAGTGACGGATATTATCAAACGCCTCAAAGCCTACGAACACGAGCGGCACGATCTCAAGTGCGCTGAAGACCGAACCGAACGCCAATGCGACCGTCGGAGTACCTGCAAAATATAAGTGATGCAGTGTTCCGATGATGCCGCCGCTAAGGTAGATCGCCCCGGACAGCAGCGAAGCGTACGCCGCATTGTCTGAATTGATAACCTTAAGCCGGGCAAACAGAAACGCGATGACCACCGTCGCAAAAACCTCGAAAAAGCCCTCGACCCAAAGGTGGACGACCCACCAACGCCAATATTCGACCACGGTGACGTGCGACCGCATGCCCCAAAACAGGCCCGGTGCGTAAAATAACGCGATGCCGGCCGTTGTGGCCAGATATAACATGATCAGCGATTTGCTGTTGCCTTCCTTCTTAAGTGCCGGGATGGTCGAACGTGCGATCAGGAAAAGCCATAGCAGCAGGCCGACGAGCAATGCCGCCTGCCAGACGCGGCCGAGGTCCACATACTCATATCCCTGATGGCCGAACCAGAACCAAAGGTCGCCGGTCAGAATATGCATCACGCTCATCCACTCGCCGGCCATTGATCCGAGAACAACGACCAGAAGAGCACCGAACAGGACATCGACACCCAGTTTCTGAAATTTCGGCTCGTAACCGCAGATGTACGGAGCGATGTAGAGGCCGGCTGCGAGCCAGGCGGTCGCGATCCAGAAAATGCCGAGCTGCGTGTGCCAGGTTCGCGAAACGACGTACGGCAGATAGTCCGCAAGCGGTATCCCGTACAGGCCGCCGCCCTCGACACCGTAGTGAGCAGTAATTATGCCCATTACGATCTGCAATAGGAACAGCAACGACACGACCAAAAAGTATTTTACGGTCGCCTTCTGCGACGGCGTAAGGGTTTGGCCGATCAACGGGTCGCTGTCCGGTGCACCTGTTTCCTCAAGCGGCTTGCGCCAACCGGCGTAAAACCAGACCATCGCCCCGATGCCGGCGATCAGCATGATCACACTGACGCCTGTCCAAACGATCGTCGAACTCGTCGGTACGTTGCCGACAAGCGGTTCGGACGGGAAATTACTTGTGTAAGAGATCGTATTGTCCGGTCTGTTGGCAGCCGACGCCCATGCTGTCCAGAAAAAGAACGCCGTCAACTGTCTCAATTTTACAGGGTCAGACTGGGCATTTTTCTGAATGGCGTAGTCCTTATTACCGTTGGCGAACACATCAGAATAATGTTTCAGATTGTCCTCAAATGCCGCGGCTCTAATCGGATCAATGGTTATCTTGCCGGTCGCAGCATCATATGTGTTCTTGCGCATCAGTTCCTGCAGCCGCGCTTTCAGGACGGCCTGCTGATCCGCCGACAACGCGTCAAATCCCTTTCCGGCCTCCTTGTTGGCCCAGGCGTTCAGAATAAAAACGCATTCACGGTGCAGATAGTCGGCTGTCCAATCAGGGGCTACGTACGAACCGTGCCCCCAAATCGACCCGACCTGCATTCCGCCCATCGCCTGCCATACATTCTGCCCGTCAGACACGGCACCGACATCGATCATCACGCGGCCGTCCGATGCGACGACCTGGTTCGGGATTGGCGGAGCCTGCCTGAAGATCTCAGTTCCGACCCATCCGAGGATCGCAAATGAAATGACAAATACCGAAATAAGCAATATCCAAAGTTTTTTCATATTCTCTCCGTCAATTATTCACTTAACGTCGGACCGATGAAACCGTGACGTTCCTGACGAAGGCGCGCGTCTATCCCCTTTGCGCCTTTGTTTGAGTTGTCCGGTAGTTGCCTCATCGTATTCCCGTTTTATCGTAAATTCAATATTTTTTTGTTTGCGGCCGCTTTTGCCGGCCGTCGAGTTTGATCAACCCTTACTTCGGAGTTTACTCGCGGCAACGGCCCGCGATTATGATCGAGGTCATAAACCGGCGGATTTTTTATCAATACACTCAAATGTGGCAGAATATTGTTATGCAGTTATCATTCGATAAAAAGTTAATGGATATCGCCGATAAGGTCGACGCAGGCGAGCGCCTGTCGTTTGACGACGGACTCGCACTCTTCGGATCCGGCGATCTGAACGCCATCGGCAAACTTGCCGATACTGTCCGCTGCCGCAAGCACGGGCTGACGACGTACTACAACGTCAACCGGCACTTTAATCACACCAACATCTGCGTCGCGGACTGTAAATTTTGCGGATTCTATCGGCGTGCCCGTCAGGAGGATGCCTACACGCACACGATCGAAGAGGGCATCGATATCGCCCGTGCCGCGGTCGTCGAAGGTGCGACCGAGCTTCATATCGTCGGCGGGCTTAACAGCAAACTTCCGTTCGAGTACTACACTGATCTGTTCTCGTCGCTCAAACGCGAGTTCCCCAAGCTGCACATAAAAGCTCTGACGATGGTCGAGCTCGATTTTTTTGCACGGTTCTACAAGATGTCCGACGAGGACGTGATCAATAAACTGCACGCCGCGGGAATGGAC
>WBZL01005065.1_pt1 | contig 11080 bp, 9 predicted proteins | sample 5204291 | NCBI WGS metagenome assembly WBZL01 (sample SAMN12344345, study PRJNA552823) | activated sludge metagenome | biome: Activated sludge suspended growth; feature: Nitrification reactor; material: Wastewater; isolation source: activated sludge from nitrification reactor of wastewater treatment...
GACGCCCTCTCCTCGCTCAGCTGGCTGGCCACCCTGCAGGGGAACTACGCCGAGGCCACGCGCATCGAGGAGCGGAGCCTGGCGCTGAGCCAGGAGGTGCGGAACGGCTGGGGCATCGCGCGGTCCTACGTGGGGCTCGGCAACATCCAGAACGAACTCGGCGACTACCAGGAGGCCATCCGGTTCTACCGGCTGGCCGACAGCCTGCACGCGGCGGGCAACCGCACGGAGGCGCGGGCGACGCCGGTGAACAACATCGGCACCATCTACTTCTGGCAGCGCGACTACGAGCACGCGATCCCGCAGTTCGAGGAGGCGCTGCGGCTGCTGGCGACGGCCGGCCCGGACGCCGACGTGGGCGACGCGCCCGCGACCTACACCGCGAACCTCGGCGAGGTCTATTACGAGCAGGGCCGGTACGCGGAGGCGGAACCGAAGCTGCGCGCCGGCCTGGTGCTCGCGGAACGGGCGGGCTCGGTCCGGATTGCCTCCAGCACCCGGAGCATCCTCGGCAAGCTCTACCTGGCCACCGATCGACTGGACGATGCCGACCGCGAGCTGCGCCTGGCCGACAGCCTGGCCCGGGCGGCGGGGCTGCGCGCCGATGCCGCGGCCGTCACCACCCAGCGTGGCCGCCTGGCCGAGCGCCGGGGCGACACGCCCGCCGCGAGCCGGTTCTACGCCACGGCGGCCGACAGCGCCCGGGCGATCGGCGCCACGAAGCTGCTGTGGGAGCCGCTGTTCTACCTGGGCCGGCTGGAGCTCGCCCGGGGCGACTCCGCCGGGGCGCAGGCGCGCCTGGAGGAGTCGACGCGGGTCCTCGAGGCGCTGCGCGGCCGGGTGGTGGGGGGACAGGATGCCCAGAAGCGCTTCGCCTCCGGCGGCGACTACGGCCAGGCCTACGAGCTGCTGGTGGGGCTGCTGGTGCGCCGGGGCGAGGTGGCCAAGGCGCTGGCGGTGCTCGACCGCAGCAACAGCGAGGAGCTGCGCAGCCGGTTCCGGGCCCTTGGGGTGCGGCTGAGCGACTCGACCGAGGCGCGCACCCTGGCGCAGGAGCGCGAGCTCAAGGCGCGGGTGGACGGGATCGACGCCCAGATCGCGGCGGCCCGCGCGGCGCCCACGGCGGGGCAGCAGCAGGCGCAGCTTCGGGCGCTCGACAGCATCCGCACCATCGCCGACAGCCAGTACCTCTCGTTTGTCTATGGCATGGCGGAGGCACAGCCCGACCTGCGGGAGCTGGCCAGCATCAACCTGACCGACCTGCCGACGGCCAACGCCGAGCTGCCGCGGGACGTGGCGCTGCTGACCTACCTGCCCGGCGCCCGGGAGCTCTACGTCTTCGTGGCCACCACCGATACGGTGGTGGCGCGGGTGGTGCCGATCGGCCGCGACGAGCTGAGCCGTCGGGTGGAGCAGCTCGTGGCGCTCTCCCGGGTGCCCGGGGACGCGGCCCAGCCCAATCGTGCGGGGGCAGCCGGCCAGGCCGGCCCCGCCCCGGCCGGCGATCCGCTGCTGCTGGCCGCGGAGCTGTACCAGATCCTCGTGGCGCCGGCGCTCCCGGTGATCGGCCGCCGGCCCCGCCTGGCCATCGTGCCCACCGGGACCCTGCTCTACCTCCCCTTCCAGATCCTCGGTGCCCCCGACGGCACGGGCGGGTTCCGCCGCCTGGCGGATGATCGCACGGTCTTCTACGAGACGGACCTGACGATCCGTGCCGCGACCCGGGGCCCGCGCCCCGCGGTGCGGCTGGCGGCGTTCGGCCCTGCCGATTCGCTGCTCACCAGCGCGGAGCGCGAGGTGGCCGACCTCAAGCGGCTGTTCCCCACGGCGCAGGTGTACACCCACCGCGACGCCAACGAGCGCACCGCGAAGACCCTCGGCCCCCAGTTCTCGGTGATCCACTTCGCCACCCATGGCAACCTGGACTACAAGCGCTTCAGCGACAGCTACCTGAGCCTCTACCCCAGCGCCGATGGCCGGGAGGACGGCCGGCTGACGATCACCGAGGTGCTCGGCTCGACGGTGTTCCGCCAGCGCCGGCTGGTGGTGCTCTCGGCCTGCAACACGGCCGTCTCCAGCAGCGCCGTGCCGGGCTGGCCGCTGAGCCCGGCCACCGCGTTCCTCAAGCGCGGCGCCGACGCCGTCCTGGCCTCGCTGTGGCCGGTGGACGATGCGGCGACCGAGCTGCTGATCACCGCCTTCTACCGGAACCTCAAGACGATGGACACGGCGGCGGCGCTGCGGCAGGCCCAGCTCACCGTGAAGGCCAACCCGAAGTACGCCCACCCCTTCTACTGGGGCGCCTGGGTGCTGGTGGGTGACTGGCGCTGAGGCACCCTAGCGCGCGGCCGCCCCGGGGCCGACATTTGGCCCCAGCGGCCGGGTACCCGGCCGTGACGGGCCCGTGACCGCACCGGCCCTCCGTTCAGGATCCCTGGATGGAGGAACCAAATGCCGTTCCGGCTCGTTGTAGCTCTGCCCCCTCCCTCGGTGGGAGGGACCCTATGACGCCCATCCCTGATCCCCGCGCCCCGCGCGCCAGCACCGGGTTCGCCCGCCGAGAGATCGGCACCCCCTACCCCGCCTTCCCGGCCCTCCTGCCGGACGGCGAGGTGAAGGCGGGCCGCTATACGGTGCGGTTCGCCCGTTCGGTCGAGGATCTCGACGCGATCCAGCGGCTGCGCTTCGAGATCTTCAACCTGGAACTGGGCGAGGGCCTCGACAGCGCCTTCCAGACCGGGCGCGACGCCGATGACCTCGACGCGCACTTCCATCACCTGCTGATCGCCTGCGGGGAGACCGGCGAGATCGTCGGCACCTATCGCCTGCAGACCGCCGAGATGGCCGAGCGCCGCGCGGGATTCTACTCCGCCGGTGAGTTCGACCTCTCGGGCCTGCCGCGGGACTACCTGGCGCAGGCGGTGGAGGTGGGCCGGGCCTGCGTGGCGCGAGGGCACCGGAACGGGCGGGTGCTCAACCTGCTGTGGCGGGGGCTCGCGCTGTACCTGCTGTGGAACCGCAAGCGGTACCTGTTCGGCTGCTGCTCGCTGACCTCGCAGGATGCCGCGCTCGGGCTGGCCACCATGCGGCAGCTGGAGCGGGAGGGGCACGTGCACCCGACGCTGCTGGCGCCCCCGCTCCCGGGCCTGGGCTGCGAGGCCGCCGACCCGGCGGCGGTGGCCGCGGCCCCGGTGCACATCCCGCCGCTGTTCGCGAGCTACCTCAACCTGGGCGCCAAGGTATTCGGGCCGCCGGCGATCGACCGCGAGTTCAAGACGATCGACTTCCTGGTCTCGCTCGATGCCCAGGCGCTCGACCCGCACAGCTACCGCTTCTTCTTCCGGCGGGGCTGAGCGGATGCGGGGACCCGCGCGGCTGGTGCTGCTGGCCCTGCTCACGGGCGCGACGATCGGGGGCTGGGCGCTGCTCACGCTGCTGGCGGCACCGTCGGCTGGCGCCCGCCGGCGGGTGCGCCGGGGCGCGCTGCACACCTGGGGCCGCCTCGGGAGCCGGATTCTGGGCATCCGGCTGGCCGTCGAGGGACGGGCCCCGGGAGCGCCGTTCTTCCTGGTCTCGAACCACCTGGGGTACCTCGACGTGCTGGTCTTCGCCGCGATCGCCCCGGTGCGCTTCGTGGCCAAGCGCGAGGTCCGGCGGTGGCCGGTGATCGGGGCGGCGGCGGCGGCGATGGGGACGATCTTCATCGACCGCGAGGTCAAGCGCGACGCCAGGCGGACCCTCGGCGCGCTGGCGGAGGCGATCGCGGAGGGCGACAGCGTCCTGGTCTTCGCGGAAGCCACGAGCACGGCGGGCCACGCGGTGCGGCCGTTCCGTCCCGCCCTGCTCGACTGGGCGGCGCGCACCGGGCACCCGGTGCACTACGCGAGCATCGCGTACGCCACGCCGCCAGGCGGGCCGCCAGCACACCTCGCCGTCTGCTGGTGGGGGGAGATGACCTTTGCGGATCACCTGGCGGCGCTGGCGCGCCTCCCCTGGGTGTCGGCCCGCGTGCGCTTCGGCGCGGCGCCGATCGCGGAGCAGGACCGGAAACGGCTGGCGGGCCGGCTGCATGCGGCAGTCTCGGCCCAGTTCATCCCTGTAGTCGTGGAGTGAGGATGCCGGATCGACTGGAAGCGGTGGCGGGGAACCTGATCGTCCTCGAACAGGCGGTGGCGGCGCTGCGCCGGATGGACGACGCGATGTACGCCGGTGGCGGCGCGGCCCCGGGGATCTCGCCCGTGGGCGCGCACTTCCGCCACGTGTTCGACCATTACCACGCCTTCCTCGCGGGCCTGCCCGAGGGGGCCATCGACTACGACGCCCGGGTGCGCCACGTCCCGCTGGAGACCGACCGGGGGCTGGCCCTCGCCAGCGCGCTCGGCTACCTCGGCGACCTGGCCCGGCTCCCTTCGGAGATCGCGGGGCGGCCGGTGCGGGTGACGCTCCGGAGCGTGGCCGGCAGCGGCAGCGAACCCGACTGGAGCGACTCGAGCGTCAAGCGCGAGCTGCAGTTCCTGGTGAGCCACACGGTGCACCACTACGCGCTCATCAAGGAGCTGCTGCGGCGCGAGGGGTTCGACCCCGGCGCGGACTTCGGCGTGGCCCCCTCCACGCTGCAGGCCCGTGAGCGCGAGACGGCATGTGCACGGTAAGCTGGCTGCCGGCGCCGGGCGGATATACCCTCTGCTTCAATCGCGATGAGCGGCATACCCGCGGCCCGGCGCTCCCCCCGGAGCACCGGGTCGCGGCCGGCCGCGCCTTCCTCGCTCCCTACGACAGCGACCACGGCGGCACCTGGCTGGCGGTGAACGACGCCGGCCTGACGCTGGCGCTGCTCAACCGCTACGGGCCGCGCCGGGGGACGGCGATGGGGCCGGCCCGCAGCCGGGGCCTGGTGATCCTCGAGCTCATCGGCGCCGGTGGCGTGACGGCGGCGCTGCAGGCGCTGGAGCGCGCGGACCTGCGCCACACCGCGCCGTTCGTGCTGGTGGCGCTCGAGCCGGACCGGCCGCCGCGGCTGGCCGAGTGGGATGGAGCCATCCTGGCGATGGCCACGCACCACGCGCCCGGCCTGCTGCACACCAGTTCGGCGGTGCAGGAGCCGGAGGTGGCGGCGGCACGGCGGGCGCACTTCGCCGCCGCCGCGCCGGGAACCCCCGCGGCGCTGGCCGCCCTGCACCACAGCCACCACCCGGCACGGGGCAAGTGCTCGGTGTGCATGCACCGGGACGACGCCGAGACGCGCAGCTTCTCGCAGGTGACGGTGACCGCCGAGCGGGTTACCCTCCAGCATGTGCCCGACGCTCCCTGCCGCGGTCAGCCCCTCCCGCCCCTCACGCTGGACCGCTCCGCCCTCCCCTGCCCCATCCCTGAGTGACCGCCGGCCCGCCTGAGCCGCCGCGGCGGCGGCGCTGGCTGCTCTGGTCGTACCTCGCCCTGCTGGGGGCGAGCCACGCCGTTCGCCTCATCACGCCCGCCGCGGCCGTCCCGGACCCCGACGAGCGCACCCTCACGGTCCGCCGCGTGTCGGGCGACCGCGAGGGCGAGGCCCCGGTGCGCCTGGCGTGGCGTGAACAGGCCCCCGCCCACGGCGCGGGCTCCCCTCCGGTGATCGTGCTGCTGCACGGCAGCCCGGGCGACAACGACGAGGTGCGGGCCCTGGGCCAGCTGCTCGGGACGCAGTACCGGGTGCTGGCGCCCGACCTGCCGGGGTTCGGCGGCTCGGGCCGGGACGTGCCGGATTACTCCAACCGGGCCCACGCCCGCTACCTGCTCCAGTGGCTCGATTCCCTGGGCGTGCCCGCGGCGCACTTCGTGGGCTTCAGCATGGGGGGTGGCGTGGCGCTGCAGGTCGAGGCCCTGGCGCCCGCCCGGGTCCGCTCCCTGACCCTGCTTTCCGCCATCGGGGCGCAGGAGTACGAGCTGCTGGGCGACTACCACCTGAACCACCTGATCCACGGCGTGCAGCTGGCGGGCCTCTGGCTCCTGCGGGAGGGGGTGCCGCACTTCGGCTGGCTGGACGACAGCATGCTGAGCGTGGCCTACGCCCGGAACTTCTACGACACCGACCAGCGACCCTACCGCGGCATCCTGGCGAGGTATCCGGGGCCGATGCTCATCCTGCACGGCGCGCGGGATGTCCTGGTGAGCCCGGCCGCCGCGCGGGAGCACGCCCGCCTGGTGCCGCAGGCCGAGCTGCAGATGGACGATGGGGATCATTTCACCACCTTTGCCCGGCCGGAGGCGGTGGCGGGACCGATCGCCCGGTTCGTGGCGTCGGTCGAGGCGGGTACGGCCCCCACCCGGGCCACCGCCGCTCCCGACCGGCTGGCGGCGGCGGCGCGCCCGTTCGACCCGCGCAGCCTGCCCCGCATCGAGGGGCTGGCGCTGGGCATCGTCTTCCTGCTCCTGGCCGTGGCCACGCTCATCAGCGAGGACCTGACCTGCATCACCGCGGGCCTGATGATCGCCCGCGGCACGCTCGGGTTCTGGACCGGCACCCTCGCCTGCTTCACCGGCATCTTCCTCGGCGACCTGCTGGTGTTCCAGGCGGGGCGCACCTTCGGGCGGGCGGTGCTGGCGCGGGCACCGGTCCGCTGGTTCATCACACCCGAGGCGATCGCCTGGAGCTCGCAGTGGATCGAGCGGCAGGGCGCCGCCCTGGTCTTCCTGACCCGCGTGCTGCCGGGCACCCGGCTGCCGACCTACTTCGCGGCGGGGATGCTGCGGACCCGGATGGCGAAGTTCGCGCTCTACTTCTTCGTGGCCTGCGCGCTGTGGACGCCGATCATCGTCGGGGTGTCGGCGGCCTTCGGCGAGGCGGTGCAGCGCGCCCTCGCGGTGTTCCGGGAGCACGCCGCGCTGTACCTGCTGGTGACCGCGCTGGTGCTGTTCGTGCTCCTCAAGCTGCTGATCCCGCTGGTGACCTGGCGCGGAAGGCAACTGCTCCGCGCCCGCTGGCGGCGGCTCACGCGCTGGGAGTTCTGGCCCCGCTGGGCGTTCTACCCGCCGGTGGTGCTCTACATCCTCTGGCTCGCGGTGCGCCACCGCTCCCTGCTGCTGTTCACCGCGGTGAACCCGGCGATCCCGGGCGGCGGCTTCGTGGGCGAATCGAAGTCGGCGATCCTCCGGGGCCTCGCGGGCAGCCCGGAGCGGGTGGCCCCGTGGACGTCGGTGGCCGCGGCGCTCCCGCCCGCGGAGCGGGTGGCGGCGGCGCGCGCCTTCCAGGCCACGCTCGCCGCGCCGTGGCCGCTGGTGCTCAAGCCGGACATCGGGGAGCGGGGCGCGGGGGTGGCGATCACCCGCAGTGAGGCCGAGCTGGAGGCGTACCTGGCCCGCGCCAGCGGGGACACCATCGTGCAGGCGTTCGCGCCGGGGCAGGAGTTCGGGGTGTTCTACCTGCGCCACCCCGGCGAGCCCGCGGGCCGCATCTTCTCCATCACGGAGAAGCGGCTCCCCACGCTCACCGGCGACGGCGCGGCGCCGCTCGAGGAGCTGATCCTGCGCGACGACCGCGCGCTGTGCATGGCCCCGCTGCACTTCCGCCGGCACGCCGCGCGCCTCACCTGGGTGCCGGCCGCGGGCGAGGTGGTGCCGCTGGTGGAACTCGGCACCCACTGCCGCGGCGCGGTGTTCCTGGACGGGGGATGGGTGGAGACGCCGGCGCTCGCGGCGGCGATCGACCGGCTGAGCCAGGGCTATCCGGGGTTCTGTTTCGGACGCTACGACATCCGCACGCCGGACGTGGCGGCGTTCCAGCGGGGCGAGGGCTTCCAGGTGGTGGAGCTGAACGGGGCGACGGCGGAGGCGACCAGCATCTACGATCCCGCGAACTCCCTGGGGGCGGCGTACCGCACGCTCTTCAACCAGTGGCGGCTGCTGTACGCGATCGCGGCGGCCAACGTGGCGCGGGGGGCGCGGCCGGCCTCACTGCGCGAGTTGGTCGGCCTGCTCCGGGCCCACGCCCGGGCCGGCCGGGGGCACCTGACCTAGTCCGGCACCCAGATGCCCTCGGGGCACCAGCGCCGCACGAAGGCCTCGCCCGAGGGCGTGAACGGGCGGTGCCAGCCGAACGACTCGATGGGCTGCCCCACCTGGGCCGCGGCGGTGTCGAGGAGGCGCTTGGCCAGCCCGTGGCCCTGGCAGCCGGCATGGACCCAGATCGTCTCCACGGTCCAGGATGTCATCGGCGCGACCCCAGTCGAGGGACGCCGCTCCGCATCCCAGTCGTCCCAGGACCACCACGCCCAGCGCGGCCGCAGCCGCAGGACCGCGAGCCCCACCGCGACCCCCGCCTCGCGCGCCAGGAAGATGCGGCTGTCCTCGCGATCGGCGACGGTGAAGGCGGGGGTGTTGAACGGGGTGTCGCGCATGGCCCGGCGCGCGACCTGCTCGGCCACCGCGCGATCCGGCTCCGGCGACTGGTTGGTCAGCAGCAGCACCTCCACCGTCCCCACGCGCACGAGGACCTGCTCGGCCGCCAGGCGCGGCACGGGGACGGCGTCCTGCAGGTCGGGGCGGTCGGACACGTCGGCTCCGGCGGTCAGAGGCGGTTGGGGCAGGCCGAATTCTACTCACCCCGCGGGCGAAGCGTCGAGCCCCGTGGCTGGACTTCCTCCCCCGGCGGCGACCAGATTCCCGCCCATGCTGCTCATGGACCGCGACAACCTCATGGTGCCGGGATGGTCGCACGTGCTCTCGAGCACCAACGACCTGGCGGAGCTCGATGCCCTGCGGGAGCGGGTGGGCGCCCCGCGGCGCGCCTTCCACCTGCGCGACGGGCGGCCGCACCTCGACCTCAAGCTGGAGGCGCGGGAGCGGGCCCTGGCCGATCCCGCGGTGCGGGTCTTCGACTCCACCCGCGAGCTGCTGCGCCACTGGGCCGCCTGTCAGCCGCGGCGGCGCGGATGACGCCGGCACTCCGCCTCGCCGGGCTCCACAAGGCGTACAAGGACGTGCGGGCCGTCGACGGCCTCGACCTCGAGGTGCGCCCCGGCGAGTGCTTCGGGCTGCTGGGCCCCAACGGCGCCGGCAAGACCACGACGATCGAGATCTGCGAGGGGCTGCTGGAACCGGACCGCGGCACGGTCGAGGTCCTGGGTCTCGGCTGGCGCCGGGACCGCGCCGCGCTGCGCGAGCGGATCGGCGTGTCGCTGCAGGAGACCCAGTTCTCCGACAAGCTCACCGCGCTCGAGACGGTGACGCTGTTCCGGAGCTTCTACGCCGCCGGCGAGCCGCCGGCGGACGTGCTGGCGCGGGTGCAGCTCACCGAGAAGGCGCGGGCCCGCGTGGGCCAGCTCTCCGGGGGGCAGAAGCAGCGGCTGGCGATCGCCTGCGCGCTGGTCGGCGCCCCCGAGCTGCTCTTCCTCGACGAGCCGACCACCGGCCTCGACCCGCAGTCCCGCCGCCAGCTGTGGGAGCTGGTCGACGGGTTCCGCGCGCTGGGGCGTACCGTGATCCTCACCACGCACTATATGGATGAGGCCGAGCGGCTGTGCGACCGGGTCGCGGTGGTGGACCGGGGCAAGGTGATCGCCCTGGGCACGCCCCGGGAGCTGATCGCCTCGATCGGGGCCGACCAGGTGATCGAGGTAACCCTGGTCGAGGGCGCCGACGGGCCCGTCCCCGCCTGGGACCGGGTGCCCGGGGTGCTGGGGGTGCAGCAGGTCGGGCGCACGGTCACCCTGCGGGTCCGCCAGCTGCATGTCGCGCTGCCGGGGCTGCTCGCGCAGCTCACCGGGGCCGGGGTGGCCCTCGAGGAGCTGCGGACCCATGCCCCCACGCTCGAGGACGTCTTCGTGGCGCTCACCGGGAGGCACCTCCGCGATGGCTGAGTTCGGGACGAGCATCCGCGCGATGATCCTGGTCCGGCTGCGGGAGTTCTTCCGCGAGCCCGAGGCGGTCTTCTGGACCTACGGCTTCCCGATCGTGCTCGCCGGCGGCCTCGGCCTCGCGTTCCGCGACAAGCCGGTGGAGCAGGTGCCGGTGGGCGTGGCGGCGTGGACGGAGGGGAGCGCCACCGCGACCGCCGCGGCCCTCGCCGGCGATTCGGCCTTCGAGGTGACGCGCTATCCCGACTCCACGGCCGCGGCGCTGGCACTGCGCGCCGGCAAGGTGGCGCTGGTCGTCGTCCCCCGGGCGGGCGGCGGCTACGCGTATCGCTTCGACGACACGCGCCCGGAGGCCGCGCTGGCCCGGCTCCGGGTCGACGACCAGCTGCAGCGCGCCGCCGGCCGCGCCGATCCCGCGGCCACCAGCGACCAGGTGGTGCGCGAGCGCGGATCGCGCTACATCGACTTCCTCCTGCCGGGGCTGATCGGCCTCAATGTCATGGGGAGCGGGGTCTGGGGCACCGGGTTCTCGATCGTCGACGCCCGGCGCCGCAAGCTGCTCAAGCGGCTGCTCGCGACGCCGATGTCACGCGGGGAGTACCTCGCCTCGTTCCCGCTGGCCCAGCTGCTCCTGCTGGTGCTCGAGGTGGGCACCATCCTGCTGTTCGGCGTGCTGGTCTTCGGGGTTCCGATCCGCGGCTCGCTGGTGGCGCTGGCCGCCACTGCCGTGGCCGGCTCGCTCACCTTCGGGGCCCTGGGCCTGCTGGCCGCCGCCCGCCCCACCACCATCGAAGGCGCATCGGGGCTGATGAACCTGGTGCTGATGCCGATGTGGGTCCTCTCCGGGGTGTTCTTCTCCTCCGCCCGATTCCCCGAGGTGCTCCAGCCGGTGATCAAGGCCCTGCCGCTCACGGCGCTGGTGGATGCGCTGCGACTCATCATGCTCGAGGGCGCGGGCCTCGCGGCGGTGGGGAGCCAGCTCGCGGTGCTGGCGGTGTGGCTGGTGGTCGGGTTCTTCCTGGCGCTCCGCCTGTTCCGCTGGCAGTAGCCGAGTCCGCGTGGCCGCATGCACCACGGCCCGGGCAGGTGCCCGGGCCGTGGTGCGTGCACGGGAATCACGGGAGGTTCAGCCGAAGCGCGCCGGGCGGAACGGGGTGAGGTCGAAGCTGGAGCGGCCGGTGAGGGCGAGGTCGGCCAGCACCTCGCCCAGCACGCTCGCGAACTTGAAGCCGTGACCCGAGCAGGCCGAT
>WBZL01005067.1_pt1 | contig 11078 bp, 9 predicted proteins | sample 5204291 | NCBI WGS metagenome assembly WBZL01 (sample SAMN12344345, study PRJNA552823) | activated sludge metagenome | biome: Activated sludge suspended growth; feature: Nitrification reactor; material: Wastewater; isolation source: activated sludge from nitrification reactor of wastewater treatment...
TTTTTGGCCAGATTATTGGCTGAAAGCCTATGAAGTAGAAAATGTCCCTGTAGGTACATTATCTCCACATCACAAGCATATTGCGGTTGTAATGCTCTTAGGTATTCCTTTAGCAATGGGGTTAATGAAGGTATCGAAAAATTTATTAATTAAGGTGGTCTTAATTCCTATGATTTTTTTAATGATAGCTGTTCCATTGTTTCCTGCAACAAAAACTTTTGTCTTTTCCGTTATAGGGTTAATATTGGGCTTTTTTTACATTAATAAAGTAAAAGGGTTTCCTATTCTCCTTGTACTTGTACTTGCCGGATTTATACTTTTTCCTCTTGTAAATGCATCCGTATATACTTCAATTGAAGATCAATTAGATCATAGATTATTGCGGTTTGTAGAAAAATGGAATTTCTCAAAAATCACTACAGGTAGAGATAAAGTATACAACTATGCATTTGATGCATTGCTTGAATACCCTTATTTGTTTGTTACTGGTACTGGTTTTCAAGGAATTAGTGCATATATTCCTGCTACTGGTGCTCACAATAATTTTCTTCAGTATTTGATGGAAGCAGGTATCGCAGGGTTGGTTTTTTTCATACTTTTAATCCGGCAAATCCATAAAAATCTTTTTTGGGCAATAAAAAATGCTTCAAGCATTTACGAGAGAGAAATGATCAAACATATTTGGATAGGATTTGTTGGGGTTTTCTTTTCTTTATTTAGTGGAGAGGTCCTTTATGCCCAATATTCAATGTTTACATTGCCCGGATTAATTCTAATTTTATTTGGAGTAGCTATATCCTTATTTTTTTGGAGAAAATTTAATCAACACCTATCTAATAAAAATGTTACCCCCGTCAAATCCTCCATCAAAGAATTAATTTAATGTCACCCCTTCTTTACAACTAATGAAAAAGTGTTTTATTATTAAAAATGCATCATGTATTAATTCATTTGAATTTAGTACCAGCCAAAGCCTATTTGTTCAATTGTCAAATATCTCTGGAGAATTTGAAATTTTCATTACAGATCAAGACAAATTATTATCATTCGTGCTATCTTATGAATTCCAATTGCTTACAAAAAAATATCATATAATTCATTCTGGTTTAAATTATATCGACGATAAATACCTTGCTTATCTGAACCTGATTAGCTTAAACTGGAATTTTCTAACCCCTAATTCAAACATTGCCTCATTCTCTTGGAAGGCTACGTCCCATTTTATTTATTGCAATAGTGACACTTGGAAAAGGAATAGCCCATTGCAGAAATTCAAAAGTATTGATGTTTTAATTTCAGAGTTTTCATTTAGAGCTCAAAGAAATGGTTATTTAACGTATTACAATCCATTAAGTGAAACAAATATTTCGTTAGATTTTAAATCAAAAATAAAGTCTTCGAATTTTGATCAATTATTTTTTATTAAATTCCATTATGGGCCGAAAATATTATTCTATCTTTTAATTGTCTTTGTTTTTTCGCTTAAGATACATGCCGTATTAATTGCAATAAAATTACTTTTATTATCACGGAAGGAGATGACATATGAGTCAAGTATTGAAGTAAATAACTACCCAATTAGCCCGTCAGTGCATTCAAGTGGAAATTTTAAATTTTGCTACACCGCGATAATACCTACAATTCTAAGATATGATTTTTTAAGTAAGTCTATTGATTCATTAATTAAAAGTCCTATTCCTCCAAATGAGATAATTGTAGTAGATCAAACCCCAAAGAATAAAAGAATTAAAAATTATTATAGCCAATATCAAAAACTGACAAACTTTAAAGTTTTCTATTTAGATGAAGCCGGGCAATCTTCTTCAAGAAACCTTGCAATTGATAAAGCAGAAAATGAATGGATCCTTTTGTTCGAAGACGACGGTGAAGCGTGGGATAATATGGTGGAGAACCACATGAAGCTTATTTCAATTTCTTCAGCTGACGTGTCCACTGGGATTTCTCTCGCTCCGTGGAAAGATGTTTCATATATACCTAAAGACAAAAGAGGATATAAAATATCTGATGTTTTCTCAACTGGCAATGCATTCTTAAAAAAAAATACCGCTCAAGAAGTTAATGGTTTGCACATGGCCTACAATAAAGGATCTGGCGCGGATGATGATTTAGGGAAAAGATTGTTTCTCTCAGGCAAATTAATCTTGAATAATCCCACGGCTATTATGACCCATCATAAAGCCCCTACAGGAGGCATGCGAGTACACGGCGCTTGGTGGAGAAACAAAACAACAACTTGGGGTGAGTTTCCACCCACAACACAAACCTATACTATTTTAAAGTTTTATCCAAGAAAAATGCTGATCCCTCATATATTCAGAATTTTTTTAACTGCAAAAAAAAGATATAATAATTACGAGTTTTTATTTTTAATTATCCTTTTTCCATTTAAAGCCTATAAATCTCTTTCGAGAGCGAAAAAATTATTGAAAAAATATCCCTAAATTTTGGATAATAAAATTTTAATTATTTCATCTGAATTCCCTCCTCAGCCAGGAGGGATAGGCAATCAATCGTTTAATCTCGCAAAATGGTTAAATAAATATCATCAAGATTTAACTGTACTAACTAATAGTCGGGGAGCAAAAGACATTATTACTGAAAATGATTTCGATAAAAAGCAAAAATTTTTAATCATCCGGGCAAGGCGATTTAAAGTCTCTTTCTTTACATACTTGAAAAGATTTATTAATGTTTGGCGATTTGTTGCCACTCCTGGCACAATAGTTGTAATAGCATCTGGGAAATTCAGTCTTTGGCTTGCAGCTTTTTTTTCACTCTTTTATCCTAATCATAAATACATTGCTATTCTTCATGGATCAGAATTAAATTTGAGTGGATTTTCCAAACAACTTACTAAATCCAGTCTTAAGGGATTTGATTTTGGAGTTACCGTATCATTTTTTACGGATAATTTGGTCAAAAAGCTTCAACCAAAAGTTGAAACTAAAGTAATTTTTAACGGGTTCGACCCTGAGCGCATCTTAGAAAACCCCGGAAGTCAATCTATTGAAGGAGAACCTTCACTAGTGACAATTGGCAATCTTAGTCTTAGAAAAGGGCAACAAAACGTTATAAAAGCGTTACCTCAAATTCTCGAAAAATATCCGAATGCGCACTATCATTTAATCGGAATCCCAAATGAAGAGCAAACATTCAAGAGTTTAGCTTATAAGCTTGGTGTTGAAAATCATATTACGATCCATGGCCCCTTGCCTGATGAGCAAATGTTTCCTATTTTACGTAGTTCAAATATATTTTTATTGTTAAGTGAAACCATTGAAAAAGGTGAAGTTGAAGGATTCGGAATAGTTATACTTGAAGCAAATTTTCTAGGAATTCCTGCGATTGGATCTATTGGGAATGGCGTAGAAGATGCGATTAGTAATCATTTTTCTGGAAGGATTGTTGATACATCCAATGCCGATGAAATTATAGACGCTATTGATGCTATAATGAAATCTTATAATGAGTATTCAAATAATTGTGTTGTATGGGCTGATAAATTTAAGTGGAAAGAGGTGATTAAAGAATATAATTCAATAATTAAAGATTTAGTAGATTAGATGAAGCTTGTTATTCTTTCACATACCAACCATTACATAGACAAGAATGGTATTATTGTTGGCTTAGGCTCAACCGTAAGAGAAATAAATCATCTTCTTTTGGTTTTTGAAGAAATTTGGCATGTTGGAGTTTTAAATAATTCACCTGCACCAGCAAGCTCTATGCCCTATAGTTCCGATAGAATTCACTTTATCCCATTGCCACCTACAGGTGGCAAAAGGCTATTTGATAAATTCAAAATAATTTGGATGGCTCCTTTTATTATTTGGAAGGCTAGAAATGTTTTAAAAACCGTTGATTGCTTCCAATTTAGGGCTCCGACCGGAATTGGCGTTTTTTTAATTCCATATCTTAGTATTTTTATTCAAAAACCAGGATGGTTCAAATATGCGGGCAACTGGAAACACGAGTCACCTCCAATTAGTTATCGAATTCAACAAAAATGGCTGACCGATTTCCAAAAACGGATAGTTACAATAAATGGAAACTGGTCAAAACAACCTAAACACTGTCTTAGCTTTGAAAACCCATGTATTTCTGATACTGAAAGGTCTGAAGGAGAGATATCTTGTAACGCAAAATCCTTTGCTGGATCGTTAGAAATTTGTTTCGTTGGAAGGACGGAGGAAGCTAAGGGGTTGGGGAAATTGATTCGAGCTATAAAATCTCATCCCCAAAACACCTTGTTTAAAAGAATCCATATTGTTGGAGATGGTCCAGAAAAAGCTAATTATGAAAGATCAACCAAAACCACAAATATAGAATTCATATTCTATGGAGTTCTCTCAAGGGATAAATTAAATGAAGTTTATAAAAAATCAAATTTTATTATTCTTCCGTCTTATTCTGAAGGATTCCCAAAGGTAATAGCGGAAGCAGCAAATTATGGTGTGATACCAATTGTTTCAAATGTATCTTCCATTCCTCAATATATTAATAAAAATATAGGCTATCTTTGGGATACAAAGACTGATTTTGAAAATTATTTTAAGTGTATTGATTTTAATAATACCAAATTACATTCGAAAATGTCACTTGAGGTATTTAAAATGGCAAATGAATTTACTTATTCAAAATACAATAAAAGGATTAAATCTGAAATTGTAAGTCATTTTTAATCAATTCTTCTGAATAAGAAAGAAAGTAAATTTTAAACTATTTAATCTGATGGAAGAAATCCCCTGTAACTTGTGCGGGTCATTAAGGTTGAAAGAATTTCAAGCTGGTGCAAAACATTTAAATTTGCTCCCCCCCCTCAACGTTAAACAATGCCTTGACTGTAGCTTAATTTTTTTGAGTCCACGTCCCGATTCGGTTGAAAGGAAGGCAATATTTGAAGGTAAAATACCCGATAAATTTCTTCCATACTCTAATAAGCCAGCAAATTATGGGAATGTTACTGAATCTAGGAAGGATCTATTTCATAATAGATTATTGATTTTTAAAAGGAATCAAATACGTAAGGGAGTTTGGCCATGTAAAATTCTAGATATTGGAGCTTCATCTGGCACTTTCATGTCTGAAGCAAATTTAATCGGTTTTGAAGCCTATGGAGTCGAACCATCTACTGAAGGATTCAATGCGTGCAAAGCCAAAAATTTAAAAATTAAGCAAAGTGGAGCTGAGACCTTACCTTTCCCTGACAATATATTCGATATTGTTCATTCAAACCATGTATTTGAACATTTGGAGAATCCTGCAAATGCTATAAATGAAGCATATAGAGTTACAAAACCGGGAGGGATTGTTTTCATCGAAGTCCCAAATCAGTTAGACAACATTCAATTCTTTCGCGATAGAATACTGAAAAGAATTCCTATTAGGAGTCGAAATATTAGGTCTATACATCACCTATTTTTTTTCTCTAAGCGGACATTAAGGAAATTACTTGAGGATGCAGGGTATAAAGATGTTAAAATTTCTTCGATTTATGGTAAACCAAGGAAAGGGATTGGTATTTTAGGGTCTTGGATTATGCGGTTAATAGGTATCTTCTATTTAGGAGGTCCAATTATCCGTGCTAATGGAACAAAGTGAAAGAGAAAATTCTATACTTCGGCAATAAGCTCTCCCTTAAAGGAAAAACACCTACAGGTGTAGAGTATTTGGGTACTGAATTAAATATTTATTTTCAATTAGTTACAGCATCTGATAAAAAAAACATCTTTGCTCGGTTGTTTCATATGATATTTGTTTTTTACAAAAATAGAAGTGAAGTAAAATCTATTTTAATTGACACATATAGCAGTTGGGGCTTCGTTTTTGCATTAATAATATCTCAATTAGCACGATTAAATAAAATCCCTTATTTTCCAATTTTAAGAGGCGGGAATCTTCCCAAAAGGATAATAAGCAGCAAATTTTTGTCTGATTTAATTTTTAAACATGCTCGAATAAACGTTGCTCCTTCAAATTATTTAAAAGTCGAGTTTGAAAAATACAACTATGAATGCGTTTTAATTCCTAATTTCATTGATATTTCACAATATTTATTTACAAAAAGAGAGAAATTTTATCCCAAGCTACTATGGGTTAGGTCTTTTCATTCAATTTACAATCCTGCTTTGGCAATAGATATTCTGTCCTGTTTATTAAAAAAATATTCAGAATCATCCCTATGCATGGTCGGTCCAGACAAGGATGGTTCCATGAGAAAATGCATGGAATTAGCAAAAGAGTTAAACTTATTAAACAGAATTTCTTTTACCGGTTATCTTAGTAAAATCGATTGGATAAATCTATCTAAGGGATACGATCTTTTCATTAATACAACAGATTTTGATAATACTCCAATAAGCGTGTTGGAGGCAATGGCACTTGGACTTCCCATTATTAGTACAAATGTTGGAGGTATTCCTAATCTTATTGAAGATGGAGTTGACGGTTTCCTTGTGCCACCAAACGATACGGAGGCATTTATTTTAAAAATAGATCATATCATAAATAGCCCTGGAATAGGAAAATTATTTGCCGAGAAAGCGAGAAAGAAAGCTGAGGCTTTTGATGTTAATCCGATAATTAATCGTTGGAAGAAGCTGCTGTCATGAATATTTACAATACAATACTTGAAAATTTAGCACTACCTTGCGGAGATCTAGTATTGGGTTCGACATTTATTAAAGAATTGAAATCTCTCAGAGAGGTAGTTTCGTTAAATGAAGAAGAATTAAATCAAATACAATTAAAAAAACTGCAGAAAACACTTTCAAATGCATCAAATTCCGTACCGTTTTACAATAAATTAATTACTGATTTTGACCATGATCCCAAAAAGTGGCTTTCTAAGTTTCCTATTATTGACAAAAAAACTATAAGGGATAATTTACCTTTATTAATCTCGAAACCATCTAGGTACTTATTGCCACAATATAGTAGTGGTTCAAGTGGCGTCCAAAGTATGGTATACTGGTCAAAACAAGAACAATCAATACATCGAGCTACACAAATCCTTTGGTGGGAATGGGCTGGCTATAAAATTGGGGATCCAATCTTTCAAACAGGATTAAGCTTCAATCGATCAAGTATTAAAAGAATAAAAGATTATTTTTTCAATACAAATTATATTTTAGCATTTTCCCTTGATAAAGATAAAATAATAAATCTTTTCCAAAAAAACAAAAATCGAAAAAACCTAGTCCTTGCTGGATACGCTTCTTCACTTTATGACTTAGCATTAATATCAAAAGAAACACAATTACCAGTTTGTTTTAAAACGGCAATTTCTTGGGGTGACAAATTATTTTCTCATTATAGATATGAAATTGAAACCGCTTTCAGTACTAAAGTACATGAAACCTACGGTACCACGGAGGGAATGATGATTGCAGCTCAAAAGGATTTGGAATTTATGTATATTATGACTCCAAATGTATACCTTGAAATTTTAGATGATGAAGGAAAGCCGGTTAAAGACGGAGAAATGGGCAATGTTGTTGTAACTAATTTAAATGGATATGCAATGCCCTTAATTCGCTTTAAACTTGGAGACTTAGCGATTAAGCTCCCAATTAATGAATATCCAAAATCAAGGGAACTTGCATTGCCTTTATTAAAAAAAGTTGTTGGCAGAGAAACTGATGTAGTTAAAACTCCGAATGGCAAAAGACTAATCGTTCATTCTTTTACAGGAATTTTCGAATATATTCCTGAGATATATCAATTTTGTGTAATTCAGGATAATATCAATGGGATTCATATACAGTATATACCTACAAAAGGCTTTCAAAGTAATATTTTATCTTCGATTAGAAAGAAAATTCTAGAAAATTTAAATGAGCCTTTTAATATTGAATTTGAAGAGGTTTCAAATATTCCTCCAACACCATCTGGCAAACCTCAAATTATAATATCCAAATTATAAATGAATTTAATTTTAATCGCGGGCGCTCGCCCCAACTTCATGAAGATAGCCCCGCTCATCGAAGCCATTGAAAAGGCCGAGGGTGAGGGTAAAAATATCCATTATCGGCTGGTTCATACCGGTCAACATTATGACCGGAACATGAGCCTGGCCTTTTTTGAGCAGTTGGGCATTCCGGAACCTCATATTAACCTCGGCGCAGGCGGCGGATCCCAGGCTGAGCAAACCGCTTCGATAATGCTGGGTTTTGAACAAGAACTCAGGGCCCATCCGGCAGACCTGGTAATTGTTGTAGGCGATGTAACTTCCACCCTGGCCTGTTCAATTGTAGCCAAGAAAATGAATACCCTGGTCGGTCATGTTGAAGGAGGCATAAGGTCCGGTGACCGAACCATGCCGGAGGAAATTAACCGGATTGTGACAGACAGCATATCGGATTATTTCTTTACCACCTCAGAAGTTGCAAACGCCAACCTGGTTTCTATGGGGGTTTCGGACAAATCCATTTTTTTCGTTGGGAACACCATGATCGATACCCTGTTTAGACACCTGCCGCGAATCAGAAAGCCAGGGTTTTGGGATGATTCTGGCCTGGCGGAAGGAAGTTATCTTGTCATGACGCTGCACCGGCCATCGAATGTGGATCAGCCGGAACAACTCGAACAAATACTTAAAGCCATTGCCCATAATAGCCACGGATTGCCTGTAATTTTCCCGGTACACCCAAGGACTGCCAAAACCCTTGAGGATATAAATTTCGAATACCAGCACCTGCACCTGGTTGCTCCTATGGGATACCTTGAATTTATCTTTCTTGTCAAGAATGCCAAGGCAGTCATTACGGATTCAGGCGGCATTACCGAAGAGACTACTGTACTAGGTATCCCCTGTATGACCCTTCGCGATAGCACCGAACGCCCGGAGACCGTCACCATAGGAACGAATGAAATACTTGGAACAGCCCCAGAAGCCATTAAACCGGCAATGGATCAGCTTTTCGCAGGAAAATGGAAAAAAGGCGGTATCCCTCCTAAATGGGATGGAAAAGCGGCCGAAAGAATAGTTGATGCTTTGCTTGCCTTAAAAAATTGAACATCATTTTTTTTAAGGGCTTGAATCGAAAAATTCCGAAATCGGATTGGGTTTAAAAAAAACATCAAATCGTATTGCTTTTATTACCCAATATTTCCCTCCCGAAATGGGTGCGCCTCAATCTCGTTTGTATGAAGCTGCGACCGGATTGCAAAAATTAGGTTGGGAAGTGCTTATCATTACCGCTATGCCCAATTATCCCAGCGGAAAGATATTTCCTGGTTATAAAGGAAGTATTTTTAAAAACGAGATAAAAAATGGGCTTTCTATCTGGCGCACATGGTTGTATACTTCGAATTCCAGAAAAAACCTGCCCCGGATCATCAGTTTGTTGTCTTTTTGCGGGATGAGCCTCCTGTCTGTGAATAAACTAATCCGTTTTAATCCTGATTTTATTATCACCGAATCGCCACCGCTTCCGCTTGGAATTTCAGGTCTGCTGCTTGCACGTTTTTCCCATTCAAAACATATTTTAAACGTATCTGATATTTGGCCGCTTTCTGCCTACGAACTTGGTGCAATCAGCAACCACAGCCGTTTATATCGATGGCTGGAAGGGCTTGAGCGGTACCTTTACAGGAAATCCTATGCCTGTATGGGGCAATCCAGCCAGATTGTCGAACACTTGGAAAGGAATGGAGCAAAACAGTGGTGGCTATTCCGGAACGGCGTAAATATAGAACGATTCAACCCTCCCGTAAATAAGCGATTTACCAGGCCGTTTAAAATAGTTTATGCTGGGTTGCTGGGCGTAGCCCAAGGTATTTTGCCGCTTTGTCAGAACCTGACTTTTCAAGAAGGGGAGGTCGAATTCCATATATATGGAGATGGCCCAGAAAGATTGGAAATTGACCAATACCTCCAAAGTCATCCGCATCGGGGCATAATGCTGCATAATCCGGTTTCCCGTGACGAAATTCCTTCCACTCTTTGTCAATATGACCTTTCTTTGATTCCGCTTGCAAAACCAATATTTGGCGCAGTTCCCTCTAAGATCTATGAATCAATGGCAGCCGGATTGCCCATAATTTTTGCCGGTGGCGGTGAGGGCGCCCGCATTGTTCAGGACTATAATCTGGGCTGGGTTTGTGAACCTTCTGATTTTAATGCTATCCAGAGAACAATTGATCATATTCGGATGGATGATATTGTAGATTTGGAGGAAAAGCGCCAAAACTGCCTTGATGCAGCCAAAAATATTTTTAGCCGGGGTTCACAAATCGAGCAATTGCATAAAAAATTGATCCGGATTTGAACGCATTGGTTGAAAAGGAAAAAATTAAGGCCATTTTCAATTGGGATATTGCCACCTGGTCGAGAGCTTTACCGGTTTGGGATAAAATAATTCAGGAGAGGCCTTTTCAATCCGGATTGGAAATTGGTGCGAATAAAGGTGGTGGAAGCTTGTATCTCGCGCTAAAAGGAATAAAGACCATTTGCAGTGACATTGTCTCGCCAAAAGAAAAAGCGAGTTTCGATCACCATAGATTTATGGTTACTGAAAACATTGATTATCAAGCAATAGACGGCACTCAAATACCATTTCCAGATAATTTTTTTGATATCATAATATTCAAATCGGTCTTGGGTTATCTTAAAACATTACCCGCTCAATTTGATATGATCTCCGAAATCCACCGCGTCCTAAAACCCGGCGGCGTCCTCCTTTTCGCGGAGAACCTGCAGGGCAGCCTGTTGCACCGGAAAGCGCGGCAATGGTTCGTACCCTGGGGCAAAGCCTGGCGCTATTTATCCCTCGCGGAAATGCACCGGTTATTATCCGTTTTTTCCCAATACGAACTCCATACCACCGGCTTTCTGGCGGCATTTGCTCCCGGCAACGAAAGAATAAAATCCATCCTGGCCCGGGTAGACGCGGCCCTGCCCTTCATCCCAACCAATTGGCGCTATGTGGGGTACGGGTATGCGCTGAAATGAGATTTTGGTTCATGATCCCTCATGATGGTTACGGCCGGCAACAACCATAAACAACCATAAACAACCACAAACAACCACAAACAACCATAAACAACCATAAACA
>WBZL01005069.1_pt1 | contig 11077 bp, 11 predicted proteins | sample 5204291 | NCBI WGS metagenome assembly WBZL01 (sample SAMN12344345, study PRJNA552823) | activated sludge metagenome | biome: Activated sludge suspended growth; feature: Nitrification reactor; material: Wastewater; isolation source: activated sludge from nitrification reactor of wastewater...
GATCGGGCCGAGCACGACCAGCGGGATGAGCACCACCAGGAGGAGACGAAATGCGAGCGAGCGAGGCCCCCACCAGTTGGGGCCGTCGCGGGGCCGGGCGCGCAGACGCGACGACCGAGAGGCGGCCCGGGAGGGTTGTCCAACCCGTGCCACGCTTCCAGCGTACGCCTGGTGTGGTGTGCGCCGCCCGTGACGAAAGACCCTCCCAAGAGCCTCCTGGGTTGGCCGATAGCGTCGCTGGCGATGGCATCGGCATCGCTCGCCCCGTTCCGCTCGCGGCCGTTCGCCCTGCTCTGGACCGGCGCGCTGGTGTCGAACATCGGCACCTGGATGGAGACGGTGGCGCTCGGGTACTACGTGGCCCACACCACCGGGCAGGCGAGCTGGTCCGCAGTCGTCGCCGGTGCTACGTTCATCCCCAACGCGATCATCGGCCCGATCGGGTCGGCGCTCGCCGATCGTTTCGATCGCCGGCGGATGCTGGTGGTGGGCAGCCTGCTGTCGGCCGTGGTCGCCGCCGTGTTGGCCTTCCGGGTGGGCAGCGGAGAAGCGTCGCCGACGGAGCTGGCCGTGATCGGGTTCGTGGCCGGGTGCGCGAGCGCGTTCACGTTCCCCGCCTTCCAGACAGCCCTGCCCCACCTGGTGCCGCGTGAGCATCTGATGGCGGCGGTGGGCGTGTCGAACGCCCAGTGGAACCTCGGCCGCGTGTTGGGGCCGGTGTTCGCCGCGCTCGCGATGTCGATCGGAGGGGTTGGGGCCGCCCTGTGGTGCAACGCGGCGAGCTTCCTCGCGGTGGTGGCCGCCGCTGCGTCAGTGCGGGTGCCACCGCCGTCGGGTGTGCGGCGGCCAGTGCTGGGCGCGCTCGCCGATGGGGTGCGCTTCGCCCGTGCCACGCCACCGATGCGGCGGATGCTGGTGCTGATGATGTTCACGATGCTGCTCGCGTCGCCCTTTATCGCGTTCGTGCCCCAGATGGCCACCAACGTGTTCGACGGTGGCCCGCGGGTGACGTCGCTCCTCGTCACCGCCCAGGGCGTCGGAGCCGTGGTGGCCGCGTTCACGCTCGGGTCGGTCACGAAGCGGTGCGGGCTGTCGCGTGTCATGGTCGGTGCACTCCTGGCGTTGTGCCCCCTGCTCGTGGTGTACGGCGCTGCGCCTCACCTCGTGGTGTCGGCGCTGGCGGTGGCATTGGTGGGCCTCGCCTACGGGTATGCCTTCACCACCTTCGCCGGCACGGCACAGGAGCACGCCCCCGACGAGATGCGCGGCCGGGTGCTGGCGGTCAACACGTTCGTTCTCGGGTTCCTCTATCCGATCGGCGCGTTGGTGCAGGGTCGCCTCGCCGATGAGGTGGGCCTGAGGTGGGTGACGGCGGGGTCGGGCATCCTGCTCGGGCTGTGCGTGGGTGTGCCACTGGCGCTGGGTGCCCGGCGTGGTCCGGGAGCCGACGGTGCGCCGGACATCCCCGCCTCGGCAGCGGACAACGAAAGGGCCCCGCAGTAGGCTCGTCGCCATGTCTGCCCCTGCTGCGTCACATCCCGACGGCACCCCTGTCGACATCAAGCCCCGCTCGCGCGATGTCACCGACGGCTTCCAGAAGGCGCCGGCCCGCGCCATGTTGCGGGCGGTGGGCATGACCGACGACGACTGGCAGAAGCCCCAGGTGGGCATCGCCTCGTCGTGGAACGAGGTCACCCCCTGCAACATGACGCTGCGCAAGCTGGCCGAGCAGGCCAAGGCCGGTGTGCATGCGGGCGGTGGCTTCCCGCTCGAGTTCGGCACGATCACCGTCAGCGACGGCATCTCCATGGGGCACGAGGGCATGCGCGCCTCGCTCGTCAGCCGCGAGGTGATCACCGATTCGGTGGAGTGCGTGATGCACGGTGAGCGGCTCGACGGCTTCGTCGGCCTCGCCGGGTGCGACAAGAGCATCCCCGGCATGCTGATGGCCGCAGCGCGGCTCGATCTGCCGAGCGTGTTCGTCTACAACGGCAGCACGATGCCGGGCCACCACAACGGCCAGAACACCGACATCACGAGCGTGTTCGAAGCCGTCGGTGCGTGCGCCCGGGGCACGATCACCGAGCAGGAACTCGGCGAGATCGAACGCACCGCCTGCCCCGGCGAAGGCGCCTGCGGCGGGATGTTCACCGCCAACACGATGTCGTCGATCGCGGAAGCCATCGGCATGTCGCTGCCCGGCACGGCCTCGCCGCCCGCCATCGACGGCCGCCGGGAGAGCGATGCGCGCATGGCCGGCGAAGCGGTGGTGAACCTGCTGCGGCTCGGCATCACCCCGCGCATGATCATGACGAAGAAGGCGTTCGAGAACGCGATCGCCGTTACGTCCGCGCTCGGGGGCAGCACCAATGCCGTGCTGCACCTGCTGGCCATCGCCAACGAGGCCGGGGTGGAACTCAGCCTCGACGACTTCAACCGCATCGCCGCCCAGGTGCCGCACATCGCCGACATGAAGCCCGGCGGCCGGTTCCACATGAGCGACCTCGACACCGTCGGCGGGGTGCCGGTGGTGCTCAAGCATCTGCTCGACGCGGGCCTGCTGCACGGCGACTGCCTCACCGTCACCGGCCGCACGATGGCCGAGAACCTCGCCGAGATCAACCCGCCGGCACCCGACGGTGTCGTGGTGCACCCGCTCAGCGACCCGATCCACGCCGAAGGTGGCATCGTCGTGCTCACCGGTTCGCTGGCGCCCAAGGGAGCCGTCGTGAAGGTGGCCGGCCTCACCGCCGAGCAGAAGAAGTTCCTCGGCACGGCCCGCGTGTTCGACGGCGAGGACGGAGCCATGGAGGCGATCCTTGCCGGCGACATCCAGCCGGGCACCGTGCTCGTCATCCGCTACGAGGGCCCCAAGGGTGGCCCGGGCATGCGCGAGATGCTGGCCATCACCGGTGCGCTGAAGGGCGCCGGGCGTGGCGCCGATTGCGCGCTCATCACCGACGGTCGCTTCTCGGGTGGTACGTGGGGGTTCTGCATCGGCCACGTGGCCCCCGAGGCCACCGATGGCGGCCCGATCGCCTTCGTCCGCGACGGCGACCAGATCTCCATCGACGTGCACGAGCTGTCACTCGACCTGCTCGTCGACGACGCCGAAGTGGCTCGTCGCCGCGCCAGCTGGCAGCCGAACCCGCCGCGCTACACCACCGGGGTGTTGGGCAAGTACGCCCGCCTGGTGCAGGGCGCCGAGACCGGCGCGATCACCAACACGCTGTGAGTACGTGCCGAGGCGCGCGCTCGGCGATGGCTAGGCTCGGGGTATGGCGAAAAGTTGGCGGAATGTCCTTGCTCTGATCCCGTTCGCGCTCACAGTGGGCTGCACCGACGGGGGCTCCACGTCGGAGACGGTCGCTACGGCGGCGGTCACCACCGGAGTGCCCGCGACGACGGCCGCGGCCGACACCACGACGGCTCCCGCGGTCGGCGACACAACGCTCACCACCGCCGAGGCAGTGAGCGACGACAACTTCTCCACCCACGGCGCCGACGGCCCGTACGACCCCGCCCGCGACGCGAGGGCCGATATCGCCACGGCCGAGCGCATCGCGGCGGCCAGCGGCAAGCTGGTGCTGCTCGACTTCGGCGCCAACTGGTGCCCCGACTGCCTGGTGCTCGACGAGCTGTACCTCGACCCGGCGGTGGCGCAGTTGCTCGACGAACACTTCGTGTTGGTCACCATCGACGTGGGTGAGTGGGACCACAACATGGACGTGTCCGACGACTTCAACCATGTCGCCGACGTGGGAATCCCCGCGCTGGTGGTGCTCGCTGCCGATGGCACGATTCTCGGCGACACCGCCGACGGCTCGTTCGCTTCTGCCAGCACGTTCGCTCCCGACGACGTCCTCGCGTACCTCACGACCTTCGTGTGATGGCAGGGCGCGCCTCCGCCTGGATGGTGGCGCTGGCTGTGGTCGGGGTGCTCGGTGGCACCGGCTGTGCCGACATAGATGCAGATCCACCGCCCACCCACCAACTGGGCGGAGCACTGGTGGCGGCGTGGTGGGATGACGACAACGGCGCGCCGGTGGTCCGCGTGTCGGTGACACCGGCACTCGCGGGGTATCACCTGTACTCGCTCAGCCACGATCCGGCGCAGATGGGCGGTGTCGGCGTGAAGACATCCATCGGTGTCACAGGTGGCTGGCGGGCCGCCGGCGATCCGCTGCCGGATCAGCCCGAGGAGGTGCTGGAGTACCCGACGATCGGCCTGGAGCTGTCGGTGTACCCCTCGCAGCCGGTGGTGTTCACGGTGCCCGTCGTCGCCGATGGTGACGCGCCGGCCGTGGTGCAGTTGTCGTTCGGCCTGTGCAGCACGGTTCGTTGCCTCAAACCGGTACGCGACGCCACACTGCCGGTGGCGGGTGCACCGCCCCATTGAGCGCTGCCGCGGCGCGGAGCTTGGTGGAGTGCGAAGGTGAGAGCGCTCACATCGACGCGCTAGCCTCCTCGCCATGACGACACTGCCGAAGGGGTTCCTCGTCGGCGCGGCCACCGCGGCCCATCAGATCGAGGGCAACAATGTCAACTCCGAGTTGTGGGTCAGCGAGTGGGCGCCCGACTCGGGTTTCGCCGAACCGTCGGGCGATGCCTGCGACAGCTACCACCGTTACGGCGAGGACATCGAGCTGCTGGCCGCCGCCGGGCTGAATGCCTACCGGTTCGGCGTGGAGTGGTCGCGCATCGAGCCCGAGGCGGGCCACTTCTCGCGCGCCGAACTCGACCACTACCGGCGGATGGTGAGCACCTGCCTCGATCACGGCGTCACCCCGATGATCACCCTGCAGCACTTCACCGGCCCGCGCTGGTTCCAGCGGGGCGGTTCGTGGGCCAGCCCTCACGCCCCCGCCTGGTTCGCCCGCTACGCCGAGCGTGTCGCCGAGCACCTCGGCGATCTGGTGACCCACTTCTGCACCATCAACGAGGCCAACATCCTGTGCATGGTGTTCGAGACCGGCATGGCCCCGGCCGCGCACGAGGACGACTTCCGCGGCGCGACGCGCAAGTGGCCCGCCGCCGATCCGGTGGATGGCGAGACCCGGCAGGAGGCCGTTCGTGGGATGGGCGGCTGGCCCAACCCCGACGTGGCCGTGATGACCGCTGCGCACCGGGCCGCCTACGACGCGATCAAGCGTGTGCGGCCCGAGGCACAGGTGGGCTGGTCGCTGGCGCTGGTCGACTTCCAAGCCGAAGCCGGCGGCGAGGAGCGTTTCGTCGCCGCGCGGCAGAAGGCGCAGCTCGACTGGCTGGCGGTGTCGGCCGACGACGATTGGGTGGGCGTGCAGACCTACAGCCGTGAGCGCTTCGGTCCCGACGGCAAGTTGCCCCGCCCGGAAGGGTGTGAGACCACGCTCACCGGCTGGGAGTACTACCCGGTGGCCCTCGAACACACCCTGCGGCTCGCGGCCGACGCGGCGAAGGTGCCGATGTACGTGACGGAGAACGGCATCGCCACCCGCGACGACAATCGGCGCATCGACTACACCACCGAGGCGCTGCAGGGCGTGGGGCGTTGCCTGGCCGACGGCCTCGACGTGCGCGGCTACTTCCACTGGACCCTGCTCGACAACTGGGAGTGGATGTCGGGCTTCGGCCCCACCTTCGGTCTCATCGAGGTCGACCTGCAGACGTTCGCCCGCACGCCCAAGCCGTCGTTGGGATGGCTGGGTGGCGTCGCCCGCACCGGCACCCTGCCCTGACCCCGGCCGCATCCCTCTCATCAATCAACCTCGGCCGGCAGGCTGCCGAAACGGTGACCGGGGCCAATACTCTGTGGGCCATGGCCCAGTCCAAGCTCACCCCGTTGCAGGAAACCGAAGCGCGCCGTCAGGCGGCCCTCGCCGCCAAGACCAACAAGCCGGCGCGCACCTACTCCGACGAGGAGAAGGCCACGCGCAAGGAGCGCGTGGAGAAGGCCAAGGATGCGCTCGCCCGCTCGGTGGGTGCCAAGGGCGACCATGTCACCGCCGGCCGCGCTGCGCTGAAGAAGTACCTGCAGAACCTGAACGACCCCAAGCAGCCCGACGACGCCCAGTTCGAGGCGCTCATCGAGGCCCCGTTCAAGGCGCCCGAGAAGAAGCGCACCCGCGACCGCTTCTGACCTAGAAACTGAGCTTCGGCGTTCATCCGGGCTGTGAGCCCGTACGAACGCCGAAGCTGGGTTGGGGGGTGGAGTTTCGTGCGGGCGCTGCCGACGGAGGACGGCTCAAGCGGCGGCGCCCGCACGAAGTGTTCGGTCAGGTGAAGATGATCTGGCCGCCAGCGGCCATGTCGTAGAAGTCACCGACCGTGATGATGTCCTGCACCTGGTCGACGAAGTCGTCCTTGGTGAGGTTGAACATGTCGACGCTGGCCTTGCAGGCGTACATGCCGGCGCCGGTGTCGCCGATCATCTCGATGAACTCGCCGATGGGCGGGATGTCGAGCTTGTCCATCGTCTTGTTCATCATGTGCGTGGCCAGCGCGCTCATGCCGGGCAGGCCACCGATGAGCGTGGGGATGTGCATCGCCGGGTTGCCGACGGTGGCGACCTTGATGTGATCGATCCGCTTGCGGTGGATCGCGTCGAGGCCGAAGAAGGTGAAGAACAGGTTCGCATCCATTCCTTCGGCGCGGGCGCCGTTGGCCATGATCAACCCGGGGTAGATGCCTTCCAGCGAACCCTTGCTGATGATGATGGAAACCTTGGTGATCTTGCCGTCATCGCTCATGATCAGATGCAACCCTTCGGCTTGGGGATCCCGGCGATGCGCGCAGCCATCTTGGCCGGGCCCTTCGGGAACAGTACGTACAGGTCTTTCACGCTCACGCCCGAGGTCTTGCCGAGCACGCGCACCGTGGGGCCGGTGCCCTTCTCGAAGTACTCCTTGCGCATGAACTTCAGCACGGTCCAGTGCTGGTCGGTGAGGGTGTCGATGCCGTCGGCCTTGGCCATCTCTTCGGCCATCGCCTCCGTCCATTGGTTCGGGTCCTCGAAGAACCCTTCCTCGTTGAGGCGTACCTCGACGCCTGCCATCGTTGCGGTGCTCATGCTGTGATCTCCTCAGGGGTGCGGTCGGGACGGTTCTTGCCGTGTTCGGGCATGGTGGCGCCGATGCCGGGGATGTCGCGGCCCTGCAGCAAGGCATGCCAGTAGACCCACTGGAACATCAGCTTGCCGAGGTGGTTCATGCGGCTCTCCTTGAGCAGCGGCATGCCGACGGCGGCGGGGAAGTGACCGGGCAGTGGCTCGGTGTCGTAGTTGAAGTCGATGAGCAGGGCCTTGCCGAACCCGGTTTCGATGAAGCAGTTGGCGTGCCCGTCGAAGCCTTCCTCGAGCTCCTTGCCATCGATGAACTTGATGATGTTGTCGACGAGGATCTCGCCCTCGAAGTGGGTCACCGACCCGGCCTTGGAGGCGGGCACGTTGGTGGCGTCACCGAGGGCGAACACGTTCGGCTTGGCGGCGGTCTGCAGGGTGCGCTTGTCGGTGGGCACGAAGTTGAGGTCGTCGCCCAGGCCTTCGCTGCGGCCCACGTAGGCGGCACCGCTGTGCAGCGGGATCACCACTGCCAGGTCGAAGGGCACTTCACGGCCGTCGAAGCCGACGAGCTTGGGGGACTCACCGCTGGCCTCGTCCGGTTCGCCGACCACTTCACCGGTGTTGAACTCGGTGATCAGCTTGACGCCCTTCTCCTCCAGCAGCGAGGCGAGCGCCGCCGAAGCGACGGGCTTGGTGAACGCACCGTCGAGGGGGGTGGCATAGGTGATCTCCACCTTGTCGCGGATGCCGCGCTCGTTGAAATACCAGTCGGCGAGGAAGCAGAACTCCAAGGGGGCGACCGGGCACTTGATCGGCATGTCGACGACGTTGACGACGAGCTTGCCACCCTCGAAGTCGGCGAGCGCCGCTTCCAGTGCGGTGGCGCCGGCGAGGTCGTAGAACGTGAACACCCGCTCGTTCCAGCCGGGACCGGTGAGGCCCTCGGTCTCGTCGAGCGCGAGCCCGGCGCCGGTGGCGATCACGAGCACGTCGTAGGGCAGTTCCCGACCGTCCTCGAGCACGACGGTGTCGCGCTCCAGATCGACACGGTCGATGGGCTGCAGGATGAAGTTGATGTCCTTGTGCAGTTGGGCCTTGCGCGGCCTCACGATCTCTGCCTGGTGGGCGAGACCGAAGGGCACGAACAACAGGCCCGGCTGGTAGATGTGGTGGTCGTCCTGGTCGACGACCGTGATCTCCACATCACGGTGCTTGTAGTGGCGGTGCAAACGGTTGGCGGTAAGAGTGCCGCCCGTGCCGCCACCGAGGATCACGATCCTCCGCGTCGAAGTGTTCGCATTCATGGCGAGCCGTCCTTTCGGCTCTCATCCTCCGCCCGCGGATACCCCCGGGGGTAGGGACCAACGGCCCCGTCGGAGTGTGCTCAGCGTCACGTCCTGCCGGCGCTCCGGTCGCGCCGGTCGCTCCGGTCGCGCCACCATTCGGCCAGGAGCCGCCAGCCGACAAGGGTGCCGAGCAGGAAGGCCGAGCCGACGATGACGAACCCGAACGCAGTGCTGCGATCGAACACGAAGCGTCGCAGCAGCAGGCCACCGCCGGCCGTGCCCAGCCACAGGGCGATGCCCGTGCTCCAGGCGTCGAGCGGGCGCTGCCATGCTCGTGACGCGACCCAGGCGATCGCGAGTGCGATGGCGAACGGGGCGAGCACCTTGAGCACCTCGCCGAGTGACTCGCTCTCGTCGTGGCTGCGGCGGCCGGCCACGACGAACACGACGATGGCCAGCAGATCGGCGATGGCGGCTTTGACTGCGGTGTTCATGACTGCAGCCGGAAGTCGCCGAGCTTGCCGCGGAAGAACAGCAGCGCGTTGGGTTCGGTGTCGGGGTGCACATGTTCGAGCTCCAGCACCCGGCCGAGCACGAAGTGGTGGTCGCCGGCCTCGATGACCTGCTCGATCGCACAGTCGATCCAGGCAATGGCCCCGTCGAGCACGGGCGAGCCGGTGATCGGGCTGGGCTGCCAGGCCACGCCCTCGAAGGGCTGTTCGATGCTGGTCTTGGCGAAGCGCCAGCACAGTTCGCCCTGGTCCGCGCCGAGGATGTTGACGCAGAACGAGCCGGAGGAGTTGATCTGGGCCCAACGGTGAGAATCGACCATCGGCAGGAAGCCCACCAGCGGCGGGTCGAGCGACACCGAGGTGAACGAGCCGATGGTGAAGCCGACGGGCTCACCCTCGGCGGTGGTGGCGGTGATCACGGTCACGCCGGTGGGGAAGTGGCCCAGCACCTGGCGGAACTTGCCGGAATCGATGGTCATGGCGATGAGGCTACGGCACCCGGTCGGGCCGCGGACGGGTGGCTTGACCTGTGTGCGATCCTGGGCGGGTGGCCAGGGGTGCGATCGACAAGGACGAACTGCGCCGCCGGATGCGCCAGGTGCGCGACATGGTCGATGACCACCTGCTGCGCAGTGTGCAGTTGTGGGCGGCCGTGGCCGAGTTGCCGGCGTACCGCGCGGCCGGGTCGGTGATGGCGTTCGTGGGTGCCAAGGGCGAGCCCGACACCGACCCGCTCTTCGCCCGGTTGCAGGCCGAGGGCAAGCGCCTGCTGCTGCCGCGGGTGGAGGACGGACGAATCGTCGTCGGCAACGGTGCGGCACCGCGCACGGTCAGCCGTTTCGGGATCAACGAACCGACCGGCCCGGCCCTGCCCCTTTCCGTCGTGGAGTTCGTGATCGTGCCCGGCCTGGCGTTCACCCCCGCGGGTGACCGTCTCGGTTACGGGGCCGGCTTCTACGACAAGTTCCTCACCGAGCTGGCCGCCCTCAGCGCCCCCGCCGCGTCGGCCGCTTCGGCCGCGTCGGCCGGATCTCCCAACGGCGTGCCCAACGTGGGCGTGTGCTTCATCGAGCAGTTGGTCGACACCATGCCGGTCGAGCCTCACGACGTGCGCGTACAGCGCGTCGTCACCGCCTGACCGTGCGAGTACGGGTCCGAGTTCGGGCGTCAGGCCGCCGCCTGTTGTCGTGGTCGGGTGCGGCGCTTCGGCGGGCAGTTGATGATGGTGCCGTCGGCGAGTTGCAGGCGCAGGTTGTTGGCGTCACCCATCACCTTCACGCCGGGTGAGTGCTTCAGTTTGTGGTGGTGCCGACACCACAGGCCGAGGTTGCTGAGGTCGGTGCTCCCGCCGTCTTCCCAGGCGATGAGGTGGTCGACATCGCACCATGCGGGTGGGATGTGGCACCCATCGACGCGGCAGCCGCCATCGCGGGCCACCAGCGCCGTGTACTGGGCGTCGGTCGCGTATCGGACACTGCGACCGAGGTCGAGGATCTGCGACCCCGCGGCCATCACCCGCTGAATGGTCGCCTGCTCGCAGAGGAACCTGGCCACATGCGCAGGGATGCGATCGCCGAACGAGGTGACCGCCGTATCGGGGTTCTCGCTGTCGATGATGATCAACAGGTTCGGGTTCTCCCGATCACCGGTCACCTGCCCTTTGGCATGGGCGATTGCCAACTGCACCAAACCATCGGCCATGCGTTGCTCGGTCGTGCGGCGGTCGGTTTCACACGGCTTGCCGGCGACATGGGACACCGCATTGGTGACCTGGCGCAGATCGATCAACGGCAGCACTGCCCGCAACTCGCCCATCCCGTCGCCGAGACGCTTGGTGGTCAGCGATCGTTTCGCGTCTCTGCGGGCCTCAGCGTCTTCGGGCGACTCGGACGAGAATGTGGTCTTCCACGCGTCCGCCGCGTCGCGGGCGTCGCGTGGGCCGGCGCCCTTGCACGCGTCGACCAGGTCGTCAACGTCGGCCTCGCTCGCCCCATCGGGCCGATCGGCCACTGCGTCGAAGAGCGACTCGGCGGTCGCCGCGGAGACTTCGCCGTCCTCGGCCGCCTTGCGCAACGTGTCGGAGGCTTCGAGTGCGGCGCCGAGCCGGGCGCGGGAGTTGGCGTCACCGCGTGAGGTGTTGGTGGTGCCGGCGAGCCAGTCGGCGACGTCGCGGTACCCGGTGCCGGCCCACATGCGTCGTTGGTCGGCTTGGTGGAGCAGGCCGGCGTGGATGATCTTCA
>WBZL01005070.1_pt1 | contig 11077 bp, 9 predicted proteins | sample 5204291 | NCBI WGS metagenome assembly WBZL01 (sample SAMN12344345, study PRJNA552823) | activated sludge metagenome | biome: Activated sludge suspended growth; feature: Nitrification reactor; material: Wastewater; isolation source: activated sludge from nitrification reactor of wastewater treatment...
CAGAATACCGCTGATTCCCGGCATTACCGCAACCGAACGCAACCTGAAAGGCATCGCGGCATTTCTGGCAAAACACAGCGTTAAAACCTGCGCACTAATGCCGTACAACCCGCTCTGGTTGGGCAAACTTGAGAATCTGGGGATTCCCGCGCCCCGTTATACCCATAGTCGCTTCATGACGACCGAAGAACTCAAAGCCTGCGCCGATTATTTCACTCATGGATCGCATTCAGCGCAAGCCCAAGCGGATAGTGTGTAATGTGCGATACTGTCGCGAACGGTTTTTACACGGTCGCGCGAGAATGTGTCCGTAAAAGTGGACTGGTTTCTTGTAAAATAGCGTATCTGTTTAATTCAAGAAGAAGAGTAAATAATAATGTCAGAAACTTACGACGTTGCGGTAATCGGCGGTGGGCCGGGGGGCTATGTTGCGGCAATACGCTGCGGGCAGTTAGGATTGAATACGGTTTGTATCGATGCGTGGAAAAATGCGAGGGGACGCGCCAGTTTGGGTGGTACTTGCCTGAATGTCGGCTGTATTCCTTCCAAGGCATTGCTGGAATCCTCGGAACGCTTTTTTCAAGTGCAGCATGACATTTCAGCGCACGGCATCAAGGTAGAGAATGCAGCGATTGATGTGTCGGTTATGGTTGCCCGTAAAGACAAAATCGTAACGACTTTTACAGCGGGTATCGCTTCGTTGTTTAAAAAGAATAACGTCAAATCGGTTCATGGTACGGGAAAGCTGCTTAAACGCGACGATTCCGCAGAAGCATGGCGTATCGAAGTTGTCGATGGCGATGCGGTGCAGCATGTTCAGGCGAAACATGTCATTGTGGCCACAGGGTCGGTGCCACGTCAACTGCCTATGGTCACCGTGGATAATGACCGCATTCTCGATAATGCCGGTGCGTTGTCGTTATCCGAGACGCCGCAGCGGCTGGGCGTGATCGGGGCGGGTGTCATCGGGCTTGAAATGGGCAGTGTGTGGCGCAGACTGGGTGCCGAAGTCACTATCCTTGAAGCGATGCCGGAGTTTTTGATGGCGGCGGATGCGCAGATCGCGCAAGAAGCCCGGAAAATTTTTACCAAGGAAACAGGATTGAAAATTCTGACTGGTGTAAAAATCAATGCGATCAACACCGGTGATGCGCAAGTTACTGTCGATTACCTTGATGCAGAGGGTGGTGCGCAGCAATTGTCGGTTGATAAGCTGATCGTGGCGATTGGCCGAGTGCCGAATACTACCGGACTGGGTGTTGATGAGAACGGTCTCAAACTGGATGAGCGCGGTTTTATTGTGGTGGATGACTATTGTCGCACCAGCTTATCCAATGTCTATGCTGTGGGCGATGTGGTGCGCGGACCCATGCTGGCGCACAAGGCATCGGAAGAGGGCGTATTTGTGGCGGAGGCCATTGCCGCCAGTGTAAACGGCGATGGTCAGCAACATGAGGTCGTTGATTTTAGTACGATTCCCTGGGTGATTTATACCGCGCCGGAAATTGCCTGGGTGGGGAAAAACGAGCAGGAGCTTAAGGCAGCGGGTATTCCATACAAAGCGGGGCAATTCCCTTTCATGGCCAACGGCCGCGCGCGTGCGATCAATGCGGCAAGTGGTTTTGTCAAAGTGTTAGCGCACGCCGAGACGGATCGTGTGCTGGGTGTTCATATGATCGGTCCGCATGTTTCCGAACTGATTTCCGAAGCGGTCATGGCAATGGCATTTTCGGCTTGCAGCGAGGATATCGCCGCCATCGTTCATGCGCATCCTTCGCTGTCCGAAGTGTTTCATGAAGCATCGCTGGCTGCAAATAACCGCGCCTTACATATCTGATTTTCTGTCATGCGACGGGAGAATGTATGCAAAGCCTGGCTTTTTGAAATCCAGATGGGGTGTGGTATTGTTGAGTTTTGAAATGAAAACGGCTGATCTGGAATGGCCTGGGTCGTTCGATGTATGCAGCCGTTTTGGTGAGTTAAAGCGGATTAATGACAGAGTCTAAATCAATTAGTTAGGCAGGCAGTTCTGGCTTTTTGGATCAACGCCGCAGGACCAGCGTAAATCTTTTATGCCTGCTGTTTTGTTGACCAGATAGTCCGCTTTTAATTGTTTGTTCTGTTCTGCGGTTAATGCTGCTCTTTCAGGAATGTAGCGCTCATTGCTCCAGAAACGTATTCTGCAAAACTCGTCTTCATTCTGGCATAAGCGGCTGATGGCGTTGCTATAAACCGTTTTGTCGGTGTGACGGCTTTGCTCGACGAGCACCATGTAAACCTTTTTGCCTGAATTGCCCAATTCAGCGATACGGACGGTTTTCCAGCCGTTACCGCTTTCCAGTCCAGCTGAGTCGTTTGCTGCTGCTTCTTCCGCTGCAGCTGCTTCATCGGTTGCGTCCGCTGTGTCTTCATCTGATTCAGCGTATGCTGTGCAGGAAAGGCTTAATGCTAAAAACAAAAGTGTGCAAAAAAACTTTTTGTTCATAAAATCTCCATGACGAACTTTGTTTATTTTTTAATTTCAGTGCTATAGCTTTCAAAAATAACAACATTGAAATGATGTGTGCGGAATAAAGCGACTATCCGACCCATATAATTAGCAGCGGAAGTATAACCCAAGCCATAATGTCGGGCACTGTTTTTTTGATTGTAATTTCGGAAAATATAGTGGTTCTTGCAGGTGTCAAAAAAAGATATTAAGAAATTTCTGAAACCAGCGTTAAAATGCAAAGAACGTAAGATGCGCGGTGCTGTCAGATACAAAAAAGATTCCTCCAGATGCTTATTTTGTACGATGATGGTGGCGGGGTGACGGTTATGGCGAGTTGTCGATCCGCGCAGGATTTGCAAAAGCAGGATAGTATTTATATCCGCTTGATATTATAATCTCAAGTTTTTTTATTCTGGCCAGTTGCTTAGACACTAACGCTCATGCAGTTATTCGCCTTTGGTATTAACCATACTACAGCGCCTCTGGATGTGCGCGAACAGGTCACATTCCCGGAGAACGCCATGGAGCATGCGCTGCATGATCTTGTTGGACGTAACCCGATCAAGGAAGCCGCTATTGTGTCGACTTGCAACCGTACAGAGGTTTATTGCAGCACTGAGAAGCCTGAAGAAGCCATGCGCTGGCTGGCCGATTTTCATCATTTGCAGGTGCATGATCTGGATCCTTATCTCTATAAGCTGCCGCGCGAGAAGGCGGTCAAGCATGCATTTCGCGTGGCCAGTGGACTTGACTCGATGGTGCTCGGTGAACCGCAGATTCTGGGGCAGTTGAAGAGCGCGGTTAAATCGGCCGAGAATGCCGGTACGCTGGGTTTGTTGCTGCATAAGCTGTTTCAACGGACATTTTTTGTTGCCAAGGAGGTGCGGACTTCCACTGAAATTGGTTCAAACTCAGTATCCATGGCCGCAGCAGCAGCACGGCTTGCTGAACGGATCTTCGGTGAGATCAGTGAGCAGCGCATCTTGTTTATCGGCGCTGGAGAGATGATTGATTTGTGCGCCAGTCATTTTGCCGCGCGTAACCCAAAACATATTACCGTCGCCAATCGAACCATTGAACGTGCACAGGCGTTGTCAAAAAGATTCAACGCCACGGCGATTACTCTGGCGGATCTGCCGGATCAGCTGGCTTTGCACGATATCGTTGTGACCTGTACGGCCAGTCCATTACCCATCTTGGGAAAAGGTATGGTTGAACGCGCCATTAAGGCGCGCAAACATCGCCCCATTTTTATAGTCGATCTTGCTGTGCCGCGTGATGTTGAGTCGGAAGTTTCCGAGCTGGATGATGTTTTCCTTTATTATGTTGATGATTTGTCAGAGATTGTGAAAGAAGGTATGGATGCACGGCAAAGCGCCGTAGCCCAGGCGGAATCCATTATCGATAATAATGTCATTGATTTTATGCGCTGGCTGGCGACACGCGAGCTGGTGCCAACGATACGCGCATTGCGCGATCAGGGCGAGCGTTATCGCCGTCACGAATTGGAGCGCGCATCCAGGTTGCTCGCCAGAGGGGAAGACCCGCAGAAAGTTATGGAGTCATTGAGTAACGGTTTGATGAATAAATTTCTGCATATCCCGTCCAGTTCTCTGAATCATGCGACTGTCGACGAGCGCGAGCAACTGGTTGAGCTCGTGAATAAGCTTTATCAATTGCATCGCCCGCAATGAAAGCGAGCCTCACCCGCAGGCTCGATCGTCTGAGTGTACGGTTTAACGAGCTCAATCAATTACTCAGCAACGAAACAGTTACCGCTGACCTGGATAATTTCCGCAAATTGTCTCGCGAACATGCCGAGATCATACCGGTAGTTGATCTGTATCATGCTTATCAACAGGTCGAAGGGGATTTGCAGACCGCCCGTGAAATGGCTGCTGATCCAGAAATGCGTGAATTTGCTGAAGCTGAAATACAAGCCGGTAAGGAAAGACTGGCTGTAATTGAAACAGAATTGCAGAAACAGCTGTTGCCTAAAGATCCCAATGATGAGCGCAATATTTTTCTGGAAATACGCGCAGGGACAGGCGGCGATGAATCCGCCCTGTTTGCAGCCAATCTGTTTCGCATGTACTCACGCTATGCTGAGCGACGCAACTGGCAAGTTGAGATCATATCGCAGAGTCCATCGGATATCGGCGGATATAAAGAGATTATCGCCAAAATCATTGGTCAGGGCGCGTATTCCAGGCTTAAATTCGAATCCGGCGGGCATCGCGTGCAGCGTGTTCCGGTGACGGAAACGCAAGGGCGTGTGCATACTTCGACGTGCACCGTGGCGGTTATTCCTGAAGCGGATGAAATCAGTGAAGTGCAATTGAATCCGGCTGAGCTGCGGATTGATACATTCCGTGCCTCGGGTGCGGGCGGTCAGCATATCAATAAGACCGATTCGGCGGTAAGAATCACGCATCTGCCGACCGGTATTGTGGTCGAATGTCAGGATGGCCGTTCGCAGCATAAGAACAAGGCGCAGGCAATGAGTGTGCTGGCTGCACGAATTCATGCCAAACAGATGCGTGCACAACAGGCTGAGCAGGCCGCTACACGGAAATCGCTGGTTGGCACCGGAGAACGTTCCGAAAGAATACGCACCTATAATTATCCGCAAGGCAGGGTGACTGACCATCGTATCAATCTGACGCTTTATAAAATGGATCAGATTATGGACGGTGATATTGATGAAATTTGTTCAGCACTGATGGCGGAACATCAGGCCGAGCAACTTGCCGCTTCGATGGAAGAATAAGCGGAAAGCATGTCCGTAAGCGTGTGGTCAATCCGGTTGATACGTTAACCTTTCGTCGGAGATTGCGGATTGGAACAGCAAGTCAGTCATCAGGAAAAGATTGATTCGTGTGCGGATACGCTTGCACGGGCATTATCCTGGGCATGCCGGAAAATTGATGCTATAGACGCGCGCATGTTGCTTCAGCATGTGCTGCAGGTCAATCATGCATACTTGATAACTCACCCTGAGGAACCGGTTTCCGTGTTGCAGGCCGCGACGTTCAGTACGCTCGTTTTGCGGCGCGAGAGTGGTATGCCGGTGGCGTACCTGACCGGCGAGCGGGCATTTTATGATCAAACTTTCAAAGTGACACCCGCTGTGCTGGTTCCGCGTCCGGAGACTGAGCTGCTGGTTGATCTCGCGCTGGAAACAATGACTGAGAAGGATAGGTCATACCGGGTTCTGGATCTCGGTACCGGAAGCGGCGCAATCGCGATTGCCATCGCTAAACACCGGCCCCAGGCGAATGTTGTCGCGGTAGATTTGTCTAATGATGCACTGTTTGTTGCGCAATGGAACGCGTCCAGGCTGGACGCCAATAATGTACGACTGATTCAGGGCAGCTGGTATGAACCGCTGGGTGTAGATGAAAAATTTGATTTGATCGTTTCTAATCCACCTTATGTGGCTGAACGCGATCCGCATCTGCAGCAGGGCGATTTGCGGTTTGAACCGTCAATTGCCCTGTCAACCGGCGAGAATGGACTTGCCTGTCTGCGCCATATTATTGCAGAAGCACCTGCCTATCTGATTGATGGCGGGCGGTTGCTGGTGGAACATGGTTATGATCAATCAGCTATCTGCCAACGGTTGATGGAACGCGCTGAATTTGAAGATATCAAAGTACACAAGGATCTGGCCGGTATCGAACGTGTTTGTAATGGCCGTTATTTTATGTAATTTTTACTGTTATGGAGTGAATGGAAATGAATGTAGAAGACGTGATTAAAGAGCAAGTGACGAAACATCCTGTGGTGTTATATATGAAGGGTACGCCCGAGCAGCCGCAGTGCGGTTTTTCCGCCAATGCCATCAATATTTTGAGTGCCTGCGGCGTCGATGAGCTTTTTACGGTCGATGTGCTGCAGGATCCGGAAATTCGTCAGGGAATTAAGGACTATTCAAATTGGCCGACAATTCCACAGCTTTATGTCAATGGCGAATTCATTGGCGGTTCTGATATTCTGACCGAAATGTATCAAAGCGGCGAATTGCAGGAATTGTTCAAGGAATAAGACTTCAAGCGCAGCGCCGATAACGATCAGCCGATTGTCGCCGCAACAGCATTGGCCGCTGTGGCGACAATCCAGTAGCGCGCAAATTTACCAATTGCCATGAATATCATGGCGGATATCCAGTTAACCCTCAGCCAGCCAGCCGCAACGCACAGCGCATCGCCAATAACCGGCGCCCAGGATAGCAGCAGAATCGGTGAGCCATGATTGTGTACCCATTCCAGATAACGTGAAGTGTCACCGGTTTTCTTGAGTATTGTTTTTTCATCCGGGATGAGTCGCCCGATCAGATAAGAACTCATGCCGCCCAGCGTGTTGCCAATAGTGGCCAGAATAAGCGCCTGCCAGAGCAGCTCGGGATAGGCAATCAGAACACCCGCGAGTACAGCTTCAGAACCGCCGGGCAGCAGTGTCGCGGCGAGAAAACTGCTGGTAAAAAGTGTCAGTAGGCTTGCTTGTTCATCCATCAGTTTGGTCCAATCAAGTGGTTATAAGTCCGCGCGGACAGGTTTCGCGAAGTTACCGAAATATTTCAGTCGCATGGCAAAATTCCAGTATTCGCTCCCATGCTATTTTACATTGTATGTGGATGCCCGTTCAGGCGATCCGCCGCTTGCTGCCCGACCGATTTGAATTTTAGTATATACGGAACAGCGCGGTCGGTTTCTCTGATGGCCAGAAATAATTTCTGACGCAGGCCCTGTTTTCCGATGCTGATTTTTTTGAGTTTCAGTGCATTGATTTCTGAATCGATGAGCCATTCCGGTAATACACACACGCCACGATTGAGTGCCGTCATCTGCAAAATGATTTCTAGCGATTCAATTTGTTTTACTCGAGCAGGCGCTATATGCGCCGGCGTCAGAAAACGTGTCAAAATATCAAGCCTTTCCAGGGGCACTGGAAAAGACAGCAAGGTTTCCTTGCTGAGATCCTCGGGTTTCAATTGCCCGATATTTGCTAGCGCGTGATTGCGGGATACCAGTAAAACCAGTGGATATTCGGCCAGGGTTTCATAGTGAATTTTTTCTTTTTTGATTAAATCGGGTGTAACCAGAATATCGATATGGTGACTGAGTAACCCTTCGAGTCCGGAGAATTGAAATTTCTGCACGATATCGATATCGATGCCGGGCATTTGCTGCATGAATGGGCCGATGACGGCATTCAGCCACTGGAAGCAGGGATAGCATTCCACGCCTATGCGCAGAATACCCTGGCAGCCTTCGCTATAAGCCTTCAATGTTTTCTCCGCCTGCGATAAAACAGGCAGAATCTGGTTTGCAACATCCAATAACAATCGGCCTGCCTGTGTCAGCCGCAGGCCGCGCCCTTCTTTTTGCCACAATGCAATACCCAGCTTCTTTTCCAGATAGCTGATCTGATGCGATAGCGCCGGCTGGCTGAGACATAAGGCGTGCGCTGCGCCGGTGAGTGTTCCGTGATGATCAAGCGATTGTATGATTCTAAGGTGACTGTGTTCAATCATGTATGAGGAATATTAATGGAAACCTTGAAATTCATCATTATTATTTATTGTTTGCTGTTTGTACAATAATGCGTCTATTTTTTGAATGGTAAAGCAATCATGACAACAACACATAGCTTGGGGTTTCCTCGTATCGGCCGTCAGCGCGAGCTGAAATTCGCGCTGGAGCGTTATTGGAAAAATGCAATAACCGAAGAAGCGTTGCTGGAGGTGGCAGCAAATCTGCGTATTCAGAACTGGCAGGATCAGGCCGCACTTGACTGGTTACCGGCGGGTGATTTTTCGTTATACGACCATGTGCTCGATACCAGCTTTATGCTGGGTAACGTGCCGGAACGGATCAGTCAATCCGCCGGAAGCAAGATGGATCATTATTTTCGTCTGGCCAGAGGACGCAGTGTGTCCGATGGTGCTGACTGTGGGTGTGTCAGCGCCGGAGAACTGACCAAGTGGTTCGATACCAACTATCACTACATTGTTCCTGAATTCGATAAAAACACACGGTTCGCGCTCAATGCCGAACGGTTGCTGCAACAGATCAGGGAAGCCCGGCAGCGGTATGACCGGGTAAAACCGGTTATTTTGGGGCCGGTTACTTATCTTTGGCTCGGCAAATGCAAGGACGCTACGGATAAGCATGATCTGCTGGACGATTTGATGCATGCATATGAACAGCTCTTCAAAGCGCTCAAGGATGAGGGTGTTACGTGGGTGCAGATTGATGAACCGGTGCTGGTTATGGAGCTGAATGAATCCTGGAAGCACGCATTGCGGAAAACGTATTATCAGTTGCAGGCAGCGCCGGTAAAACTGATGCTGACGACTTATTTCGGCCAATTACAGGAGAACCTGCAACTGGCCTGCGAGTTACCCGTGGACGGAATCCATCTTGATGCGGTTACAGCAAGGGACGAAGTCGCCAAAATAATCGACTGGCTGCCAAGTCACAAGATACTGTCTCTCGGTGTCATCAACGGACGCAATATCTGGAAAACCGATCTGAATGCCACACTGGACTGGCTGGAGCCTGTCCATGCGCGCCTGCAGGAACGCTTGTGGCTTGCGCCATCCTGTTCGCTGCTGCATGTGCCGATTGATCTCGACAGTGAGCAGGCGTTAACACATGACATTCGTTCATGGCTGGCGTTTGCCGTGCAGAAATTACAGGAAGTCAAAGTTCTTGCAACCGCGCTCGATCATGGCAGGGAAGCTGTTTCCGAGGCATTGCAGGAGAATCGGGCGGCAATCGAAAGCCGTCGGCAGTCTGAATCTGTGCATAGCGCTGCGGTTAAGTCACGTCTGCTCGAAATCAATCCGGCAATGAGCAGACGCAAGTCGTCTTACTTGCAGCGGTCGGCAGAACAGAGAAGAAAAATACCTTTGCCGCTTTTTCCAACCACGTCAATCGGTTCTTTTCCGCAGACACAGGCTATTCGTCAAGCCCGTCTGGATTTTCGCAAGGGCAGGTTGTCGGCGGAAGCATACCGGCTGGCAATGCAGGAAGAGATCGAGCATTGCGTGCGCGAACAGGAAGCGCTCGATCTTGATGTACTGGTTCATGGCGAACCCGAGCGTAACGATATGGTGGAATATTTTGGCGAGCAGCTTGCGGGGTTCGCCCTGACGCAACACGGCTGGGTACAGTCCTATGGATCAAGATGCGTTAAACCGCCGATTCTCTATGGCGATGTATCGCATACGCACGAGATTACCGTGGAATGGATTCAATACGCGCAGTCGCTGACCGGGAAACCAATGAAAGGTATGTTGACAGGCCCGGTCACCATGCTGAGCTGGTCTTTTGTGCGGGATGATCAGCCGCGTTCGGAGACCTGCAAACAACTGGCGCTCGTGATACGTGATGAAGTGCTGGCTTTGGAAAAAGCCGGGATTGCCATTATTCAGATTGACGAGGCTGCGCTCAGGGAAGGTCTCCCGTTAAGGCAGTCGCAATGGCAGACTTATCTTGACTGGGCGATTCTGGCGTTTGGCATTGCCGCTAATGGCGTTGAGGACAGTACGCAGATTCATACGCATATGTGCTATTCGGAATTCAACGATATCATGGAAGCCATAGCCCGGATGGATGCCGATGTCATTACCATAGAAACATCCCGTTCCGCGATGGAGCTGCTGGATGCTTTTGATCAGTATCATTATCCGAATGAAATCGGACCGGGAGTTTATGATATCCATTCGCCCAATGTCCCTTCGGTGGACGCGATTGCTGATTTAATGAAAAAAGCGGCGCAGCGTATACCGTTTCACAGATTGTGGGTCAATCCGGATTGCGGATTGAAGACGCGAAACTGGGAAGAAGTCAGGCCTGCACTGAAAAATATGGTTGCAGCCAGTCGTCATCTGGCGGCGCATTTCAAAACCGTCCCGGCCAGCTAAATTTGACTTGCAGGGTTTAATTAGCGATGATATACAGCTTGGAGCTACCGGTTTGTTTTCGTTTAATTCCGCTTGATTCCGTCCAGATCGCTTGCGTTCAACAGTAGTAAACAGGCGAAACAGAGGCGGCCAGAAGTAACTAAAGGTAATCAGAAAGAACCCAACTAGAAGAGGAAACACTATGACTATCCAGAATACATTTAAACAAAGCGTTAAAGATACAATCAATGCAAAGCATTTGCTCAAGCACCCGTTCTACATTGCCTGGACAGAAGGCAAATTAACCAAGGAGCAATTGCGTCACTATGCCGAGCAATATTTTTATAATGTTTTGGCGGAGCCGACTTATCTGAGCGCCGTTCACTTTAATACGCCGCATTTCAGCACCGCTGCGAACAGCGGTGACATCAGCGTGCGGCAGGAAGTGCTGAAAAATCTGATCGACGAAGAACACGGCGAATCCAATCATCCGGCTTTATGGAAGGCATTCGCGTTTGCCCTGGGTGCGAACGATGAAAGTCTGGCCAGCGCCAAGGCACTGCCTAATACGGACAAACTGGTTGCCACATTCCGTGATATCTGCTTGAATCGCCCGTTCTACGCCGGATTGGCTGCACTGCATGCATTTGAGTCGCAGGTACCCGATATTGCGA
>WBZL01005072.1_pt1 | contig 11074 bp, 9 predicted proteins | sample 5204291 | NCBI WGS metagenome assembly WBZL01 (sample SAMN12344345, study PRJNA552823) | activated sludge metagenome | biome: Activated sludge suspended growth; feature: Nitrification reactor; material: Wastewater; isolation source: activated sludge from nitrification reactor of wastewater treatment...
GGGCCCTGAGCCAGCACCCGACCGTCGCGCAGCGCCAACAGGTGCGTGAAGCCCGGCGGGATCTCCTCGACGTGGTGGGTGACCAGCACCAGCGGCGCTGCGTCGGGGTCGACGGCCAGGGCACCGAGCCGGTCGACCAGCTCCTCGCGACCCCGCAGGTCCAGTCCGGCGGTCGGCTCGTCGAGCAGCACGAGGCCCGGTTCGTTCATCAGCGCCCGGGCCAGCAGTGTGCGCTGGCGCTCACCGGAGGACAGCGTGCCCATCGGGTGATCGGCCACCGCTCCCACGCCCTGCGCGGCCAGGAGCGCTCGCGCTCGATCTCGATCGGCGTCGGTGTAGGTGTGCCACCATGGTTCGAGCGCGGCGAAGCGGCCGCACATGACCACCTCGGTAGCGCTCAGGTTGGGCCGCACCAGGTCCGCCATCGCCGCGGAGACCAGGCTGAGTCGGGTGCGCAGCACCCGGACGTCGGTGCGGCCGAGCCGCTCGCCGAGCACGTCGACGGTGCCGCGGCTCGGGTGCTCGTAGAGCGCGGCGATGCGGATCAGCGACGTCTTGCCGCTTCCGTTGAGGCCGATCACCACCCAGTCCTGGTCGGCCTCGACGCGCCAGTCGACGCCGTCGAGCAGGTCGCGGCCGTCGCGGGTGAAGCCCACGCCGACCATGGCCAGCGCGGGGACGCTCACCGGCGTCCGCCGAAGTGCTCGCGCAGGTAGTCGTCCATCGCCTCGTTGAGAAGGTCCAACCCGTCGAGCGCAGCGGAGGCCCGCTCGGGACCCAGTCGGGCGAGCAGGCCCGACAGGCGGTCGGCCACCGCGGCGTCGGCCCGGGCGACCCGGGCCCGGCCGTCGTCGGTGATCGACAGCACCACACGCCGGCCGTCAGCGGGGTCCGACAACCGCTGCACCAGGTCCCGCCCGCACAGCCCGTCGACCACCGAGGTCAACGTCGACGGCGACACGCCGAGCAGGCGCGCCACCTCGGTGGCGGGTCGGTCGACCCCGTCGACGAACACGAGCACCCGGTACTGCGCCAGGGTCAAGTCGACCTCGGCCACCGCGTTGGCCGCGACGCGGGCCACCCGCGCCGCGGCGCGGGCCGCGTCCGCGAAGCGGGAGTCCTGGGGCGGATCCGGAGTCGACACGGGCGTCACCGTACCGGGCTGTGCCCGACGGCTCCGACGTCGACACCGCCGCCGATAGAGTCACGGCCGTGAGCATCGCCGTCGGCCTGATCGCGGTGCTCGCCCTGGTCCTGGCCAACGCCGTGTTCGTCGCAGCGGAGTTCTCGCTCGTCGCCGTGGACCGCAGCCAGGTCACGATCCAGATCGAGGCGGGTTCCCGATCCGCCCGCCGAGTCGACGCGATCCTGCGTCGACTCTCGTTCGCCCTGTCGGGCGCCCAACTGGGCATCACCCTGTGCAGCCTGGCCCTCGGCGTCCTGTCCGAACCGGTGATCGCGCCGCTGCTCGAACCGCTCTTCGGCCCCCTCGACGCCCGGGCCGCGGTGACCGCGTCGGTCATCGCCGCGCTCCTGGTGACCACCGTGGTGCAGATGGTGGTCGGCGAGCTGATCCCCAAGGGGGTGGCGGTCGCCCGTCCGCTGTCCACGTCGCTCGCCATGGCGGTGCCCTTCGGGTTGTTCGTCACGCTGTTCCGCCCGGTCATCGTCGTCGGCGACGCCGCGGCCGACGCGCTCCTGCGCCTCGTCGGGCTCGAACCGGCCGAGGAGCTGTCGACGGTGCGCAGCCGCGACGAGCTGCACCGGCTGGTTCACACCTCCCAGGAGGGCGGCACCCTCGTCGGGCCGCTGGCCGAGCTTCTCGACCGGAGCTTCCGGTTCCGCTCCAAGACCGCGGCCGACGCCCTCACCCCGCGGACCGACATCACCGCCCTGCGCTCCGACGCCACGACCGGCGACCTCCTCGACGCGTCGGAGCGCACCGGGCTGTCCCGATTCCCCGTCACCGGAGACGACCTCGACGACATCACCGGTGTGGTCCACATCAAGGACGTCCTCGGCATCGCCCCGTCGCAGCGTCGCAGCACGCCGTTGGCCGACGTGGTCCGCCCGGTGGTGATGGTGCCCGAGTCGACCGAGCTCGGTGACCTGCTGGTGCAGCTCCAGGACGAGTCCGGCCAGTTCGCCGTCGTCCTCGACGAGTACGGCGCCACCGCCGGGATCATCACCCTGGAGGACCTCGTCGAGGAGATCGTCGGCGACATCGCCGACGAGCACGACCCGACCACCGTGCCCCGGGTTCGACGCTGGCAGGGCGCGCACCTGGTGTCGGGTCGGCTGCACCCCGACGAGGTGGTCGAGGCCTGCGGGTTCGAGGTCCCCGACGGGCCGTACGAGACGCTCGCCGGCTACGTGTTGAACGTCCTCGGCTCGGTGCCCGAGGTCGGCGACGGCTTCAGCGACCGGGGCTGGTCGGTGGAGGTGGCCGAGATGGACCAGCGGCGCGTGGCGGTCGTCCGACTGGTCGCCCCGCCGCCTGGGTGGCTGCCCGAGAGCGGCGACGGCGACGCTGCCCGGACCCGCACCGGCGACGGCCGCCCCGATGACGGGAGCAGGTCGTCGTGAGCTGGTACGGCGTGACCCTGCTGGGCGCCGCGTTGATCGTCGGCAACGCCTTCTTCGTCGCGGTCGAGTTCTCCCTGCTCGCGGCGCGACGCCAACGCATCGAGCAGTGGGTCGACGACGGCCGGTTCGGCGCCGCCGCGGCGTTGGCGCAGATGCGTTCGCTCAACCTCCAGCTCGCCACCTGCCAGCTCGGCATCACGGTGCTGTCGCTGCTGCTCGGCTGGTTGATCGAACCGGCGATCGGGTCGGTGATCGAGGGCTGGTTCGAGCACAGCCCCCTGCCCGAGGCGACCGGCCGGATCATCGGCGTCGCCGTCGCGCTGATGATCGTCGCCTTCCTGCACATGGTGCTCGGCGAGATGGTCCCCAAGTCGGTCGCTCTCACCGCCCCGGAGCGATCGGCGGTCCTGCTCGCCCCGCTCCAGGCGGTCTTCACCTTCGTCCTGTGGCCCTTCGTCTGGGTTCTCGACCGCCTGTCGCGGTGGGGCACGCGGCTGCTGCGGGTCGAGCCGGCCGACGAGCTCGCCCAGGCCCACACCTCCGCCGAGCTGGCGATCATGATGGAGGAGTCGGTCGCCTCCGGCGAGCTCGAGGCCACCGAGCACGTGCTGCTGGCCGGCGCGCTCGGCTTCCTCGACCGGCGCGTGGCCGAGGTCATGGCGCCCGCATCGCAGCTGGTGACGGTGCCGACGACCGCGACGGTGGCCCGCGCCGAGGAGCTGGTGCACCGCTCGGGGCACTCACGGGTGCTCGTGGTCGGATCCTCCCGCGACGACGTCGTCGGCTTCCTGCACGCCAAGGACCTGCTGCGCATCCCCACCGATCGCCGCGACGGTCTGCTGCCCCCGGGCGTGGTGCGGGTGGCGTTGCGGGTCCGGCCCGATGATCGCCTCAGCGACGTGCTGCCGCGGATGCGTCGGGCCCGTCGGCACGTGGCGGTGGTCGCGGACCGCGACGACCGGGGGGTGGAGCGCGTCGTCGGGCTGGTCACGCTCGAGGACGTCCTCGAGGCGATCGTCGGCGACATCCGCGACGAGTGGGACCGACCCGGCACCTGACCGGGCACGATCCGTGGGCGTGGTGGCGAGTTGCGGTAGAGAAGGCGATCCGAACCGGTGGGCGAGCGGCCCGATCGGGCTCAGGGGGTGACGGCGTGGACGACAGCACATCGAAGGGGGCGACCGGGCGGCGGTCGACGAGCGAGCTGGCCGAGGGGCTGGCCGAAGGGCTGGCGTCGGTCGTCGGATCCGCGCTCGGCGTCGGGGTGCGGGTCGAGGGCCTGACCCGGCTGTCGGGGGGAGCGTCGAGGGAGACGTGGTCCTTCGTGGTGGTCCCGGCCGACGGAGGGCCCGATCGCCGACTGGTGCTGCAGCGCGAGCGGGCCGGCAACGCGGCCACCTCGCAGGCGATGGCGGTGCAGGCCGAGCTGCTGGCCGCCGCGGTCGCCGCCGGAGTGCCCGTGCCGACCGTCGTGGTCGCCGATCCCGACGGGGTGAGCCTGGGGGCTCCTGCGGTGGTGATGGACCACGTCGACGGGGAGACGATCGCCCGACGGATCCTTCGCGACGACGAGTACGCCGCGGCCCGTGACGTCCTGGTCGCCCAGGCCGGCGCCGCGCTCGCCGCGGTGCACCGCATGGACGACGCCGCGGTCGCGGCGACCGAAGCCGAGGACCCGGTCGCCCAGATGCGCAACCTGCTCGACGCGTTCGGCGAACCGCACCCCGCCTTCGAGCTCGGGCTGCGGTGGCTGGAGCGGAACCGCCCCGCACCCCGGCCCGCCACGGTGGTCCACGGCGACTTCCGGATGGGCAACCTGATCGTCGGCCCCGACGGTATCCGGGCCGTGCTCGACTGGGAGCTCGCGCACCGGGGCGACCCGATCGAGGACCTCGGCTGGTTCTGCGTGCGGGCCTGGCGGTTCGGCTCGCCGGCCGTCGCCGGGGGAGTGGGATCGGTTCAGCAGCTCATCGACGCGTACGTCGCCGCGGGCGGCGCCCCCGTCACCGTCGACGAGGTCCGCTGGTGGGAGGCGCTGGGCACGCTGCGTTGGGGGCTGATCTGCATCCTGCAGGCGTCGGTGCACCTGGGTGGCGCCAGCCGTTCCGTCGAGCTGGCCGCCATCGGTCGGCGGACCGCCGAGAACGAGGAGGACCTGCTCGAGATCGTCGCCGGGCCCTCCGACCGGGTGCCGGCGCCGGCCGCCCGACCCTCGGTCGAGGTGGGGGTGGCACCGCATGATCGTCCGACCGCGGCCGAGCTGCTCGACGCGGTCGAGGAGTACCTGACCGAGGTCCGTGACGGCGTCCCGGGACGGTTGGGGTTCCACGCCCGGGTCGCCGCGAACGTGGTGGCCACGGTCCGCCGCGAGATCGAGCTGGGACCCGATCAGGCCCGTCTGCTCGACGAGCGGCTGGCGTCGCTGGGCATCTCGGCCACCGGACGCGCCGGCGAGGCCGAGCTGGCCGCGGCGATCCGTCGGGGTGACCTCGACGACCGCGTCGACGAGGTGACCGACGCGGTCCGGGCCACGGTCCGCGACAAGCTCGCGGTGTCCAACCCCGGCTACTGGGAACGGCCCCTGTGACCCGCTCGGACACCCCCCGGGTGACGATCGTGTCGCCGCACTTCGACGACGCCCCCCTGTCGCTGGGCCAGAGCCTGCTCGACGGGGCGCTCCACGGGTGCCGGGTCCGGGTCCGGGTCGTGTTCGCCAGGACCAACTTCACCCGCTGGGTGCATCCGACCCGGGGCCGGGCGGGACCGATCAGCCTGTGGCGCCGGGCCGAGGAGTCGGTCGCTCAGGTCGCCTTCGGCTACCGGGTCGCCACGTCGCCGCACGAGGAGGTCGTGTTGCGCACCGGCGAGCTCGACCCGGCGGTGCTGCTCGACCCGACCTCCGAGCTGGATGACGCGTTGGTGGACACCCTGACCGCTCAGGCCCGACGCTGGCGCGGCGACGGGTCGACGGTGCTGTTCCCGGCGGGCATCGGCGGCCACCTCGACCATCGTCTGGTGGCCGAGGCCGGGCGTCGGCTCCTCGCCGAGCACCCGGACCGGATCGGCTGCTACGAGGACCGTCCGTACGCCTCGTTGGTCGATCCGGGTGTGGTCGACGAGACGCTGCGGGCCATCGACCCGGCGTTGGTCCCGGTGGACGTGTCGGGTCCGGTGACCGAGCGTCTGCACCGCCGGCTGCGCCGCTGCTACCCGAGCCAGATCGACGACCTGTTCGTGCGGGCGATGGACGCCGACCGGGCCACCGGAGCGTGCGAGCGCGTGTGGTTCGCTCCCGGTCAGGTGCCGGCCTGGTTGTCATTCCGCGACGGTCACTAGCACACTTCCTCCATGGAGATCGGCGTCCTCGGAGGAACGGGTCCGGCCGGCAGCGGCCTGGCGGTGCGGTTGGCGTCGGTGGGCTTCGACGTCGTGATCGGGTCGAGGTCCAAGTACCGGGCCATGGAGGTGGCCGACAAGCTGCTGGCCAAGTGGTCCGACCGGGAGCTGTCGATCGCGGCGGGTGACAATCACACCGCGGCGTCGGCCGAGGTCGTGTTCGTGGCCACCCCGTGGGACGCGGCAGCGGCGACGGTGAAGGACTGCGAGACCGAGTTGAAGGGCAAGGTCGTCATCTCGATGGCGAACGCCCTGGCCCGGGTCGGTCACGAGTTCCAGCCGCTGGTGCCGCCTCGGGGGTCGGTCGCCGCGTCGGTCCAGGCCGCGGTGCCCCGGTCACTGGTCGCCGCGAGCATGCACCACGTGCCGGCGGCCGAGCTCGGCGACATCGCCCATCCGGTCGAGTCCGACGTGCTGGTGTGCTCGGACCACCCGTCCGCGACGGCGACCACCATCGACATCGTGTCGCGCATCCCCGACCTGCGTGCCGTCGACGCCGGCGAGCTGTCCAACGCCGCACCGATCGAGGCGTTCGCGGCCGTGCTGCTCCAGGTGAACGTGAAGTACAAGACCCGCGTCGCGGTGCGGTTCACCGGCCTGCCGGCCTGAGGCAGGGGCGGCCTGCCGGCCTGAAGTAGGCGTTGTTGTAGCCCTCGCGTCGCAGGGGCGTCGGTGGGCTACAAGTTCGGTGGGCGCCGGTGTTGTTGTAGCCCTCGGGTCGCAGGGGCGTCGGTGGGCTACAAGTTCGGTGGGCGCCGGTGGGTGCCGGGTCGGGCGTTCGACCGGGCGCGGGTTAGCCTGCGCCACCGTGCGCCTGTACGACACCGCCCGAGAGGCGATCGTCCCCTTCGAGCCGGTCGACCGTGTCGTCACCATGTACACGTGCGGCATCACGCCGTACGACTCGACGCACCTCGGTCACGCGGCGACGTACCTGACCTACGACGTCCTCCAACGCCGGCTGCGCGACCGGGGTCACGACACGCGCTGCGTGCGCAACATCACCGACGTCGACGACAGCATCCTGCCCAAGGCCCGCGAGCTCGGCGTCCACTACCTGGACCTGGCCGCCGCCGAGCTGGCCCGCTTCGACGCCGACATGGAGCGCCTCGAGATGCTCCCGGCCTGGTCCGAGCCGCGGGCGACCTCCGCCATCCCCGACATCCGCGGCTTCATCGGCATGGTGCTCGACCAGGGTTTCGCGTACCAGGCGGGCGGAGCCGTGTACTTCGAGGTCGCCAACTTCCCGAAGTTCGGACAGATCAGCCACTACTCGCGTGACGAGATGCTGGCCTTCGCGGCCGAGCGCGGCGGCAACGTCGAGGACCCTCACAAGCGGGACCCGCTCGACTTCGTGCTGTGGCAGCCGTCGCTTCCCGACGAGCCGGCGTGGGAGTCGCTGTGGGGTCCCGGCCGTCCGGGCTGGCACATCGAGTGCTCGGCGCTGTGCCTGCGCGAGCTCGGCACGACCATCGACCTGCACGGCGGGGGCAGCGACCTGATCTTCCCGCACCACGAGTGCGAGGCCGCCCAGTCCGAGGCCGCCACCGGCGAACCGCTGGTGCGCCACTGGATGCACCAGGCCATGGTCCACATGGACGGCGAGAAGATGTCGAAGTCGCTCGGCAACCTCGTGTTCGTGTCGGACCTGTCGCAGAGCTGGGACCCACGGGCCATCCGCCTCGCCTGTGTGTCGCACCACTACCGCAGCGCCTGGGAGTGGACCGACGAGCTGATGCCGGCCGCGTCCGAACGCCTGTCCCGATGGGTCGCGGCGGGCGAGGGCTCCGGGGCGCTCGAGCAGGTGCGCGCCGCTCTCGACTCCGACCTCGACACCCCCGGCGCCATCGAGGCGATCGACGATGCCGCCGCATCCGGCCTCGGCGTATCGGAGGCCGCGGCCCTCCTCGGGGTCCGCACGGACCGAACCGTGTTCGAGTCCGCGACCTGAGGGAATCCCGCGAAAAAGGTCAGGATTCAGGTCTTCCGGCCCGGGGCGTCTGGGTAGGATCACTGCCCAGACGTCAGCGAGCACCGACCGCCGGGCCCCGACGTCGTCGAGGAGGGGATACCCCGTGGCCGCCGAGAACCGCAAGCGAGACGCCGGACAGATGCAGTCCGTGTTCCGCGCCGTTCTCACCCCGCCGTTCCGGTTCCTCTGGAGCGTGACGACCGAGGGGATGGACAACATCCCGGTCACTGGCGGGGCGATCATCGCCCCCAACCACATCTCGGTGCTCGACTCGTTCTTCGTGCCGCTCGTCCTGCCCCGGCGAATCACCTACGTCGGCAAGGCCGAGTACATGGACGACTGGAAGACCAAGTTCCTCTTCCCGGCCATGGGCATGATCCCGATCGACCGCTCCGGGGGTGACTCGGCCACCGCCGCGCTCGACGCCGCGGCCGGGTGCCTGGAGGCCGGCGAGCTGTTCGGCATCTACCCCGAGGGCACCCGGGCCCGCGACGGGCTGCTGCACAAGGGCCACACGGGCGTCGCCCGCCTCGCCCTGCGGACGGGGTCGCCGATCGTGCCGGTGGGCATCATCGGCTCCGATCAGGTGCAGCCCCCGGACGCCAAGTTCCCCGCACCGTTCCGTCGGGTGCACATCCGCTTCGGTCGCCCGATCAGCGTGGAGCGCTACCAGGACCGGGCCAACGACCGCATGGTGCTGCGCCAGATCGTCGACGAGGTCATGTACGAGATCCGCAACCTGTCGGGTCAGACCTACGTCGACAGCTACGCCACCAAGCCGTCCAAGCCGGTCGCCGCTCCGGCCGAACCCGCCGTGCCGACCGCTCCGGCGGCCGAGACCGACGACCGTCCGGTCGCCCCGGTCATCCCGATCGACCGCCCCCACGGCCGACCGGTCGAGCCCGCGGCTGCCAGCACCGACAGGTCCCGACCCACGGGTCTGGTCGTCGCGTCGGCCGCTGCGGGACCGACCCAGGTCGCCGTCGACTCCGACGGCGTCGACCGCCGTTCGTCGGCCGCGGTCATCCGATCCCGTCCGTTGGACCTCGACGCCCTCGCTCTGACCGGCGCATGACCTCGGGACCCGGGCGGTTCCGGGTGTCGGTGATTCTCGGAGCAGCAGTCGCTGTTGCGCTGGCCCTTGCGGCGTGCGGGTCGGACCGCGCCGCCGACGGTGATGGCAGCGCGTCCGCCACGACGGTGACCACCCCGGCGGATCCTGCTGCCCGCGACGCGGTCCGGGCGGGTGCATCTCCGGTGATCGACCTGCCTGCCCCGCCGATCGACGGGATGCCGGTGTTCGTCGGCAACCACGGCGACGACCTGGTCGTCGTCGGCGGCAGGGAGTTCACCCGCTCCGGCATGGAGCGACCCTCCGACGACGTGGCCGTGCTCGATGCCGGGACGTTCTCGTGGCGCTCCTACCCTCGGCCTCCGTTCGATCACCCGACCGGCTACCCGATCGCGGCGGTGACCGGTGACGTCGTCCTGATCAGCGGGTTCTCCTGCGAGATCGGCACCGAGACCCATGACAGCTCCGGACCCGACTGCGCTCTCGGCCCCCGACAGACCGCCCGGCTGGATCTCGACTCGGGACGTTGGACACGTCTTGCCAGCCCGGCCACACCCGCTGAGCAGACCGGACCGCTGGGCTCGGTCGATGCCGACCTGTTCGCCACCCCCACCGGGGTGCTCGCCGCGGTGCCGTCGGTCCGGGTCGAGCTCGCTGGCCGGCAACGGGCCTGGTCGTTCCTGGCGACGGGCTCCGACCGGTGGGTCCCGGTCGACGCACCGCCGTTCGAGCTGCCGCTCGACGCGTGCCGGGCCGGGGGAGCGGTCAGCGTGGTGACGGTGGACGTCACCCAGGACGGCACGACCTGGTCGCCCAAGTCCAACGGCTTCTGGGGGTCCGGCGAGCGATACGCCCACCTCCGGGCGACGACGTGGCAGGACCACACCCGGACCTGGTCGACACCCACAGAGCCGTTGGTCGGCGGCGCCGGCGTCCCCCGCCTCGGAGTGTCGTGCACCGCCACGTCCACGGTGGCGTTCACCTCGGGCCAGGGCCTCCCCGGTGCTGCGCCCGCCACGGATCTGGCTGACGTCGGGGTGTTCGTCGCCGCCCACGGAGGGGCCACGTGGGTGCGCCAGGCCGCCAGCCCACCCCCGGCGTTCGACGCGGGTGACTCGCTGATGGCGGCCGGGACGCTGCCCACCTATTCGGTCCCGCCGGTGGCGGTGTTGTGGAACCTGGCCGGGACCGACGGCGTCGCCTACGACCTCGGAACCGGCGCCACCACGGCGTGGCCGACGCCGAGGTCGGAGATCCAGCAACCGGTCGACGCCTCGATCCTGGGCCGACCCGTCCTGGTCCCGCGGCGGGAGCCGAGCCTGGCCGCGGTCGTCCTCGGCCCCTGAGATCACTTCCACACCGTGCAGACCCCGGGCGCGGGTGGCAGCGGTCGGCAGGGCGAAGGCCGGTCCCATGCGGACCCGACACCGCTGAGGCCGCCCGTCCTGGCGAAGTCGTGGAGCGGCAGGGGGTGAAGCGTGCCGGCGCCGAGCTTCTTCAGCAGGCGGAACACCTCCACGAGCACGACTCGGGACCGGCCGGCAACCGGAACCGGGTTCGGGCCGGTTCCGGCCCGCCGGTAGCCTGCGAGCCATGTCCGACATCGCCATCACGTTGCCCGACGGTTCCGAGCGCACCCTGCCCGAGGGCGCCACCGGCACCGACCTGGCCTCGTCGATCGGCAAGCGGCTCGCCAAGGACGCGGTCGTCGTCGAGGTGAACGGGGAACCGACCGACCTGGCCGCCCCTCTGCACGACGGCGATGCCGTGCGCATCGTGACCGTCAAGGACGACGAAGCGCTCGAACACCTGCGCCACTCGACCGCGCACGTGCTGGCCCAGGCGGTCCTCAAGCTGTGGCCCGGCGCCACCTTCGCCGGCGGACCGGCCATCGCCGACGGCTTCTACTACGACTTCGAGTTGCCCGACGGCGCCACGTTCTCCGAGGAGGACCTCGAGCGCATCGACGCCGAGATGCGTCGGATCATCTCGGCCAACCAGCCCTTCGAGCGCTTCGAGCTGCCCGTCGACGAGGCCCGCGACCTCAT
>WBZL01005073.1_pt1 | contig 11073 bp, 11 predicted proteins | sample 5204291 | NCBI WGS metagenome assembly WBZL01 (sample SAMN12344345, study PRJNA552823) | activated sludge metagenome | biome: Activated sludge suspended growth; feature: Nitrification reactor; material: Wastewater; isolation source: activated sludge from nitrification reactor of wastewater...
AGGAACGACTATCTCAACGACGACGACACCGTCTCGGACTCGTACAAAGCAGCCCGCGAGGCGGGCACGTTGGCGGAACCAACATCGGACGTGCTCAAGCCCGTCATCGACTTCGTCTGGCCGCTGATCGACGTGCTCGAGATGAATTTCGAGGGCGATCTCGATCGAAGCCTGGACTTCTTCACCGCCGAGTCGGAGTTCTACCCCGAGTTCGACAGCCTCTGCCGGCAGCGCGTGATCGAGCACTTTCCGGAACCGGAGGAAGATTACGATGCGGAGGACTGACGCTGGCATACCTGCCCGAGTCGGGCACCGCGCAGGGCGCGGCCCTGGAATTCTTTCGCGACATGGCGGCCGACGACCTCGAGACACTGGGCATCGACGTTGTCGAGGGTGAACATCCGGGAAGCACGTACTACGCCGCGGAGCTGCGTGGCGACATCGACGAAGCCAGTCGCGCGGCCGAAGCTGCCGGCATCCCGGTGCGATTCATGCCGGCCAGGAATTGATGTGCGGTCAGTCCGACCGTCGGCATGCGTCGGAACACCTCCGGCCATCGCCCCCCACGGAGACACTCGCGCTCATGTACGTGATCGACTTGACCCACTACCTGGACGCCAAGGGTGCGATTGCGCCCGAGCGGGGGCCCCCCCCCAAGATGGCGGACTTCCTGACCGCCGTGGTCGCCCACGCCTCCGACTTCGATCGATCCGATGACGCGCCGGGCCCGGCGTGCTTCAAATGCCGCAAGCGCGACCAGCGCGTCGTCGAGACCGGCATGACCGAGGATGATGTCGTCGTCTGGCGCTGCCCCGGCTGCGGCACCGAGGGGCGAATCTCGAACTGGCAGGGTACGATCTGGGATCTGAACCAGGGCACGCCGCCGAATTGAAGCGCAGGCCATTGCCCTGACCATGGCGAAGCCGCCCAGCGAAGATCTGGAAACCTTCCTCCGCCGCCAGGACGCGGCGGAGCTGGTCGCCGTGCTGCTCGAACTCGCCAACGACAACGAGGCCGTTCAGGCACGTCTCGCGCGCATGCAGTTGGCCGATCGGCCGGACAGGCTCGCCGCTGGCTTCCGGAAGACGCTGTCCGCATGGAAGCGCTCTACCAAGTTCTACGGCTACCGCGAGGCGGGCGAGTTCGGTCGCGTGCTCGACGGCTGGCTGGACCAGGTGGCGCGCGAGTTGCTGCCCAAGGACCCTCCGTCCGCCCTCGCGCTCTTCGAGGCCTTCATCGAGGCGGATGCAGCGTGGTTCGATCGCGCCGACGACTCCGACGGCGTGATCGGCGACGCCGTGCGCGCAGCCTGTCGCCACTGGTTGCAAGCCGCCGCGCGCTGCGAGATCCCGCCCGACGTCCGGCCCGAGCGGCTGCTGAAGCTCTACCAGGCCGACGAGTACGGAGCGCGCGACGAGTTGCTGCGACGTGCGGATCTGCTGCTCGACGAGCCTGCGCAACGCGGGCTGGTCGCCCGACTCGAGTTGCAGCTGTCGCACGCGCTGCAGGCATCGCCGGCCGGGAAGAGCCCGCCGATGGACGTCTTCCGCATCTCCGGTGCGCTGTCTTTGTTGTCCGAATCGCTGAGCGACCCCGACGTCATGGTGCGCGCCACGCTGCGCTACAGCCCGAACCCGAACCCCGTGCAGCGGCAGGCCTTCGTGCGGGCCTACCTCGACGCCGAGCGGCCGGCCGACGCGCTGGCGTGGCTTCAGGACTCCTGGAGCCACCTCGACGACAGCCGCCAGGATCTCCTGGCCGACGCCCTGGAGCGGCTCGGTCGATTCGAGGAGAGTTCGCCGATCCGGCAACGGATGTTCGAGCGCACGCTCGCCGACTTCTGTCTCCAGCGCTGGCTGGAGCATCTGCCGGGGTCCGCACGTCCGGAAGCGGTAGCTCATGCCCGGCAACTCGCGCTGCGCCACGACGACCTGACGGCCGCCGCCAGGCTGCTGCTGCAACTCGGCGACGCGGGCGCGGCCGAGGCCAGACTGCTGGCCGAGCCCGGACGCATCGACGGTAACGACTACGGGCGTCTCGTTCCGCTGGCCAAGGCCTTGCGCGCCCACGAGTGCCCGCGCGGCGAGACCGTCGTCTACCGTGCGTTGTTGAAGGGCATCCTCGATCGGGCCTACGCGCGGGCCTACGGCCACGCGGCGCGCTACTGGGCCAGGCTTGGCGAGATCGCGTGCAGCGATGTCGGTCTGCCGCCGCTGCAGTCGCACGAGGAATTCGAGGCGGAGATCCGTGCGCGCCACGGACGCAAGTCGGCGTTCTGGGCGTATGTGAGCGGAACGCGCCGCGGCCGGCGTTACGACGGGGACGACCTGATCCCGTAGCGCTGCGGGCTGACCGCGCTTGTCCACGGCCGCGCGATCGGCGCCTCGCACGCGAGACTCGCGCGGCGGTGGTCACACCGTGAAAGCGCGCATCGCTTTGAGCCGCGCGACGCCCCTCGACCTCCGCCGGTCACAGGGTCGCGCGGGCGACTACAGACGGTGCGCCAATGCCGCCGCGTCGTGCATGGCTTCCAGCGCCGTGCGCGGGCGAGCGCAATCGCCGACCATGTAGACGGGCGGCATGGATGGATGCGCGTACAGAGCCTCCGAACACTCGGTCACCGGAAGAACCGGCCTCGTCGCGGTGACCAGCTCGATCCCCTCGACGGTCCACTGCTTCGTGCCGTTCCAGAGCACGGCGCTCTCCGCGCCCAGCGCCTCGACCATGGTTCCCAGATGAACCGATACGCGGCCCGTCGAGTTCAACCCCTCGATCTGGAATCGGCGCGAGCGGCTCGCAATGTCGGACATGAGTTCACTCCCCTGTTCGGTGAGCATCACCTCCACTCCCCTGTCCGCGAGAAGGCGTGCGACGCCGACGCCGCGTATGCCGCCGCCGATCACCAGCGCCTTTCCGATGCCCCCGATGGGCCTGCGGATGATGTCGTGGGGATCGACGAGCGGACTCTCGAGGAGACCGGGAATCGGCGGAAGGCCCGGAGCCGCGCCGGTGGCCACGATCACCGCGTCCGGGCGCTCAGCGAGCACCAGGTCCGCGGTCGCCTCGGTGCCGGTCCGGACGACCACGCCCGCTCGCGTCGCCGCACCCGTCAACCACGTCAGATGTCCGGCCATCTCTTCGCGGCCCGGCAGGTGGCGATTCAGCAAGAGCTGACCTCCGAGTTCCTCGTCGCGCTCGAACAACACAACCGCCGCGCCTCGCAAGGCCAGGATGCGAGCGGATTCCAGACCAGCCGGCCCACCGCCGATCACGACCACCTTTCTCACCGCGCCGGCCGGCCGTATCGCGTAGTCGCGCTCGTGACCGGTAGTGGTGTTCACGAGACAGACGATGGGTTGTCCCCGGGCGTGCATGTCGCTGCAACCCTGGTTGCAGGCGATGCACGTGCAGATCTCGTCGATCCGGCCGGTCCGGGCCTTGTCCGGGAACGCCGGATCGGCGTGCAGCGCGCGCCCCAGAGTGACGAAGTCGGAACATCCCGAAGCGATCACGTGCTCGGCGATGCTCGGATCGGTGAGACGTCCCGACACGCTCACCGGAATGCGAACCTGCGCTCGAATCTCCCTGGCCGACGGGGCGAGGACGCCCTGAGGCATCTCCATCGGCTGGGTAATCCACCAGTTGGTCTCGTACATACCCGCCGAAACGTCGAGGAGGTCCACGCCCGCTTCCTCGAGCCTCGGGGCAAAAGCGCAGATGTCGGCGAGCGTGATGCCGCCGAGCGGCTGGTGCTCGTCGCGGCTGACGCGGTAGACGATCGGCACGCTGGAGCCGATCTCCTTGCGCACCGCCAGCACGACCTCGATCGGCAGCCGCATCCGGCGCTCCAGGTCACCCCCGTATTCGTCGTTGCGCTTGTTGGAAAACGGTGACAGGAACGCGCTGAGCAGGTAGCCATGCGCACCATGCAGGCCAACGAAGTCGCAACCCGCCTCGACCGCGCGGCGGGCAGCGGCGGAGAACGCGTCCACCACGAGGTGAATCTCGTCGAGGGTCATCGCATGCGGCACGAACGGTGCGGCTCCGGCGTAGGCAACCTCGGACGGACCCCACGACCGCAATCCGCTCACTTCCGGGTGGACCACCCTGCCGCCGAAGTGCAGTTCCGGACCGATCCTCGCGCCGTGCTTGCGTACCGCGGCGACCATTCTTCGAAACTGCGGGATCAGGCCGTCGTCGTACAGCCCCATCTGCAGATCCCGGCCTCTGCCTCGGGGATCGACGTAGGTGGCCTCGGTATACATCATCCCCACGCCGCCTCTGGCCCGCGCTTCGAGGTAGTCGATGTAACGCTGCGTGACACGGCCTTCGGACGTGCAGTAGTTTCGCTCCATCGGGGACGCGATGATGCGATTGCGGACCTCCAGCGATCGGATGACCCCCGGTTGGAACAGGTGCGGATAGCGCACGGAATCTCCTTCCCCAACGGAACACGCGGACGCCGCGGATCCCCGTCGACTCAGCTGATCGACGGCGCGCCGCCGGCGAATCGGCTACACTCCAGTGACCCGCTGCACGCAGCGCCGGAGGATGACGACACTCCTGCCGTTGTCCGCGTCACAGGTCGTCCGACCTCCGACCCTCGACCTCGATTGCGCCCCATGAGTGAACATGCGACCCGGGTTCTGGTGACCGGCGCCGCCGGAGGGATCGGCCGCGCCGTCTGTTTCGAACTCCTTGCGGACGCGAAGCGAAACGGCCGGAAGCTCGTCATCGCCCTCACCGGCCGGCTCGAACCCGCGATCGCGCGCCTCGCGTCCGAATTGCGCGACGCCGGTGCAACGGCGCACGCCTTCACGGCCGACCTGTCGAACCCCGAGGACTGCAGGCGGATCGGCTCCGAGTCCGTCGCCGCGTGCGAGGGCCTCGATCTCTTCGTGTCGGTCGCGGGCGCGATCCACGCGGGTCCGCTCGACTCTCTCGACGCCACGGCATGGGATCGGACGTTCAACGTGAACGTGCGCGCGACGTGGCTCGTCGCGCAGGCCGTTCGCCACGCGTTGGCGGAGAGCCGCGGCGCGATCATAGCCATCGCCTCGATGGCCGGGTTGTATCCGTTTCCCGGGCTCGGAGCCTACTCACCGTCGAAGGCCGCGCTGATCATGCTGTGCCGGCAGCTGGCGCAGGAATGGGCCGGCGACGGTATCCGGGTCAATACGATCTCGCCAGGACTCATCCGGACGCCGCTGACCGAGTCGGTGTACGCCGATCCGGAGCTGGAGCGAAAGCGCACAGCGTTCGTCCCGCTGCAGCGAATCGGCCTGCCGGAGGACATCGCGAGAGCGGTCGTCGGCCTTGCCGGGAGCGCAATGAGCTACGCCACCGGCATCGATCTTCGAATGGACGGCGGCGTGTGCGATCGCCTGTTGGGGACGGTTCCCGGCCGGCCACAGTGACGAGCGTGCCGGCCCGGATCCCGCGGATGCCTTCGACGCCTCCGATACGCGCGCAAGAGTCGAAGGGCATTCCGCCATTCGCTCTGCCCCGGACGGCGGCGACCGTGTAGCGGCAGCTCGGGCTCCTGCTCACAGGGCCTCGATCTTCTCGAGCATTCCCGGTGCCCAGTCCTTCATGTACCTGGAGTTCCTGGTCTTCTCGAGCGCGAACTTCCGGAACGCGTCACGATCGGGGGTGTAGACGTCCAGCCCCTGGCTCTTAAAGAACGAGGCGGTTTCAGCCTCCTCGGCCACGAACCTGGCGGTCACCGCCGCACTGTAATCGGTCGCGGCCTTTTGCAGCAGGACCTGCTGCGCCGGCGTCAGCGAGTCCCACTTCTTCTTCGCGATCGAGAAGAGATTGTAGTTGATGAGGTGGCCGGTCAGCACGTACTGCGACAGCACCTCGTAGAACTTCATGGTCCTGGTCAGCTGCATCGGGTTGTCCTGCGCATCGATCGTCCCGGTCTGCAGCGCCAGGTAGACCTCGCCGAACGGGATCGACGTCGGATTGCCGCCGACGCACTCGCCGAGGAACTGCCAGCCTTCGCCCGGCGGCATCCGCAGCTTGATGCCGGCCATGTCGGCGGGCGTGTTGATCTTCTTCTTCACCCTGAGGCTCACGTGCCGGGTCCCGATGTAGTGGACCGAAAGCACCTTGATGCCGATGTCCTCCGCCATCTTGAAGAGCTGCTTGCCGACATCGCTGCCGAAGACCCTGAACATGTGGTCCATGTCGCGGAACATGTACGCATTGCCCGCGATGCCCCATGCCGGAACCTGGCTCTGGAAATCCGGGACCGACAGCGCGCTCATGTCGAGATTCCCGCGCTGCATGGCCACGAGTTCCGTGCCCTGCTTGAACAGCGACGAGTTGAAGTACGGCTGCAGGTCGAATGCGCTTGCGATCGCCGGGCCGAACTTGTCCAGCATCACGATGGCCCGGATGTCCTTGTTCGAGGCGCTCTCGCAATAGACGAGCGGAACCTTCGCCTGGGCGAATGCCGGAAAGCATGCCGCCGAAGCGACCAACGCCGACTGGGTCGCCAGGAACCGGCGACGGCTGATGCTCAACTTCATGGTGTTCTCCTCTCGGAAGGCGATTCGACGACCGCGCGAACACGGCGGCCGGCGAGTTCGGGAAAGCGGGCAACGGGATCCATGTGTGGCGACACGCGTCGGGGAGCGGACGTCGCACGTCGGCCCGCGCTCGACCAGACATCGGTCTCGGCTCCCGGCATCCGCTCAGCACGCATTGCTCGGGAGCTCGCGACCAAGGCTCTCCGCCGCGCGCTGCAGCGCCGGCAGAAACCGGCCTGTCATCTGCGTGGCGGAGAGCACCGTTCCATGGACGATCACGTTGATGCCGGCGACACAAGCGCCGTCCCGGTCGCACACCGGCACCGCCAGCGAACACAGGTCAGGGCCCGTCTGGCGGCTGACATAGGCGAACCCGGTGGCTCGCGCCTTGTCGACAGCGTTCTGCACCTCGCCGATCGAGCGGATGGTGTGCGCCGTGAACGGATAGAAGCGCACGCCGGCCAGGTACCGCCGGAGCGGGGCCGCGGGCAGACTCGCCAGCAGGACGTGGCCGACCGACGTGCAATAGGCAGGCTGCCGGCGGCCGACGTTCAACTGAGGCGCGATGATCGGCGACGACAGGGACCGGGCGAGGTAGGCGACATCGTCGCCATCGAGGACGGCCAGCGCGCAAGCCTGCTGTGTCGCGCTGCTCAGCCGATCGAGAACCGGCTGAGCGAGAAGCGCCATCGGCGACGCGGAAAGGTAGGTGTGACTGAACGACAGCACTCGCGGCCGCAGATAGAACCCGTGCGCTCCATCGGACGCCGCGAAGCCGATCCGCTCGAGCGTGTGCAGGCTGCGCCGCACGGACGGCCGGGGCAGGCCGGTCCGCCGGGCCACCTGGGAAATCGTCATGTGGCGCCGCGTGGTCGAGAGAGAGAGCAGAACCGAGAATCCGCGCGCCAGCGCAAAGACGAAGTCACGATCGCCGCGGTACTGCTCGATGCTCTCACCGGGAAGCGACCCTGACCGCTCTTCGGAAGTCCCCTCGCCCCGTTCTGCGCCGCGACGCCGCTTCGCCATCCTGCCGGACGCGCGAGTCCGACCTGCTGACGTCACTCCTGACGGGCGGCCATTCCTGACGACCACGGCACGGGCCACGGCTTCCTCCTGAAACGACGAACCATTCTTGTCGTGGGTGCCGACAATTGGAAGAGGGCGCGTCCGGTTGTGTACGCTAAGCGTACAGTACTCGACGGCGGTACGCCCGAGGCCGGTTGCGGGCGCAACGCACGGCACGTAGCATCGATGCGACCCGAATCATGCGTATGCGCCCGAACCGACGCTCTCGCGGGACGACTCCCGAAGTGCTCCGTTCACCCGTGATGCCGCGCCGGCGCGCAAACCCGAAAGGCCCGAGATGCGCAAGTTGCCTGTCGCCGTGATCGGCTCGGGGCTGATCGGCAAGATGCACATCGATCGTGCCATTCAGCACGCCGATGTGGCCCTCGTGGGGATCGCCGACCCGGCGCCGGAAGCCGAACAGGCCGCGCGCGATGCAAACGTGCCGTGGTTCGCGGACTATCGACGGATGATCGACGTCGCGAAGCCGCGAGGTGTCGTCGTCGCGACGCCCAACGTCACCCACGCCCGCATCGCCATCGACTGTCTCGAGCAGGGCGTCGCCGCGATCGTGGAGAAGCCGATTGCGGATACGCTCGACGAAGCGCGCCGCATCTGCGATGCGTCGGACCGGACGGGACTCCCGATCCTGGTCGGGCACCATCGCCGCTACAACCCGATCGTCCGGCGCGCGAAGGAGATCATGGCATCCGGCCGCCTCGGCAGGCCGGTCGCGGCAACCGTGATGTGCACCTGGCTCAAGCCGGACGACTACTTCGACGCGAGCTGGCGCCGCCAGCGGGGCGGCGGGCCCAATCTCATCAACCTCATCCACGACATCGACCTGCTTCGATTCCTTTTCGGCGAGATCGAGAGCGTGCAGGCGATCGCCTCGAGCGCGGTTCGCGGGTTCGAAGTCGAGGACACGAGCGCCGTCGTCTGCCGCTTTCGCAACGGCGCGCTCGGCGCCATCACCGTGTCCGATACGGCAGCGGCGCCATGGAACTGGGACCTGGCCGCGGGCGAGGCGGATCGCTTCCCGCGGCAGGACGTGAACTCGCATTACCTTTCCGGGACTCTTGGCTCGATCACGTTGCCGCGACTCGAGATCTGGGAGTACCGGAAGCAGCGCGGCTGGCACGATCCGCTCACTTCGGAACGCACGGCGCCGCACCGGGGGTGCCCCTACATCGAGCAATGGCGGCACTTCAGCGCACTGATGCGCGGCGAGGAACCCCCGGTCTGCTCCGCCCTCGACGGCCTGCGCACGCTCGAAGCCACATTGGCCGTCTCTGCGGCCGCCGCAGCAGCCCGGCCGGTCGAGATGCAGCACTGAACCCCGGCCAGGCTCCGGAGCGTTTCATGCACACGGTATCGCTCGATCACCTCACCGTTTTCGAACTCTCCCCGCCCGAGGTCGTCCGCACGGCAGCCGAGTCGGGCTACGGCCACGTCGGACTTCGGATCAAGCCGGCGGCGCCGGGCGAGCACCAGCACCCCGTTGTCGGCGACACGCCGATGCGTCGCGAGACCCTTGCCGCGTTGCGAGACACCGGCGTGAACGTGCTGGACTGGGGAGTGCTGCGTCTCGCGCGAGAGACGGTGGTGACGAACTTCGAACCGTGGCTGGAGACGGCCCTCGCGCTCGGGGCGCGCCACGCTGTGGTCAACGGCGACGAATCGGACGAGCCGCGTCTGATCGGCCTGTTCGGACAGTTGTGCGAGTTCGGCGCGCGCTTCGGAATGTCCTTCCACCTCGAGCCCACGCCGTGGACCGGGTTGAGTACGCTGGCGCAGGCGAGCCGCGTTGTCGCCGCCGCTGGTCAGCACAACGGCAAGGTGATGATCGACACTCTCCACGTCGATCGCGTCCGGAACTCCGCTGCCGACATCGCCCTCGTTCCTGCCGACCGGGTTGTCTACGCGCAGATCTGCGACGGCGTGATGCCGCGGCCGACCGACTTCGAAACGATGATCTTCCAGGCAAGGACCGAGCGCGTGTTCCCTGGAGAAGGCGGAATCGACCTGGCATCGATGCTGCGAGCGCTTCCGCCGGGAATACCTCTGAGCCTGGAATGCCCGACCCGCCACCGCGCGCAGGGCATGCCAGCATTGGAGCGCGCCAGAAGGGGTCGACGTGCCGTCGACGAGTTGCTCGCGCACGCGGCTTGACTCGGCTACCAGGCAGCTGCTCCATGACGCTGCCAACAGGGGAGCACGGTCATGAGCGCCGAAATCGATCTGGACCACAGGCCGGATACCTGCTTCCGGCCGCGAAAGCTGGCGCTACCTGCAGTCGAAGATCAACGGCGCGGTGCTGCGCATCGCGAGCCGTCCGCGCGTCCACGATGGCCAGCTTCGGAGACCTATCGAGGTCTATCGAGCCCTGGGTGACTGGCAAACGCTCCAACGAACCTCGCGGCGGCCCTCGGGTGATCACCCGGCGCGGCCGGGCATCGCCGAGCCTGTGTGACTGTCGTGCATCATTTCTCCGGCAGATTTCTTGCCGTCAACCTCGACGGGCTCACCCCGCAACCGGGCGAAAGACGCGAATCCTCGGCGCAAGCTTCGCGCGCAGTTCCCGATCAGCGATCCGGATGTCGTACTCGGACTGCAGGTTCAGCCAGAACCGGGGCTCCATGCCGAAGAACAACCCGAGCCGCAGCGCAGTGTCCGCGGTGATGGGGCGCTGGCCATTGACCAGTTCGCTGATCCTGCTCGGCGAGACGTCGATGTCCGCCGCGAGCTGGCGAGCGCTGATGCCCATGGGCTTCATGAAATCCTCCAGCAGGATCTCGCCCGGATGAATCTCTTCGAGCAACTTGGCCATGTGCTATGCAGGCGCGCCCTCGCGCGGCGATACTTTGCGAGCAATGTCGTCCCGTGTGGCCAAGGTCTTCAGGTCGTAGTCGGCCTGCAGTGCCAGCCACGAGGCGGCATCGCCCCCGAAATAGCGCGCCAACCGCTCAGCCGTGTCGGCAGTGATGCCGCGGCGTTCCTTCACGATTTCGTGAATGCGCGTCGCAGGTACTCCCAGCGCCATGGCGAGGGCGTTCACGCTCAGCCTCAATGGCGCCAGATACTCTTCACGCAACACTTCGCCCGGATGCACCGCGCGCATTCGGTTGACAGTTCGCCCCATCGGCACACTCCTTCAGTGAAAGTCAACGATCTCGACCTGGTCCGGACCGGAGTCGGTCCACACGAAGCACAGCCGCCACTGATCGTTGATGCGCACGCTCCATTGCCCTGCCCGGTCACCCTTGAGCGCCTCAAGCCGATTGCCCGGCGGCGAACGCATGAAGTCCAGCGTCCTCGCCGCGTCCAGCATCGCCAGCTTGCGGGTCGCGACCATCTCGATGGCGCGGAAGCGCTTCGGATGTCCACCTTCGAACAAGGCCTGCGTGTCCTTGCAGCGAAAGCTCCGGATGATGAGCGCGTGATATTACGCTACACGTAATACGACAAGAGG
>WBZL01005074.1_pt1 | contig 11072 bp, 26 predicted proteins | sample 5204291 | NCBI WGS metagenome assembly WBZL01 (sample SAMN12344345, study PRJNA552823) | activated sludge metagenome | biome: Activated sludge suspended growth; feature: Nitrification reactor; material: Wastewater; isolation source: activated sludge from nitrification reactor of wastewater...
GGATTGCACGAGCTACCGACAGCCCCAAAGATCACAAGCCAAAGCCCGAAGAGCGTCGAGACTTCCGGCTGTTAGTCTTGCTCCACTGTCCTTTGCATACTCTTTGGATATGTTCGCTCAGAATATAGGTTTCTCCCCGTGACCGGGGCGAGCGCCTCGCCGTCTCGCCTAGCCTCCATCACCTTTTGCTAATGTAGCTTTGGCTTGATTAGACCTAGCTAATTTAGCTTTGTTGCAATCAACATGAATGGACGCTGTATTGCCGTTACAAACAATTTACACAAAGCATGACTATTGGCATATGACAGCGCCCACGAGAAGTCCGATCCTATCCCTACGCCAATACGGCGGGCCCCTAACAACGGACTAACACCATGAACGCCGACAGCACCAACATTGCAACTCCCGTCAGCTTCTCGCTGGATCGCGCCATTTCTTTCGCTCGCGATGCCATCATCGGGCACGCTGCCGTTAAGGCGAACGCTCCGGGACTCAGTGAACAGTTGTGGGCAGGCTTGCGTGAGGCCCGTTCCGACAAGTTCTGCGATTCGATGCGCGATTCGTTCGACGCCTACATCGGCGAGCTTTCGGAAGCATCGGGCAAGGGCTCTGAGCGTTCGCGCGAGATGGCCAAGCGCCTGAGCGGATGGAAAAAGGGTAGCCCGCTGGCTCAGCGGCTGTCGGAGTGTCGCAAGATTGCGGGATTTTGCAAGGACAACGAAGACCGCGCGGGCGAAGTGTGGGCTCTCGATTCGCTGTCGGCTGCCTTGAAACTCGTTCGCGCTGCCGTGAAGGAGGCGAAAGCGCCCGCTAGTGACGGTGAACCGGGCGAGCCGTCTGTCGTGGTCGCCGATACCGACGCGGGGGAAGCCATCCTTGCGGACCTGCGTGCATACCTTGCGGCAGCAAGCGAGCCCGATCGTCTGGCGGTCCTTGTCGAGCTTGAGAGCATCGTAAACGGCTAACAGATGGTAGCGTTAGGCGGGTTTCGAGGCGAGCACCATCTAGCTTCTAAGCCCGTCTAGCGGTAGCATCTGAGCTACCTTTCCGGGGATATTGCTATGCGCAAGGCATTCGTGGTGCGCCTTTTCCAAGACCAGAAGGTCGCCGTCCGTGTCAAGGTTCGCCCATACGAAACAGACAAGCGTGGCGTCCACTTGCTCGCGTGCTGTCGTGGTCTTCTGGAGTCCAGACTCTTGAAGGACTATGAAGACTTGAAGGAATGGGAGCGCATCGCAGGTGAATGGTGCTAGTATCTGTTCAGCGCCTACGGCTTGTGGGCGCCATCTAACCTAGGAGTGTGCTATGCGCGTCAAGGTGCAAAGATGTTGGGGAGGATCGGACCGTTACTATTACCGTGCACTCATTTGCGGCGGCCTAGTGGTGCGCGTAGCAGATGGCGAGTATTGGAACCGTGGTGTAGCTTCGCGCATGCTCGACCTTATCGAAGTCGAAGCCGGCCATCCTCGCCACCTTGTGCGCTTTGTGCACGTCTAGCGCACTAACACTTGTTAGTCCTCGGGAGCGTTGACAGTGCATCCAATAGCCCGCGATAATCTCAAGAGACGCCAGAAGACAGCCGCCGAAAAGGCCGCACGTATGCACGCGGCTGGCAAGAGTCCGCGCAAGCGGGTGAAGGTCTCTGGCAAGAGCAAGCGCGCAGGTTCTAGCGCGTATCGGCCCGGCTCGTCTGTCTGTTATGACGGGTCGCTGCTGGCTCTGATTCTTGGGGACCACTAACAAGTGTTAGCCGCAAAGGAGAGTGTTATGGCTGATATCGTGATTCGTACCAACAACGTCCCTCGCGATCTCGTCGATGCGTGGGAGCTTTCCCCGAAAGAGCGCGCCGAGTTTGATTATCTCGACTGGCAAGCTATCGAGGACGGGCGAGACAGTGCAACGTTCTTTCGGTACAAAGGTGACCTGTACGATCTGGGGGAGTTCCAAAGGTTGCACGACAACGGGCGGGTGCAGATGGCACGAGGCGACAGTCCGTTCGCGTCGTGGGATGGGTACATGTCCGCTTCGTTCTTTAGCGGACTGGTGATTCGCTTTGTGGACAATGGGGAACGGTGCATCGTCGGGCGTTACTGCGCATAACTACCAACTGTTAGTAGGGAGTGTCATCATGATGAACAAGTCTTTGCGTATCCTTTCCATTGACGCATGGAGAGAGCCGGGAGGTGGATGGACGTGGAATCAGTGGTTCGGTGCGGGCACAATGGACCGTGACACCTTCTACAAGGTAGCGGACAACTCGCGCAAGCTCTTTCGATGGTTCCGTGATGCCGGCATGCTTTCGGACGGCAGCAAGGGGCGCGTAGCTTGCGAAGATGACGGCTACAATATCGTCATCGTGAACAAGGCCACGCGGGAGCCGTTGTACGCGATTGAGTACGGAAATGTCTAAACGGCGCAAGGAAAAGACCGTAGCGGATGCCGTTGCTTTGGCAAAAAGGTACGGCATGATCGAGATAAATCCGCTTAAGTACCGCCCAAGTCCTTACAAAAGTGCCGCTTTTGCCGCAGCAAAGCAAGGGCTATTGCGGAAGGTTCGCATAAACTGCGGAACGTACTACTTTTACCCTGTAGGTGACGCATGATCTACCTTGCCACAAGCAAACCGTTTCGGTCAGGGGTTATCCCGTCGTGGGCGCCTCGCACGAACGCAGAGCGTCTGGCCGACTGGACAGCCCGCAAGTATGCCCACGATGAAGCGCAGGCCCGCGCTGCTATGCTGGAAAAGGTGCGGGCTATCTTGGCTACCAACTGTTAGTGAGGTTTCGTTATGATGCGCTTCCCCACGATCAAGACGCTTCGCCGCATCCACGATGCAGACCACGCCCGCATGCGCGCAATCGGCAAAATGACCCGCCAAGAGTTGTTAGATATTGCTGTGTGCTGGGAGTGCGAGCGCGCTAGCTACGGCAGGCAGCCGACGCACTACCTACGCTTGCTTGCGCTTAACGAAACTGCCAGGTGCCACGGGATCGAGAACATCGAAAGTGTCTGGGGCGGGTTTGTGGAGTACCTGAACGCAGGGGACATTTACGCGCCCACGCTTATACGGTGGCGCAAGTGTTATCGTGTCCAGAGCATCGGTGATTTTATCGAAACGATGGAACGCTCAGGGGTGCGTTTTAAGTAAACAACACTACCAATTGTTAGTTAAAGGAGAGCCGATATGCACATCCCAACCAACAGTGACATGCTAATCCGCTACGATGACGTGTTGGAAGCTATCGAAGAGTTCGAGTCCGCCCAAGAGAGCGACGATCCCGACGAAGAGATCGCGCTACCTTACTCGGCCCAAGAGTACCTCGCTCTAAAGAAGTTCGCCGACGATGCGGGCACGTTCGACGAAGCTATCCGGGAAGACGCTTTCGAGGACTACATCAAAGACCTCATCAACGATGCCTACGAGATGCCCAAGGAGATGAAGTCTGGGCAGTGGCCGTATCGTCACATCACAATCGACTATGCAGCAGCAGCGGACGAAGCTCGTCAGTACTACTACGATGTAGACTTCGACGGTGTTACGTACCTTTGCCGATAGGAGTTTCGAGGTGAGCACCTTCGTACCTGTAAAATCAGAAGAGGAATTGTTGTCCGCAGCAAGGGCGGGCTTACTTTGGTACAATGGGGATGTAGACATGCCACGCGCAATGTGCCAATGGTTTAATGAAACGGACGAAGAGTGGGCGCTTATCGTATACAGGCGTGCCTGTGCTGCTGCTGCCTTGGCTAAGAGGAATGGGAGGCATGTTGATACTCTCAAAGCCATTCCAGAAGACTTCGCCGTGCTGGTAGAGGACGAATAAGGGGCAACTGTGAGCAGATTCCTAGAGATCACTTGCCAGAAAGAGCAGGCAATGTACAGACGGGCGGGCATGCTTTGGTTGCGCGACGGGTACGATCCCACAGACGAGTATTCCCCGTGCAGTTATAAGGAGGTAACCGAAGAGTATCAGAAAGAGATGACTGACGGCGGGTGGAAGTACGCAATACTGATTGGAGATGATGGGGGCGACGACTGATGTTGCCTATCCTTGTGATGTATACTATCATCGGGTTTGGGGTGTTCTTGTCTGGGTTACTAGAGCGGGAGCGCTTCATCTGGTGTTTCGTGGCGGGCATATTCTGGCCCGCCGTGCTGTACCGAATTGTCTACCTTCGGTGGACTGGCGGTAACTAACAACACTGTTAGCCGACACAACTAATCGGAGCTTCAAACAAATGAACGCTGTGCACAATGCCGTTGGGATCGAAGACCTCTACGTCCAGATGAAGGTGTCGGACGCAACCAAGTCCACGCTGTGTGTCCTCGGTGATCCGGGCACCGGCAAGACTTCCATTCGTCGCCAGACTGCGCTGGAGTGGTTGCGCAAGCAAGGGGTGCCCGAAACCAACTACATCTACGTCAACGCTGCCACCAAGACTGCCGAGTTTTTCGGTATGTCTGTGCCCATCGTCGCCAACAACTCGTGTGATTTCTTCGTGGCCGAGTGGTTCCGCCGCATCAACGACATCGGCCCCGCGATCATCTGTTACGACGAGTTCGACAAGCTCTCGTTCCGTGACCAGACGCCGTTCTTGCAAGCCATCACCGAACGGGCCGTTGACAACGCGCGCCTCCACGACAACGTGATCCAGACGGTGTTGGGTAACTTCCGCACCAACGGCAATGGGTCGCAGGGTGTGTCCAACATCGTCACCAACCGGTGCCGCACCGTTCACTTCCGGCCCGAGGATCATCGCGTTCACGCCTACCTCGTGGCTATCGGTTGCCACCCGTGGGTCACGTCTTTCCTTCTCGGCAACCCGAACCGTACCAACGATTTCCGACCGGACCGTGAGCGCAACTGCACTTCCCGCCAGTGGGAAGGCGTGTCCAAGGACTTGTACGCTCTGCAAGAGGTGTTCCCGGAGCCGTCCTCCAAGCACGTTGTGCAGACTGTGGCGTCTCGGGTTCCCGATGATGTGGCCCAAGAGTTTGCGATCATGACCGAGTTGCAGCGGGTGCTGGTTCCGTTCGATGTGGTCATGGCCGACCCGCTCAAGGCACCGAAGCCCAAGTCCGAGGATCGTGGGGTGCACTGGTTGCAAGTCAATACCATCGCGTCCCGTGCCGCTGGCATGAAGCTGAAGGAGAAGCACAACGGTATGTCCCGTACTGCGTGCAAGACGGCAGCGTACCAGTACGCCGAGCGGTTTGCCCCGGAGTTTCTGAATGCCATCATCCCCATGATTACGATGCCTGCCATCGACGATCCGGTGCACGGAGGCAAGGATGTGCAGATGGTCCCGCCCCAGTTGCACGGAGACAGTGCCAAGATTCTGCTGGACAAGCTGAGTCAGAACCGGCGCATCGTTGAGGAGGGCTGAGTGTGTTCAAGGTGATTGAATCAGACGAGGAGTTTGAAGCTGCCAGTGCTGCGGGGTTGTTGTGGATGAACGTATCTTCGCTATTTCCTCGGCCAGCAGATGCGTGGTGCCTCTATGACGGGCGGATGGCAGATACCTACTGGAGAGGAAAGACAAACGACCCCGACGGCTATATGCCCGAAGATTTTGCAGTGCTGGTTGAGGAGGACTGACGTGGGCAGGTACGTAGTAGTCCGTGACCGGGAACACGCCAAGGCTGCGATAGAATCTGGCTTGCTTTTTTGGGTGGCCTTGCATGTACGAGTAAGCAGGCATTGGTTGCCCACGCCCAAAACCGACGCGAAGTTTAATGAAGGATTGGCGAATGGACGCTGGGGCGTACTGGTCGAGGGGGAGGATGAATAGCCATGTATCGTGTAGTGACGGATGTAAACGAGGCGTGGGAGCTTCGGCAAGCAGGGCTGCTGATGCTCCGTCCTGTGTGGTCCGGCGAATGGGAGCCTGCAAATCGAGAGGCATATTGGTCGGAGCATTGCGCGTGGTTGCGTGACGGGCGGGATAGTTACGCGGTACTACTAGAGGACGATAGCCCAACAATCGTTGACGAGGACTAACAACTGTGAGTACCAAAACTGCTGCGGATTACATGACGCAAGGTATCCTGTGGTTGCAGACGCAGGAAGACAAGAGCCCGCTCATCTCTGTGTTGCTGTGCTGGTTGATGCAAACCAAGTGTCGTTCCGGTTCACAGACAGCGCGCACGGACGGGGCTAACGTGTGGATCAGCGAGAAGTGGTTCTCTTCGATGAGCGTACCGCACCGTGGGTACGTGTTTGCACACGAAGCTATGCACGGCATCCTTCGGCACTGCCAGCAGATGAAGCAGATGTTCGGAGAGGATACACCCACCACCCGTAGCTACTGGCGCCGCGCTAATTTGGCGTTCGATGCGTGGCTCAACCACAACCTGTCCGCTGTGCTCGGGTTTCGGATCGACGATTTCGTGTACCCGGACAGCAAGCACCCCAAGACAGGCAAGCCGCTGTTCCGTGATGCCGCGTCGTTCAACCCCGACGAGCACGACTGGCTGTGGTTGTACTCCCGTCTGGACAAGGACGCAGCAGACGGTATGGGTGAAGGTGTAGGTGCCGGTGACGACATGATCGGTGGTGCTTCTGGTTCCGAGATTGAAGCCGAGCTTCGTGCTGGTCGTGCCATTGCCCAAGGCGCTGCTCGTGCCGCTGCCCGCTCTCGTGGCACTGTTGGCGGTTGGTTGGAGCGCATGCTCGGCCAAGCTACACAGCCTGTGCAGAACTGGCGCACCCAGTTGTGGGACATCATGAACAGCACCGCTCCCATTGACTGGTCAATGCGTCGGTGCAACAAGACCTACGCCTGTGCTGGCGGGCTGGTCGGTACTGTGTCCTCTCCGGGTATGGGTATGGGTGTTGTTGCTTTCGACACCAGTGGCTCGATGACTGATGACGTGCTGGCCCAGCCGGTAGCCGAAGCAAACGCCATCATCCAGCAGTGTGCTCCCGAAAAGCTGTACGTCCTGTCTGTTGACGCTCACGTAGCCAACGCCCAAGAGGTTACGGATGTGTTTGTGCCCGAGCTTAAGGGCGGTGGTGGTACCAGTTTCATCCCGGCTTTCGACTGGGTATCGGAGCACGTAACCGAAGACGTGGGATTCCTGCTGTACTTCACCGATGGTTACGGTGACTGGGAAAACGTAACACCCCCGCCGTACCCTGTGATCTGGTTCATCGTAGCTGGTGGTACCAAGGAAGACCCGCCGTTCGGTCGCGTCATTCGTATGATGGAGTGATGAGATATGTTCAAGGTGTGCGCCAACTTGGAAGAGGCAACGGAAGCAGCAGATAACAAGCTGCTGTGGCTCTACTACGGCCCCACCTACGGGTGGGTGCCTGCACACAAGGACGGAACCACCCAACCGTGGAGGTACTACGGCACGGTTGGGTGGCCACCGAAAGACTTCGCTATTCTGATCGAGGATGATGGAGAGGGCGACAGCCCGACAGCGTGCGGAGAAGGTGATGGCTAAGCTCGTACAGGTGACAGACGTAGAGGAAGCCATCACATACTGGAAGAGCGGCATGCTTATGTGCCGGGGTGGGAGGGATTCGTGGCAGGACTACAGCATTTGGCATAATGATGGAGAGCTAAGGCACATGGTGCGGACATGCTTGGGTAATGAAATGGGCGGGTGGATTCTGGTGGAAGATGACGGTGAGGGCGACAGCACGACAGCGAACGAAGTGAGCAAGGACTAACAACTGTGAGCACATTCGTACCCCTCTCCACTGAGGAAGAGTTAGTTAGTGCGCACCGAGCAGGGCTGCTGGTGTGGAAGGGAACCCGTGCTCCGGTAAGCGGGTGGACTTTTAACAGGAACTCGCTAGCAGACGCCCTAGTATTCCGTGACTGGGGTATCTTGGTCGAGGAGGAATAGGACATGCCATTCGGTAGAGAGTGAGGATTGACTATGTTTTCCGTAGCTCCGGGTGAACAGGTCCGTGATGTGTGTCCCTTCTGCGGAGGCGGGCGCACCAAAGAGCGGTCGTTTGTAGCGATCAACGAAGGAGGTGTGATCCGGTACATCTGTCACCGTGGTAGCTGTGGAAAGAAGGGTGTCTGGCTTTCGGATTCCGAGGTGCGCGCATCCCTTCCTCGCGACAAGTACGTAGCCCCGTGGCCCCCCAAGTTCTCCCCATCTAAACAGGAACTGAAGAGCTTTGCCAGCAAGTACCACTTGTCTGACGAAGACTTGTCTAGGTTGCGCCCGATGCGGTGCACAGACGAGCACAACCACCCGCGTTGGTGGTACCCTATCTTCGGACCACACGGTTCTACCCACGGCGGGCAGGCCCGCTCGCTCGAAGGGGTTCGCCCCAAGACCCTGACGTTCGTAGAAGATGGGTACAAACTGGGGTCATGGTACGTGAAGGACGGAGCTAGCACCGTTGCCCTTGTCGAAGATCAGGTATCCGCTTGCAAGCTAGGCGGGCTGGTCACGACGGTAGCTCTGATGGGGTGCCATCTTAACGACACCTTGCTACTGTTCCTTGCCAAGCACACCAAGCACCTGAAGATTGCGCTAGACTACGATGCCTTGGACAAGGCGCTAAAGATGGCAGAGCGGGTAGCCCCGTACTTCCACAGTGTGTCCGTGATTCCGCTCACTGCGGACATCAAGAACATGGAGAATCTAGATGCCATTCGTAGTTATCTCTGATCCGGTAGAGGCTCACAGGTACAGACAGGCGGGGATGCTTTGGTATAGGGGCCGGGACCAGACGCCGTGGGTACCCCTCAGTGCTCCACATGACAAGACAGTGGACGTGGATGAGCAGGCGTTCCGCATGAGCGAGTCGTGGCGACAGTACGCCATCCTAGTAGAGCAGGAGGACGAGTAGATGTTCAAGGTGATCGAATCGAAGGAAGAGTTCATTGCAGCGGTTAGGGCTTACCTGTTGTGGGGTGACAGGAGCTATCCGGACGAAGCGCCACAATGGGATCACCTGCGCTATTGGGGCGACCACAGCAACGAAGAACTGAACGAGATATGGGATGACGCAGTAAACAACATCAGCGAAGATTTGGCGTGGAGGACGCGGGACTTCGCTGTGCTGGTAGAAGATGATGGAGAGGACGCCAGTCCGACAGCGAGTGAAGCGAGCGAGGACTAACAACTGTGAGCACCAGCAGGGTCGTAACGATAACTGATCCGGACGAAGCGGTTAGGCTGTTCCGTGCCGGGCTTCTTTTGTTTTACCACACAGGCACCGTACACCCACTGCTGTCGGAATGGGAAGAGAGCAGTATAAGAAAAGCTGCGGTTGATAAGTGTGTGGCAATGCTGATTGAAGAAGATGATAGTCTGATCGAGGATGACGAATGACACCCCAAGTTATTGCGGCAATGATTGTGGATCGTACTGCGTGGGAAGTGATTGCCCCGCAGGTTTCTCCGAAGACGCTGACCCCGGTAACTGGGCTGGTGTTCTCAGGTATATCCAAGTACTACGGACTGGACCAGCACGCAGAGTTCGTAGACCTGTCTGTGTTGGAGGATCAGGTAGTAGCGGGTCTTGCTAATCCGAAGTGGGCGCCAGAGGTCAAGCAGTTGTTGTCCGTAGTGAGCGAAGTCGCTCCTTCTGTTTCGTCCAAGAACGTGAAGGAAGTCTTTCGTATCTACAAGGAAGACACCATTGCTCGTGAGTTGGCCGCAAAGCTGGCATCGTCTGATCGTACTGGTGCTGTCGATCTGATGGCAGAGTACCAGCAGTTGTTCGATGTGAGCGACATCGAGAAGGAACCAGAGCTTGCTGATCTGGTAGCGGAGCGGTTCAACAAGGAAGGGTTGATGCCTATTCTTCCGATGGCTTTGAACGAAGCGCTGGATGGCGGCGCTCGCAAGGAGCACCACTTGCTGGTGTTCGGCAGGCCGGAGTCTGGCAAGTCACTTGTATCCATCAACATTGCGTGCGGGCTGGCCAAGTTCGGTGCTCGTGGTATCTTCTTCGAGAACGAAGATCGTACTGACGACACACGTCTTCGGTTCTGGTGTAACCTGAGCGGGATGGACAAGCACCAGATTCGAGAGAACCCGCGACGAGCGCAAGAGATCGCTACGTCCAACGGTATCCGTAACCTCCGCGTCCAGCCGCTGAGTCCGGGCACACCGGGCGAGATCAAGTACTTCGTCAAGTCGGAGAAGCCAGACTTCATCGTGGTCAATCAGATTCGTAACCTCCACGTCCGGGCAGGCACACGAACCGAGCAGTTGGAGAGGGCTGCTACTGAGATGCGCAACATCGCCAAGAAGCACGGGGTGCTCGCCGTCTCGATCACACAAGCGGGTGATAGCGCCACTGACAAGCTGATCTTGGAGCAGGGGGACACAGATTCCAGTAACACCGGGATTCCTAGCCAGATGGATGTTATGATAGGAGTCGGCCTCAATGCGCAGTACGACTCGAACGATATGCGACATCTATCTACGTGTAAGGACAAGCTCGGTGGCCGTCGCTGGGACCGCGCATTCAAGATTGACCGTGCTACTAGCCGGGTAATCGAGCCTACCTAGTATGGTAGTACCGCCTGCCCCGGAAAGATTGAACCTAGCTAAGTATCTCCCACAAAACATGCGAGAAAATTACCAATGAACACGCAACCGAAGAAAGCCCCGGAGCACAACCCGCTTCGCAAGTTCGCAGACAAGCCGACGCGAGGGGCAGCAATCAAAGCCAAGTGCTGTGAGTGTGTAGGGTGTACGCCGAGTCACCTTGAGCCGGGGTTCCGGCAGACCATTCGAGAGTGCGTCAGCTTCTCGTGCCCACTCCACCTGTTCAGGCCTTTCCAGACAAAGGAGTAACACAGTGATCTTGCGCACTGAGCGAGAATGCCGCAAAGATAGGGCGTTTGTTGTGTGCAAAGACAGAGACGAAGCGCGGGCTGCGCACAGCGCTGGTATGTTATGGGTGCTGTGCGGGGAGGGGCGCGGGAAAAAATGGGCGTGGCAGCATCAGTCCCTGTTCGCACACCTAATGGCCTACTACGGGCACTGGCCAGCCAAAGACTTTGCGGTACTGGTAGAAGAGGAGGATGACAGTCTGTGATTAACGGCGGACCACACTGGTACGATGAACGTACCCCCCTGTTCCT
>WBZL01004181.1_pt2 | contig 11066 bp, 7 predicted proteins | sample 5204291 | NCBI WGS metagenome assembly WBZL01 (sample SAMN12344345, study PRJNA552823) | activated sludge metagenome | biome: Activated sludge suspended growth; feature: Nitrification reactor; material: Wastewater; isolation source: activated sludge from nitrification reactor of wastewater treatment...
GGAGATCACGGCCTGCCTTTGGAGCTGTTCCACATCTTCACCGAGGAGGCCGGCCAGCGTCTGGCCGACCTGGGCGCCGCCCTGGCCGAGATGACCCGGGGCCACCGCCCCGCCGCCTGGGAAGGCTTCATCCGCGCCGCGCATACCTTGGCCGGCATCTCCCGCACCACCGGTTTCGCGCCCCTGGCCGCCGCCGCCCATGAGGTGGAACTGTGGGCCGGCCGCTGGTCGGACAAGACCCGGCCCCTGGCGGACGCGGAGGCCTCCGCCGTCGAAGCGGTGATCGGCGAGTTGGACAACTGCGTCAAGGGCATCCTGGCTCATCGCTTCCCCGAGGCCATGGACCACGTGGTGGAGTGGCTCGCCGAACTGGATGGCGAGGAGGCCGCGGATGCCCTCCACATCGAGCATCGCCTGGCCAGCGAGGATGCGGCCGAGCACGCGGTGGCCGGCGAGGCGGAAGCCGAGTCCTTGCCCGAGCCGGTTGCCGAGGCCGCGCCGCCTCCGGTCGTCACGCCTGTCCGGGCCCCGGCGCCCATCGTCGCCGCCGTGGACGATCTGGACCCGGACCTGCTGCCCGTCTTCCTGGAAGAGGCGGCGGAGCTCATGCCCCGCGTCGGCGAGGCCCTGCGCGAATGGCGCCAGCAACCGGCCGCCACCCCGCCCCGGGACGCCCTCAAGCGCGCCCTCCACACCCTGAAGGGTTCGTCCCGCATGGCTGGCGCCATGGTGCTGGGCGAGGCCGTGCACGCCCTGGAAACCCGGGTCATCGGCTTGGGCGAATCCGCCGCCGGCCACACCTTCCTGGACGACATGGAAGCGGAGTACGACCGCTTCGCCGAGATCATCGAACGCCTCAAGGGCGGCGAGCCCGTGGCGCCGGAACTGCCGCCGGTCGCGCCGGCCGCGCCGATGGAAACCGCGCCCCAGGAGGTGTCCGTCGCCCCCGTGGCCGAGGCGCCGTTGCCGGAAGCCGCGCCGGCTCCCGCACCGGTCGCCGCCCCCATGCTGCCGCCCCAGCCCAGCGCCGCCGCCCGCCTGGACGACGAAGTGCGGCTGCGCCAGTCCCTGCGCCTCAAGTCCGACATTCTGGACACCCTGCTCAACGAGGCCGGCGAGGTGGCCATCGCCCGGGCGCGGATCGAGAACGTGCTGAACGCCTACAAGCAGACGGCCCAGGAACTGGCCAGCAACGTGGAGCGCCTGCGCGGCCAGTTGCGGGAACTGGAGATTCAGGCCGAGACCCAGATGCGTTCCCGCCTGTCCCAGGTGGACGAAAGCCATTTCGATCCCCTGGAGTTCGACCGTTTCTCCCGACTGCAGGAACTCACCCGCCTGCTGGCGGAGAGCGTCAACGACGTCTCCACCGCCCAGGACAACCTGCTGACGGGCCTCAACGAGGCCGACAGCGCCCTCATCCAGCAGTCGCGCATGGCCCGCACCCTGCAACAGGAGCTCATGCGCATCCGCATGGTGCCCCTCAACACCCTCACCGAGCGCCTGCGCCGGGTGGTGCGCCAGGCTTCCAAGGAGACCGGGCGCAAGGGCCAGTTGGAGCTGGATGGCGGCCAGACCGAGCTGGACCGGGCGGTACTGGACAAGATCGCCGCGCCCCTGGAACACCTGGTGCGCAACGCCGTGGCCCATGGCATCGAGACGCCGGAAGCCCGCAAGGCAGCGGGCAAGCCGGAGCACGGCGAGGTGCGCCTGGCCGCCCGCCAGGAGGGCAACGAAATCGTGCTGACCCTTTCCGACGACGGCGCCGGGGTCAATCTGCCGGCGGTCCGGGCCCGGGCGGAAGCCATGGGCTGGCTCAAGCCCGGCGAGGAACCCACGACGGAACAACTGGAACAGTTGCTGTTCCGCTCCGGCTTCTCCACCGCCGAGGCGGTCACCGAACTGGCCGGCCGGGGCGTGGGCCTGGACGTGGTGAAGAACGAGATCGCCGGCATCGGCGGCCGCGTCCGCCTGGACACCGAGGCCGGCAAGGGCAGCCGCTTCACCATCCGCCTGCCCCTCACCCTGGCCCTGACCCAGGTGGTGCTGGCCCGGGCCGGCGGCCAGACCTACGCCCTGCCCGCCAACCTGGTCACCCTGGTGCGGGAAGTGCGCGTCGACCAGATCCAGGCCCTGCACGAGGCCGGCCACATGGATCTCTCCGGCGAGGTCTATCCCCTGCGCACCCTGGCCGAACTGGTTGGGCGCAAGGCCCAGCCCGGCGAGGGGCGCTTCCGCACCATCCTGCTGCTCAAGGCGGGCGACCAGCATCTGGCGGTGCGGGTGGACGCCCTGGAAGGCAACTTCGAAGCCGTGGTGAAGAACATCGGTCCCCAGCTCGCCCGCATCACCGGCGTCAGCGGCGCCACGGTGCTGGGCGACGGCCGCGTCGCCCTCATCCTCAACCCCTTCCTGCTCGCCGAACGGGCGCCCCAGCTCAGCGTCGAGGAGGAAGTGGCCACCACCGAGCAGCTTCCCCTGGTCATGGTGGTGGACGACTCCCTCACCGTGCGCAAGATCACCAGCCGCTTCCTGGAACGGGAAGGTTTTCGCGTCATCGCCGCCCGGGACGGCGTCGAGGCCCTGGAGCTGCTGGAGGACGAGATGCCCGTGGCCATGCTGCTGGACATCGAGATGCCGCGCATGGACGGCTTCGAGGTGGCTCGCACCGTGCGCGCCAACAGCCGCACCCGGGACCTGCCCATCATCATGATCACCTCCCGCACCGCCGAGAAGCATCGCGGCCACGCCGAGGAGCTGGGGGTGGACGCCTACATGGGCAAGCCCTACCAGGAAGACGAACTGTTGGCCGAGATCCGCCGCCTGGCTGGCCTGGAGGTGCCGGCCTGAGGCGGCCGGCAGGCACATACATACGGCTTGCAGCGATGCAAGCCAGTTGTTTTTGCCGGCGTCCATAGGGCGTGCCGCGCGATTCCCCACAATCGAAGTAGCGCAGGCTGGGCCATCAAACCTCTGCGGGTTCGAGCCGACGACAGGGGGCTGTCCCCACGGCCAGGTGGGCAGGCTCGACAGCCTGCTCTACGCCCTGGGCTGGCACGAGGCAGGCATGGACTTCGGCGACGCCCTGCATCTGGCCACGAGCGCCCAGGATGAGGCACTGGCCTGTTGGTGAATGCGCCCTCGGACCGGCAATCGCCGCCCTTTCTCGCTGGCTTCCGCCAGGCCGGCCGCCACGTCCAGGTCATCCAGGCGGTCATCGCCGGGATTCGGGCGCAAGCCGCCGTCCCCGTCTGGCTGGTGGGCACCAGCCGGGGCACCCAGTCGGCGGCCTTCATCGCCACGGAACTCGCCGGCCCAGAAGGGCCCCGGCGGCCTGGTCCTGACATCCAGCATCCCGACCGACAGCAAGTCGACCGCCGTGCCTTCCCTGAGGGACAGGCTCGCCCGGGCGCCGCGCAAGGCGTTGCTCACCTGACGGGGCGGGGAGTCCCGGGGGAACCCTGGCGAAGCCATGGCGTATCACGGCAACAACGGGATCGAGACGGCGGTCGTCGCGGACATCGCCGCCTGGATTCGCGGCCGGTGATGGCCTGGCCTTCAGGCCGCCGAGAGACGGGAACGATCCGGGGACAGGCCCCGCAGGTAGCGCAGCACCGGCAGTGTCGCGGCGCTTTCCAGGGCGTTGTAGCCGCCGCTGGTTTCGAGGGACAGGTCGGCGCCGGCGGCCACCAGGCGCTTCAGGATTTCCAGCTTGCCGGTGGAGGCGGCGTAGATGGCGCAGGTGGCGCCGTTGACGTTCTGGTTGTCCACGTCGCCGCCCTGCTCGATGAGCAGGGACGCCAGGTCCGGATCGCCGTGGACGCAGGCGAACCACAGGGCGTGGTGGAGGTCGTGGTTGACGTGGTTGGGGTCGGCGCCCAGGGCCAGGAGTTCCTCCACCCAGGGACGCTCGCCCTGGAGGGCGGCCCGCATGAGGGGGGTCATGCCGTCCTCGTCCCGGTCGTGGAGGCTTTCCGGGGCAAAGCCCTGACGCGCGAGCCAGTCGGCCAGGCCGGGGGAGGGCCGGGCCGGGGGCGGGGTGGCGGCCAGGAAGGCTTCCCAGGCCTGCCAGCCTCCCGCCAGGTTGTAGACCCGGGTGAAGCCCATGCCGGCGATGAGCTGGCAGACGTCCCGGCTGCTGTTGCCCCGGTGGCAGTAGACCAGGATGGGCCGCTGCCGCTGGCGGGACTGGATGAGGCGGCGCAGGGCTTCGTCAGTGACGGGTTCGGCGCCTTCCAGGTGGCCACTGGCGAAGCTGGCGGCGTCCCGGGTGTCGAAGAGGGTGAGTTCGCCTGCCGCGAGGAGGGCGGCGATCTGCTCGGGCTGGATGTCCTGGTAGTTCACGATGGCTCCCGGGGTTGGACATGGGCCGCGTCCCACAGCTGCTTGAAGCGGGTGTCCAGGTCGGACAGTTCCCGGTCCACGGCCTCCAGTTCCCGCAAGCCGGCCGCAGCGGGGGCTGTCCCGGCGGCCAGGGCCGCCTTGAGCCGTTCCCGTTTCGCCCAGGTTTGGGCGATGCGGGTTTTCAGGTGGCGCATTTCCGCGTCGGTTTCCGGAGCGGGGGCGTTGGGCGTGGGGGGCATGCCACTTCCATGGCAAACGCCGTACCAGCCGGGACATGGTTGATTTTTCCTTTTTGAATCAGCGGGGTGAGGGGTGAACGCGGTCCTTGGACGGGGTCCGGAAGGGCACCCGGCGCGGCGCTTTGTGGCAAAGCCGACATCCCATTTCCCGGCGGCGGGAGTAGCATTCGGACCATTCGCGAGGAGACGGACGATGCGCCAGAACATCTTCACCCACCATGCCCAGACGGTGCTGGGGTTCATCGAGTATGTGGGGCTTGCGGTCATCACCGTGGCCACGGTGGTGGCGGGCGTTGGCGAGGTGAACGTCATGATGGCCGCCGGCGCGGTCACCCTGGCGGACCTGCTGCTGATGTTCCTCTACCTGGAAATCCTGGCCATGGTGGGGGTCTACTTCGAGTCCGGCAAACTGCCGGTGCAGTTCCCCATCTACATCGCCATCGTCGCCCTGGCCCGTTATCTGGTGCTGGACATGAAGAACCTGGACCAGTGGCACATGCTGGGGGTGGCGTCCTCGATCCTGCTCTTGACCCTGGCGGTGCTGGCCGTGCGCTACGGCCACGTGAAGCTGCCCTACCGCGAGAAGGAATAGAGGGCGTTCAATTCCGGTTGACGAGCCGGATCACCCGGGCGGCTTCCTCCAGGGGTTGGGGCTTGGCGAGCAGATAGCCCTGCTGCATGTCGCAGCCGTGGATGACCAGGAAGTCCCGCTGGGCTTCGGTTTCCACGCCCTCCGCCAACACCCTCAGGTTGAGGGAATGGCCCAGGGCGACGATGGCCCGGGTGATGGCGGCGTCCTCGTTGTCGTCGGGCAGGTCGCGCACGAAGACCCGGTCGATCTTCAGGGTGGAGACGGGTAGCTTCTTCAGGTAGCCCAGGTTGGAGTAGCCGCTGCCGAAATCGTCGATGGCCAGGCGCACGCCCAGGCCGTTGAGTTCGTGCAGCATGGCGACGCTTTCCTCGCCCCGGTGCATGGCGGAGCCCTCGGTGATCTCCAGTTCCAGTTGGGCGGCGGGCAGGCCGGTTTCCGCGAGCACGCGCCGCACCCGGCTGACCGGGTCGCCCCGCTGCAATTCCAGTGGCGAGAGGTTCACCGCCACGCTCAAGGGGTGGCCGCACAACTGCTGGCAAATCAAGGTTTCCCGGCAGGCGGTTTCCAGCACCCACTCGCCGATGGAGAGGATGAGGCCGGTCTCCTCGGCCACGGGGATGAACTGGTCCGGCGGGATCAGGCCCAGGTCCGGATGGCGCCAGCGCAGCAGGGCCTCCATGGCGGTGACGCGGCCGCTGGCCAGGTCCATCTGGGGCTGGTAGTGGAGCTCGAATTCCTTGCGTTCCAGGGCCCGGTGCAGGGCGGCCTCCAGGCTGAAGCGCTGGAAGGCGGCGACGGATTGTTCCCGGGTATAGAACTGGTAGCCGTTGCGGCCGCCCTCCTTGGCCCGGTACATGGCGGTGTCGGCGTGCTTGATCAGGGATTCGGCGTCGGCGCCGTCCTCGGGGTGCAGGCTGATGCCGATGCTGGCGGAGAGGAAGATGTCGTGGCCGGCGATGTGGTAGGGCTTGCCCAGCAGGCGCAGGAGTTCCCGGGCCAGATGGGCCGCCTGCTGTTCATTGGAGATTTCCTCCATGAGCAGGATGAATTCGTCGCCGCCCAGGCGCGACAGGGTGTCTTCCGCCCGCAGCCGTTTCAGGATGCGGTCCGCCACCGCCATGAGCAGTTCGTCGCCCACCTGATGGCCCAGGGTGTCGTTGATGTTCTTGAAGCGATCCAGGTCGATGAACAACAGGGCGAAATGGGCGCCCGAGCGGCCAGCCCGGCGGATGGCATGGCTGATGCGGTCCAGCAGCAGCAGCCGGTTGGGCAGGCCCGTCAGGGCGTCATGGTAGGCCAGGCGGTTGAGCTCTTCCTCGGAGCGCTTGATCTTGGAGATGTCGGAGAACACACCCACGTAGTGGCTGATGGTGTTGTGCTCGTCCAGGATCACGCTGATGGTGAGCCATTGGGGATACGCCGCGCCGGATTTGCGCTTGTTCCAGATTTCGCCGCGCCAACTGCCCCGGCTGCCCAGTTCCTCCCACATGGCCTGGTAGAAATCGGCGTCGTGGCGGCCGGACTGGAGGAGGGCGGGGCTGAGGCCCAGCACCTCCGACTCGCCATAGCCGGTGATGTCGGTGAAGGCCCGGTTGATGGCGACGATGCGGTTGGCGGCGTCGGTGACCATCACGCCCTCCACCGTGCTTTCGAACACCGCCGCCGCCTGGCGCAGCTTTTCCTCGCGCATGCGGTGCTCGGTGACGTCGGCGTGGGTGCCGATCATGCGCTTGGGCTTGCCGTCCGGGAACCGCTCCATGACCTTGCCCCGGGTCAGAATCCATTTCCAGGAACCGTCCTTGCAGCGCATGCGGTGTTCCACCTCGTAGAGGGGGCGTTCACCACGGAAGTGGGCCTTCAGGGTGGCGTAGGCCTTGGGCAGATCCTCCTCGTGGACGCGGCCCCGCCATTCGTCGAAGTGGTTGCCGATCTCGTCGTCGCCATAGCCCAGCATGGCTTTCCAGCCGGGCGAGAAATAGACCGTGTCGGCTTCCATGTTCCAGTCCCACACGCCCTGGTCCAGGCCCTCCAGGGCGAATTGCCAGCGCGCCTCGCTGGCCTTGAGTGCGGCCTCCACCCGCTTGCTTTCGGAAAGGTCGCTGACGAAGGCGAAAGCCCGTTCGGCCTTGCCGTTGGCGTCCCGGTGGGTGGTGGCGTGGAAGAACACCGGCACCCGGGAGCCATCCCGGCGGGTCAGGGTGATTTCGTAGTCCCGGTGGTAGGTCTTTTCGATGCGGGACATCTGGGCGCGGAAGACAGCCCGGTTCTCCTCGTCGGCGAAGTCCGTGGGTGCCCGGCCCAGCATTTCGGAACGGGCATAGCCCAGGATCTGGCAGAGGGCATCGTTCACGTCCACGGTGCGCCGCTCCCGGTCGATCATCCAGAAGCCCTCGTCGGCCGTGTCGATGATGCGGCGATACAGGGCCTCGCTGTCGCGCAGGGTGGATTCCGCCCGGACCCGGTCGGTGATGTCGTGGATGATGGAGAACAGCAGGGCGCGGCCTCCCTCGACGATGGGCGAGGAGTGCACTTCCACCGTGCGCACTTCGCCGCTGGCCAGACGATGGGGGAAGACGAAGTAGTTGCGCGCTTCCTCCATGGCCCGCTGGCGTTCGGCGCGGACCTCCTCGGCGGCCAGGGTGTTGATGTCCTGGATGCACATGGCGCCCAGGGTGTCCCGGTCGTAGCCGTAGAAGCGGCGGGCAGCGGCGTTGGCGTCCAGGATGCGGCCGCTGTCCGGTTCCACCAGCAGCATCACCGAGTCGTGGTGCTGGAAGAGGGTGTGGAAGCGGGCGTCTTTTTCCCGCATGGCCCGCTCCCGGAGCCGGCATTCGGTCACGTCCATGCCGAAGCTGCGGATTTCCACCAGGCCGCCGGTGGCGTCGAAGACGCCCAGATCCCGCCAGGCGAACCAGCGGGGCCCCTCGGGCGATGTCACTTCCCACTCGTCCTCGTGGCTGCGCTCGTTGCCCAGCAGCCGTTCCAGCACGGCCCCCATGTGGGCCTCGGCGCGATCCCGCAGATACCCGGGCAGGAGATCCGGCAAGCGCTTGCCGGACAGGCTGGCTTCGGCAATGCCCAAAGCCCGGGCGCAGCTCCGGTTGGCATAGCTCACAACGCCATCCGGACGCCAGCACAAAACCAGCTCCCGGAGGGCATCGAGCATGTCGCGGTCGGGCGAAGGGAAGGAGTTCATATCGGCCGGGCGGTGAAAGCTAACTGGTATCGGCCATTACGCAGTGATCTTTAACTTAAGTGATAAGATATGTCACATGAATTGCATAGATATGTAACTACAGTTATGAACTGGCTGCTTCTGATCCTCTCCCTGCCCAGCGACAACGCCACCGCCCGGACCCGCATCTGGCGCACCCTCAAGGCCCAGGGCTGCGCCACGTTGCGGGACGGGGCCTGGCTGTTGCCGCGCCGGGACGATCTCGCGGCCCTGCTGGGGCAACAGGCGGAGGAGGCGCGGGCGGCAGGAGGCAGCGCCTGGCTGTTGACGCTGGGCGACCAGGGGGAGACGGACGCGGAAATGGCCGGCCTGTTCGAGCGCTCCGCCGACTACGCCAGCCTCAACGCGGAACTGGACCGGCTCGCCCAGGCGACGGACGAGGGCGGGAGCGCGTTGCGGGTCCTGCGGGCCCTGCGTCGCCAGTTCGAGCAGATTTCCGCCATCGACTATTTCCCCGGCGCGCTGCGGAAGACCACCGCCGAGCATCTGGAAAGCGTCGCCCGCCTGGTCCGGGCCCGGCTCAATCCCCATGAGCCCAGCCCCGGGGCCGCCCCCATCCCGCGTCTGGACGCGGGGGGCTTCCAGGGCCGGCGCTGGGCCACCCGACGGAACCTGTGGGTGGATCGGCTGGCTTCGGCCTGGCTCATCCAACGCCACATCGATCCCGAGGCCCGCTTTCTTTGGCTCGACCACCCCGAGGACTGTCCCACCGACGCCCTGGGGTTTGACTTCGACGGCGCCGACTTCAGCCACGTGGGGGAGCGGGTCAGCTTCGAAACCCTGTTGGCGAGCTTCGGCCTGGAAGGCGACGCGGCGCTCATGCGCATCGCCGCCATCGTCCACAGCCTGGACGTGGGCGGCACCGCCCCCGAGGCGGCGGGTTTCGAGGCCCTGCTGAAGGGCCTCAAGGCCCGCATCGACGACGACGACCGCTTGCTGGCGGAAGGTGGCCGGCTGCTGGACGACCTGTACTTGGCATTTTCATCCGCGAACGGAGCATGACGTGCACGACGACCCCACTCAGGAAAGACCCCCCCACCCCGGCTTCTGGGAGGCCTTCGTCTACTGGTTGAAGCTGGGCTTCATCAGCTTCGGCGGCCCCGCCGGACAGATCGCCATCATGCACCAGGAGCTGGTGGAGAAACGCCGCTGGATCTCCGAGCACCGCTTCCTGCACGCCCTCAACTACTGCATGGTGCTGCCCGGCCCCGAGGCCCAGCAACTGGCCATCTACATCGGCTGGCTGCTGCATCGCACCTGGGGCGGCATCGTCGCCGGGACGCTGTTCGTGCTGCCCTCCCTGTTCATTCTCGCGGCGCTGACCTACGTCTACCTGGCCTTCGGCGACGTCACCTTCGTCCAGGGCGTGTTCAACGGCATCAAGCCGGCGGTGGTGGCCATCGTGGTCTTCGCCGCCTCGCGCATCGGCTCCCGGGCGTTGAAGAACAACGTGTTGTGGGCGCTGGCGGCGCTCTCGTTCATCGCTATTTTCGCGTTGAAGATTCCCTTTCCTTACATCGTGTTGGCGGCGGGCGTGCTGGGCTTTATCGGCGGCAAGGTGATGCCGGACAAGTTCAAGGTGGGCGGCGGCCATGGCGCTTCCAACAAGCAATACGGCCCGGCCCTGCTGGATGACGACACCCCCGCGCCGGAACACACGAAGTTCAAGCCGATGTATCTGGCCGTGCTGCTGCTGGCCGGTCTGGCCCTGTGGGGCGCGGTGATGCTGATGCTGGATCACCCGGTGCTGAAGGACATGGGCGAGTTCTTCACCAAGGCTGCCCTGGTCACCTTCGGCGGCGCCTACGCCGTGCTGCCCTACGTCTACCAGGGCGGCGTGGAGACCTACGGCTGGCTCACCGGCGCCCAGATGATCGACGGCCTGGCCCTGGGCGAGACCACGCCGGGGCCGCTGATCATGGTGGTGTCCTTCGTCGGCTTCGTGGGCGCCTGGACCAAGGCAATCTTCGGCCCGGACGCCCTGCTGCTGGCCGGCTTCGCCGGCGCCAGCGTGGCCACCTTCTTCACTTTCCTGCCCAGCTTCGTCTTCATCCTGGCCGGCGCCCCCCTGGTGGAATCCACCCACGGCGACCTCAAGTTCACCGCGCCGCTGACCGGCATCACCGCCGCCGTGGTGGGGGTGGTGCTGAACCTGGCCCTGTTCTTTGGCTGGCACGTGATCTGGCCCCGCGCCACCGAGGCCGCGCCCTTCTCAGGCGGCTTCGAGTGGTTCTACGCCCTGATTTCCGTGGCCGCCTTTGTGGCCCTCTGGAAGTACAAGCAGGACATCATGAAGGTCATCGCCGCCTGCGCGGCCATCGGCCTGGTCTACACCTTTGCCCTGGGAGCCTGAGCATGGACCGCGCCGTCAAACCCGAAATCCTCAAGAACGAACTCACCGGCACGTTCATCCTGGACGTGCGCCGCGCCGCCGACCGGGACGCCTCCAGCGAACAACTGGCCGGCGCCACCTGGCGGAACCCGGAGGAACTGGCCGCCTGGGCCGACCAACTGCCCAGGGACCGGGACATCGTCCTCTACTGCGTGCGCGGCGGCGGCGTCTCCAACAGCGTGGTCGACGCCCTCCAGGCCAAGGGCCTGAACGCCCGCTTCATCGAGGGCGGCATCGAAGGCTGGAAGGCGGCGGGCGGCGCGGTGG
>WBZL01005080.1_pt1 | contig 11058 bp, 15 predicted proteins | sample 5204291 | NCBI WGS metagenome assembly WBZL01 (sample SAMN12344345, study PRJNA552823) | activated sludge metagenome | biome: Activated sludge suspended growth; feature: Nitrification reactor; material: Wastewater; isolation source: activated sludge from nitrification reactor of wastewater...
TGTGTGCAGTACGCTGAGGCTTTGCGTAGTCGAAGCGTGCGGGGAGGCGCGTGAGGCCCGCATCCTTCGACTGCGCTGGACAAAGATCACTTACGCGGTCGGGTATATTCCCGCTCCGCTCAGGATGCTGACAGTTATTTTCCGATTTGCTGATTTGTTGATTTGAAAGATGTCCCGACGTTTGCTTGAATATGCCCTTACGTTATTTATCGCGATTTCGCTGAATTTTCTGTTGCCGCGCATGATGCCAGGGGACCCGATGGCGTTGATTGCGGGGAGTGCGGTGCAACAGATGGGGGAGGAGAAGATTGCAGAACTGCGGGCGGCGTATGGGTTGGATGCCCCGTTGGGGGTGCAGTATGCGCGGTATTGGGGGAATTTGTTGCGGGGGGATTTGGGGCAGTCGTACCGGTACAGCGGGGGGAGTTCGGTGGCGGAGGTGCTGGTGGAGCGGTTGGGGTGGACGGTGTTGTTGGTGGGGACGAGTTTGACGTTGGCGACAGGGATCGGGTCGGCGTTGGGGGCGTGGGCGGCGTGGAAGCACGGGCAGGCGACGGATATGGGGTTGTTGACGGTGTTGTTCACTCTGCGAGCGGTGCCGTCGTTTTGGCTGGCGATGATTTTTATTCCGATTTTTGCGATTCAGTTGAAGTGGTTTCCGAGCGGGGATTCGTATTCGTTTCCGCGCCTGGAGGGGTGGGCGAATGTAAAGGATATTGCGCGCCACGCGGTTCTGCCGGTGGCGGTGTTGACGTTGGCGTATATGCCGACGGCGTTTGCGGTGATGCGGGCTTCGATGTTGGGGATTATGGGTGAGGATTACATCCGCACGGCGCGGGCGAAGGGGGTGCGGGAGCGGGCGGTGTTGTTCAAACACGCGATGCGGAACGCGCTGTTGCCGGTGGTGACGTCGTTTGCGCTGGATTTTGGGCAGTTGCTCGGCGGGGTGACGTTGATCGAGACGGTGTTCAATTATCGGGGGCTGGGGGCGATGATGTTTGAGGCAGTGAAGAGCCGGGATTATCCGTTGTTACAAGGGGGGTTTTTGGTGTTTACGGTGGGGGTGATTGGGATTAATCTTGCGGTGGAGTTGTTGTATCCGCGGCTTGATCCGCGGGTGCGAGGGAGGGGGGGATGACGGCGTCGGTCAAAACGGTTGAGGCAACGCGTGCCCCGCACAAATCGGGATTTTCGCGGCGGGGGTTGGTGCCCTTGTTGGGGTGGGTGATGTTGCTCGGGTTGGGGGCGCTGGCGGCGTTCCCTTCAACATTCGCGCCCTATGATCCGACCCGGATTGCGGCCCGGCCTTTGTCCACGCCTTCGCAGGAGCATTGGTTGGGGACGAATGACATCGGGCAGGATTTGTTCAGTGAGTTGATTTGGGGGACGCGGATTTCGTTAACGACGGGGTTGGGGGTGGCGGGGTTGGCGGTGGCGTTTGGGACGGTGGTCGGCATCCTGGCCGGGTATTTTGGCGGGTGGGGCGGGGCGTTGTTGATGCGGGTGGCGGATTTGGTGTTGGTTCTGCCGTTTTTGCCGCTGGTGATTTTGTTGAGTGCGTATTTGGGGCCGAGTCAGCGGAATGTGATGCTGGTGTTGACGTTGGTGTCGTGGGCGGGGCCGGCGCGGTTGGTGCGGGCGCAGGTGTTGACGCTTCTGCACGCGCCGTATGTGGAGGCGGCGCGGGCGTTGGGGAGTTCACATTTGCGGTTGATGAGCACCCATATTTGGCCGGGGGTGCGGGGGATCGCGCTGGCGCAGTTGGTGCTGGTGGCGAGTATGAGTATTTTGGCGGAGGCGAGTTTGAGTTTCCTAGGCCTGGGCGACCCATCGGCGAAGAGTTGGGGGGCGATGTTGTATTTTGCCCGGGCGAGTGGGGCGTTTTTGGGGCCGTCGTGGCAGTGGTGGGTGCTCCCAACGGGGATCATGATTGCGCTGTCGGTGTTGAGTCTGGTGTTAATTAGTGTGGGGTTGGAGGGGAGGGGAAAGGAGGGGATGATGGGAAGGTAATTCATTCGATGTGCCGCCGGACAAAGATTTCATCATCAGAATTAAAGTCGAGATGCTTCCAGGCCACATAAGGCGTGCCATCTGGGGCTATCGCCAGGGAAGGGTATTCTGACATCCCCTGATAGTTGCTAATTCCTCCTCCATTGGCCGAACCTGCCCCCACTTCCGCCCAACTGCTCCCATTCCAGGCCCTCACATAGATTTCAGGAAGCTCGCTGAGCGGATAATACCACCAGGCTACATAGGGACTACCCCCCGGGCCAATCGCAAGGGATGGATTATATGAATGTGAATACCCACTATTATTGCTGATACCCCCTCCGCTGGCTGAACCCTGCCCCACTTCCGCCCAACTGTTCCCATTCCAGGCTCGGAGATAGATTAAAGTATTTCCGGTGAAGAGGTCGTAATCAGACCAGGCCACGTAGGGAGTGCCATCTGAAGCTATTGCAAGAGAGGGGTTATTCGAATTACCGGGAGTGTTGCTGATTCCCCCACCACTGGCCGAACCTGCACCCACTTCTGCCCAACTGCTCCCATTCCAGGTCCGAATGTAAATTTCTTTATTCCCACCAGTAGAGTTGTAATCAGACCAAGCCACATAGGGGACACCATTCGGGGCAATCGCAAGGGAGGGGTCACGTGAAATGGCAGGAGTATTGCTGATCCCTCCGCCGCTGGCCGAACCTGTACCGACTTCCGCCCAACTACTCCCATCCCATACCCGAATATAAATTTCAAAACCTCCGCTCGCGGGACCGAAGATCTCCTCAGACCATGCCACATAGGGAGTTCCATCTGGGGCCGTCGCAAGAGAGGGATTCACCGAATCCGGGAGAGTTGAGTTACTGATCCCTCCTCCACTGGCCGAACCTGTCCCCACTTCTTCCCAACTACTTCCATTCCAGGCCCGAAGGTAAATTTCGTTGACCCCAGGAACTCCATCCGGAGCCATCCCAGGCGTTTGGACCGACAAATCCGAGAGAAGGGTATTATTGAGATCTCCGTTGCTGGCTGAACGTCTGTCTTGCCAGGTTGCGTAAATTGTTCCATCTGGGGCAATTGCGAGCTTTGGGAATTGCCCATATGCACCACTAATCCCTCCACCGGTGGCCGAACCTGCACCCACTTCCTCCCAACTGCTCCCATTCCAAGCTCGTACATAAACGCCCGCATCCGTCCAGGTAATATAAGGTGTGCCATCCGCGGCTATTGCAATAAACGGGTTTCTGGAATCAAAAGAATTATCACTGATGCCCCCGCCGCTGGCTGAACCCGGACCCACTTCCTTCCAGGGGCTATAATAGTCAAATTTGATAGCGGGAAAATATAAGAGAAACTCTCCGCTTTGTGCTTTTGCCGTGACTTTAACCACCACAGAAATTAACAAAAAGAGAATTGTAAAGCCAAGGATGATTTTGAGTTTATGTTTCATTTACAGCCTCCAGAAAAACAATTTTGTTTGACGCTCTGAGACGATCTTGCATCATTCCATCCATCACTGTCTCTTCTCTCCCATGATTCCCTGGCTCGCGCCGAAGCGGGCGCAATCGCATCCTCACTATTCCCACAAATCCGCCAACCGTTTTCTCCCCACCTCTAACGCTTGGTGTTCCAAAAACCGTTTCATTTTAGGCCAGGGCGCGCGGTCTAGCATCCGTGGCATGGGCAGGTTCTCCGCATCCGCGAAATAGGCCAAAGCGCGGGTGGCACTGACGGGAAAGCTCCGAATTTTTGCGTATTTTACGGACGCTGTCTCAAACACGGTTTCCAGCGAGACGTTTTGCAGAATGTAATACATGTCCACCAAATCTTTGCGTGTTCCCCGGTCAATCATTGCCGCCAGTTTCATGGCCCCGATTTCTGGAATAGTTGCCAAACGAATACCCTCTAAAAAAACCGGGGCTTGTACGAGGGGATAAAGGGGCAAGCGAAAGAAACTAATGCCCACTTCTTTCCATGTCGCGACGAAAGTGGCATCCTGATCATAAGTGATGGATAGGGTAGAATGGTCGAAAATATATCGTAATTGTGCTCGTTGGTCAGTTCCCACGGAATGGGGTTCTTCCGAGAAAAAATCCAAATCCACCGAAAACCGGTGTCCCAAATGCAACGCCAACCCCGTTCCTCCCGCTAGATAAAATTGATGAATAGATGAAAATTCTTTGACTTTTTGAAACGCCTCACGCGTTGCAGGGGTCAGGGCCTCCCACTGGGGATGACTTAATGTGGCCACAACTCCCCCTTTGCCGTTGGGTACGCATTTCGTTTCCACTTTCGTACCACAAGCAATTTGCGCCAATAATTAAAACTTGAAGGTTTAAGCCACCGTTCCCCATACTCGCGCAGAAAAAGGCGAATGCGTTTGACCCCATATTGACTGAAGAGCCAACGAATTTCATCCCAGGTGCCGAAATCCAGGGTGCGCTGGATGATCAGATTGGCATCACGCCCTAACTCCAAGTCGTTCAAATCGTATTCCTGGAAGTACGGTTTGAGGCCAATCGGGATGGTTCCAGTCGGGAAAATATTTGTATCCATAGGCTTATTTTATCATTGACTGTCACTCTTCCCCCTCTTCCCTCCTTAACCAACAAACCAACCAACCCCTCAAGGAGGCCCCTATGCAACCTCTCACCTCCCAAATCGCCCTCGTCACCGGAGCCAGTCGCGGCGTCGGCAAAGGCATTGCCCTGGCCGAAGCAGGCGCAACCATTATCCTTTTCCCGAATAAGTCTCCAATTTCGCCAAATCAATAATCGCCCCAACCTGGACGAGAAAATCCACCCCAATAATTCCGTCCATCTCAAACCCATAATCCATCGCCGCTACTTCAATCTCAAACCCTTGAACAGAAAGTTCCCCCACTGAAAGGCTATCCACCCGTTTCGTAAAAACAAATTCAGCGCCTCCCACCCCACGAATCCTATGAACCTGATCTTCCGGTTCATAGGTCAGGCCAATTGCCAACAATTTATCCGTGGAAAATACAGCTCCAGCAGAACCTGTATCCAACAGCACATTTTCTAGAGCAAGGCGTTTGCCCTGGAAAGTAAGTTCGGCGGCGACGAAGGGTAAACCATCTTGCAAAGTGATTTTCATCGCGTGCCCCGAATGCCCAACCATCGCTTTTCGGTGATGTCCAAAGTCTCCCGGCTGGTGTGAAAAACATATAATTCCCTCTCTGGAGCATCCTGATGGAGTTGCGAGTAACTTTTCAAGGCGTCAGTAGAGTTAGGAAATGTACTAATTACCGCAAGATGTTCCAAAATCCGTTTATTCTCTACCGAGTGGGCTTTGATGGCCTCAACTAAAAGCCATTGTTGTGGGTAATGGGTGCGTACTTCTTGCCATTTCATTTTTTGACTCCTGTATATAAGTCCTATACATTTGTATCCAGATTTTACCATCCAGCGCAAAAGTCCGTCATATTTCGCCCTCTTCCCTCCTTAACCAACAAACCAACCCCTCAAGGAGTCCCCTATGCAACCTCTCACCTCCCAAATCGCCCTCGTCACCGGCGCCAGCCGCGGCGTCGGAAAAGGCATTGCCCTGGCCCTCGCCGAAGCGGGGGCAACCGTCTATCTCACCGGGCGAACGGTCAAAGATGGCAAATTGGACGAAAACTTATCCGGCACCATTTATGAAACCGCCAACGCCGCGACCCAACTCGGTGGACTAGGCATCGCCCTCCCCTGCGATCACCGCAACGATGACGAAGTGAAAGCCGCTGTCCAACGCATTCTGGACGAGCAGGGGCGGATGGACATTCTCGTTAACAACGTCTGGGGTGGGTACGAAAATATGGTGGACGAAAGCGGCGAGTTCACCTGGTTCAACAAATTTTGGGCACAACCGATTTCGCGTTGGGATGCGATGTTTCAGGCGGGCGTGCGGGCGCATTTTGTCACCAGTGCCCTCGTCGCACGGGCCATGGTTGCTCAACGGAGTGGTCTGATCGTCAACATCTCTTACTGGGCCGGGCAGAAATATCAAAACAATATCATCTACGGCGTTGCTAAAACGGCGGATGACCGGATGGCAAAAGACATGGCCCACGAACTGCGGGAATACAACGTCGCCGCCGTTTCCCTGTACCCCGGCCTTGTCCGCACCGAACGCGTCTTGCGGGACGCCGAATACTTCGACATGTCCAACGCCGAATCCCCGGAATTCACCGGGCGCGCCATCCTCGCCCTCGCCACCGACCCGAACGTGATGGAAAAATCCGGCAAAGTCCTCGTCGCCGCCGACCTTGCATTAGAATATGGGTTCACCGACGTGGATGGTAGACAACCCATTCCTTTGACTCTTGAAACTTCGTAGCCCGCTTTGACGCAAAAGCGCAGAGTCGCAAAGTTTTGAAGAAAAAATCTTGGCGGCTTTGCGTCAAATTCTATCTTTTGAAAATGCTTATGAAATCTTTGAGCTTTTTTATTCTCATCACCATTCTATTAACCGCTTGTTATCCGATGGCAGATGGGCAAGCGGAAGCAACTATCCAGACATGGGAGGACTTAAATGGAAATGGGCTTTATGATACCAATGAACCTCCCTTGCCTTGGGTAACTGTGCAAATGTCATACGAACGAACGATCACAAACGCCAACGGTGAAGGTTTCGTAAGTGTGTTTCAACCAGGCTGTCGCAATAAATGTTGGGAGGGAGAAACAATTTTGGTCATCATTCCCCCCGGGTATCTGATAACGACCCCCATTCAATATCCGCTAACAGGGCAAGAAACGCCATATCAATTTGGGTTTCAGCTACAAGATACTGACTTAATCCATACGTATCCCCCTGAGCAGGAATGGCTTTCTTCCTTTACAAATCGCATGTTGCCTATCCTACAGCTAGATTATCAGGAAGAGGGGAATAAGTTATCGCTTCAACTGGACAGTCTATCAATTCGGGACGCAGAAGAACTTTACAGGGATATTTTTGATGTCATCCAAGAGTTGAGGAATTCCAAGATCATCATTCAACAAATCAATATTACAACGACTTCTTCTGAAGAATCGGTTATTTGTTTACCTGACGATGTTAGCGCGCATGAAGGAATGATTTCATACACGGAAATTCTAGCTACATATTGCCAACACACAATAAAATGAAATTCGGCCTCCGCAACACCTCGTTCATTTACCCCAACGGCTCCGGCGACATTTGGGAAGATACCAAAACCCACATCCAACGCGCCGAGCGGGACGGATTTGATTCTTTTTGGGTGATGGATCACTTCTACCAACTCCCCGTACATGGCTCGGAGCGCGAACCGTTTTTCGACGCCTGGACGATTCTCCCGGCCCTCGCGGCGGTGACGTCCCGTATCCGGTTGGGGGCGATGGTTTCCCCGGTCGGATACCGGAACCCGGCCCTTCTCGCCCGGATGGGGGCCAGTCTCGATCACATCAGCGGCGGGCGGATGAACTTCGGCTTTGGCGCAGGCGGCTACAAACCCGAATACGAAGCGTATGGCTACCCTTTTGAAGACAAGCCCTCCATCCGCCTCGCCCAAATGAAAGAAGCCCTCGAACTGATCCTCGGCCTCTGGGCGCACACCCCGTTCACCTTTCACGGGTCCTTTTTCCACGCCGAAAACGCCATTCTCGAACCCAAACCCCTGCAAAAGCCCCATCCCCCCATCCTAATCGGCGGCGTCGGCCCGCAGATCACGCTCAAGATCATTGCCGAGATGGGGGACGCGTGCAATCTGTGGGGGCCGCCGGACGAATTCGTCAAACAGCGGGACACGCTCAAACGCCACTGTGACGCGGTCGGGCGGGATGAAGCGACGATTGAAAAAACCACCTACGACCTCGTCCTTTGTGCGCCAAACGAGGCCGCGCTGAAAGCGAAAATCGAACTTCTCCTTCCCAAAGGCGTCGAACCCTGGATGGCGCTCGTCGGCACCCCGTCGAAGTTGGTGGATTTGGTGGGCGAGTACACCCGCGTGGGGGCGGATCATCTGTGTCTGGATTTCACAGGGAACGATCCGGAGTCGTATGGGTTGTTTGTGGAGGAGGTGATGACAAAATATGGGGAATGAACAGGATATTTATAGTGAAAGGATAGAAGAGGAACTCCGTCACCGTGATAAGCAAAAAGGCCGGAGCACAATCTGGATATTTATTCCTGCTGGAATTGTGCTCATCGTTCAAATTTGGAAGATTCTTTTTATCGCTGAAATCCTGCCAGGGATTCATTGGCTTTTTGTCGTGTTTGACTCGGGCTATCTTGTGACATTTGTTTTGTCGGGAGCGGGAATAGTAATTTTCTTCTTAATCGGGGCCGTTCGCAAAATTCTCTCAAAAGAGACGGCTTTGTATTTTTTATTGGCTATTGCTTCTTTACTATTAGCCCTGTCCCACTTCTTTATGCTTCCTTTGGAGTTTGCGCAACACACGGTTCACCTCAAATCAATTCGCGCGAATTTTTTGGTTTATCATTTATCGGGCTACCCCATGTTCGATGTAAATTACGAGATTGCCCAATGTGAGCCATTGGGGCTTATTTGCAGAAATATCTATCGCTCCTACGATATTACGGACATAGATTGGAGAGAACCCAATTTTTCCTTTGATCCCGCCACGGATATTCTCACGCTTTCACTCCCAGAAGAGGGTATTTTGTTCGCCGAGGAAGTCCCTTAAATAGCGACACGAATTTGTTCACGTTCCCGTTACGCTGACCGGGTAAGATAGGGAAATCAAAAGGAATCCCCCATGAACGACCTCTCCCACGTCTACAAAACCCTCCAACAAAATCCCAACACGGACGAAATGCCCGTGTTATTCCTCGGACACGGAAGCCCCATGAACGCCGTCACCGACAACGCCTACAGCCGAAACTGGCGCGCCATCGGCCAACACCTCCCCAAACCGACCGCGATCCTGTCCATCTCCGCCCATTGGATCACTCCCGGCCAGACCAAAGTCGCCACCACCCAAACCCCGGAAACGATCTACGACTTTGGTGGCTTTCCCCAAATTCTGTACGAACAGACCTATCCCGCCCCCGGCTCCCCCGATTTCGCCCAACAAACCATTGAACTCGTCCAAAAAACGCACGTTCTCCCCGATGAGCGCTGGGGGCTGGATCATGGCACGTGGTCCATTCTCCTACAAATGTACCCGGAAGCGCAAACCCCCGTGTACCAACTCAGCCTGGATTATGCCAAACCCCCGCAATACCACTACGAACTGGCGCGGGAACTCACCGCGTTACGCAACAAAGGCGTGCTGATCATCGGCAGTGGAAACATGGTCCACAACCTGCGCGCCCTGCAATTTGAAGCCGCCCCTTACGATTGGGCACTGGAATTTGACAAAACGATGACCGGGTTTATGGACAATGGAAATTATCAGGCCGTGGTAGATTTCCAAAAACTCGGCACGCTCTCCCGCCTCGCACATCCCACGCACGATCATTTTCTCCCCCTGCTCTACATCCTCGCTTTGATGGAAGGGGATGAACTGGATTATTTCAACGATGATTTTGATTTGGCGTCGATCTCGATGCGGTCGTTTATCGGGATGAAGCGCTAATCCCCAATGCTTCGACTACCCTCAGCACAAGTCTCCAATATCCGCTCCACAATTCCATTCCCCTCTGTCCCAATCTCCAGATGAAATAACCGCGCCCGGTTCACCAACGGCTCGATCAAGCGCAGATTCTCCGCCCATACTTCGGGCGTGTCATCATGCAGGCTGTTGAGCAGGATCGCCTCCCAGGTTTCTTCGAGCGTGGCCTCCTGGATGAAGGTTTTCGGTTGCCCGTTGCGTTTGAGCAGGCACAGATCAATCTGATCGGGGACAATCGCCTCGTCGTACACCAGTGTGGAGTCGAGTTGGTGCAAATCGAGAACGAATTTTGTCTCGTCGCGCACCTGTTCGGGGGTGAGGAGGGGTGCAAGTTCGGGGAAGTGGGGGAGCATATCGCGGCGCAGTTTGCCGCGCCCGACGGGGAAACCGGAGAGTTGCAGGCCATCGGGCGTCTCTGACAGGTACACCATACTGTCCGTGAGCAGGCGAAACGCGCGGGAGAGAGTCAGGCGCAGGGCGGTGGTGGATTTGCCGGAGTTGTGGGGGGCCATGAGGAGGAGGACACGTTCTGAAGCGGAAGCAGTCTGAGCGGAGGCTTTGCGAAGTCGAAGACTGCGGTCTACATTTCGCACCAACCCCGTCGCGTGGAGCATCGCAAACCCATTCCGGGTGAGAAAATTGGTCAATAGCGTATTGATCAGATGCCGCGCCACCAGGACCGGGCGAGCGGCGAGCGACGGGGCCAGGATCGCCACCCCGAACCCCGCGCGCAAATCCGCAAAACAAGTCCCCCACGCGCCCAAGTGCAGGTTGAACCAATCCCCACTCCCGGTGTAGTGGATGAGTGGGAACAGGTCTTCCGGCGGGGGACCGGGGTCCACGGGCGGGGCGTGAACGGCGATCTGCAAACGGAACCCCGCGCCGGGCCGAGGCGGGGCCACGGAATATTGCGGGGCCACCAGATCGGCTACGATTAGCACCCCCGCGTGGTTACTGGTCATCTCCACCAGGCAACCATTCACTCGAAACGTGCGGGAAAATTCCGGCTCCAACGCCCGGCGATGCCAGAAATCTTCGTGCTGAGGGCGGTATTTGGCGTATAGGTCTTTTAACATGGGCGGGATTGTATCAAACAAGAAGAGCCCAGCACACACCGAGAGGAAGAGAGATTCAAAGAGAAAAGTAACTACGTAGACAGGTGTACGTTGCAGCATCCTGAGCGGAGCGTAGTCTTCGGAGCGCAGTCGAAGGATGCGGGGGACGCGCCACCTCCCGCTTAGCAGCCACCCTTCGACTTCGCAAAGCCTCCGCTCAGGGTGTCTGCTCCGCTAGGTCGAGTAGTTACGATAAAAATAAAAAAAACTGTGAAGCTCTGTGGAACCCACGCCCGGTATAATCATGCCCATGTCCTTTTCCCTCACCCCCGAAGAAACTTTTCTATGGGATGTCGCCCGACACTGGCGCACACCCGAAAAAATCACCCTCCCCCCCCCTCGATTGGGCG
>WBZL01005081.1_pt1 | contig 11054 bp, 11 predicted proteins | sample 5204291 | NCBI WGS metagenome assembly WBZL01 (sample SAMN12344345, study PRJNA552823) | activated sludge metagenome | biome: Activated sludge suspended growth; feature: Nitrification reactor; material: Wastewater; isolation source: activated sludge from nitrification reactor of wastewater...
GGACCGGTACGCGGCGAGCACCCGTTGTGCTTGACGTGGGGTGCAGGCCCGCACGATGTCGAGGACCCTCTCCTCGTTGTCTGGAGTGACGACCCTCGCCGCGGACGCGAGCACACCCATGGACACCTGCCCGCCGCGTGCCGCGGTGAGCAGGGACGGCATCTCATCGACGCGCGCTGCGATCGACACCAGCCGCTCCGCGTCACGGGGGGCGAAGTTCGTGCGCACCGACAGGTAGTGGGCGAAGGACCGCCACCCCCGACCCTGCCATCCCCCGACCGCGTCGTACTCGGCGAGAACACCGACCAGTTCGGCGTCCAACGCGTGGATCTGCGCGGACAGCACACCGATGCGATCATCCAACTCGCGCAGACGGGACTCCCAGTCATCAACCGCGCCAGCTCCAGCAGCGGCTGGCCGCTCCAAGGTGATGGTGGTCCCGGCGTCCATGCCCACCACCATATCGAACACGTGTTCGATCCCGCAAGGCCTGGGCCTGGATTCGTCGCGGACGGTTCGGCTTCGAACACCCGCACCAACCCAAGGCGCGAAGCACCCTCCGCCAACACACCACCCAGCTATCGGTGGATCCAAGCCGAGGTGCGTGGCAAAGGACACGGGCTGTGCCAAACCGGGCTTCTGCGTCCTGTCGAGGAGTCCAGGCTCAGGCCCGCGCCTCGAGGATCAGGTTCATCGGCGTCTCGGCGACACGACGGCAGGTCGAGTACCCCGCTTCGGACATCACCGCAGACAGCCGTTCCTCACCGGCCTGGGCCCCGAGTGCCAGTCCGACGTCCTGGGACAGCGAGTTGGGTGCGCAGATCGCGGAGGACGCTGTGTAGAACAGCGCCGCCATCGGGTTGTCGACCATGTTGGTGGCGCGTCCGTCGAGGGCGAAGGGCTCGACGAGCATCACGACTCCGTCGTCGGTCAGGTGCTCGCGTGCATGGCGTGCCGCCCCCACTGGATCCCCCATGTCGTGGAGGCAGTCGAAGAAGCAGATGAGGTCGTAGTTGCCATCGTATGAGCGCGAGTCCGCGACGAGGAACGACGACCGATCGTCGACCCCGGCCTCTTCGGCCCGTCGTCGGGCCACCTCGATCGAGGCCGCGTGGTTGTCGATCCCGGTCACCGTGGCGTTCGGATAGGTGTCGGCCAGGACCACGACCGACGCCCCATGCCCGCAGCCGACATCAGCGATGGATCCGCCGCGTCGGAGCGTGGCGTCCAGTCCGTCGATCGCGGCGAGCCAGCCCGGCAGCATCGAGCGGTACCCCGCCCGGAACAGCCACTCGGTTCCCGAGAAGAGACACGGATGGTGGTCGCCCCACGCCAGGGCGCCGTCGCCGCGGTAGGCCTCCATCACCTTGTCCGCATCCAGGAAGAACGACCCGAGGGCGTTCATCGCGCGGGCCACGAAGGCGGGTGAGTCCTCTTCGGCCAGCGCCGCTGCCTCCTCGGCCGACAGGCGGTACACGTCGTGCAGGGGGTCGTAGTCGATCAGGTGTCCCGCCGCCTGGCCGTCGAGCCACTCGCGGACGAGCCGTTCGTTGCAGCCCGTGGCTGTCGCCACCTGCTGGGCGGTCATCGGCTCCCCACCCGCCAGCACCCGGTAGAAGCCGAGCTCGTCTCCGATCCAGATGGCGAAGCAGATCGCTCCGCCGGTCATGTACCCGACCATCTGATGCATCAGCTGTTCGAGCTTGTTCTCGTCGATCGTCTGTGTCTGTGTTCGCTCGGTCATCGTGGGCTCCGTCGTGTATGGGTGTGCATTGCCCTCCTCCACCAGAACCGATGACCGATCGCGGAGCGGCGTTACAGATCCGCCGCGGGTCATGGTCGAGTCGTCCCGGAAGAGCGTCCGCAGCCGAGCCCGGCCGCGGTGCAGGAGCACCCGTTCGTAGCCGACGGACACGCCGAGGCAGCTCGCCACTGCGTCGTTCGTGAATCCCTCGATGTCGTGCAGGACCACGGCTTCACGCTGCGCGCCGGGTAGCCGCGGAAGCAGGGCGCTCAGGCGTCGGGCGGTGGTATGGGCGGAGATCCTCTCGTCCACGGCGTCCTCCCAACCGTCGTCGAGTCCGTCGCCCATGGCGACCTGGATCCGAGCGGACCGGGCGATGGTGGGCTCGGAGCGACGCTCGCGCCGCTGGCCGGAGTGCACCTCGTTGACCAGGATCCGGAACATCCAGGTCCGCAGCGAGGAGTCGCCGCGGAATGCGGTCAGCCCGCGCAGCACCGACACCCACGTGTCCTGCACGGCGTCCTCGGCGAGCTCCCGGCTGCCGGTCATCGACACCGCCGCGTGCACGAGCCAGCGGTGGTGGCGGCCCACCAACTGGGTGAACGCGGCCCCGTCTCCGGCACGCAGACGGGCCAGCAGGTCGACATCGTCGCCCACGAGCGAAGGCTACGGACGCGGACAGCGGCGACCCAGCCGGAGTGAGGCCCGCTCCGCTGCGTCAGTCGGTCGGCAGGGTCCAGTCAGGTCGGACCCAGTGGCAGGTGTACCCGTTCGGGTTCCGCTGCAGATAGTCCTGGTGCTCGGGCTCCGCCTCCCAGAAGTCGCCGGCCGGCTCGACCTCGGTGACCACCGGGCCCGGCCAGCGGTCCGATCCGTCGACGTCGGCGATGGTGTCCAGGGCGATCTGCCGCTGCCGGTCGTCGATGTGGAAGATGGCGGAGCGGTAGCTGCGACCGATGTCGTTGCCCTGCCGGTCCCGCGTGGTCGGGTCGTGGATCTGGAAGAAGAACTCGAGCAGGCGGCGGTAGCTGAGCTCGTCGGGGTCGAACACCACCTCGACCGCCTCGGCGTGGTCTCCGTGATGTCGGTAGGTGGCGTTCGGCGTCGCTGGATCGCCCGAATAGCCGGTGCGGGTGGAGATGACACCCGGAAGCTGCCGCAGCAGTTCCTGGGAGCCCCAGAAGCAGCCGTTGGCCAGGATCGCCCGTTCGGTCGTCATCGTCGCTCCTCAGCGCCCGGCCGCGGTCAACGCACGGTCCGCGACCTCGGCCATCAACGAGACACGGCCGGGAACGTGGCCGTTCACCGGCAGATTGCACACCAAGCCCGTCACACCCGATGCCGCGATGTCGGCGAGACGCTCACCGACGGTGTCGGCGTCGCCGCAGATGAGGATCTGCTTGACCATGTCGATCACCCCGTCGCCCCATCCCTTGGCCGCCGCCATGGCCCGGAGGTCAGAGTCGAGCTCCGCTGCGCTCGGAGCCACGACGCAGCCGACCAGCATCGTGACCGCGATCTCGGAGGGGTCGCGGCCCTCGTGTTCGCAGTGCTGCGCCAACACCGCGAGCTTGCGGGCGACGTCCACATCACCTCCCATGCCCATCAGGTTCGACTCGTCCGCATAGCGGGCCACGAGGCGCAGCGTCTTGCGCTCCCCGTTGCCTCCGATCATGACGGGGATCGACGAGAGCGGCGCCGGAGAGTTGAGAGCGTCGGTGACCGAGTAGTGGTCGCCGCTGACCGTGGGTCGTTCGCCCCGCAGCATCCCGACGATGATCTGCAGCGCCTCCTCGAGCTTCTCGAACCGGTCGGTGAAGGTGCCGAACTCGAAGCCGAGCGCATCGTGTTCGAGCTCGAACCAGCCCGCGCCGATGCCGAGCGTCGCCCGGCCGCCCGACACGTGGTCGAGAGCGGTCACCGTCTTGGCCAACAGGGCCGGGTTCCGGTAGCTGTTCCCGGTCACGAGGGCCGAGAGCCGCACCCGCTCGGTGTGTTGAGCCAACGCGGAGAGCGTCGTGTAGCACTCGAGCATCGGTTCGTCGGGCTCCCCGATTCCGGGCAGTTGGTAGAAGTGGTCCATCACCATGACCCGGTCGAACCCTGCGGCCTCGGCCTCGCGTGCCTGGGCCACGACCGTGGGGAACAGGTCTGCGGGGGCCGTGTCGGGATAGGTGAAGTTGGGGATCTGGTAGCTCAGTCGTGACAAGGTCGCCTCCCTGGGTTCGCCACGAGTTTGGCGCGGCTGTCGATCGACCGTGCGTGCGGGCGAGGCGTCTGATCGAGCCTCAGTCGCGGGCGGCGGCTACCACCGGAGCGGCCAGGACGATCCACTGCTCCATTGCTGCGTCGACCCCGACGCGGTCTCCGGTGGCGAGCAGGTCGAGCAGGAGGCCCCGGGTGACGGCGATTCCCAATCGGAGGAACGCCCGGACCTCAGGACCGAGCTCGCTCCCGACGCCGGCCCCGGCGGACTCCACCCAGCTCTCGATGTCACCTTCGAGGAGCCGCACCGCCGGCTGGCGGCCCACCAGCGCCTGTCCGTACAGCTCGAAGAAGAGCCGGGCGTTGGCGAGCAAGGCCGGATCGGTGAGATGCGCCCACCATCGACGCATCACGCTCGCGGGGTCGGTGTCGTCGTCGATCGCAGTGAGGAGCTCGGCCAGGGCCGCTCGCTGGCGCCGCTCCACCTCCTCGACGATGGCCAACCAGAGCCCGTCCTTCGATCCGAAGTGATGGCTGAGCATCCGGTGGCTGGTACCGAGCTCCTCGGCGAGGGCACGCAGGCTGAGGTCACCGAGTCCGCGCTCGGCCGCGCGATCGATCGCGGCATCGAGAAGGCGACGACGCGGTCCGGCGTCCTCGTCGGACGGTGATGTACCAATTGGTCCATCAGGCATGTACCATATGGTACATGCCTGCTCCCGTCACCGTCTCCATCACCGTTCCCCAGCCCGTCGACGAGGTGTTCGCATTCCTCGACGTGATGGCCAACCACGAGCCGTTCACCGACCACCTGATGCAGGACTGGACCTACTCCGGACCGGCGACCGGCGTCGGGGCACGTGCCCGGGTGCACACCCGCGCGATGGGGGTGTCCGACGTGGTCGACATCGAGGTGGTCGACGCCGAGGCACCGACGAGAATCGTCGAGCGCAACACGGCACACAAGGCCGGACGCGTCGGCCAGGGCACCTACACGCTGGCGCCCCGTGCCGACGGTGGGACAGAGGTGCACTTCGAGTACCGCTGGATCAAGGCTCCGCTCATGGACCGGATCCTGGCGCCGGCCGCGAGGTCGTTCATCCGCAAGGCCAACTCCACCGCCATGGAGCGACTGGCGGGCCGACTCGCCGAGAGGGCTGAGGCGGACCGTTCCGGCCCAGATCTCTCGGGGGACCGCGTCTGACGTCGATGACCGATCGAGCTCCCCACCGCTCCGGCGCGGCCCCCGCAGGCGACGGACACTCGGACGAGCAGTCGGGCGGACGATCGGCGGCCGGGCGGGTCGGCCCGGCTGCGGCGGAGACGATCCTGGAGGCCCCGCCTCCTACGCTGCCGGGGTGACCGACCTCGGCCAGCTGATCCCGATCTCGCCCGATCCCGACGCGGTCATGGACGCGTTCCTCGGCTGGGTCGAGGCCGGCGGGCTCACCCTGTATCCGCACCAGGAGGAAGCGCTCCTCGAGATCGTCTCCGGGGCCCACGTCATCGTCGACACGCCCACCGGGTCCGGCAAGAGCCTCATCGCGGTCGCCGCGCACTTCGCCGCCCTGGCCGACCGGCGCCGGAGCTTCTACACCGCACCGATCAAGGCCTTGGTGTCGGAGAAGTTCTTCGACCTGGCAGCCACGTTCGGGGCCGACGAGGTCGGCATGCTGACCGGTGACGCGTCGATCAACCCCGATGCCCCGATCATCTGCTGCACGGCCGAGATCCTGGCCAACCTCGCGCTGCGCGAGGGTCGCACCGCGGACGTCGGCCAGGTCGTCATGGACGAGTTCCACTACTTCGCCGATCCCGATCGGGGCTGGGCGTGGCAGGTCCCGCTACTCGAGCTCCCCGACGCTCAGTTCGTCCTGATGTCCGCCACGCTCGGCGATGTGAGCCGGTTCACCGACACGCTCCCCGATCGCACCGACCGGCCCGTTGCGGTCATCCGGTCGGCCACCCGTCCCATCCCCCTCGTCCACGAGTTCCGGATGACGCCGCTCACCGAGGTGCTCGACGAGCTGCTGTCCGCGCACCAGGCCCCCGTGTACGTCGTTCACTTCACCCAGGCATCGGCGGTCGAGCGGGCGCAGTCGCTGATGAGCGTCAACCTGCTCACCCGCGCCGAGAAGGACCAGATCGCCGAGCTCATCGGCGGGTTCCGCTTCGCGTCGGGGTTCGGCAGGACGCTCGCCAAGTTCGTACGCCACGGCATCGGCGTGCACCACGCGGGGATGTTGCCCAAGTACCGACGTCTGGTGGAGCAGCTGGCCCAGGCCGGGCTGCTGAAGGTCATCTGCGGGACCGACACCCTCGGCGTCGGCATCAACGTGCCCATCCGCACCGTGGTCTTCACCGCCCTGGCCAAGTACGACGGAACGTCGACCCGCCTCCTCACCGCGCGGGAGTTCCACCAGATCGGCGGCCGCGCCGGGCGGGCGGGCTTCGACACGATGGGCACCGTCATCGCCCTCGCCCCGGACCACGTCATCGAGAACCACAGGGCTGCGGCGAAGGCGGCGGCTCGGACCGCGCAGGACAAGAAGGTCCGCAAGATCCAGAAGAAGAAGCCGCCGCCGGGGATGGTGTCGTGGGGCCAGCCGACCTTCGATCGCCTGGTGAGCGCCCCTCCGGAGCCGTTGTCTTCCACGTTCACGGTGAGCCACTCGATGCTGCTCAACGTGCTCGACCGACCCGGCGACGGGCGGGCTGCACTCCACCGACTGCTCACCGAGAACTACGAGACCGACGCCAGGCAGGCCGAGCACGTCTCCCGCGCCGAGGACCTCTTCGCCTCGCTCCTCGACGCCGAGGTGGTGGAGCAGCTGGACGAACCCGACGACTTCGGTCGTACGGTCCGGGTCACCATCGACCTCCAGAAGACCTTCGCCCTCAACCAACCGCTGGCACCGTTCGCTCTTGCCGCGTTGGACCTCCTCGACCCCGACTCCGACACGTTCGCGCTCGACATCGTGTCGGTGGTCGAATCCGTGCTCGACGACCCCCGCCAGGTCCTCAGCGCCCAGCTGTTCAAGGCCAAGGGCGATGCGGTGGCCGCGATGAAGGCCGAGGGCATGGACTACGACGAGCGGATGGCCGCGCTCGACGAGATCACGTGGCCCAAGCCGCTCGCGGAGCTGCTGGAGCCGATGTTCGCCGTCTACCGCGAGCGCAACCCCTGGGTGGACGAGCACCCGCTGTCGCCCAAGTCCGTCGCCCGGGACCTGTGGGAGCGTGCCATGGACTTCGGCGACTACATCCGCTTCTACAACCTGGCCCGTTCCGAGGGCACCGTGCTGCGCTACCTGTCGGATGTCTACAAGGCCCTGGTGCGGACAGTCCCCGAGGACACCAAGACCGAGGAGCTCATCGATCTCACCGAGTGGCTCGGGGAGCTGGTCCGCCAGGTGGACTCCAGCCTCCTCGACGAGTGGGAGGAGCTGCGCAACCCGAGCGCCGAACCCGGGACCCGGACCGACACGCCGCCGATCGACCAGTCACCGCCGGCCTTGACGGCCAACCGCCGGGCGTTCACCATCCTCGTTCGCAACGCCATGTTCCAACGGGTGGAGTTCCTCGGCACCCGTCAGTGGAACGAGCTGGAGGCGCTCGACGGCGAAGACGGGTGGAGCGCCCAGCGATGGTTCGACGCGATCGCTCCGTACTTCGAGGAGCACCCGAGCATCGGCATCGGTTCCGACGCCCGAAGCCCCGACCTGCTCCTCATCGACGAGCATCCGCTCGAGCACCCCGGCTGCTGGTCGGTCCGTCAGATCCTCCACGATCCCGCCGATGACCACGACTGGGCCATCGTCGCTCTCGTCGACCTCGCCGCCAGCGACGACGCCGGCCGAGCCGTCGTGCACATCATCGACGTCGACTGCGGTTAGGCGGGACAGGCAGAACGCAGCCTGGACGCGGCGCGCCAGACGGTCCGAGCTGATGCAGGACGACTACGGGGAGTTCGTAGATGCCGTCATGGCCGTGGTGACGGCGGACGGCGGAAGCAGGGCCCGCAGCGACGTCGCGACCTACTTCGATCCCGACACGCCGTTCACCGGCTCGCGGTTCGAGGCGCTCGCCGATTGCCACCGCGCTGACGAGATCGCTGCGTCGGACATCGTCGCAGTCTCGATGCTGGGCGTGAACATCCCAGCCGAGGTCGCCGTGTGGCTACTCAGCGACGAGGGACGACTCGTCGTCTCGACTCATCTGGTCGACGTCCCGGCGAACGTCGACCTGTGGGAGCGTCCGGAGCTCATCGATCGGGAGGGCGAGCTCTGGCGACTCTGGTACGTGCTCGGCGAGGCGTGTTGGCCTGCCCCAGACCGAGCGAACGGCATGGGCACCACCAAGATCTCGAAGCTGCTCGCCGCCAAGCGTCCTCGCCTGGTGCCCGTGTTCGACTCGGTCGTGCGCGACGTGCTCCCCCGGGTGGATTCCCACTGGGCAGCGTTCTCGGCGGTCGTGTCGGACCCGACTCGCCACCAGACGATCCTCGATGCCACGTCGTCGGCTCCGCCCCACGTCAGCCTGCTCCGACGCCCCGACGTGGCGCTGTGGATGGCACACCGACGGGGGCGTGATCCCGTGTGGCACTGGAGGTCCAACGGCGCTGCATCGCGCTTCTCTCGCAGGTAGCCGACGGTGAGCTCGCACCCGGTCCGACTCCCGCTTGGCTGCTCCGACCCGGCCGAGACGACTGCGGCACGCAGTGGCCTCTCGTGCGGGAGATCTACACGGCGCTCACCGGTCGCGACCTGCCGGAAGCGATGCCACCGAGAGAGCGTCGGACCATCGACGCGGTCCTCACCCACCCCGACGGAACCCGTCGACTCGTCGAGATCGACGAGAAGCAGCACTTCACGCCGCCCCGCGCGGTCGTGCTCGACCACTACCCCGACGACCTGCCGACGGGTTTCGATGCTCCGGAGTGGGCTGCGCGAGCACGGGCCGCCAAGCGCCTTCCGGGTGGCGGCTTCGCCCGGCCCTGTCCGCCCCTGTTCCCCGACCCAGGCGGACGGCACCTGCAGCGAGCGTTTCGCGATGGCCTCGCAGACCTGCTGCCATCCGTCCACGGGTGGCGACCGACCCTGCGGATCGCCGACTTCGAGGTGGTGGACTGGATCCACGCCGCGGATGTGGCGGATCGAATGGCAGCGCTGGTCGGTCGTCGGCTGGCGACCTGAGCCTTTCGGCGCTGGTACCACACCTGCCGGTCCTCGACCCCTCAGCCGTGGGGGCGCGCCCGGCTACTGCTGCCAGGAGCGGGAGGTCGGGTCCCAGATGAGGGGCTCGGCGGTGCCGTCGAGGATCGGGTCGGCGAAATCCGCCAGGGAGGCGATGAGGTCGTCGATGCGCTCGGGCGCCTCGTCCTCGAGCTTCTGCTTGGTTCGCCAGGCCGCCCATCGGACCTGCGCGACCGCTCCGTATCCGTCCAGCACCGTGCGAAGCGGAGCAAGCGTCGCGAGCCGGTATTCGGCGACGAGTCGTGTCGAGGCCACGAGCTGAGCCCCGGCGAGGCGACGGGAGCGGACGATGCGGTCCAGGTCGACGAAGTCACGCCATCGAGTGTTGGCCGGACCTCGTTGGACCGCAGTGACCAGCTTCTCGGCGATGACCATCTCGGGGGAATAGCCGAGGACATCGATGGAGCCACCGAGGATCCGGGGCACGGCTGTCGTCTCCGGCGCGGGTTCGATCGGATCGCCCACGTGACGTCGACGTGGAAGCTGACCCGTGCGCCAGCGAGGGTGGCCGGGAGCGAGACCCTCACTCCCGCGTAGCCCGCGCTCTCCTCTCGGATGACCTCGGCGCTCGCCTGACCCGCTGCGATGACGAGGCCGTCGTCGACCTCGACGGCAGAGATCTCGACGACTGCCTCGGTGATGGTCTCGATGGCGTTGTCGAGGTGGAGGCCGGCGAGGTCCACAGCCCGAGTGGGCCGCCGCTCGTCGAAGGCGGCAAGGAGAACGCCGCCCTTGAGGACGAAGCGGGCACGGTGGGGTGATCGGCTGAGGCGGTCGAGGAACCCCTCGAGCGCATACAAGGTGAGGTACTCGTCGACGGGACGCCGGTCTGCGTTGGCCCGCGCCCGAAGGTCGAGGTACGCCCTGCCGGCGACGGTCGCTCTCGTCGGCCGCGTCACAGGAGGATCTGCAGTGCCGAGCGGATGGGTTCTGACGCCTTCGGACCCATCTCGGCGGCGAGGGCGAGCAGCTGGGATGGCTGGCTGCCGGGTCGACGCAACCAGCGCTTGAGCGCGTCGACCGCCTGCTCGGTCCCCTCCAGGTGGCGGAGGCGGAACGCGTCGCAGATCGAGCGCTCGGCGGAGTAGAGGCCGATCCTGTAGCCGGCGCCGACGTCGACTTCATCCCTGCCCAGGTCGAACGTCTTCGGGTCGAACTTGTGCCAGGTGATCGGCGCAGACGTAGCCGGTGCTCGCGTGCCCCTCGGGAGGGCCAGGTCGATCGTGGCTGGGATCTCGTCGGTCAACTCGTGACGGGCGAGCGCGCTTGTGAGGCAGATGGTGGCCCGCTCGTCGCGGAACGCGGCCTCGATGAGGTCCGGATCGGCATCAAGAGTGGTCACGCTGAAGAGGCCTCGACCGATCCTCTCGATCGCCCCTTGCTCGTTCAGGTTCCGGAGCTGCCGGTCAGACAGCCCGTGCCGTCGGGCGTCGGTGTAGCTGAACAGCTCCGGGAGCCCTGTTGGAAGGGCGGTTGTACCCATGGAGGAAATCGTACCCAGCTCTGCATTATCTGATAACAGTTTCCACCGCCCTGGCGCCTGGTCGCGCTATTCGTCAGCGAGCTGCCTGAAGGTACGCGTTGACGAGAGCCAGGTCGAAGGCTGTTGCATCGACCTGGCGACCGACCCACTCACTCAGGTGCACGTGCTCCTCGTGCGTGGGCTGTGGGAGGAAGCGACCGAACGGGAGCGGCGCACGCGGGTTGAGGGCATGCTCGACGCCGTGTTCGTCCACCCCGACCACGTGCGGGGTCGTGCCCGTGGGAGCGCCGCCGCTGCGGGTCGAACTGGCAGAGGTGGGGCTACGGCCCCCGGTTGGTATGGGACCGTTGGTGTCGGAGGGGGGACT